>Ga0075317_1000127_pt1 | contig 9345 bp, 8 predicted proteins | sample MayberryNE_TuleB_FD_120068 | JGI IMG/M metagenome (GOLD analysis project Ga0075317, IMG submission 120068) | Natural and restored wetland microbial communities from the San Francisco Bay, California, USA, that impact long-term carbon... | ecosystem: Environmental > Terrestrial > Soil > Wetlands ... | reverse complement strand
CCTCTACTGCGCCGACAAGCTGGAGCCGGGCAGGAAGGGCGTCGACGAGGCTTTTCGGCGGCGCTGCCTCGCCCTTCCTCCCGATCACATGGTCGCCGAGGTCGCCCGCCATACGATCGAATGGTTCAAGTCGAGGGGAAAGGCCGTTGCGCCGGAGACCTTGGCTCTCTACAATTCGCTGAACGACGGAGACCTTCCTAGATGAAGCGCGCATTCCTCGATAAAAGCTCGATGCTTCTCGTCGTCATCGCCGCGGTCCTGGTCGCCGCGCTGGTATTCCTAGCCCTTTCCCTCCGCTCCGACGCGGTCAAGCAGGCGATCAAATCGGACCGCATCATCAATATCTGCTTCGTCATCGAGCGCGAGGGCAAGCCCGAGTCGACGCAGATCTTCATGTTCTACCCCGCGAACGGCATGGGCGCCCTCCTCGACGTGCCGGGCGATACCGGACTCCTCATCAAGTCTGTCGATCGAGTAGCGAGGATCGACTCTCTCTACGACAAGCGGCGCCCCAAGCCCTATATAGACGAGATAGCCAAGCTCATCGCGACCGATATCCAATTCTGGATCATTCTCGACGAGCGGGGGCTGACGCGGCTCGTCGACCTGCTCGAGGGCATAGAGCTCTTCGTTCCCGCGCCGGTCGTCTCCGCGGGGCCGCCCCGGGCGATGCTTCCCGCCGGCGCCCATCTCTTCGACGGCACGAAGGCCGCGCAGTACGCATTCTACCGGGATCCGGAGGAGTCGGATTCGGACGCGGCCTCGAGGAGGCAGAAGCTCTTCCAGTCGCTGGCCAGGAGGATAGGGGAGAAGGCCGAGTCGATCTCCAGCCAGCCCGTCCTGACGGCGGTCAGGCGATGCATGAACACCGATTTCTCCGACGAGTCGCTGGGGCGCCTCGTGCCGGAGCTCGCCAGGCTCGACGCGGACAGGCTCCTCCTGCAGAGGATTACGGGCACGTACAAGAGCGTAGACGGCTCGCGCCTTCTTTTCCCGCTCTACGACGGCGAGCTCGCCCGGGATATCGTCAAGCAGACGCTCAACGCGCTCGCCAGCTCGGAAGCCTCGTCCTCTGCCGACAAGATCTTCACCATAGAGGTCCTGAACGGGACGGAGGTCCAGGGCCTAGCCAAGCGCGCCGCCGAGATATTCCAGAGCTTCGGCTATGACGTCACGACCGTCGGCAATGCCGACCGGAACGACTACGCGTCGACGCGGGTCCTCGACCGTTTCTCCAACGCCGAGGCCGCGAAGAGCATAGCCGGCGTGATAAAGTGCCTCGATGTCGCCCAGGAAGCTCCGGAAAGGGTCGACGATTCCGCCGACTTCACCATCGTGCTCGGAAAGGATTTCAATGGAAGGTACTGCGCCCGCTAGGTTGATAGCCTCGGCCTTGGCCGATCACAAGGGAGACGAGGTCGTCATACTCGACCTCTCGGCCCTGGCCGGATGGACGGACTGCTTCATTATCGCGACCGCAACCAGCTCGGTTCACCTGCGCGGCCTCGAGCGCGTCGTCCTGGAGGAGGCTTCCGGGCTCGGCCTAAGCCCCTTGCGGAAGCTCTCGCGGGCCGATGACGACGAATGGCTGCTGGTCGATTTGGGCGATATCGTCGTCCACTTGATGACCGAGCGCGCTCGGTCCTTCTACGAGCTGGAGAAGCTCTGGTTCCAAGCCGGCGTCGAACGGGTGGCGCCGGGCGGCGCGCCGAAACCCTAGAAATGCGCAGGGCCGCCCGAAGGCGGCCCCGCGTCCGAAGATATCTTGCCCGACTACTCGTCGAAATCGTCGTATTCTATGTCGTCCTCGTAGTCGAAGTCTTCCTCTTCCTCGTCCGAATCCCCGTCGTCGAAGTCGTCGTCCTCGTCCTCGAAGTCGTCGTCCTCGTCCTCGAAGTCGTCGTCTTCGTCGGCATTATCGAATCCGTCCTCATCGACGTCGTCGAAATCCTCTTCCTCCTCGAAATCGTCGTCCTCGTAGTCGTCGTAGCTGTCGTCGAAGCGATAGCCGCCGAGAGGCGCTGAAGCGGCGGGGTCGTACTCCGTTACGGCCGTTAGCGCGAGCTCGCAGGCTTCATCAAGCGCGGATTCGCCGTAGGTGGGGGTCATGCTCAAGTCCTCCCTGGTGTTCAGCGGCGCGGATTCATGGGTCCGCCGCAGGATGACGGAGCCGCGAAGGCCGCTAGCCCGTTCCCATCGAAAATCTAAAAGAGTAATCGCCGGTCTGTCAACTACGATTATATAAAAAAGAACATATGCAAGATCTTTGTTCCGAAGGTTTCCCTTCCCGTCCCTGTCTCCCCTCCGCCAGGGTTTGACAAGCTTTACCATATAGGTATAATGGCCCCCTCAAATGGAGGAAAGCGTCCGCGTCGAGGCGACGGCCAAGGTAAATATACACCTTAGGGTCTACCGCCGCAGGAACGACGGATTTCATGGGATACTAAGCCTTTTTCAGGCTGTTTCCCTATCGGACATCCTGCACATTCGGTCTTTGAAAGAGCCTGATATCATAGAAATCGACGGGCATCTCGATTGCCCCGCCGAAAAGTCGACCGTTTTCAAGGCGGTTTCAGCCTACAGGCGGATAACCGGGAACAGGACCGGCGTGGCCGTTTCCGTCGAGAAGCGGATTCCGATCGGCGCCGGCTTGGGCGGAGGCTCGAGCGACGCGGCCGCAGTCCTATTGGGCCTCGAGCGGCTCTTGCATGGCGGGGCGAAAGCCGGCCGCATCAGGGAGGCCGCGCTTGGGATCGGCAGCGACGTCCCCTTCTTCCTGGAGGGCGGGGCCGCCATAGTATCCGGGCGCGGCGAGCTTATCGAGCCCATACCCGCGAGGACCGACTACGCGATGGTAATCGTTTATCCGGGGAAGCCGGTCGGGACCGCCGAGGCTTACGGCCTCTTGGACAGGGATAGGCCGGACGACTCGGCCGAGCCCGACCCCGACCCGGCGAGCCTAAGGGGAATGTACCTGGGGCCGCTTGAAGCATGGTCCTTCGCCAATTCCTTCGAGCCGGCAGTATTCGCCGCCCGCCCGGAGATACGGTCCGCGCGCGACGAGCTGGCCGGCCTGGGTTCCGCCTTCACCGCGATGAGCGGCTCGGGCTCCTCGGTATTCGGAATCTTCGCGGACGGGGATGCCGCGGCCAGGGCCCGCGACGCGATGCGGGGGAAGGGGCGGGAAGCCTACCTCGCGGCGCCGCTTGCGCGCTTCCCGGCCCTCGTTTAGAATGCTTTGCATCGTCCGCGCGACGCCAAGGAGAGCCGTAGACATGGAGATCACGGATATCCGCATCCGCAGGGTCACGACCGAAGGCAAGCTGAAGGCGTACGTGACGGTGACCTTCGACGATTGCTTCGTCGTGCACAATGTGAAGATCATCGAGGGGAAGAGCGGCGTCTTCATCGCGATGCCGAGCCGCAAGACGAGGAACGGCGAGTACAAGGACATCGCCCATCCGATACATCCGGATTTCCGGAACCGGCTTCAGGAAAAGATACTGGAGGCCTACGAGACCGCTCCCCTGACGGATTCCGCGACCCCCGCCGATTTCGACTGAAGCGAGGGGCTCGAGCTCGATACTGGCGACCGCACTGGGACGTCGGCAAGCGGTAAGCCATCGGACTTTGGCTCCGACATTCGCAGGTTCGAATCCTGCCGTCCCAATACATAGGGCAATACGCTCAAGATCAAGGAGAGCTTTATCATGAACCAGTCGGTATTAAAGGCCGTTCCCCGCAAGGAGACGACCAAGGGCGAGCTGAACCAGCTCCGCTCGCAGGGCAATATCCCCGCCGTCATCTACGGCGGCGGCCAGGCCGCTACGCATGTGTTCCTCGACGAGAAGGAATTCCTCCGGGTCGCCTCGGGAATCTCCGAGAGCACCATCCTCGGGATCGACATCGAAGGAAAGAAGCTCAGGGCCTTCGTCAAGGCGAGGCAGCGCGAGAACCTGTCGAACCGGATCATCCACGTCGACTTCCTCGAGGTCGTATCGGGACGCATCCTGCACGCCCGCGTGCCCCTGCACCTGGTCGGCATTCCCGTCGGCGTCAAGGAAGGCGGCATCCTGGAGAATCCGGCCCACGAGATCGAGGTGGAATGCGATCCCGACCACCTGCCCGAGAAGATCGAGGTGGATGTTTCCGCCCTCCACGCCAACCATTCGATCCATGTGCGGGACTTGCCGGCGATGACAGGCGTCAAGGTGCTTTCCAGCTCCGAGCTCGTCGTGGCCGTCGTCAAGTACGCGAAGGCCGAGGCCGAGCCCGTCGCCGCCGCCGCGGCCGAGGGCGCCGCAGCCGCTCCCGCCGAGGGCGCCGCAGCCGCGGCCGCTCCCGCCGCCGGCGCGGCCGCCGCGGAAGGCGCAAAGACCGAGAAGAAATGACGGATCGCTTGGATCGGCCATCGGGCCCGTCCTGCCGCCGCGCTTTCGAAGAGGGGCCTTGGGCCCCTCTTTTTTCTTGCGCGAGGGGCGTGGCTTGAGCGATGGCCCGCGCTAGGGGAGCGGTCGAGGCGAGGCTCGACGAATTCCTACGGGATCGGCGCGTCGGGGATGCGGAAGTTCTCGGCGTCGCCTACTCCGGCGGCCCCGACTCCACCGCCCTGCTCGCGGCCCTCTGCGCCCTGCGCCCCGGCCGCGCCGTCGCGGTCCACGTCGACCACGGCCTTCGCGACGCCTCCGAGCGAGCCGCCGAGCGCGAGCTTTGCGTCCGCTCCTGCAAGGCGCTCGGATGCCCCTTGGTCGTCGCTGCCGTCGCCCCCGGCCTCGTAAGTAGGGCGGCGAGCGGCCGCGGTGTCGAGGCCGCCGCCCGGGAGTACCGATACCGGGCCCTGAAGGGGGCGATGCGCAGGCGATCGCTTAAGCGGATGCTCACCGCGCATACCCGCGACGACCAGGCCGAGACCCTCCTCATGCGCCTTTTCGGAGGCTCTGGAGCGGCCGGGCTCCGCGGCATACCCGAGGAGCGCGGTCCCTTCCTCCGACCCTTCCTCTCGCTGCCGAAAAAGGAATTGCTCGAATACTTGGAGTCGAGGGGCCTCGAGTATTCGATCGATTCGACTAACGCGTCCGACGACTACCTGCGCAATCGGGCCAGGTCGATCCTCGTTCCCGCCCTCGATTCGGCGATTCCTGGGTGGAGGAAGGGCTTGGAAAGGACCTCCCGAGCCGCCGCCCTAGACGAGGAGGCGCTGGCCGCCGCAGCCGCCCGTGCAGGCTTCTCCGCTCGCCCGGGCGGCATGCTCGAGGCGGGGCCCGAGCTCCTGTCGTCGCCCGACGCCGTGGCCGCGAGGGCGATCGTATCGGCCGCGGGGGAACTCCTTGGCGGCGGGCGCTTTCCCTGGCGCGTCGCCCTCGCGGCCCTGAAGGCCCTCCGCTCGGGGAACGGCGGATCCTACGCGGGGGCCGGATTGCGCTTCTCTAGGGAGGCTTCGGGCCTAAGCCTCGGCCTTGATTTTCCTTCCTGTCGCGGGTATTTTGTACGGATCGACGGACCTTGCCGCGTCCGCGCGGGCTCGATGAGAGTCGAAGCCGCGTGGACTTCGGGATCGGGCATCCGAGCCGACTCGTTCCGCTTCCCGATAGTCTTGCGCTCGCGCCGGCCCGGCGATTCCATTAAAATCGGGAACGGCGCCAAGCGGGTGGACGAGCTCCTTTCGGAATGGGCCGTACCGCTCGCGAAGCGAGGATCGGTAGTCGTCGTCGAGGACGCGGGGGGAATCGTCGCCGTCCTGGCATCGGCCCAGGGCGGGAAGGATCGCTACCGCGCCGGCCCGACGGGGGAACTCGTTCCTCAGGAGAACGGCGCTCGCCGACTCGCCGTCATCGTGAAAGGAGCCTGAGCCCCGATGGATTTCGACGATCAGAACCCGCCCCCGAAACGCCCGGGAACGGGGCCCGAGGGCCCCGCGAAAGGGAGCAAGGCGGCCTTGGCGCTTTTCCTCTCCCTCGCCGTCCTCTTCTCGGCGATGCTCCTCTTCAACGGCCAGAGCTCGGCGGACGAGATCACGTACAGCTCCTTCCTGGCCAGCCTGGAGCAGGGCGACGTCGAGACCGCGAGGATATTCGACCAGAACGAGATCGAGGGCACGCTTAAGGGCCGCAGCGGGTCGGAGAAGACGTTCCGGACGCTCATTCCCTATCCTGATCCGGAGCTCCTGCCCCTCCTGAGGGAAAAGGACGTCAAGCTGACCGGCGCGTTGCGCGGCATCAGCCCCTGGCAGGTCCTGATAAACTTCGCCCCCTGGCTACTCGGCTTCTTCATCATCTGGATGATGCTCAGGCAGGTCCAGGGCAACAACAAGGCCTTCAGCTTCGGCAAGAGCAAGGCTAAGCGCTACGTAGAGCCTACGAAGAAGGTCACCTTCGAGGACGTCGCCGGACAGAAGGAGGCTAAGTACGAGCTCCTCGAGGTCGTCGACTACCTGAAGAACCCGCAGAAGTTCGTGAAGATGGGCGCGCGCATACCCAAGGGCGCCCTCCTGGTCGGCATGCCCGGCACGGGCAAAACCCTCCTGGCCAAGGCGGTCGCGGGCGAGGCGAACGTGCCCTTCTTCCATATGTCCGGCTCGGACTTCGTCGAGATGTTCGTCGGCGTCGGCGCGAGCCGCGTGCGCGACCTCTTCGACCAGGGCAGGAAGAGCGCTCCCTGCATCATCTTCATCGACGAGCTCGACGCGGTCGGGCGCACGCGCGGTGCCGGCTACGGCGGCGGCCATGACGAGCGCGAGCAGACCCTGAACCAGATGCTGGTCGAGATGGACGGCTTCGACACGAAGGACGGCGTTATAATCCTCGCGGCGACGAACCGTCCCGACGTCCTCGATCCCGCCCTGCTCAGGCCGGGGCGCTTCGACCGCCAGGTCGTCGTGGCCATGCCCGACGTGAAGGAGCGCGAGGATATCATCGCGATCCACATGAAGAAGATACCCGTCGACGCCGAGGTCGACGTCAAGCGCCTGGCGCGGGCGACTCCCGGCACCTCGGGGGCGGACCTAGCCAACCTCGTCAACGAAGCATGCCTCTTCGCGATACGGAAGTCGAGGACGACGGTCTTCATGGACGACTTCGAGGACGCCCGCGATAAGATCCTCATGGGCGTCGCCCGCACCAGCCTAGTCATCACCGACGACGAGAAGCGCGCTACCGCCATCCACGAGGCGGGGCACGCCCTCTTGGCCTACTACCTGAAGCACGCGGATCCCCTGCACAAGGTTACCGTCGTGCCCCGCGGCCGGGCCCTCGGGCTAACGCTATCCCTGCCGGAGAAGGACGTCTACTCGCGCTCGCGCTCATGGCTCGAGGACCGGATAGCGATCATGTACGGCGGATTCGCGGCCGAAAGGCTCATCTACGGCGAGACGACGACCGGCACCGCCCAGGACATCAGGCAGGCGACGGATTTTGCGCGCAAGATGGTCTGCGAGTGGGGCATGGCGGACGCGATGGGCCCCGTAGCCTACGGCCAGGAAGAGGAGCCGATCTTCATCGGCAAGGAGATCGCGCAGCACAAGGACTACTCCGAGGATACGGCCATGCGCATCGACGAGGCCATCAAGAGGATCCTCGAGTCCGCCCTCCTGCGCGTCACCGCGATACTCACCGAGCACCGCGACCAGCTTGAGAGGCTGGCCGACGCCCTGGTGACGCGCGAGACGCTCGAGGACGCCGACGTCCGAGAGCTCTTGGGCTTCCCCGCCAAGGAGAGGAAGGCCTAGCCGTGAGGCCGGGGCCCGCGATCCTTTCGGCGGCCCTCTCGGCCGCCCTCCTCGCGTCGGGACTGGCCGATTGCCCGGCCCAATCCGCGGGCGAGCGGCCTTCCGGGCCCTGGATCGACGAGGCGGTAAGGCTTTCGTCGGCCGGCCGCTGGGCCGATGCCGGATCGCTCCTCGACCAGGCCCTCTCGCTGTATCCGGCGGATTCGGACCTCCTCTACCTGCGGGCCCTCTCGAGGGCGAAGTCGGGGCGTCCCCTAGGCGAGGCCCTCGCCGATGCCGCCGCCTCGCGGGCGACGGATGACTACGCCTTGTACGCCGACCGGGACGCGGCAGTCCTCCAGGCTGAGATCCTCGTCCGTATGCGCAGGTGGCGGGAGGGCCTCGAGGCCGCTTCCTCCGCTTCGGGACTGGCCTCCGATCCGGCGCTCAGGCTTATCCGAGCCAAGGCTTTCGCGGGCTCGGGGGACAGGGCCGCTTTCATAGACGAGATACGCTACTCGATCGATCGTTTCCCCGATGATCCCGCCTTCCCGCGCCTGTACCTGTCGCGCCTCCAGGCTCGGCCCATATCGGACGCCGAGCGCTCCCTCGGAGAGCATATCGCCTCGCGGGCCGGGCGCTACGCCGATTCCGACCCCGAGCTATCCGTGCTCGCCGCTCCCCTTATGGCGAGGAGCTCTGATAGGGAGAACGCCATCCTGGCCTTCCGAGCGCTCGGGCGAAGCTCGGCGGCCGCGACCCTCGAGGCCCTTGAGTACGGGCTAATCGACGAGGCCAAGGCGATCTCCGAGTCCTTCGACGGCGCTTTCGCGCAACGCGTCGATAGCCTATACCGGCTCGCCGCGCTAATGCGGACGCCCGAGGCCAGGGGAAAGCTCGCTCAGGCCCTCGCGACCTGGTCTGGAGCGGTCGAGGCAGATCGGGACGGCGACGGCGTCGTCGAGGAGCGCTTCGAGCTGGATCGCGGCCTCGTCGCCGCCTGGAGGATCGATAGGGATCAGGACGCGGCTTTCGAGCTTTCCGCGGCCTTCGAGGAGGGCCTTCCCTCGTCGATCGAGCATCGCATAGGCGCCCTGAGGCTCCGCGTCGAGTACGATGCCTTCCCCTACCTCTCGAGGGTCCGCTTCGACGACTCGAGCGGCTCCCACAGCTACTCCTTCGGTCCCGGCGCTCTCGCCTACGCGCCCTTGAGGATGCGCCTATTCATCGGGGAGGGGAGACAGTCGGTATACCTTCCCGAGCCCATCGATATCCCTTCGCCGACCGAGACGGCCTGCGCGGCCGCCGCGCTAGGCGTTCGGAGATCCGGAGCCGACCTGGCCGCGAGGCTCATCGACTTCGAGGAGGCGACGCTGCTTCGAGGCGTCCCGCAATCCGCCCGCGCGTATCGGGCCGGCAGGCTCTACTCGACGACGGACTACGAGCGTGGCCATCCCGCGGTCGAGCGGGCTGACGAGGACGGCGACGGCCGCTTCGAGATCGAGCGCGGCTACGCGCCGGGCGGAGGCTCGGCCTCCGCCTTGGCATGGACTCGGATCGACACGGACGGCGACGGCGTATTCGACTATCGCGAGGAGGCGGCTCCCCCATATCGCAAGGAATGGGACTACGACGGCGACGGG
>Ga0075317_1000126_pt1 | contig 9447 bp, 6 predicted proteins | sample MayberryNE_TuleB_FD_120068 | JGI IMG/M metagenome (GOLD analysis project Ga0075317, IMG submission 120068) | Natural and restored wetland microbial communities from the San Francisco Bay, California, USA, that impact long-term carbon... | ecosystem: Environmental > Terrestrial > Soil > Wetlands ... | reverse complement strand
GGGCTTCCATCCTGGCGACGAGGACGTTGGAGTCGAAGGGCTTGGGAAGGTAGTCGTCGGCTCCTTCCTTAAGGCCGACGACGATGTCCATGTCGGCGCCGCGCGCGGTCAGCATGATGACGGGCACGCGGCTTCCCGCGGCCCTGAGGTTCCGGCACAACGACAGCCCGTCGCGCCCCGGCAGCATGAGGTCCAGGAGGACGATGTCGAACTGGCCCGAGCGCGCGGCGGCCTCGCCGGAAAGGCCGTCGGCGCGCGAGGCGACCGCGCAGCCCTCGGCGGCGAGCCTGTCCTCGAGCGTCATGCGTATGCCCGGATCGTCCTCGACGATGAGTACGCGCGCGCCGCTCAGCACGACTCGGGCTCCTTGCCTAGGGGGAGCTCGAGGACGAAGCGGCAGCCGGGCCGCCGCGATCCGTCGAGCCTCCGGTACGGGCTCTCGAAAGTAAGGTCCCCGCCGAGCTCCCGGGCTTTACGCCTGGCGATGTAGAGCCCGAGGCCCGAGCCCTTCTCGCTCCGCTCCTTGCTCGTCTGGTCGCGGTAGAAGGCCTCGAACACGAGCTCGGCGTCCGATTTCGCGATTCCCCTGCCGTCGTCCTCGACCGTGAAGCGGAGCGTCGAGGGAAGGCTGATCCTGCCCAGGACGCGAACGTCGCCCTTCTCGCTTCCCGAATAGGCGTGATAGATCGAGTTGGCGACCAGGTTTGAGAGGATGAGCCTGAGGCTCTCGGCATGGGACATGAATGCCTTCGGCAGGGCCCCGAAGTCCCAGGCCAGGGAGACGCCCTCGGCCTTGGCGATCGCCTCGAGCGGCTGCTTCAGGTTATCCAGGAACCCGGGGGCGTCGATCCGCGCGCAGGCGGGCGGCTCGGGGGCTCGGCCCTCGACTCGGGAGGAAAGTATTACCTCCTCGACCATCGATCCCAGGCGGAGAGCCTCGTTGTGCATCATCTCGCCGTAGGAGGCGAGCCTCTCGCTCGGGACGATGCCGCGCCTGATGTTGTCCGCGGCCGACCGGATGGCGGTGACGGGAGTCCTCAGCTCGTGCGTGACCGAGGCGACGAACTCGCGCTCCCTCTGGCGGGCCAGCGCCAGCCTCCGCTTCTGAAGCACCGACATGATAAGGGCGGCGCCCAGGCCGACGAGGAGCCCGGTGCCGAGGAGCCAGTTCATCCCCAGCCGGCGCTCCATCGAGCCGATCGCGGAGGAGGCGCTCATCGTCACGACGGCGTAGCGCATTCCCGGCACGCTCCTCGTCTCGCGCGCGTCGGGCTGGCCGCCTCCGAGCTCTCCCGCGATCGCCGAGATGCCCGGTCGATCGCTCGCGATCGCCGAGATGCCTGGTCGATCGCTCGCGATCGCTGAGATGCCTGGTCGATCGCGGCCCGAGCCGGGGCGGTAGAAGGAGCCGAATCCCGTCGGTACGGGCACTAGGAAGGTCCTGGAGGCTTCGGACGATAAGCCGAGAAGGGCCGAGATCGGGTTGAAGGCCCTCCGTCCGCGTCCGATCGCCGCCGCGCTCTCTCTCTCGCTCGACCATCGGATCTCGGCGTCGGGAAGCACGGCCGCTATCGCCGGCTTGAGATAGGATTCGAAGAAGCCTTCCGCGTCGATCCCGATCGCTATCGTCGTGCTCTCGGCGCCGTCCTTGGTGGCGAAGATGAATCCGTCGGCCTCGAGGGGAGGCAATCCCTCCGACGGCGGAGGGGTCAGGGTCTCGACGAAAACCATGCCCTGCGCTTCGCCTTCCTCGGGCCTCTTGATGATCTTTCGTATCAGGACCTTGTCGGTCGATATCCACCTTCCGCTGTCGGGGTCCAGCGCGTAGCTCGGCCCTTCTTCCGGCCCGAGCGCGATATGAACCGAGCTGATCAGCCCGGGAGAGGTTCCCGCGGGGCCGTAGAGCATCAGCTCGCGCTCGAGGAAGGCTTTTATCTCGACGCGGCCTTTGCGCTCTCCGTCGAGGAAGAGCCGCAGGTCGCCGACCAGGGGCGCGTAGCGCTGGAACTCCCGGGCTATGGCCTGCCATACGGTCGCCTGGAGCGCTCGCTCCTCTCCCTCGATCTCCGCCTCCGCCGCGCTCCTGAACCATCCGTACTGGATCGCGGCGACGAGGATTACCGCTATCGCGATGAGGGGTATCGAGAGGCGCGCGCCGATATCGCGCGGCCTGATGCTTGCTGCCATGCGTATATGATACTCGCTGCCGGCGATATTCTCCACGGCGACATAGGCCGGCGCGGCGGCATTTTACGTAGTTTACGTTCCTTTTACCGCCGGTTCACCATCGGAAGCCGGCGATACGCTAGCTTATGGTCCGGAGGGTAGGCAGGTGGAAAATTCGAACGCCAGGAGAATCGTCAATATAGACGACGTCAAGCCCAGTTCCCCGAAGGGCAAGAGGACCAAGATGATTATCGGCATCGCCGCCATGGCCTCGGCCGTCGTCATCCTAGCCGCGATCCTCGGGACCGCCGGGAGCGGCGTAAAGTCGATAAAGGGCTACACGGCCGCGACTGTCGCCCAAGTCGACTTCGTCAAGACGACGGAGGCCAGCGGGACGGTCGTCGTCGCCGCCGAGATATCGGTGCCGAGCCCGCAGGAGGGCTACGCGTATAAAGTGTACGTTTCCGAGGGCGATACAGTCGCGAAGGGCCAGGTGCTGGCCGCGCTGTCGGTTCCCGATCTCGAGGACGACCGAAAGGATCTTTTCGCGCAGCTCACGGTCGCGAAAATATCCCTGAAGAGCATACATAACGATTACGATTACAAGAAGAAATCCAAGGAAAAGTCCTTGGAGCGCCTTGAAGGCGACATCGCCGATGCCGAGAAGGAAGTCGAGACGAAGAAAGCCCTGCTTGCGCTGAAAAGCTCGCGGCAAAGCGATTACGACGACGCGGTGGACGCGCTCGAGTCTCTCCTTGAGGATCGTGAAGACGCGGAAAGCGAGCTTGAGAACCTGATGAAGCAGCGCGAGATCGATATCGAGAAGCAGGAAGCGACGATATTGCAGCTCGAAACCGAGCTCGCGCGGACGGACGCCGATATCGAAGAGGCGAGGGTGAAGAGCCCCATCGCCGGGGAAGTGCTCAGCATCTCGTCGGGGATAACGGTTCCAGGGACATTGATAGCGCAGGGAACGGCGATCATGACCATCGCCGACCGGAGCGGAACCTACATCGACTTCGACGTCGGCGAGCAGTACGTTTCCGTCCTTAAGGCCGGCGACAAGATCACCGCGACGATCGGAACGAACACCGTCATCGCGTCGATCACGTCCATCGGCCGCGTCGCCAGCCTCGCGTCCGACGGGCTTACCGCGACCGTCGCGGTCAGGGCGAAGCCCGAGGCCGGCTCTACCCTGACGCCCGGCGCCTCGGCCGTGGCCAGCATACCGCTGGGCACGAAGGCGGGGGCCCTCGTCCTTCCAAGGGGCGCCTACCTGACCACGGGATCTCAGAAGTACGTGTACAAGATCGAAGGAAAGCGGGCCGAGAAGACGGCCGTCGAGTTCGGAGAGATCCAGGGCAACCAGGTCGAGGTCGTCAAAGGCCTCGAGGCCGGCGACCGGATCGTCGTCTCGAGCTATTCCGAGTACATCGACGAGAGCGTCGTCGAGCTCAAATAAAGGAGACAGGATATGATAACGCTTAAGGGAGTCAGCAAGGAGTACGAGCTGGTCGGCGGCACCGTCGCCGCGCTTAAGGACGTCGACCTGACCATCGATCGCGGCGAGTACGTGGCGGTCATGGGGCCTTCGGGGTCCGGCAAGTCGACACTGATGCATATCCTGGGCATCCTCGATACCGCGACCGCGGGCCGATACTTCCTCGAGGACTACGACATCACGTCCCTGCCGGACCGCGAGCACGCCCGCATCCGGAACAAGCATTTCGGCTTCATCTTCCAGAGCTTCAACCTCTTCTCGGAGCTTTCCGCCCTCGAGAACGTCATGCTGCCGATGGGCTACGCCGGGCTTCCCTTCCGCAAGCGCAGGGAAAGGGCCGAGCTCCTCTTGTCCGAGGTGGGGCTCGAGCATCGCCTGCACCACATGCCGACCATGATGTCCGGAGGCGAGCAGCAGCGCGTCGCGATAGCCCGCGCCCTGGCGAACGATCCCGACGTAATCCTGGCGGACGAGCCGACCGGCAACCTGCCTTCCGATCGCGGCGAGGAAATACTGAAGATGCTGGAATCGCTCAACGCGAAGGGCGTCACCATACTGATGGTCACCCACAATCCCGAGCAGGGCAAGCGCGCTCATCGCCGCCTCCTAATTAGGGACGGCATGCTGATAAGCGACGAGGGCAAGGCCGCCCAAGCGAGGGAGGCCCTCGATGCGTAGCGAAGCCGGGAAGGTCGTCTCGAGGCGCTTCGCGTCGCGCATCGTCGAGTCGGGCCTCCTTATCCTCGCCGTCGCCCTCGGCGTCGGCGCGGCATCGTCGGGCTTCTCGCTCCTGGCGAACACGCTGAAGGCCGGAGAAGAGATGCTCGCCTCTCCCGCCTACCGCGAGCTCGTGGTCAGCACGCGATCGAGCGCCGAGGAGATGACCGCGCCGGCCATGAAGCAGCCGGCCAATTCGAACGTCGCGCTTACGGTATCGGACCTCGACGCCGCCGAGCTCGCTCCCGACGTGGCCTACGCATACGTCCAGAATCGAGACGAGATACGCTTCATCAACGCCCAGAGCGTCGCCGAGGAAAGCGCCATGCGAGCGAGCTTCGCGGCCGAGGGCGTCGGCGGCGGGGAGCCTGACGGCATGGCTCCGCCCGGCGATAACGTAGCCGTCGTAATCGCCGGGAGCGCCGAGGGCGGCGCCGGCGCCGCGGCGATCGCGAGCGCTTCGGCGGGATCCGCCTCGACGGCCGCCGCAGCCGGCCGCCAGGGCCTTTTCCGCGGCATGAGCGAGGACGACTTGATGAAGGCCCAGGCACAGGCGGACCTCGTCATCGTCGACTTCGAGGAGCTCTCGGGCTTTCGGGTCACGCCGAAGTTCTTCGACGCATGGTCCCTGAACGCGGCCGCGGGGAGCCTGCTCGCCGATACGGACGCTCAAGGCGACGCGAACTCCGTAGTCCTCGGCGCGAAGGCCGCCGAGAAGATAGCCGCCGGGAAAATGGAAGTATCCGAGCTCGTCGGCAAGAAGCTCCTCTCGCGCCAGGGCAACCTCCTCGTAGTCGGCGTCCTCGATGCCTACGGCGAGACTTCTATCGATGAGGCCTTCTTCGCGCCGTACCGGACTTTCGCCGCCATGGGCGGGATGCCGCGCATGGGCTTCTTCAACACGATGCTCCGATTCGCGGTTTCCGATCCCTCGAAGCTCGACGAAACCGCGGACATCCTGTCGAGCTGGTTCGAATCGAGCTTCGGCGAGTCGCAGATCACCATCTCGAATCCCCGCAGCGAGGCGCAGAAGCTAATCGACCGCAATGCGGGAATCAGCGTCCTCATACTATTCCTCTCGCTATCGGGGCTCTTTATCGCCCTGGTCAACGTCTCCCACATCCTGATGAGCCGCGGCCTTAGGATGCGCAAGGGCGTCGGCATTATGATGGCCCTCGGAGCCTCGCGCCGCGCGGTGCTGGGCCTTTTCGCGTCGGAGGCTACGGCCGTCGCGATCGCGGGCTCGATCCTGGGTGGAGTTTTCGCCTTCCCGCTCTCGAGGACGATGCAGAGCGCCCTGGGCCTGTCAGGCGGCTCCTGGCTCTTCGTCCTCGCGGGCGTCGCTCTTTCGTGGATATTGACGATGGCCTGCTCCATCGCCCCGGCCTGGCAGAACTCCAGGATCGTCCCGGCCGAGGCCATGCGGGCCGCCTAAAAGGAACATCGCATGAAGAAATTCCTGACCATGATACTCCGCCACTGGCGGAAGTCGCCCGTGAAGATCACCCTGACCGTCCTTTCGGTCGCGCTGGGCACGGGCATCCTGATACTCTCGTTCAGCGCCGGGGCGATAATCGAAAATCGCGTCACCGGCGGAATGGCCAAGACGGGATCGGTGGTCTACGTGTCCAACGGGACCTGGAAGAGCGACGGCACCCTCGAGCGCGAGATGCGCGCCGAATGGGACGCCGAGGCGCCCGAGAAGGTCGTGACCGGATCGGGCGTCGTCTCGGCGGCGGCCATCGTCAGCACTCCCCCCTTCGATACGATATCGGTCGGGGGCGTGTCGTACCGCCTGCGCAGCGCCGTCGGCACCTCTCCCGAGTACTTCGAGATCTTCTCGCTCGAGACGATCGCGGGAGCGCCCATGGTGTCCGAGGATCTCGCGCAGGGCAAGAAGCGCGTCTGGATCAGCGAGACCCTGGCCAATACCCTCTTCGGCTCGGCGGAAGGCGCGGTAGGCAAGCAGCTGCAGCCGCCGGGGATGCAGATATTCCGCGGTCCCAGGGGACAGCAGGAAAGCCAGACGCTCATCACGCAGTACACGGTGACCGGCGTCTTCGAGGATCCCAGCGAAGTAGCCCGGCGCTCCTACGGCATCGGCGACCTCGTATATCCCTACACCGCGATGCTTCCCGCCGGGATGAACGCTACCTTCCAGACTCGGATGCTGTCGGGCACCTTCGTCGCGAAGACGACGACCGCGTCGGTGAAGAAGGCCCAGGCCGCGATCAGCGAGACCCTGGTCAACGATTACGGCGATGATGTCCAGGTCGCCGTCTGGGAAGGATCGCCCCGCGGGCCCTCGACCTACCTCGAGCAGCTGAGGCAGGCGATCGCCATCTTCACGGTGTCGGTGAACCTCCTGGGCCTCGTCCTACTGGTCATCAGCTCGCTGGGCATCTTCAGCGTCATGGTAGTCGAGCTCCTCGGCCGGCGCAGGGAGATCGCCCTGGAGCGCGCCCTGGGAGCGTCGCAGTCGACCGTGATCAAGGAGTTCTGGAGCTGGTCCGTCGCGCTCAGCCTGATGGGAGCGGTCATCGGGCTTATCCTCGCCGCGCTTTTCTCGAGGCCGGTGCTGAATACGATCGCGCCCCTGGTAGGGGAGGTCTCCGACCAGTTCCGCGACGTCGCCGGCCTCGACCTGAAGTCGGCTATAGGCGGCGTGGCCCTGGCCTTGGGCTGCGGCGGCATACTCGGGGCCCTTCCGGCCTTCGGCGCCGTCAAAGGCAATATCTCCGAGACCCTGAGAGAGGTGTGACATGAGAAGAGGTATGCGGGCGGGTAGGGCCGCCCTCGTCATCCTGCTGGCCGTCCTCGCGGCCGGGGCCTTCCCCCAGGCGGCGGGCCTGTCGCTCGACGAGGTCGCGGCCAGGGGCAGGCAGATGAGCATCGACTACGCGAAGGCGCTCCTCGCCGCCCGGAAGGCCGAGTCCGAGGTACCCGGCCTGATCAAGGCTAAGTCCTCGACCTTGAGCGCGACATATTCCTATTCCGGCGCGACGGCCGGGCTTGACGGCGACGCGAGCGACGAGATATCGGCGTCGCTCAACGTGCCGATCGTGGACCAGGCCAGCCTCTCCGCCACGGTCAAGGACGACGGCAGCTCCAAAGTGTCGGCTTCGATAATGCCGCTCGAGCATTCGGACACGAGGACGCAGAAGCAGATCGCGTACGAGAAGGCCCTAGCCGCCGCTGACGAGGCCGGCAGGAGCGCGGGAGATCAGGCTGTCAAGGCCGCGCTAGAGTGGATGATCGCCGAACGCGTCCTGGAGACGAAAGCTAAAGCGGCCGCGCATGCGGAGGATGCCTACAAGGCGGCCAAGGCGGCTCGCGAGATCGATCCGGGCAATGTCAGCCTCGACGATGTGTCCGAGGCGCTGGAGGATTGGTCCACGGCCAGGTCCGAGCTGATCTCCCAGGAGACGAGCGCGTCCGCCGCGAAGGCCGACATGCTGAATCTCCTGGGTTCTTCCGATGGCGATCTCGCCGTCGAGGAGCTCGGAACGGAAGAGCTCGAGGCGGCGCTCGCGTCGCTTAAGTCCGGGCTCTCGGGCGCGGAAAGCGCCGGCGCCGCGGAAAGCTATTCCGCGCTCTCGGCCGCCCTCGACCTGACTTCGGCCTCATCGACCTTGAAGTCCACCTGGATCTTCGATCCCGAGCTATCGGTCTCGGCGGGCTTCTCCTTCTCGAAGGACGGCGACCCCGCGCCGAGCCTTTCGGTCGGCCTGACCCTTAGCCTCGACGACTTGAAGGGCGAGGAGGTCGATCGCGCGAAATCCCAGGTCGAGCTCGCCGCCAAGACTCTCGCGAGGGCGAAGATCACGCAGGAGAGCGCCTATGCCCAGGCGGTCGCTAAAGTCCGGACCGCGGCCATATCGACCGAGAATCAGAGGCTCTCCATTTCCCAGGCTGAGGAGATCCGCGCGGAAGCCGCCTTCCTCTACGCTCAGGGAAGCTACTCCGAGATCGATAACGACCAAGCGGCCCTGGCCCTGGTCAAGGCCGAGGACGCTCTTTTCCAGGCGCTGGCCGACGAGTACGCGGCATGGCTCGACCTGGCGGCGCTCGCGGGAAAGTAACTTTACGGCGATTCGATTTATTACATTATAGATGAGGATGGACGGGCGCCTCGGCGCTCGGGCCGAGGCGACGAAGGGTCGGGCGTAGGAAGGCCTCCTCTCCGCACTTCCCCTCCGAGGGATGCGGACCGACGGGGTTCCCTTTCCTAGGTTCACGCCGGACCCGGAGCCCTCGGCCCGGGCGCCGAGGCGCCCGTCGCTTGCGGGGGCCCTCGCATTCGCGCTAAGGTCCCCTCGGGAAGCCTGCGCTTTCCGGGAGGCCCTTAATGGACGAGATAAGGTCGGCGCTTATCGTAGGCGCGGGAGCGGTCGGCGCCGCGCTTGCCAGCGCCATACAGGACGCTCTTCCCGGCGCAGTAAGCGTCCTGGCGGGTCCCGAGAGGGCCGCCCGCTTTCGCGCCGAGGGCTTCCCGGTCAACGGAAAGCGCTACGATTTCCCGATCGTCCCGGCGGGCGCGGCGCCCGCTCCCGACAGCGAGCCGGATCTGATCATCGTCGCCGTGAAGTGCCATCAGCTGGCCGCGGCTATCGAGGATATGAGGCCCTATGTCGGCCCGCGCACCCTGATACTCTCCCTACTTAACGGCATCACCAGCGAGGACGATCTCGCCGCCGCCTTCGGCCGCGGGAAGGCTCCCTACGCGATGATCATCGGCATCGACGCGATCAGGGAAGGCGGCTCGATAGCCTATGCGTCCACGGGCAAGATAACATTCGGCGACGAGCGTAATCCGCCCGGGGCGCATAGCGAGAGGGTGTCGCGCATCGCGTCCTTCCTCGATCGCGCCGGAGCGCGCTACGAGATCCCGGAGGACATGATCCGCGCGCTCTGGTTCAAGTTCATGATCAACGTCGGGATCAATCAAGCCTCGGCCGTCCTGCGGGCGGACTACAGCGCGTTCCAGCTGCATCCCGAGGCGCGCGAGGTCATGGAGTCGGCGATGCGCGAGGTCGTGGCCGTCTCGAAGGCGATGGGCACGG
>Ga0075317_1000125_pt1 | contig 9474 bp, 9 predicted proteins | sample MayberryNE_TuleB_FD_120068 | JGI IMG/M metagenome (GOLD analysis project Ga0075317, IMG submission 120068) | Natural and restored wetland microbial communities from the San Francisco Bay, California, USA, that impact long-term carbon... | ecosystem: Environmental > Terrestrial > Soil > Wetlands ... | reverse complement strand
CTCGTAAAAGCCGGCGACGAGGCGGGGCCCGGAACGATCTTGGGAGCCGTGCGCGAGACCGAGCTCGTCGAGCACAGGATCATGGTCCCGCCCATATCGCCTGCCTTCACGGTCGAGTGGATCGCCCCCGAGGGAAGGTACCGAGTCGATGACGCGATAGTCCGAGGCTCGGGCGGCCTCGAGTATACGATGGTCCAGGAATGGCCGGCGCGGATCCCGAGGCCCTCGAGGCGGCGCCTTCCCCCCAGCGAGCCCCTCCTTACGGGAAGGCGCGTCATCGACATCCTTTTCCCGATCTCGAAGGGAGGAACGGCGGCGGTGCCGGGAGGCTTCGGCACGGGGAAGACCATGGTCCAGCACGCCGTCGCGAAGTTCTGCGACGCCGACATCATCGTCTACGTCGGCTGCGGCGAGCGCGGCAACGAGATGACGGACGTGCTGACCGAATTCCCCCGGCTCGTCGATCCGCGCTCGGGGCGCTCGATCATGGAGAGGACCATACTCATCGCGAACACTTCGAACATGCCCGTGGCAGCCCGCGAGCTGTCGATCTATACCGGCATCACGCTCGCCGAGTACTACCGGGACATGGGCTACGACGTGGCGGTCATGGCCGACTCGACCTCGCGCTGGGCCGAAGCCCTGCGCGAGCTCTCGGGACGGCTCGAGGAGATGCCCGCCGAGGAGGGCTTCCCCGCCTACCTGCCTACGAGGCTCGCGGAGTTCTACGAGCGGGGAGGGCGGGTCGAGACCCTTTCCGGGAAATCCGGATCGATAACGATTATCGGCGCGGTATCGCCTCCGGGCGGCGACTTCTCCGAGCCGGTGACACAGCATACCAAGCGCTTCATCCGCTGCTTCTGGGCCCTCAGCCGGGAGCTCGCCTACTCGAGGCACTACCCGGCGATTTCCTGGACCGAATCCTATTCCGAGTACGCCGTTGAGCTGGCCGACTGGTGGGACCGGCGGGCGCCCGAGTGGACGGACCTGAGGAAGCGAGCCCTCGACCTATTGAAGAGGGAGGAAAAGCTCGAGCAGATCGTCAGGCTGATAGGTCCCGACGCCCTGCCGGACGAGCAGAGGCTGGTGCTCTTGACGGCGGAGACGCTTAAGTCCGGCTTCCTCCAGCAGGATTCGCTGCACGAGATCGACAAGACCTCCTCTCCCGAGAAGCAGATCGCGATCCTCGCGTCGGCGCTCGCCTTCCACGAGCGCTCGGAGGAAGCGCTGAGGTCGGGCGTTCCCCTGGCCGAGATAGCGTCGATGAAGGCTCGCGAGCGCCTCGCGCGGATAAAGACGGAAACGGCCGAGGACAGGCTCGACGGGATAGACGTTATTCGGGAGGAGACCGACAGGGCCTTCGACGATCTATGCGCCCGTTACGGCGGGGGGAGGGGCCTATGAGGGGACTCGAGTACAAGGGCCTTTCGAAGGCCGAGGGGCCGATCGTAGTCGCCGCGGCTCGGGAGGCGGCCGGCTACGGGGAGCTCGCCATGATCCGAGGCCGCGACGGACGGCGCAGGCCAGGGCGCGTCGTCGAATCCTCGGACGCATCGGCCTCGATCCAGCTCTTCTCGTCGAACGCGGGCCTGTCCCTCGAGGAGGCATGGGTCGAGCGGCTCGGCCGCCCCCTCGAGCTGCGCGTGGGCGAGGGGCTCCTGGGCCGAGTGTTCGACGGGCTAGGCAGGCCCTCGGACGGATATCCGGAGATTCTCTCCTCGGAGAAGAGGGACGTGAACGGAAGCCCGATAAATCCGGCCGCCCGCGTCTATCCCCGCGACTTCATACAGACGGGCGTATCGGCTATCGACGGCATGAACACCCTGATCCGCGGGCAGAAGCTGCCGATCTTCTCCGGCGACGGCCTGCCGCACAATAGGCTTGCCGCGCAGATAGTAAGGCAGGCGAGGATCGCGCGCGCTCCCGGCGCTCCCGGCGCGGCCGACCGCCGCCATGGGGGCGACGAGAGCTTCGCCGTCGTCTTCGCCGGCATGGGCATCAAGTACGACGTGGCCAGGTTCTTCATCGATTCCTTCGAGCGCTCCGGAGCCCTGTCCCGGGTCGTCATGTTCCTGTCCCTCGCGGACAGCCCTACGATCGAGCGCCTGATGACGCCGAGGTGCGCCCTCACCGCGGCCGAGTACCTCGCCTACGAGAAGGGGATGCACGTCCTCGTCGTGCTCACGGACATGACAAACTATTGCGAGGCTATGCGTGAAGTCTCATCGGCCCGCGGCGAAGTGCCCTCGCGCAAGGGCTATCCTGGCTATCTCTACTCGGACCTGGCCTCGCTCTACGAGCGCGCGGGAAGGATAGAGGGCCGCTCGGGATCGATTACGCAGATACCCATCCTCTCGATGCCGAACGACGACATCACGAATCCCATCCCCGACCTCACCGGCTACATAACCGAGGGCCAGATCGTCATCGATCGGGACCTCCATCAAAGGGGCCTATACCCGCCGATCGCCGTCCTGCCCTCGCTCTCCAGGCTCATGAAGGACGGGATAGGGGAGGGGATGACGCGCGAGGACCACAAGGAAGTCTCGGGCCAGCTCTTCGCGGCCTACGCGAGGACGAAGAGCGTGCGCAACCTCGCGGCCATCATCGGAGAAGAGGACCTCTCCGCCGCCGACAAGAGCTATCTCCGCTTCGGGGATCGCTTCGAGTCGGATTTCGTCGCCCAGGGCGAGCGCGAGGACAGGAGCGTCGGCCAGACCCTCGACATCGGATGGAAGCTCCTGTCCCTCCTGCCGAGGGAAGACCTGGTCAGGATATCGAAGGAGTCGATCGAGAAGCGCATGCCGAGGGATGGCTCCGATGAGCGCGAGTAATCTCGCCCCGACCAAGTCGAACCTCCTGCGGACGCGCGAAGTCCTGTCCCTCGCGGAGGAAGGCTTCGAGCTTTTGGAGCGGAAGAGGGAGATCCTCATGCTCGAGCTGATGAGCGGCCTGGCCGAGGCCAGGATCCTGGAGAGGGACATAAAGGCGGCCGTCGGAGAGGCCTATCCGATCATGCGAAGGTACCTACTCGCGGGAGGCCTCGAGCGGGCCCGCGAGGCGGCGGCGGGCATCGCGCCCGAATTCGGAGTGGTCGCGCGGCGCGCCCAGTCCGCCGGCGTCTCCAGTCCGGCCCTGGAGGCCGTGCCGGCCGAGCGCATCCTCCAGTCCGGCCCCCTCGACAGCTCGGCCGACTCGGACGAGCTGTCCTTCCTTTTCTCCCGGCTCATGCGCCTCCTCGTCGACATGGCCAGCCTGCGCTCGGTAGTATTGGCGCTCGCTCAGGAGATGCGGAAGACCAGGCGGCGGGTCAACGCGCTCGAGAAGCGGGTCATCCCCGAGGCGAAGGAGGCGCGGGCCTTCATTACGGCCTCCCTAGAAGAGCGGGAGCGGGAAGCGGTATTCTCGACGAAGCTGCTTAAGTCGCGCATGGGGCGCGGGGGCGGGAGATGAGGGCCGGGCCGCTTTCGAGCGCCCTCGTGGTCGTCCAGGGCGCGGACGAGTCTGGCCAGGCCGCCCTCTTCGCGATCGCGATGGCCGAGAGCTACGGCACGGAATTGACCGCGGCATATACGGTCGACACCGCGGCGATACGCCGCCTGTCCCTCGCGCGGATATTCGTCGACGAGGAGGGCGCGGAATACGAGCGCAGCCTCGAGCAGACGGGGAAGCGCCACCTCGCCTATGTCGAGGAGCTCGCACGGGCTAGGGGAATCGCCGCCCGGACGGCCCTCCTTAAGGGGTCGATAGCCGAGGAGTCCGTCAGGAAGGCGGAGGAGATAGGGGCCGATTGCATCGTCGTCGCGGGCTGGAGGCAGGGCGGCGATTTCCGGGATATCATACTCGAGGCGAACCGAGAGATAGTCCGCCTGGCGCGCTGTCCCGTCCTGGTCGTTAAGGGCAGGGGAATAGGCGGCATGCGCGGCGATCGGGGCATGGAGGGTACATGAGAGTAGCCGTGGTATACGTGCCGGCCAAGGACAAGGCGAGGATCGAGCAGACCGCCAAGAGCATCTCGCGCGCGCTCGAGTCGAAGGGCCACATGGTCGACCAGATGGAGGCCAGGCCGGACGAGAGCCCGCGCTTGACCGGCTACGACTACGTCGTCGTGCTTACCGAGAGCGCCGGCGCCATGGGAAAGATTCCGGATCGAGTCCCCCGATTCCTGGCCCAAGCCGGAACGCTGACGGGGAAGCGGAGCATGGCCGTCCTTCGGAAGGGCGGCCTGCGCCCCTCGAAGGCCCTCGCGCGCCTCATGCGCGCCATGGAGGGAGAGGGCATGATCGTGAACAGCGCGGAGATCGTCGCGAGCGACGAGGAAGCGGCGGCGGCGGCCCGAGAGGCGCCGGTGGAGCGGCGCTAGCAGGTGGAGAATTACTACGACGTCCTCGGCATACAGGCCGAGGCGAGCTCCAAGGACGTGAAGAGCGCCTTTAGGAAGCTGGCGAAGAAGCATCACCCGGACACCACGGGAAGCTCCGTCAAGAGATCCCGCGAGGGGACCCGGGCCGCCGAGGGCGCCATGCGGCTCCTCCTCGAGGCCTACCGCGTCCTCTCCGATCCCGAGCGCCGGAGGATATACGATCGCGGGCTGCGAAGGAAGGCCGCCGAGGAAGGCGGTTTCGACTATCGCGTCTTCCTCAAGGCCAGGCCCGGCGATCCCGAGAGCCAGGCCAAGCTCGTCGTCTACGACCTCCTGCACGGTCTGGAGGACGAGGCCCTCGAGGTGTACGAGCGCGCGCGCTCCTTCGAGGATTTCCGGCTGGAGCGCTACCTGGAGCGGGGCGAGGCTATGGACGCGGAATTCTGCATCGCCGAGGAGTACGAGAAGCGGGGAAGGTGGGTCAAGGCCTACAACCTGTATCGGCGGTTGATAGAGATGGAAGCGGAGAAGCCCTGCTTCCGATACTTCTTCGAGGTCGTCGCGCTGACCTTCCGAAACCTCGTCCTCATGAAGCTTCCGGGCGCCCTCGACGCGGAGGACTACCGCGACAGGCTGGAGGAGGCCGCTGCGCTCGAGCTGCCCTTCGCCGACCGCGCGCGGTTCCTGCGCAAGAAGGGCGAGGTCCAGCTCCGCGAAGGCGATTACGCGGGGGCCGCGGAATCCGCAGGAAGGGCCGCGGCGCTCGAGCCTAGGCTCGCCGGGCTGTCGAGCCTGAGGCGAAAGGCGGGCTTGCGGGCTTGATACCGGCCGCGAGCTTGCGTAAACATCGTTTTTCGTATACTTTTCTCGCCGAGCGTTGTTTTATCGGCACGTACGACAATATGAGAAGGATGCCATGAAGATACGCACCGCATTCGCCCTGGTACTGCTCGCCTCAGTCCTGTCAGCTCCGATCGCGGCTCAGGGCGCCGCGTCGACTCCCCTGTCGACGCGGAAGATACTCGCCAAGGTCAACCTGGTCTCCAGCGAGATCCTGTACGCCGACGAGATAACGACAGCGATCGCCGAGCTCGAGAAGCTCGCGAAGGGCCAGAAGATGAGCTCCAAGGACAAGCTGAGCCTCATCGTCCAGAAAATAGACGACGCGCTGTTCAAGCAGTTCGGATCCAGGGAAGCGATCAAGGTGGCCGATACCGAGATCGCCCAGAGGATCTCCGATATGAAGGGCCAGTCGGCGACCGAAGCCATGATCCAGGCCAGCCTCATCTCGCAGGGAATACTCATCGACGTGAAGAGCTACGTCCGCGAGGACATCATCTTCAGCCGCTACGTCATGGCCAAGAAGCAGGACGAGCTTAAGGCGGCCGGCAAGTACGAGGTCCAGGAGTTCCTCAAGGCCTACGACGACATGAAGTTCAATCTCCGAAGGCCCGATCTCCTGCGGTTCTCGATGATCTTCGTCAATCTGCAGGGCATGAGCGACGCGGAAAAGAAGAAGGCCGGCGAGCTCATGCAGTCGATCTCGAAGCAGGTGAAGGTGAACGCCAACCGCTTCGACGAGTTCCTAGTCAAGGGGCTCGTCGACCAGGACGCCGGCTACGCCACCGCTCCGTCGGGGACGATCTACAAGACCCAGGACTCCAAGAAGCAGAATCCCGCGATCTACGAAGCCGCCTTCTCGCTCAAGGAAGGACAGGTCAGCGACGTCATCGCAGACGAGACGAGGATCTGCATCATCAGGGCGACCGAGTTCATCCCCGAGCGGCTGCTCGGCTTAACCGACAGGATAGACACGCTGCCCGCCGGGGGGACGGCGGGCTACCTCCAGTCCATCAGCCCCGGCGCTACCGTGCTCGACCTGATCGCTTACGAGATCAGGAACGCCAAATCCGAGGCCTTCTCGAAGAAGATCAGGAACGAGATCTTCGACGACATCAGGAAGAAGGGAAGCGTCAAGATCACGCTCTCCTCCCTGAGCCCCTTCCTTGACCAGGCGGAGATCGATTCGCTGAAGGCCATGAAGGGCCAGTACAATCTGAGCTTCGAGTAGGATCGGGCGGCGGCGGCGTGGCATCGAGGAGAAAGTCCCGGATACTCGCGTTCCAGGCCTTGTACGCATGGGACTCGTCCGGCGGAGCCGCCGCCGACATAACCGGATTCGGCTGGCTCGATGAAGAGAAGCGGGCGGCTATGGACGAGGAAGTCGCGTCCTTCGCCAGGCTGATCATCGTCGGGACGCTTGAGCGAATCCAGGAGATCGACGCCGCCATCAGCTCCCACCTGCAGAACTGGACCTTCGAGCGATTGAAGAGGGTCGACCTCGCGGTGCTCCGCACGGGCGCGTACGCCCTCCTTTTCCAGAAGGACATACCGGCGCAGATAACCATCGACGAAGCGATAGAGATCGCCAAGGAATTCGGTTCCGAGGACTCCTACCGCTTCATTAACGGGGTGCTCGATGGCATCTGGAAATCCTCCGCCGCCCATGCCTGATCGCGGCGCCGGCCTTAAGCCAGGCGTCCCGAAAAGCGTAATACTGCTCGCGTCCCTAGCCCTCGCCGCCGCGATCGCCTCGGCAGTCCTGAGCGCCGCGATACGGGCTCCCGCGCTCGAGGCGGCCCTCGCCGCGATCGACGCCGCCCTGTCCGGCCCGTCGCCTGCCGACGCCAAGGCCCGCTTCGATTCGGCGTACCGCCTGGCGTCGAGCTCGGGCGACTGGCTGTCGATACTGAAGCGCGCGAGGAAAGCTGAAATCGGCGGGGACAAGGGGCGCTACGCGTCGGCGGCCTCGAAAGCGCTGCGGAAAGAGCCGGGTTCCGAGCCGATACGGGCCGCGGCGGCCCATGCCTTCCTGCGCGGCGGAATGCCCCGGGAAGCATTGGCGCTCTTCGGCGGCTCTCCGGCCGGCTCGAGCGCGTCCCGGAAGGGCGGCTCCCTCTCTCCGGAGAAAAGGCCGGCGCTCTGGGCTGAAGCCTTCCTTCGGTCGCGATTGACGGCCGAGGCGACCGCGAGGGATTACGCCCGCCTCGCCGCTATCCTCGACGACGGGACTCCCTACCTCGGCGCCTCCGTCCTCTCCATGGCGGAAGGCGACATCGCCGCCGCCAAGTACTGGGTCGGGAGGGCGATGGAGTCGGGCGCCCGCCCATCCGCCGACCTCCTCTGGGACTGCTCGCTGTACGAGGCGCTCTCTCGGCGGGAGAGCGGGGCAGCGGACGCGAGGGAACTCGCGATCCTCGGGGACGCGGCATGGAAGACGAAGGACAGCTCGCTCGCCAGGGAACGCTGGATGCTATCCGTCGCGGCCGAGCCGCGCAGGTCCTGGAAGCCTTACGCCTCCCTGGCCCTGTCCTCGGACGACGAGGAAAGCTCCGTCAGCTATTGGTCGAGGATGCGGGCAGCCTTCCTATCCGGTCCGAAGGGTGAGGCTCGCGACGGAGCCCTAGGGGCCTACGCGGCGATGCTGTCGCGCTCAGGACGCGACGCGGAGGCCTTGGAGCTGCTTGGGGACGCGGAAGGGGACGAAGGCTCCGGCGGGGCTTTACTGGCCCTCAGGTGGGCGGTGCGCGCGAAGTCCGAACCCGAGGCCCGCATCGCGGCGGGCTACGCCTCGCTCGCCGAGCTGTATCCCCGCAGCCCCGAGGTCCTCGGCTCGAGGCTTAGGTTCCTCGCCGAGCGCGGTTTCGCCGAAGAGCTCGTCCAGACCTACGAATCGGCCGAGAGGCGGGGAACGCAGCCGCGGCATGGATGGTTCTACGGCGCATGGATACTGGCGGCGAGGGGCATGGCGAAGGAAGCCGCCGAGCTGGTATCGAAGCGCGGCAGCGACGAATCAGGCCCGGCGGCGGCCTTCGCCTTGGGATCATTGAAGGCCGATCTCGGCTTCGCCGCCGACGCGGCGGCCCACTTCGATAGGGCCGCGGCCCTGGCCTCCGGCGGCCCCGCGCGCGCGAAGGCACTGAAGGCCAAGGGCCGCGCGCTGCAGGCCGCAGGGGACGTCGCCGGAGCGGCCAGGGCCTACAGGGCGGCCGCCCTCGCCGACGGAAGCGACGCCGAGGCCGCTGTCCTCGCGCGCGCCCTCGGCCTGGATCCCTGATCGGGATCGTCGCGATTCTGGAAAGGAGCTTTAGGTGATACGTCTTAAGAACGCGGAGCAGCTGGCCGGCATTCGCGAGTCCTGCTCGATGCTGTCCGAGCTTCTGGGCCTCCTGGCGCCGATGGTCAAGCCGGGGGTCGCCACGATCGAACTGGACGAGTACGCTCACGATTTCATCGTCGAAAGGGGAGGGCGGCCCTGGTTCCTCGACTACGACGGCTATCCCGCGAGCCTCTGCGTCTCGGTCAACGAAGAGGTGATCCACGGTATTCCCGGCAAGAAGAAGCTTAAGGAAGGCGACATCGTCGGGCTCGACTGCGGCATCGACCTGAAGGGAAGCTTCTCCGACGCGGCCATCACTTTGGGAGTCGGCAAGGTCTCGGACGAGGCGGACAAGCTCATGCGCGTGACTCGCGAGTGCCTAAGCCGCGCGATCGCGGCGATCAAGCCCGGCGCCAGGATCCACGACGTATCCCGGGCCGTCTACTCGCACGCCACCGCCTCGGGCTACGGCGTCGTCAGGCAGTACTGCGGCCACGGCGTCGGCTTCGAGGAGCACGAGGATCCGCAGGTGCCGAACTACGTCGGCTCCGGCCCGAATCCCAGGATAGTCCCCGGCATGGTCCTCGCGATCGAGCCCATGATCAACCTCGGCACCGGCGACGTGAAGGTGCTCGACGACGACTGGACCGTCGTCACCCTCGACGGGAAGATGTCGGCCCATTACGAGCACACGATAGCCGTCACGGACCGGGGCGCCGAGGTCCTCACCTCCTGGTCGATGCCCTGATTGTTACGAGGGTAAATTCCGAGCGCCCGCCGGCTAAAGCGCCGCGCCGGCCGTAACCACGGGGGCGCGGCGGTATTATATTCATGACTATGGACCGGAAGCTATATATAAGGAGTCGAATATGTCGTTCATGAAGAGCCTCTATTCGAAGAAGTTCTTTGTCGCGAATCTCGTGCTTATCGGCCTGATCGCCGGCTTCGCCCT
>Ga0075317_1000124_pt1 | contig 9662 bp, 9 predicted proteins | sample MayberryNE_TuleB_FD_120068 | JGI IMG/M metagenome (GOLD analysis project Ga0075317, IMG submission 120068) | Natural and restored wetland microbial communities from the San Francisco Bay, California, USA, that impact long-term carbon... | ecosystem: Environmental > Terrestrial > Soil > Wetlands ... | reverse complement strand
CTCTCCGGCGCGGACCGCGGGGCGCCAGGCCGCGACGCCGATATAGTCGCCGCGCTCGGCGAAGTCGCTTCCCCCCTCGGCTCCCGAGGGAGGGACGGGCGAGACGCTCCATCCGTCGCCGGCGAAGGCCGCCGCTATCTTCTCGTATCTTTGTCGCTTGGTCGGCATGCGGGACAGGGTAACCGCTCGCCGCGCCCGCCGCAACCTCGCCGAAGGGAGGCTGTATTCGGGCCGATGGGCCGCCGCGATTTCCTTTGCCGTACGATATATAAAAACACTAATATATAGTTACTCATATTTGGAGGTCGCCATGGCAGCATCGATATTCGATCTGAAGATCAAGGGGCTTAAGGGGGAAGAGCAGGATCTGGGACAGCATCGGGGCAAGGTTCTCCTCGTGGTCAATACGGCGAGCAAGTGCGGCTTCACGCCCCAGTACGAGGGACTCGAGGCGCTGCATAGGAAATACAAGGACAAGGGCCTCGTGGTCATCGGTTTCCCCTGCGACCAGTTCGGCCATCAGGAGCCGGGGAGCGCCGAGGAGATAGCCTCGTTCTGCAGCCTGAACTACGGGGTAAGCTTCCCGCTGGCGGAAAAGGTAGAGGTGAACGGGCCCGGGGAGCATCCGGTCTTCACCTTCCTGAAAGCCCGCCAGCCCGGTCCGATCAAGTGGAACTTCACGAAATTCCTGGTAGCCCGCGACGGGACGACGGTAACCCGCTTCGAGTCGGCCGCGAAGCCCGAGGGCATGGATAAGGCCGTGGCCGAGGCGTTGGAGTTATAGGAAAATAACTATTTGCCCGGGCTAGGGCCGATAGCCGCTCTCGGCCCGGGCCGCGCCCTCGCGCCAGGACAGCTGGAATCTCGTGCCGACCGTCGCGGAGCCTTCCATGACGGGCGTCAGCTCGGCGGAACCGCCTAGGCTCGCGGCCAGCGAGGCTACGAGCTTCATGCCCAGGCCGGGATCGGCGTTCGCGGGCCCCGGGCCGTCGTCCTCTATGGCCAAGCGGTACTGGTCTCCCTCGGTCTCGAGGGAAACGAAGATCGATGGATGGGGCCTCGATTCGGTCCTGGCGTATTTCGAAGCGTTCATGAAGACTTCGTTGATCACTAAGCCCAGCGACATCGCAGCCCCCGCCGGCAGCCTGCGCCCACGCGACTCGATGCGGCGCGAGATATCGGACTCGTCTATGCCCAGGCTGGACGCGATGTTCTTGGTCAGGGCGAAGAGGTATTCGCCGAGATCGATCGAGCCCGATTCGGTGTCGCCGTAGAGGCGGTCGTGGACCAGGGCCATGGCGAAGATGCGGCCTACGAGCTCGTCGGCGGCCGCGATGAAATTCGGGTCGGAGGACCGTGAGCGCTGGAGCATTACCAGGCTCTTCATGACGTTGAGGTTGTTCTTCACCCGATGCTGGAGCTCCCGCAGGAGCAGCTCCTTCGCGGCCAGGGCCTCGCGCAGGGACTCTTCCACGCTCTCGCGCCGGCGTATCTCGAGGCCGACCTCGGCGAAGTAGTCCGAAAGGAGGCCGAGCGACAGCCCGACGATCAAGCCCGACAGCTCGGCGAGCGCCTTGCTGGCCGGTGAGAACTCGGGATGGCCGAGCAGCCCGAATAAAATGAGGTTCGCCGGCAGTCCCAGGGCGCCGGCTACGAGGCCGCCGGGGGAGCCGAAGCCCAGGGCGGCCGCGATGAGGGGCAATATGATGAAGTAGTTGCTGGATACGCCGAGACCGGGCGCGAAGGCGACGATCGCGGCGGCGTAGATCGCCGCCGACGCGGAAAGCAGGAGGTAGCGGTGCCGCACGCACTCTCTATGCAGATGAAGGATGGTGATGTTGAAGGGCCGTTCGCGCTCCGTTTCGAGCCAGCCCCTGCGCCTTTGCCTATGCCGCTCCACGCGCTCCCCCGCTCGCCGCTTATCGCGTCACGGACGCCTAGTAATAAACTAAGCGAAATAATAAGGTAAAACCGATGGCGAAGATACTAGTAGTCGAAGACGAGCCGGTCGCGAGGATGCAGCTCCAGGAAAGCCTCGAGGCGATGGGCCATACGGTGGTCATGGCGCTGGCCTCGGCCGACGGGGCGCTCGAGGCGGTCGCCTCGCTCAGGCCCGACCTGATTATCATGGACATCCACTTGAAGAGCTTCATCGACGGGATCGACGCGGCCGCGAGGATCAAGCTCCTCGCGGAAGTGCCCTTGATCTTCATGACCGGCTACAGCGGCCAAGGCACCGTCGACCGCGCCATGAGGCTGGAGCCGGCGGCCTACCTCGTTAAGCCGGTCTCCGACGAGGCGCTCCGCGAGAGCGTCGAGCGCGCGCTGGCGGCGAAGCCCCGGCGGGGCGGGACCGAGCCTTGACCCTCGGCCTCCGGCGGCGGCTATACTGCTCGCAGCACGCCTATCGACCGGAGGAACCGATGAAAAGAAGAATCGCGATCGCGGCCGTCCTGGCGCTGGCCTCGGCGATCGGCCTGGCCGCCGCGCCCCCGGCCCACAAGAGGCTGGCAAACGGCCTCGAGGTCTTCGCGGTGGAGAACCACGCGGTGCCGCTGGCCACCGTGTGCCTGGTGTTCCGGGGCGCCGCGAGCGCGCAGACGCCCGAGACCGCCGGCCTCTTCCATCTGTACGAGCACATGCTCTTCGACGGAAACGAGAAGTATCCCACGCAGGCCGCCTTCATGGCCGCGCTTAAGAAGATGGGCGTGACCGGATGGAACGGCGGAACCGGAACGGAATACATCAACTATTACGTGACCCTTCCTTCCGAGCGGCTGGCCGAGGGCCTCGATTTCTGGTCCTGGGCCGTGAAGAAGCCGGTCTTCGAGCCGGAAAAGCTTAAGCGCGAGAAAGAGGTCGTCATCAACGAGATCAGGGGATACCACGCCGATCCCGAAGAGATCGCGCAGAACGCCCTGGAGTCGCGGCTCTTCCCCGAGCATCCGTGGAGGAAGAACATCGACGGCCCCGAGTCCGTCGTCGCCGGGGCGACCATAAGGCAGCTCGAGGCGATGCGCGACGGATTCTATATCCCGTCGAACGCGGCCCTCCTGGTCGGCGGCGACGTGAAGGCCTCCGAGGTCTTCGCCCTGGCCGAGAAATACTACGGCGACTGGCCAAGCGCCGCGTCCCCCGTTTTCGGCGAGCCGCCCCACGGCGCCTTCCCGAAGGGGGTCGCCCTCGTCTATCCCGACGACAACTACTACGGCGGCGTCGCCTCGGCAGGCTTCCGATGGCGCGGCCCGGACGTCCTTAGGCAGGCGAAGGACACCTACGCCTCGGATATCCTGCTATTCCTCCTCTCCTCGCCGGTCGGCAGGTTCAAGACCGCGCTGATGGACGCGGGCTTAGGCCTGTACGATCCGGAGTACATCGGCTTCGGCTACCCGACCGCGAGGGACGGCGGCAACTACCAGTTCGCCGCCTTCCTCCTCCTGGGTCCCGACGCCTCGGATATACTGGAGCGGACCGAGGCCCTGCGCGAGGCGGTGGACGCCGAGTTCGGCTTAATCGCGAAGGATCCGGCCGCCTACTTCGGCGAGGCCGAGCTTACAAAGGCGAAGACCAAGCTCATCGACCAGAACCTCCTGTCGGAGGAAGTCGCCTCGCTCTTCGTGACCGGGGCCCTGACTTTCTGGTGGTCGGTCGCCGGAGCGGACTACTACTTCGATTACGAGAAGGACTGCCAGGCGGTTTCCTGGGCGGATATCTCGAGCCTCGTCGAGCGCTACTTCATCGGCGCCGGCTCGGCTTCCATGGTCAGGCTCAGGGCCGACGCCTACGCGGCCTCCCCGCTCGCGGCCGAGAGCGCGGCCGAGCTCGGCTATTCCGAGATCGGTCCCGATAACGCCTTCTGGTGGCAGCTATGAGGAGGCTGGAAATGAATGCCCGCACAAGACGCTACGCCCTCGCCGCCCTGGCGGCCGCCGTCCTTCTCGCCTCGCTCGCCTCGTCCTGCGCCGGGCTCGGGGCGGCGGGCAAGGGCTCGGGCGGCTTTCCCCTCGCCGCCATGGGCGATTCCTTCGGCGGCCGAGGGCTCTCGGACTTCGCGAAGGTCAACCTCAAGAGCTTCGAGACCTTCGTCCTCTCGAACGGCATACCGGTCATCGTGAAGAAGAGCGATTCGAGCCGGGTCCGCCATATCTCCCTCGTAATCCGCGGCGGATCGGCCGCCTCCTCGCCCGAGACGGCCGGTATCGAGTCGCTCGCCTTGAAGGTCATGGCCCGCGGCTCGGCGCTCTACGGCTACGAGGCGATCAGGGGCCTCCTCGACGAGACGAGCTCGTCGCTGGGCGGGACTTCGGATTTCGACGCCTCGTACTACTCGCTCAATACCCTCGACAAGTATTTCGACCGCCTCCTGCCGCTCTGGATCGACACGATAGCGCGGCCCGCCTTCGCGCAGGCGGATTTCGACAAGGAGCTGTCGAACGCGATCCTGGCCCTCCAGTCGAAGGAGCAGGATCCCTGGTCGAAGACGGGCCTGTCCGCGAACGAGCTCTTCTTCGCGGGCCATCCCTACGCGGCCTCTCCCGAGGGGAACGCGGCATCCTTGGCGGCGGCCTCGCTCGAAAGCGTCGAGGCCTGGTACGGCCGGCGCCTGCGCGCGGGCAATCTCTTCGTCGTCGCGGTCGGCGGCTACGACGCGGCCTCGCTGCGCGCCTCGCTCGAGAAGGGCCTGGGCGCCATTCCCGCCGGCGGCGAGAAGCTCGCGAAGGCGCCCGCGATCGCGCATCCGGGGCCGGGAAGCTTGGCGAAGGTCGAGTTCCCGCAATCGAAGGGCGTCGGCTACCTCCGCGGCGATTTCCCGGCGCCCGCCATCGACGATCCGGATTACGTCGCCCTGAGCATAGGGATGAGCATCTTCTCGGACCTGCTTTTCCACGTCGTCCGCGACAAGTACGGAGCGGTCTATTCTCCTATGGCCACCGTCCGATCATTCGACGCGAACTACGGCACGGTCGCGCTCTACAAGACGAGCGTCCCCGGCAAGGCGAAGGCCTATATCGACGAGGCCGCCGCGGTACTGGCCTCGGGCAGGGGCATGGCCCTCGATCCCGAGTACTCGGCCGACGGCTACGCGCCGATTCCCGAGATACTCGACTCGATCAAGGGACAGTTCGTCAACTCGACCTACGAGAGCCAGGCCAGCAACGCGGCGATCGCCGCGCAGATCGCGAGGTCGGCCCTCTCGACGGGCGATTACCGGTACTACCTCTTGATGGTGGACAGGATCGGGGCCGCGACGAGCGAGGATATCGGCGACGCGCTTCGGAAGCACCTGTTCGGGGCTAAGCTGACCTGGGTCGCATTGGGGGCCGCCGACGTCATCGCCGACGCGCGGAGCGAGGACTTCGCGGCTTTCAGCGGCGCCTCGAAGTAGCCGCTTCCTTCGGCGAGCCGCCCGGGGCCTCCGTCCCGTCGCTCCTTCGCCGCAGGGGCGTGGGGCGGCGCCGCCCGGCGATCCGCCTGAGAGAGAAGATCCGGGCCATGGCGCCCGAGATCGCGATGCCCGCGGCTATCGCGCCGGCCGCCGCCAGGGTCGAGATGCCGGTCTCCTGAGCCTCGAGATTGAGCCCCCTGGAGTACTGGAGCATCGTGTAGTACATGCCGGCTCCCGGCACCAGGGGGATGATCCCGCAGGCGATATAGACCGAGGCCGGGCGCTTGCGCAGCACGGCGATTATCTCGGCGGCCAGACCGACAACGACGGCTCCCGCCAGGTCGGCGACCGGAGTGGAGCCCGTGGCCGCCGCGATGGGCGCGGCTATCGCCCAGCCTAGGGCGCCGACTGCCGCGGCTACGGGCGCCTCGCGCAGGCGAAGGCCGAAGAGGGCCGCGAAGCCCGCGGTCGCCAGGGCGGCCCAGAGCGGCTCCAGCGGGCTCATCCCGGGCCACCGGCGACGAGCCCCCAGAGCCAGTAGGACAGGCCCGCCCCCGCAGCGATGGCCGCCGCCGACATGAAGGCGTCGGCTCCGCGCGCCACTCCGGCGACGAGATCGCCGGCTATCGTGTCGCGTATCGCGTTCGTGACGGCTATTCCCGGCACCAGGAGCATGAGGACGCCGATGATGGTCGCGTCGGCCGAGGAGGAAATCCCCGCCTCGCGCGCGGCCAGGCAGAGAAGCGTTCCCGCAGCCGCGGCCGCGAGGCTGGCGAGGAAGTCGGCTATGCGGCGGGCCGCCAGTACGGGCGGCAGGCGCGAGACGAAGGCCCCGACGGCCGCCGCGACGATCGCGTCGTTCCATGCGCCGCCGAAGAGCATCGAGAAGAAGCCCGCGCCGACCGCCGCGGCGGTCGAGGATGCCAGGGGCCCGAGGGCGCGGCGGGACTCGATCCTACCCAGCTCGGTCGCGGCGTCGGCGATCTCGATATCGCCCGACACGATAGAGCGGGAAAGCGCGGACACCAGGGCGACGCGCTCCAGGTTCATCGAGCGGCGCTTTATGCGGCGCAGTATGGTTCGGACGCGGCCGTCGCCGCCCATGAAGGACAAGGTCACGCCGGTCGGCGTCGCGTAGCACTCCGCCTCGGCCCCGCCCATGGCCGTAGCGATCGCGGTCGCCGTCTCCTCGGCGCGGTAGGTCTCGGCCCCGGATTCGAGCGCGACGCGGGCCGCGTCGGCGGCCAAAAGGAGTATTTCCTCGGGATCGATCTTCGTCTGTCGATCGCTCATCGCCGTCATCCGCTCGTCAGCGCAGTCGATACCGGATCGACATGCCGACGGCGAGGATGGCCTGGTCTACGAGGCTGGGCGAGTCGGGCGACCAGAGATTGAAGACCGGGAGGAAGGCGCGCAGCTGCAGCCCGCACTCGACGCGTTCCGAAAGGCGGTATTCGATTCGAGCCAGGGCCGAGGGAAGGATGAAGCGGGCTAGTCCCCAAAGGTAGCCGTAGATCTCTCCCAGATCGCCGTAAGGCGGTGTGTCGAAGGCGAACCTGAGATTGAGCGCGAGCCCGCCGCCGACGCCGGCTGAGAAGTCGCCGGAGATCGGGAAGCTGTAGACGAAGGGAGCGTCGACGAGGAGGCCGAAGACGAAGGCGTCGCTCAGGGACTCCTCGACGGGAACGGCCCTGCCGTTTATGTAGCCGCAGTTGTACCAGTACAGATCCGCCGAGGGCTCGAAGGCCCAGCGCGGATTCCCCGCTACGGGAAGCACGAGGCCCGCGCCGAGGTTGAAATTGATGCTCGGATTCGGGACCGCCGATTTCGACTCGGGATCCAAGAGGCTCTCGAAGAGTACGCCCCATGCGGCCCTGACCGATTCGGGAGCTTCTAGGAAGCCCTCAGCCGAGAGCCTCGAGGAAGGAAGCGTGGCGAGGGCGGCGGCGAGAGCCGCGGCGAATAAGGCCGTTCGGGCGCGCATGATTCTTAATAATAACGCGGTCGGGAGGCGCGGCGCCAGGGCGGGGGGCGCGGCTATAGCTAGCGGCGCTGCCCCGGGCGGGCCGGCGGCCGAGCGCGCGCGGCCGCCAAGGCGGGCGGCCCGCGGCGTCGCACTTAGTCTAGCGGCGCGATGACCAGGCCGGCCGCGCTGATATTCGGAAAGGTCCCGGCCTCCCAGGCCGCCGCGACGATGCCCGAGGCCGCCGCGAGGCCCGTGTACGAGGCGCCCTTGGCGGGAGAGCCGAGCTCGATCGTCCGCGTCGGCCCTTTGCCCGCGACGGCAAGCCTCCCCGAGGCGGAAATCGCGATTACTCGTCCAGAAGCCATGGACCAAGCCCAAGCCTGGGCGGCGTCCTCCGCGCGGCCCTCCGACAGGTACCATGCGTCCGCCCCGGCCGCCGATCGGAACCGCGCGAGGAAGGAACCGGACCCCAGTGCGGCGAGGGCCGATCGCAAGGCCGCGCCCTCGAGCCCTTGCGGGGAGTAAAGGCTCTTCGGAGACAGGGCCGACTCGAATACCCCGCGTCCCACCGGACGCGCCTCGGCGAAAAGCGAATCGGTCTCGATAAAGCGCAATTCGACCGAGTCGCTGGTATCGCGGCGCAATTCGCCCAGCCAGCGCGCGGCGCCGTCCGGGCCGCGCGCGGGAAAGAGCGCGAAAAGCTCGAAGAGCTCGCCCGAGCCCGGGCAATCGATGACGCGCTCGCCCTCGGTCCTGCCGATCTCGATGATGCGCGCGGCGGCCGTTCCGCCTTCGTTGGCTGTCCCGTCCGCGGTTGACGCCGCGCCCGGCGCGGCCGCCGCCCCGTGCGGCGCGGCGGAAAAAGGATCGCGGTAAAGCTGAATAAGGAAACCGCCCTCGACCGGCCAGGCGCCCGCCGTCGTCAGTCCTTCCGCGCACGCGTTCAAGGGCGCGTTGACGACGCGATAGGCGACGCCGGATACCGCCGCTTTCGCGCGGCCGCCCGCTCGAGCGCCGCCGCGGCCATCGGCCGCGGCCTCGAGAACGGGCGGGGCCGCCTCTATGCGCGCGTAGCCATAGCCGTTGATCGCCGCGACGATCGAGCTCTCGTTCGCCGTCAGGACGGACGCGTTATGCGCTATAGATGCGGGCGCGCCCGCGGCCGCCCCCGCCGCCGCCCCCGCCGCGCCGGACTGCACCGCGCTGGCCGCCGCCTGGGGCCGCGCGGCCGAGAGTCCCTCGGCCGTCGCGAAAAGCACCCGCGGCCGGTCGGCGAGGAAGGGGTAGGCGGGCGGCGCCTTCGGGCCGCCGCAAGAAGCCAAGGTTGCGCACAGGGCCGCAGCCGCAGCCGCCCACGCAGCCGCGATCCTGCGGCTTCGCATCCTCAGTAGTTCCTCGCAAAAATAGCCAGATTCTTGGCGGGCTTTCCGCACAGGCAGCACTTCCCGGAAACGCCCTCTTGCCGATCCAAGGGCAGGCAGCGGATGGTCACCTTGGTCTCGGCCTTCAGCTGGGCCTCGCACTCGCGGCTTCCGCACCACAGGCCCTCGGCGAAGCCGCCCGTCGCGCCCGAAGTGCCCGCGTCATCGCCCTGATCTTTTCCGTAGAAGGCCAAGAGCTCCGCGCGGTCCGCGACCGCCTTGGTATTCGCCTCGCGGAAGGCAAGGGCCTTGTCGTAGAGATTCTTCTGGATCGCGGCCAAGAGTCCGACGGCCACAGCGCCCAGTCCGGCGGCCTCGTAGGCCGCCTTCTCGCCCGTATCGCGGCGCGCGACCATCGCCTTGCCCGCCTCCATGTCGCGGGGACCGACTTCGATTCGCAGGGGCACGCCGTTCATTTCGTGCTCGGCGAACTTCCAGCCCGGGCTTTTCGAATCATCGGAATCCAGGATGGCGCGCACGCCCGCCGCCTTAAGCTCGGCCAATATCTTCTCGCAGTAGGCCATCACCGCGGCCTTCGTCTCGTTCTTGTAGATCGGCACGATCGCCGCCTGCTCGCGCGCCAGGCTTGGCGGCAGCACGAGGCCCTTGTCGTCCGAGTGCGTCATGATCACCGCGCCGATGAGGCGGGTGGACACGCCCCAGCTGGTGGCCCAGGCGTAGTCGAGCTTGCCCTCGCGAGTCTGGAACTGCACGTCGAAGGCCTTGCCGAAGTTCTGCCCCAGGAAGTGCGAGGTGCCCGCCTGCAGGGCTTTCTTGTCCTGCATCATCGCCTCGATGCAGTAGGTCGCTACCGCGCCCGCGAACTTCTCGGCATCGCTCTTCTTGCCCGCGATCACCGGCAGGCAGAGGTGCTTCTCCGCGACCTCCT
>Ga0075317_1000123_pt1 | contig 9704 bp, 9 predicted proteins | sample MayberryNE_TuleB_FD_120068 | JGI IMG/M metagenome (GOLD analysis project Ga0075317, IMG submission 120068) | Natural and restored wetland microbial communities from the San Francisco Bay, California, USA, that impact long-term carbon... | ecosystem: Environmental > Terrestrial > Soil > Wetlands ... | reverse complement strand
ATACGGTGAGGATTTCCAATCCTTTAAATCACTCTGAATTTTCTGCAACAATCTGCTAATAACTGAGCTTTTTACGTTGAACTACATATGCCTGTATATCAGTAATTGTTTACTTTTTTAACAATGATGTGATTATTCCGTGTATCAGGAATAATTATTATGCTCAACCGTATTCTCCTGAAAGTCGGGTAATAGAAACAACCCGGTTCGGCACGAATTGCAGACATAACGGTGAAAAAATTACTATATTTTGAATAATACTTGCTTTTGTGTTTATTCATAAACCACTTTTATACCTGCATATTCAGGTTTTCAAACAATTTTACTTCTGGATTAATACATGAAACGTACGTACTTTGGGTTGGCTTGTGTTGCTTTTTTAATGGTTGCCGTATCTGTTGATGCAAAAAAAAGGATACAGTATGATTGCAGTGTGAAAATTCCTCAGGCAGTTAATGCTTATAATATGAAAAAGTATTCCCGGGCAAAGACCATTCTTGAGGATGCGCGAATTCAGTGTAACGGAAATCCAAATATGGATACTGTGTACTATTATCTTGGTATGTCCTGTCTAAAAACAAAACTTTATCTTGAAGCACGCAGTGAGTTCGAACGGATTGCGTCAGATTATCCTGATTCACCACTGTTTTTTGAAGCAAAATTCAGAGCTGCGCATGCAGTGTTTTTAAGTTCAAAATCGTTTGAGCGGGATCAGAAGGAAACATTGGAAGCGATTGATATGTTTAAAGAAATATTGGAAACATATCCCGGAAATCCGGTGAAAGATAGTGTCGAATACTATCTCCAGAGGGCTGTTGATAAAATTGAAACAAAAGAGCTGACAAGTGCACGTTTTTACATTAAAATGAACGAGTATGAATCAGCGATAATCTACTTTAAGTCGTTCATTGAAAACTATCCGGAGTCAAAGCATATTGATGAATCAAAGCTTACAATTGCTGAACTTTATCTGAAGCTTGACCGTAAAAGTGATGCCGCTGAGGTGCTGACAGAACTTCTGGAAACCGGTAAGGTTCCCTCTGTGATGGAGAAAGCCAGGGCGCTCAAGAAAAAAGTTAAGTAATGACCAATTCTGATGTTGTCGTTCTACATTTGTCAGATGAGTACTTCGATACATCAGAATTCTCCGTTTAGACGCTTATCATTACACGGTATAGTGTGATAACTTTGTACTGTCTTAAGAAACGGGGTGAATAAATGACTGATTCCTCATCAGATAAAACTCCTCAGAAGAAGAAATTTCTTGGTGTCAACTTCAAATGCTGTAATATCTATTCCCGTGTTTATATTAACAAGGATGGTACAGCATATGATGGCAACTGCCCGAAATGCAGGAAGAAAATTCATGTAGCTATCGGATCCGGTGGTGTTGATACCCGTTTTTTTGATGCATACTAATCATATGTAAAGAAAGTGTCTGTGTACGCTTCATTGTTAATCAGTTCTGACGTCTTTACTTTACGATAGTATAGTTCATTTGTAATAAAATCAATATCGATATGAAAATCACACATACACTAAATACCTTTTTTACCGGAGTTCTTATTATGGCAACAACACATGCTGAAACCTTGGCTGCTACCGACATTCGTCCAGCTGCAGTTGCAGGCAAGTTTTATACATCAAGTCCAGCTGCCTTACGTAAAGAGATTACAACTTATTGTGCGCATAAACCATCTGTTGATGGCACTGTGCGGATGCTTATCAGCCCACATGCCGGATATGTTTTTTCCGGTCCGGTTGCCGGAACCGGGTATTCACTTATCAATAAATCAATTACGAAAGTGATTCTCATTGGCCCGTCACATTATGAGCATATTAATGGTATTTCGCTTACCGATAAAAGCATGTATCAAACACCACTCGGCGATATTGCTGTAGATAATGAACTTGTAAATGTACTCAGGAAGAGTCCGCTTGTGCATATGTCAAAGAATGCTGAACTACCGGAGCACTGTCTTGAGGTACAGCTTCCGTTTCTTCAGGTGCAACTGGAAAAATTTAAAATCATACCGATCCTGACAGGTAAAACAGATCCTGAAGCAGTTGCTGAGCTGCTTTTACCGTATATTGATAAAAATACACTTGTTGTTGCATCGTCTGATCTATCACACTATTATCCACAGACCGATGCCCGTGAGCTTGACAATAAAACAATAGCAACGATTATTGGCGGAGAAAACAAGGGGTTCATTGACGCTTGCGGGGAGACACCAATACGGATTGTTATGGCGCTTGCGAAAAAGTTGAATTTTACTCCTGTCAAGCTGGACGCACGTACGTCGTGGGAAACGGCACCGGATTATGGTGAAAAGAACAGGGTCGTTGGATATGCGTCAATTGCTTTTTTAGAAACCGATCAAAACATCAAACCGGAAGTTACCGGAAAAAAAGACAAGTTGACAAGCGATGATCATTCGACGCTGCTTGACATTGCGCGTAAAAGCCTTGTCGCTTGTGTTACAAAAAAAGAAATGGTGTCAGTCGACGTGCCTGATATACTAAAAGAAAATCGTGGCTGTTTTGTAACACTGACCATCAATAACGCCCTGCGTGGCTGTATCGGTTATATTGAACCGATCATGCCACTTTATAAAGCTGTGATAGAAAATGCACGTAATGCAGCACTTTCAGATCCCCGCTTTGATCCGGTTATGGTATCAGAGCTCGATAAAATATGTATTGAGGTTTCGGTGCTTACAGTTCCGGTACCGCTTGACGTTAATGATGCTGATGATCTGCTTAAAAAACTGCGTCCTCAAATTGACGGGGTGATATTATCGTATCACGGAGCACAATCGACATTTCTTCCACAAGTCTGGGAGCAGCTCCCGGACAAGATTCAGTTTTTACAGCATTTGTCAATGAAGGCCGGGTTACCCTCAGATGGCTGGAAAAAGGCATCATTTAAGATATACCAGGCTGAACATTTTAAAGAATCGTGTAAACAGTAATTCCGCTGCAGTGTTGACGACAATATCGGCTTGCAGAGAAGATGACATATAAGTATTTTAGACTGGTAGCCTGAATTATTTTTTATATGTAAAGGAATAGTGTATGCGTATTTTACCTGGATTGTTATTGCTATTATTATCCCTGGCAGGGTGTGCAGGTCGTCAGTCTGGAACGCTTAAATCGCAGGAGGCTGCAGCTGCAGAGGTTAATTACACCGGCGGCACCGGGGAGTCCATCGAGGATGCTGTTAAAATAACAGGAATTGATAATCAAAGTGCCGGCCTTGACGCTGAGTATGCGTATATTGCGAAAAAACATGGATTACGAAATAAAGACTGGCGGGTTACGAACCAGAGTGTTGTTCAGGAAAAGGGTAAAATGTACGAACTGATTGAAATTGATCTGATTCTTTCAAAAGGACAGCGGATATATTATTTCGACGTAAGTGCCTTCCCATGGAAAAAAAAGTAGGATCTGATTCTAAATGGCCAGTCCACATTCTGTAAAGACGCAGATAGTTTTTTAAAACCTGAAGGGTTTTAAGAAGCCAGAAGCCAGAAGCCAGAATTTCTGCCTGGTGTGATTTCAACAATCCAGAGTGGTCAGATCTAATTTTTCACCAATTAGTCTTTTACGAATAAAATACAGAATCCGGGTTTTTTTGCATTGATCCATACTTAATTACTATTTTATGATTGCATTGTAACATATTGTTGTCGTTCTGTTTTTGAAATGATCTACCTATGGAGTTGTTTATGAAAAGTACTGCAGGTAAGCTGGCATTATTCATTATTGCAGGTATTATGGGCGTCGTTGTTCTTGCGCTTGGCGCATTGATGATTTTTTTCCCGGCCGATAAAATAAAAAATCTTGTAGTATCCGAAGGATCAAAAGCTCTTGGAAGAACGATAACCATTGATAAAGTCAATTTCTCGCTGTATCCCTTTATTGGTGCGACGATTAAAGGGCTCGAAGTTGATGGAACATCCCGCGAGTCTTTTACAAAAGAAAAGTTTGTAACACTTGACAAAATTCAGGTGCAGATTGCACTTATGTCGTTATTCAGTAAAAAACCGGAAATCACTAAAATCATACTTGATAAACCTCAGATTCTTATCGAAATTGACACTGCCGGACATTTCAGTTTTGATGATCTCGCGGTGATGCAGCCGTCAGATACGTTGAAAAAAGAGAAAAAAAGTTCCGGACCGCTGGTTTTACCGGTTCCTGTAACCCTGAAAATGTTTGCGATCAATAATGGTGTCATTACCTACAGAGATATGAAATCCAAACAGGAATTCAGTGTCAATGATCTTGATCAGGAGATGCAGTTTTCAATTGATAAAGAGCTTAAAGATATCAGGACAAACGGCGAGCTTGTTCTGGGGAATGTATCTGTAAAGACAAAGGAAATTGTAACGCCACTGAAAAACCTGAAAATCACCCTTGCACATGATGTTGGGGCAGATCTTGTAAACGGTACTGCAACAGTAAATCAATTGCGGCTTTCATTTCAGAAATTGTTTTTTAATCTGAAGGGAAATATCACTAATCTGAATGCAACGCCACTGGTGGACCTGGAGCTTGAGTCAGATCCACTCCAGATCAGTGATATTCTGCAGGAGATTCCTGTTGAGCTTGCGCCGGATGTTGCTCAATTGACAGCGTCGGGTGTTGCGGCACTTACTCTCGCAATAAAAGGGGAGGTTCGTGATAGTGTTCCTCTGCCAATTAATGGTACCTGTAAACTTGACAACGTAAACGTAAAGTATACAGCGCTTCCCAAATCAATCAACAATCTGAATGCATTATGTGATTTCACTGATACAAGTGTGTCTATCAGTACCATGAAGTTCAATCTTGGAGAGAATCCCGTTGAACTGCATGCATCATTTATCAATTTCAAGAACCCATATGTTGATCTTGGAATTCTTGCGAAGTTGAACCTTACCGATTTCAGGGATATTTTTGTATTGCCCCCTGGAGCAGCTCTTGCAGGTATTGCAAATATTGATATCAATGCAAAAGGACGTCCCGATCCCAATGATCCGTCAAAGCTTGACCTTAAAGGAATCGTAAGTTTTGGTGACCTTTCGGTGTTATGGCCGCCGCTTGTTAAACCGGCTGTTATCAAGGGTGATGTTACACTTTCGTCAATTGCGATCGGGCAGAATCTGGATGTTGCCATCGGTAGCTCAGCACTCAAACTCAACGGTACCATGAAAAACTATTTGTCAATGGTGTTTCCTGTAAAGGGCAAAACGCTTCCCAGACCATATACCGAATTCACCCTTGCAGCACCAATGCTTAATATTGATGAATTCTGGCCACAGTCAAAGGATACGTCAACTGCAGCGCCTGCAGCGGCAGGCTCGGCTGATGCTCCTCTTCTTCTGGCACCGCTTCCCGGTATTGACCTGAAGGCTGTCATTAAGAGTACCAGGTGTATTTATCAGGGTATCACGCTTGATAATCTTAATATGTCTGTAAATGTAATTAATGATATCGCAAATATCAATATCAGAACAGGTTTTGCTGGTGGAACAATCACTAATGTGCTTAATGGTGATCTTCGTGATGTAAACGATGTTAAGTTTACAAATGCATTTAATGTTGAGAAAGTACAGGTCTCGGATCTGATCTCGAAGTTTTCACCGTTTATAAAGCCTGTCAATGTACTTAACAGGGAACTTGTTAATCTTCAGAATAGTCTGAGCGGACGGTTGTCGTTGCAGAGTACTTTTAACGGTAGCGGGCGTTCGCAGGCTGGTATAATGAAAACGCTGTTTGGTGATGTGTCGATCAGGATGGGGGATGGTCAGATTACACAATCGAATATGGTTGCAAGTCTTGCATCAAAGGTAGAGAAATTTGTTGATATAAAGGATATTAAATTCAGGGATATGAAAGCTGCCGTTCATGTCGAAAACGAGATGCTTCATTTTGAAGACTTCAAAATCGGATCATCAGCCGGTGATTGGGATATCAAAGGAAGTACCGGTTTTAATGGCGTTCTTGAATTGGCTGTAAATAATCGGTTGACAAAAGAACTCTCCGATAAAGTTAATGCGCTTCAGAGTAAGGGGCGTGATGCTGCTAAAAATCTGCTTGCCGGAACAAAATTCGCAGCTGCATCACAGTTGATTGACAATGTGGGTATTCCATCCGATCGTGAGGGACGTGTTACCCTGAAAATGAATCTGGGTGGAACAATTGATAAACCGGAAGCAGCATTTACCGGATTTGGTGAGGGTGTTGAAAAACCAGCCGGCCAACAAACGCCAACGCAACAGGTAAAACAACAGGTCCAACAGGTGATCGAAGAGAAAAAAGCGGAATTTAAAAATACTATTGAAGAAGAAAAGGCAAAGGCAGAGGACGCTGCCCGAAAGAAACTGGAAGAGGAAAAAGCTGTACTTGAAGAACAGGCAAAACAGAAGCAGGAACAGCTGAAAAACGAGGGTCTTAAAAAATTGAAAAAATTGTTTTAGGCCAGAATCAGTGCAGTGTCCTGCTGATCCTTGTGCCCCGCAGGGGAATTTCATGAATGACCTGGGGGGCCATGCATTGCAGTAATGCGCGACATTCCCTATTTTAAACATAACGGATATAACTGTGAAATTTGAACTTTCAGATCTGACGTATACATATAAAAAAACGGACGTACATGCGCTTGTTGATGTTAATCTACAGCTTGACACAAACACAATTACCGGACTTGTTGGTGCAAACGGTAGCGGTAAATCGACGCTTATTAAAATACTGCTTCGTCAGATAGTACATTATGCCGGTTCGTACACCATTGATTCTACAAATGTCAATGATTATACCGGCAGTATACCAGGGAACTATAAAATCGGTTATGCACCAGAGGATGTTATTCTTGATGATGCATTGAGTGGTTATGAGATGCTTCATATCATTAAGGAAGTTCGCTCGATTTCTGATCAGGACTTTATTGATGAACTTGACCAGCTCTGTGATGAGTTACGGGTGGAAGACTGGCTAAAGAACCAGACGTGCGGTGAATATTCACAGGGTATGCGAAGAAAAACAGCAATTTTGTGTGCCATGATCGGACCACTTAACTACATTATTCTTGATGAACCCAATAACGGGCTGGATCCTTTGGCAATGTATGGACTTAAACAAGCTATTCTTCGCAGGAAACAGAGTGGCACCGGAGTTCTTGTGTCAACACATATTCTTGATATTGTTGACAAAATAAGTGAGAATGTTGTCATGATGCGAAAGGGACATATCATCTATGATGGAACTGTGGACGCACTGAAAAGCAAGTGGTCTGATAGTGCCACTCTTGAAGAAATCTATTTCGAAATGTATGCTCAGGCTGACAGGAATGATCTCAAATGACAACTGACAATAAATTGATCAGTGCGAACGAATTCCTTTTTGGTAAACCTGTTCGTCTGATGAAACTTGTTACGTCGTCAATCTTGCTGGTCATTGTGCTGTTTTTAATATTCGAACTTCATGCGTACCTGCCGCCATCATCGTATCCGGTTCCGACAATCCCCTGTGATTATTTTGTTCTTGCCGGTATTTTGTTTTACACAATAGTCATTCATATTAAACCGTGGAGACTGCTACGGTATCCCAGAATGAACAATATCGCGTTTATAAGCGGACTGACCTGGGAAATGCGTCAAAAGGCAGCAACTGTTTATACAAAAAGAAAATTGTTTGAAAGCCTCATATTTATAGCGGTTTTTTACACTATAAGGTACGGGATGATTTTGTATGTTGATCGCACACAGGATCTGATATCGCTCATCATCCCCGAAATACCATCAGTGCTTGCATTCTATCTGCTTTATTTATCTGCTGATAAGCTTGTTGGATACATTCCATGTTCAAAAGGTGAGTATATGCTTTCCAATGAACGTGGTACACATGGCAGTGGTATTTTACGAAAAGGTAATTGGCGTCTTCGCCTGGCAATCATACTTTCAATGGCGGTACCTAAAATACTGCGGACAATGGCTTTGAGGTTAATTCTTTACATTATCAGGTGCGATTTGTTCGGTTTTGCATTTATCAACTGTATGGCGGTTATTATTTGCGGTGTTATCGTTTTTCTGTTGCCTTCAAGTGTTGGGATACTTGTCAGAGTGGTACTGCTTGCAGCACCAATTGTCATCTTTGGAGAGATCCGGGAAACACTATTTGCTGCATTGCAAAAAACTATTGATATACCCTACTGGTTCTTCACCCCAAAGACACTTATACACACCTGCATGTTTATTGTATCAATACTTGTTATTCCCTATATAGGGTTGTTTACAGTGTGGCAATTACGGGCCGGTGATGGTCTTTTTTCACAAAACAGTCTTGCGTTTCTACTGTCGTTAGCCGCTGTTGCAGGTACAGTATCGAATATGTATGTTATTTCAGCGATAAGCCGTAAAGATCAATCCGGAGTGTTTTTTGCAATTGCGGGTTCGCTTTTATTGTGCTCAATGATCCCGGTTGCAAAGGTCGTTTTTCCAGTACTGGTGATAATCGGAAATCTTGGTCGTTTTTTACAAAACAATACGCACTATGTAATTCAGGATTCGAAACGGGTTGGATAAAAAACATCAGGTTCAGGTAATAGTGTCAACAAATAGTTAAAAGGATAGATATGAACTTTTCGGAAGCATTTAATAGAAATCCACTTATTGGAATACTGCGCGGGATCGAACGCAATCAGGCAACAGGTGTGATACAGGCGGTTATTGACGGGGGAGTGACCTGCGTCGAAATTACTATGAACACATCGGGGGCGGCAGCGATTATCAATCTGGTCAGGGCGTATTTCAACAATAAATGCTGTATCGGTGCAGGAACAGTTCTGACTGTGGATGAATGTAAAGATGCAATTGAGGCCGGGGCACAGTATATTGTAACACCATGTGTTGATAAAAAGGTAATTGATTATTGCAAGTCAAATAGTATTCCGGTTGTTCCCGGAGCTCTCACTCCAACAGAAATATACACCGCGTGGGCCGCAGGGGCATCACTGGTAAAAGTATTTCCGGTAATTACCATGGGAGGTCCTGACTATATAAAGGAACTTCGCGGACCTTATGCGACAATTCCCCTTGTTGCTGTAAGTGGCGTGACAATTGACAAAGTGGATGATTATTTCAGAGCAGGAGTAAATGGTATCGGGCTTGGAACCAAACTATTCCCACCGGAACTTATTAAAGAGAAAAATTTTAAAAAACTTCAGGATATTGCTCAGGATTATACAAAAGCTATTGCGAAAAACCGGCCGGTTATTGAAGTGAAAGAAAAGAAATTCACCGATTTGATTTGAACAGTCAGAATATATCAACGCATAACGATGAGGAAGTAATGGGCGCAACCTCTAAAATTCATGATCAGCAAAATACACCTTATCGTTTTAATCGTTTTATCTCTTGTCGAGCCATTAATTACTTTTTATGTCAACGACAGTATTGTACATCCATAGGGTGGTGATATTCTTGTTGCAAACCTTATATATGTAACTGTAAAAATGGCCATTTCAGTGCGAATTCAAGTAATAATAAAATACCTTTATGTCAGCATGCTTCAGGAGGTTGCATATGCAAATAGATTTTCATTATTATTGTATTGCAGTATTGGCCCGGTGCAGTGGCTTTTCGCCAAGAGATGCATTAACGATTGCATATGCATCGCAATATGTTGATGATTCAACAGAAAGTGAACCAATTCAGGTT
>Ga0075317_1000122_pt1 | contig 9715 bp, 20 predicted proteins | sample MayberryNE_TuleB_FD_120068 | JGI IMG/M metagenome (GOLD analysis project Ga0075317, IMG submission 120068) | Natural and restored wetland microbial communities from the San Francisco Bay, California, USA, that impact long-term carbon... | ecosystem: Environmental > Terrestrial > Soil > Wetlands ... | reverse complement strand
TTATGTCATGGATAAAAACCGACGTAAACCCACAACGCATAAGTAACGGTTTAAAAATAATATCAGAGGATGAAGCAACTAGATGCTTTGATATTCTTGAAAAGTTCCACGACAAGATGCACCAGGAGGCCACGCGATGAGCAGGGAGATAAAGTTTCGCGCTTGGAATACGGTTAGGGCCGAATACTTATCGGCTGGTAATGTTTTTATTGCCATCGAGCCCGGCAAGAATCCAGCATTAAACCCGGTTTATCTTGATCTTATTCGCCATCCTGATTTATATCGAGAAAGATTTATTATCGAGCAATTCACCGGCCGCCGAGATAAGAACTGGAAGGAAGTGTACGAAGGTGATAGGCTAAAGGTTTTCTATCAAGGGCACGAATACGAAGTAGAAGTAATATTCGAGAATGCCGCATTCAGGCCGAAAATGGAAGTCCGTCCGCCGTGGCTTGATACCGAATGGCCTATTTATAATGAGGCGATGGAAGTCATCGGCAACATCCACGAGAAGGCCCAAAGATGAAACGCAATCCTTCGCCATTTTGGCTTGGCTGGTGGAGCGGATTTATTGCCGCGACGATAATTGCGTATTTAGTTGTCGCGCTTTCATACCAATAGGAGGCCCGCGAATGAGCCCGAGCAAGGACGACATCGAAGAAGCACTCTTGCCATCATTGACTAGAGAGCACCTTGAGATAGATAAGAAAATCCTCGCGGCCGCCCTTCGCGCATCGGAAGCCCGCGCGGAATTGCTGGAAGAGCAGTACGACAACCTCATTATTAACGTAAAGATCGCATATGGCGGAGATGATGTTGACGCTTGCTTGTTCCAAACATTTGAACGTCACGTCCGCGAGCGGGAGGCCTTAAGGTGAGCATGACAAAAAGAGAACAGGCTGAGGTTGAAGCCCTCAAGACTCGCCTCGCTCTTTGCTTCACTGATGACGTCATGCCGGACATTCAAGAGCCGGAATCAGGGCAATCTCTTGTCAAGGGATGGAGCTTTAATTCCTACTCCAAGCGCGTAGCAAAATCGTGTTCTACGTGTATTAGCCATGGGGATGGATGGGAAGGGGCTTCTTCGCGAGAAGCTATCGCCCAATACTCGACGCCTGTTCGAGCCTACAAAGCCATGCGCCGTGAACTGGAAAAGCGCTTCGCGCTCGAATTGCGTGAAATCGACGCCAAGATCGAAGCACTAGAGCGGGAGGCCCTGGAATGACGAAGCGTAAAGCATCGAGGCTTGTCTCGATTACGTTTGCTATTCTCAATGCGATGGTTATAGGCAGTTGCGCGACAGCAAAAGATTTTGGGATGGTGTTATGGCTTAACGTTCTGTCGCTAATTATTAATGTCAAGCTATTATGCTTCGAGCCAGAAGATCGAGAAGTATCCGCATTGCCGGAGGTGAAGTAATGGAAAAGCGGATGACGGCGGAGGAAACTGCGTCAGAAGTTTTTGATCTTATTTACGAAGACGCCGATAATAGGCCGCGAGCAACTGAAGTAATTAAGGCCCGCGACAAGGCCACGCTCGAAGCGGCGGCGGATAGGTGGGAGCGCGAATGGTGGGGTTTCCCGGATAACGAGCTTGAAGACTTACGCAGTCGCGCTTCAGATGAACAGCTCGAAGAAATAGCGCGAAATCGCGCCACCATCCTGCGCGACGAGGAAGACTAAGATGCAGTTTCATCTTCACAAGTGGGGTAAATGGGAATATCTGAAAACAATCACTTACTATGGTGACGGATTTGGGAACGACACAATGTTTCCGGTCAAAAGGGTAGCGATAGAACAATGCAAGTGTGAAATATGCGGAAAGACACGCACCCATAGATATAATCTTGGTTAAGGGAGGACTAAGATGCGGTATACAATAGAACGTATGGTTAAATTACCTTCCAATAAAAATGGCGAAACGCGACACCTACTTGTGGAAATCTATAACGATAACTCAGATATCGGGTTACTGGAAATTGTTCTGAACGAAATTAAAACGCCCGGTGAGTTTCAGGTAACAATAGAAGGAGACTAAGATGCCCGACAGGATTTACCACAATATGCCAATACCACCCGAATCAGACACCCCGCAGAAGCTTATCGAGACGGTGCGCGAGCGACTTATTAGGATAATGGACAACGGCACAAGCAAAACGTTTGCCGGCGATATATATGAGGATGCCGATGCGGTAAATGCACGCGAGGCTAATATAGCCCTCTCGAAGCTCGAAGCCGCGCTCGGCGAGAAGACGGTACCACTGGATATGCTTCTTGCCTGCTTTTGGGCGCGACCGTTGCTAAAAGATAAAACGCTTGATGAAGCTCTTAATGAGATCGCCGTCCACTACGGCTTCAAGGTCAAATAGGAGGAAGCGAAGATGAAAGTATGCGCGATGCTAGATCGCTCGGCGGGCAATTCTGAAGTTGGCGATATGTGGACTGAGACGAAATCATTTGACGAGTCTGCAACGCTCGCTTCAGTCCTAGAGTGGGCAGAGCAACGCAAAAACGGGAGCGATCTTTGGGAACATGATCCGCAGTTAAATGTCTGCCTTTCAATCCTGCAAGAGGAGTAACCCATGCCCAACGAAGCAAAGTTTGAGCTTATCGATATTGTCTCGAAACTCGTCGGCCCTGTCCGGCCAGTCGGTTCCACGCACGTCGATGATGAGCGCTTCGAAAATCTTAAAGTGCTTTGTCTCTTAACGAATCAGCTCGTAGCGATGATTGATGACGTTGCGTACTCAGCCCAAGGGCACGTTGAGTTTTCCATCAAGCGCTCCGGCGACTATGCGAAAACATGTTTAACAATCGACATAGGCATACCTGAGTAAGGAGGCATAAATGCCCAACGAAGCGAAAGACTACGAGGCGATCAAGACGATAATGCTATCAGAAATAAAAGACGTATTTCACCAACGCCAATCGCCACAAGATGCGGTAAATGCAATAATGCCAATGATCCGCGCCCACTTCCCGCCGCCTCCACCGGAACATGAGTGCAAAACGTGTTATTGGATGACCGATATCTGTCGAGTTCCTCGCCCCACAAGCGGAGGATGTGGCCCCGAAGGCGCTTTATGGAAGCCACGTAATGCAGTGCCGCAGTCCGAGAGCGCGCAGGTGGAGGAGCGCAAGTGTGAGAACTGCTTACATTGGGTTACTGGATGTGGCGGAGAATGCTCCTACTCTGACTGGGTGGCATCCGAATGTCTGACCCATGATCGCAAAAGGTGGGTGTCAAAGAAGGCCGCCCCCTCCGCGCCGAGCGAGCCCACGCCGAAGAATCAGGTAAGTGTCAAGCTGAATCTTCCACCTAAACCGATTGAGCTGTATGCTGATAACAACGACGATTCGCCGAGCGAGCCGAGCGGGGAGGATCCGAGCGAGTGCAAAGCCGACTCAAGCGCAATATGGGAAAATATAAAGCGGCTACTTAACGACGCCGGCTGTCCTGATAGCCAGTTCTTACAAATAAAGTGGTACGTAGACGCCCTCCGCTCCCGAGCGCCGCAGCCCGACGACAGCGATCTCTTGACCATCGCCTACATGAGCGGACGCGAGGACGGCAAACGCGCGAGAGCGCAGTCCGAGCCTACTGACTGGGCGCTTGAGAAGTTCGTTCCCGCAAAGGACTACGAGCCTCCGCAGGACGAGCCGGGGCAGAATGCGCGGGAGCTGGCCCACGAAGCGCTCGGCGAGCTGATGCGAATTATCCGCGTAGAGGGATATCGTACCGATCCGCTTACGCTCCTGCATGAAACGTCCGTAGCGTGCATCGACTATCTCGCGGCCCGCCTTTCCCGCCCGGCGGACTGCACATGCGGATTCTCGGAAAAGGAATCAGACCGGTGTAAGGCGCACGATCGCCCTGCGGACGCGGCGCTAAGGGAGACGCACCCCCGCATAGTCTGTCTCTGCGGCTCGACACGCTTTATGGAAGCATTCCAAGCCGCGAACCTCCGCGAGACGATCGCTGGACGGATCGTCCTCTCGATTGGATGCAATACGAAAAGCGACGCCGACCTCATAATATTGGGCGAGCTAGCCCAGGAGGCAAAGGCCGCGCTCGACGAACTCCACAAGCGGAAGATCGACTTGGCCGACGAGGTCCTTGTCCTAAACGTAGGCGGCTACATAGGCGAGAGTACGCGATCGGAAATCGCATATGCCGAGGCCCACGGGAAGCCCGTGCGCTACCTCGATCCCTGCGCCGCCTTAGCCGCAAGCCCCGAGCAGAAGGAGGAATCGAAGTGAAAGAGTTGTTGGTTTATTTGGCTGGCTCTATTGCATTGGTTGGGGTTGGTTTTATCCTAGGAATGGAATGGTATCGCCATCTTTACAAGGAATACATTCCACGAGCACAAAACTTTAAATACATGGACTGGGTAGCAAATAAAAACCAAACTAAAAGAGATACAAGCTGGGATGAATGGTACTTAATATTACAGCGCTATGCAGATGCCTCGGGGATGGGTAGTGAGGCAATTACGGGAGCAGGGCCTGAGTGCTGGCGTGAGTCATACGATGATGAATGCTCCGTGGCAGATGCATTTATAGAGGGATTCAGGGAATGAGCGCCACAACCGACAGGGCGCGGGAGCTGGCCGAGGATTTTATCAGTCAGCAAAATCTCGCCGTTAAGCTGATACTACCGCTGGCGGACTTCATAAGAGCCGAACTTCGCGAAGCGTATCAAACTGGCCTCGCGCATATGTCGGCCAATTTCGCCTCCGCCCTCCAGTGCGAACGCGACGAGGCGCCGCTTGATATCCGCGCGGCTATTGCCCTTGACAAAGAGACATTCGGGGGCGTCGGCAGAAACACGAAAGGGCAGGCCATAGCTCTCATGCTCATCGACGAGTGCCGCGCCGTCATCCGTGGTCTCGAGCCGCACGCAGAGAAGGACGGGGAGGAAACGACGTGAAAGAGCGACCGATTATATTCAGCGGGCCGATGGTGCGCGCGATCCTGGAAGGCCGCAAGACGATGACGCGGCGGGTTATAAAACTCGACGACCTAACGAGACACCCCGACGGAGATAAATGGTACGGAGACATGCCCCGCGCCCTTTCGCGCATTCTTCTCGAAATATCCGCTGTCCGCGTCGAGCGCGTGCAGGATATCAGCGAGGAGGACGCGAAGGCCGAAGGGATGTGGGGCTCTGCGATCATCAAGTCCGAAGCGGTGGGCATGACCGCCCCCTCGGCGATTATCCAGTTCGTTGAGCTTTGGGACTCAATCAACACAAAGCGCGGCTATGGATGGGACGCTAACCCGTGGGTATGGGTAATCGAGTTCAAGCTGGCCTCGTCCGCGAGCGAGGGGGAGGGGGAATGAGCCCCGGCCACATCCGAGCGAAGGCCTTCTTCCTCTACGTCTCACTCCTAACCCTTGCGGCCCTCCTCGCCATCCCGCGCCAACCACCGCCGGCCGCCGACCCCTCCCCGCCATCCGCCCCGCGCTCCATATACGACGGCTACGCCACCCCTGCCGCCATCCTCCGCGCCCACGCCCGAGCCGAATCCGACGAGATGGACTGGGCTATCGGCGACGACGGCAAAAGCCGGGGCCGCATGCAGATCAACGAAACCTTTCATATCGCTAGAGCTGCCCGATGGGGCGAGTACGATCCGCATAATTGCTTTGATGCGATTCGGATAGCCGACCGCATCTGGCAGGACAACTATGCCCGATTCGCCGCCATGGGCATGGCCGACCGCGAGTGCGATGATCTAACCATCGCCGCCTACCGGCAAGGATTCCAAGGGGTAGTTGACAAGGGGCCGACGGCGTGGTATATTAAGCGTGTACGGGATCGAATGGGGCCGTGAGGGCCGCGACGGACCCGAACAAGGGGGACACTATGCAGTGGCTAGCGCTTTCGTGGGCCTTGACGGTCGGTTTTCTTCCCATGCAGACCGACGGGATTGTCCGCGACGATGGCGCAGTTGCGATATCCGCCCCGGAAAACGCGCTTGCCGCAACGTTCGAGCTGGACGCCGTGGCCTGGGACCATTTCCGGGCCTGGGGCAAGATGCGATCCTATGAGGAGTTCAGCTTCTCGCACTTGTATATGGTCCCCTGGCGGATTGACTACTCAATCGGCGCGGAAGTGTTCTACGGCCCGATTGCCCTGGGTGTCTGGCACGAGTGCGACCACGGTGTAGACTCTCATCTACGCGCCCGCCCGTGGTATTCGCGGGGTACGACGGAAGTCTACGTGTCGATTCGGGGGACGGTGGAGTATTGAGGGGACAAAAACGGAAAACGTTCAAGGAGGGAAAATGAAAACATGGACATATCTTGAGAGCCCTGCGCACTTCGAGATTGGGAAAACATACCGCAATCGGTCATATATGCCAGTCGGCAAAAAATGCCTAGAAGTTTTTCCTGACGATTATCACGTTTCCGGTTGTAATATGGGAAGATTTAGGGGCACTCCTATTTATTACGCAACTTCGTATTTTGAGGTTTTATCGAAACAATCAATATTCAGCCGCTTGTTTTCGAGAAGGCATAATTGAAACAAGAACAATTCGCCCGTCGCCGCGCCGCCGCGATCATGCGCCAGATCAAGGATAAACCCTTGAGCGAGTCGATAGCGATTATTTCCCATGCGCTTGTGGCCGCCCTGGCTTGGCGGGGTGGTGAGATTCCCGACGAGTATGCCGAGCGGTTGACGTGGTAGGAATGGAGGCCCAATGCTAGTAAACATCATCGTTCTAGGCCTGATCTATGGTTTCGTGATTTTTTGTCTTGTCAAGGACGCGCTCGACTTTTTCAGCGTCCGTAGCGGCCCAAGGCCTAGGCGCCAGTCGAAGGAGCCGGCAAATTGACCCCGCGCCAGGAGGGCCAGGTCGTCAAGCGGTACTCGGGGTTGATCCGCCGCAAGACTAACGCCTATCGACCGCTTTTGTCCGCCGAGGATTTTGAAGAGTTACAAGCGGACGCTCTTATGGCGGTATTTAACGCCATTGCGGATTATGATGCGAATCATGAATCAGGGGCATCTGAAGAAACTTTTGTATCGCGCTATATTTGGGCGGAGGCTTACAAGTTCGTCAGAAACAAGGCCACGGGACAGGCGAGGTTCGAGGCCGAAAAAATCTCCCTGGACGCGCCCATGTCCCCAACCGGCGAGCGGCACGACAGCCTACTGTCCCGCATCCCCGATATCGACTACTCTGACCCCGATTCCGCGATAGCGCTTGACCTCATTCTCCGCGACATCCAGAGCGAGCGGGACCGGACCATTCTCGCCGGGCTGACGAAGACCCGCCGCGAGTGCGACGTAGCCGACGACCTAGGGCTCACGCGGGCGCAGGTGTCGTATTTCAAATTGGCGGCGATCGGGAAGATCCAGCAGAAGATCAAGAAGAGGGATTGGGGGAAGTGGTGAGCGGGGGAAGCACGAGAGTCGAGACAATAGGCGACGCGACGCTGTACCTTGGGGATTGCTTGGAGATATTGCCGACGCTCGGGAAGGTGGACGCGGTGGTGACGGACCCGCCGTATGGGGTGAACCTAGGAGAAATTGCAAACGGACAAGCTCTGGCAAAAGAACAACAAGCCTATACACGATTTTTTGATACCCCTGAATATATCGAGGCGATAGTGGTTCCGGCAATTCGTATTTCCTTAAATATATCACTGCGCGGAATGCTTACCCCTGGAAATCGCAATGCTTGGAAATACCCTGAGCCGTCCGATATTGGCGTATGGTACAACCCCGCCGGATCTGGACGCGGGAAATGGGGATATATCCTTGCACATTTAATTTTATACTACGGTAAGGATCCACGTGCAGGAAAATGCGCTACCGCATCCTCTACCTGGAATATGCAAGATGACGTAGGAGAAATAAAAAATAGACTCCATCCTTGCCCAAAACCTGAGAACTTCATGCGATGGATGGTTAATAAGGCAAGCCTACCAGAAGAAACCATCCTCGACCCATTCATGGGCTCCGGCACAACCGGCGTCGCCTGCGCCAACCTCGGCCGCAAGTTTATCGGCATAGAGATAGAGCCAAAATACTTCGACATCGCCTGTAGGCGCATCGAGGACGCCTACAAGCAGCCCCGCTTATTCGACGACCCGAAGCCCGCACCCAAACCGCAGGATTTGCCCCTATGAAAGGCACCGCATGATCAACCTCTCCCACTACAAACCCCTCCTCGGCCAATACCTCCGCGCAAGGGGCATCATCCCGCCCGGCCGTGGCGGTAATTTCCCCTGCCCGAACCCTCACCACGACGACTCGACCGCATCGGCCGCGCTGTACAATGACGGGACCGACGAGGCGAGGGTCAAATGCTTCGGTTGTGATTTTGTCGGCGATATCTACGACGTGGCGGGCGTGCTGGACGGAATTACCGATCTGACCGACCAATACCGAGCCGTAGCCGCGCATTTCGGGGACTCGCCGGACCTTTCTGCTTCGAGGCCAGCCCGTGCGCCGACTCCTGCCCCGCCGCGATTCGAGCCGGATTCCGCCGCCATCGCAACTGTATCCGCCTACCTCCACGAGATCCGCCCGGCTTACCTGTCCAACCTCGTTGAATTCGCCCAGTATCGCGGTATGGCCCCGGACGCCGCCGCACAATGGGCCGCCCCGCTATTTTGGTGGCCAGGTATCTCCGCCGCCTTGAAAGATCCCCGAATCACCCGCGATGTCCTGACCGGAGCCGGAATCATCGATCCCGCAAAAGAGAAAAGCGCATGGCAACCTGCCGGAGCCGTCGTCGAAGTCGGCGTAGGTTTCAAGCTCCACTATGCCGCGAGGGATAAGGATAAAGTCACAGGCGAGTGGTACGAGGTCACCCGCAAGCGCGAAACGGTAGGAGGGCATACTTTTCCACGGAATCGCGCCGGATTGCCGCATGGATCGCGCCTTGTACTCTGCGAGGGCGAGCTTGACGAGGTGTCGGGGCGGTATGCCGGGATTGCCGGCCTTGTGGCTATGGGCGGGACGACAGCTCTGGACGCGAACGACGCAAGGTTGATCGCCGAGGCCGGATTCGACGACGTGGTGCTTGCCTTCGACAACGACGACGCGGGACGGATTGCGGCTGGGATCATGCCGCCGAAAAGCGGACGGTACAAAAGCGTACCGGCGTTGCTCCGCGAGGCGGGGTATGCGGGAAGGATTCGACTGGCGCGATGGACCGGCGAAGGCGTGGACCTCGTGAAGGACATCGACGATATGGTAAAGGGCGGACACGTCGCCGAATTGCTTGACGGTATTGAGCGAGCGGTTGAAATATTTCCAATGGAGGTGCAGAATGACAAGAGAGGCAACGCTGGCATGCGTGACGGATCTTATCGAACGAACGGAGGCGATAATAAAATCGCGGGAGATGTCAAATATAAAGGACAACGAGAATATTCACAGCATGCGGGTGATGTACGGAATACCGGAACCGCATCGAATGGCGATGACGAAAGAAGCGCATATAGCTTGTCTTCGGGAGCACTACCCGACTATGCCTTGGAGCCATATAATAGAGCACATCAAGGACGACCAGACAGAAGCGGAATACCTGGAGGAAGTGGAGCGCAACCGGACGCGCTAGCCGCCCCCCCCTTCCAATTCCTGGGCTTCGACAAAGACGCCCTGTACTTTCTCCCCAAGCGCCAAAACATTGCCTTCCGAATCTCTCGCGGTGACAAGAGCATCAAGGACAAATTGAACGAAATCGCCCCCGAGG
>Ga0075317_1000121_pt1 | contig 9741 bp, 7 predicted proteins | sample MayberryNE_TuleB_FD_120068 | JGI IMG/M metagenome (GOLD analysis project Ga0075317, IMG submission 120068) | Natural and restored wetland microbial communities from the San Francisco Bay, California, USA, that impact long-term carbon... | ecosystem: Environmental > Terrestrial > Soil > Wetlands ... | reverse complement strand
GGCCAGGTCGGCCCGTTGTCCTTCACCTGCTCGAAAACCAGCCGAACAGCCCGTTCCTTGACCTCAGGAGAAAACCTGCTTCCATTGCTCATGACCGTATCCTCTCGACTATTTCGGTCGCCGGCACTCCCGGGGCGGTTCAGATGAGCGTCAAGCTCGACGACAAGAGCTATACCGTCAACTTCGCGGACAAGATGGAAACACAGAGCATGAAGCTCCCTGCGGCCGTGACCTTCACGACCGCGACCTTCACGATCAAGACCGTCTATCCGACCACCAAGTGGGACGACACCGCGATCTCGGCGATAGAGTTCTACGACAAGGGCGAGAAGATCGAAGTTGATTATTCGAAGTACAGGGAGTACTTGGTTAAGGCTCCGTGATGCTAGGCGGCGAATGATGAATTGCCGAGAGGGGGTAGCGTAGGCCACCGCAATCGTGGCGCTGTGTTGTTGGTGCGCCACGATGAGGAGGCCGGAGCGTGGGGGAGACGCGTCCCGCTGAGAGAAGGTTAGGCGATACATGCGGGACTCCCTGGGATAGAATATTTTAGCGGCGTGGTTGGTCTCGGACCGAAGGGCTTCTTTGCGCTGTCCGTAGCGCGGCGGGTGTCATGCGAATCCGCGGGCTCCCCGTAGACAATATTAATGAAGGTCGAAGGGGGGTCTGTGGATTCGCATGACTGGCCCTGCCAGGGAACGTCCTGAAAGCAGTTCTTCCCGCCGCGTTGAAAAAATCCGCAGGGAGTCCCGTCCCGATGGATGAATGTTCTCCCCCTCCTGGATAAATCTATCCCCGCTAGCATGATCGCGACGTCCGCGCCTGAAGTTGACAGGAAATGCCCGTATAATTATAGTCTCCGGAAGCGACGATACTTCGGAGGACACTACATGAAGAGGCTACTGGCGATCTTGTTCGTACTCGCCGTCTGCTTGTCCGGACTCTCGGCCCAGTCCGAAGGCTGGATATCTATGGGATACGACCATGTGTATTTCGACAGAGCCGTTTCCTATGAGTTCGGCGCCACCAGCGAGTATACGGAATTCGCCCCGGGAATCGGCGTTAGCTATTTCAGCTTCAACGCGAATGCCCCGCTGGGGTTCTTCAGCCATTATTCTTTCCTTTTTCCCAAAACGAGGGAATTCGACAGCGGAGCGGTCATCGAGGTCGCCGGGGATGGCGATATGTGCTTCGCGGTGACGTCAATGATGGGATTCGCCTATAAAGCGGACCTTTTCGATCCCTTGAGCATCTACGCCGGAGTCGGCCTAAACATAATGTCGGAGCTGCTGTTCGGCGATGATATGTCGACGACGATGTCCATCGGAGCCGGCGCAGATGTCGGAGTTTCATACGGCATAACCAATGGCCTATGCATAAATGCCGGATCGATTCTCGCCTGGGATTTCTGGGCCTACGGCGTCGACGAGGGCGATAGGATCGACGATTTTTCCCAGTTCTCGTATCGGTTCTATGTCGCCCTCGGCCTAAAAACGATGGGAATGATGCGCTGATTCGCTATACCGTCATGGATGCCGTCCGGCTGGACAGCCTGGACGGCATTTTTTCGAGAATCGCCGGACGGCGACGTGAAAGGAAGGGCAAAAGCATGAAGAAAATTCTAGCCCTGAAGGCGGCTCTCGCTGGGGTCTGTCTCGCGCTATTGCTCGCTTCCTGCGGATCGAAGGCCGGGAGCTCGGCGCTCGCGAGCTATGACGAGACCTCGTATCGGGACCTGGGCAACGCGATCGACTCGGGCTATATCAGCTTCTTCGACGATGGGACCCACCTCGCCACCTTCGCGTACAAGGACAGTGCGAAGCTGAGCGACTACGCGGGCTTGAAGTCGATCCTGACTCCTACGAAGAAGCTCGCCTATGAATTCCTGGACCTGCGCGGGGGAGTGCTCCTGGTTCGCGAGAAGGGCGCGCCGAGGCCGACTCCGGTCAGGGCGATCGAGCTTGGGACGGGCAAGGATCTCCTGAAGAAAGGTTTTTTCAGCGTGGCGACACATGCGCAGGAAAGCGAGCGTAGGGTCATCCTGAAGAAGGCGGGCGACCGGCTGAGCTCGGAACAGCTGGATATGCTGCAGACGACTGTCGAGGCTATGGAGGAGTTCGCGGCGAAGTCCCTCGCTAGGGGCCTTGCGGTCGAGTACTACGAGCGCTACCGCTTCGACTCGGCGACGAGGACTGCGGACAGCCTGAAGGCGATTCAGCCCTCTCTGTACCCGAGGAACATCCTCTACTAGCGGCCGCCCTGCGCTCGCGCGCGAGCGCGGCTTGACGAAATGCCTTCTTCGGTATATTTTTCGCTCGCGACGCCCGGACGGTCCCGCCCGGCGCGACCGCGGCGAGGCTACGGACCCTCGGCGCGATTGCACGGGGCCTATCCTTCCTCGTCCGGAGTATCGCCATGCGAACTCTTTCGTACAACGAGGCGCTGGAGGGCGTCGGCTACGGCCGATTCCAGCGCAAGCTTCTAGTCATCTGCGGTATCGGCTGGGCAGCCGACGCGATGGAGGTCCTTTTGGTCTCCTTCGCCATGCCCGCCATGCGCGCCGACTGGGGACTTTCTCCCGGTCAATCCGCTTTTTTGCAGACCGCCATCTTCCTCGGCATGATCCTGGGCGCCCTTGTCTGGGGACGGTTGGCCGACAAGATCGGCCGCAAGGTCGGTTTCATGGCCACCATCGCGGTCTATTCGGTCTTCGGCGGGCTCTCGGCCCTGTCGCCTAACTTCGAGACCTTTCTGGTCCTGCGCTTCCTGACCGGCTTCGGAGTGGGCGGCGCCCTGCCGGTCGATTACGGCATGTTCTCGGAATACCTGCCGAACGAGAACCGCGGCCGCAGGCTCGTCTACCTGGAATCCTTCTGGGCTCTCGGCACCCTGATCGCGGCGGGGCTCGCCTGGCTCATCATCCCGAACCTGGGATGGCGGGCCCTCTTCGCCTGCTCGGCCATACCGGCCTTCATCCTCTTCTGGGCGCGCAGGGGCGTGCCCGAGTCGCCGCGCTATCTCTTCATAAAGGGAAGGTCGGCGGAGGCGAGGGCGATACTAGAGTGCGTGGCCGCCGAGAACGGGACTCGTCTTCCCGAGGGCGAGCTCGCACTGGCTTCCGGTCCCGCGAAGTCGAGGGCGAGGGACCTCCTCGCGCCAAGCCTGCGTCGCACAACGCTTCTCTTATGGCTCGTCTGGTTCCTGATCTCGATCGGCTATTACGGAGCCTTCACCTGGCTGCCAAGCTGGTTCAGGGCCAAGGGCTTCGCCCTGCCTGCCGTCTACCCCAACGCCTTCATCATGGCCCTGGCGCAGATCCCCGGCTATTTCTCGGCCGCGTGGCTCGTGGAGAAGTGGGGAAGGCGGAAGACCCTGGGGACCTACCTCGTCCTGAGCGGCGTCTTCGCCTGGCTCTTCGCCCTCGCCTCGACGCCGCTCGAGGTCATGGGCGCGGCCGTCCTCTTGTCCTTCTTCGCCCTTGGCGCATGGGGAGCCCTGTATGCGTACACGCCCGAGGCCTATCCGACCTCGATACGGGCGACGGGCATCGGGACGGCGAGCGCGATGACCAGGGTAGCGGGCGCGATAGCGCCGACGATCGGCGCCATGGTGGCGACGGGAACGGGAGCAGCGGGCATCGGTGGCGCCCTTGCCCTCCCTCTGGCTGTCTTCGCGATCGCCTACGTCATCGCGGGCGCGGGGGCCTACATCCTGCCCAAGGAGTCGAAGAGCGAGTCGCTCGAGGACAGTTTGAGCTAGAATAAGGCTAGGCCGAGGGCGGCCGCGCGCGACATCGCCGCCGCTCTCGAGTCCTTCGGAGGGGCGAATGCGATTCGCCGAGACCAACGACGAGCTCGTCGACTCGATCGAGTATCGCGCCGACTACTATCTGGGCGGCGGGATACGCGACGGGCGCGTCCTCGCGGCGATGCGCCTGGTCGATCGCGCCGCCTTCCTCCCTCCCCGGTCGCGGGCGGCGGCCTACCTGGACGAGCCCGTCGATATCGGCCAGGGACAGACCTGCTCCCAGCCCTCGATGGTCGCCTTCATGCTCGACAAGCTGGGGATAGGGCCGGGCATGCGCGTACTGGAGGTGGGGGCGGGCTCGGGCTACGCGGCGGCCATCGCCGCCCTGCTCTGCGCTCCCGGCGGCTCGGTTACCGCGGCGGAGATATTGCCCGAGCTGGCCGCGATGGCGCGGGCCAACTGCGCCGCGGCGCTGGGCGGGGCCGCTCTGGGCGGCCGCGGCGGGGCCTCCGCGCTCGAGGTCCTTTGCGCCGACGCCTCGGAGGGCCTGCCGGTCCTCGCGCTTTTCGATCGCATCTTCCTATCGGCGGGCGTGTCGCGGCCGGCCTTCCGGGAAGAGCCCCTCCTCGAGCTCATGTCGGAAGGCGGCATCCTCCTCTATCCCGAGGCCAGGGGTAATATGTATCGCATAACGCGCTCGGCCTCCGGCCTCAAGCGCGATTCCTGGCCGGGCGTCGCCTTCGTGCGCCTTAGGGGGAGGAACTCGTAGGCGCCAGGGTCGTCTCGCCTAGCTTGAAGTACGTGATAGAATCCCGCAAGGCCGAGGCCTGGGAGAGCAGCTCCTCCGCCGACGAGGCGAGCTCCTCGGAAGCGGCGGAGTTCGACTGGATGACCGTGTCGAGCTCCGTGACCGCCTTCGTGACCTGCTCGACGCCGATCCTCTGCTCCGAGCTGGAAGAGGAGATTTCCTGCATCAGCTCCGAAGACCTGCGTATGTCGGGGACCATGCTCTCCAGGAGGGCGCCGGCCCGCTCGGCGACGGCTACGGACTCGCCGGAAAGCACGGATATCTCGGCAGCGGCCTTTTGCGAACGCTCGGCGAGCTTACGCACTTAGCTCGCGACGACCGCGAATCCCTTTCCCGCGTCCCCTACGCGGGCGGCCTCGATCGCCGCGTTGAGCGCAAGGAGGTTGGTCTGGCGGGCGATCTCCTCGATGATGCCGATGCTCGAGGCGATCCGCTTCATGGCTTCCACGGTCTCGAGGACGGTCTTGCCGCCGTCGACCGCGTCGTCGGCCAGCTTGACCGAGAGGCTTTCGGTCGATTTCGCGTTGCCGGCGTTCTGCGCGGTCGTCGACGCCATCTCCTCCATGGACGCGGAAACCTCTTCCGCGCTCGCCGCCTGCCTGGAGGCGCCCTGGGAAAGCGCGTGGGCGCTATCGCTGATATGCGAGCTTCCCGTCTCTATCTGCTTCGAAGATTCCCGGATGGTCGAGATGCTATTGCCCAGCTGCGCGACCATAGCATCGAGGGCCCGCGACAGGTCTCCGATCTCGTCCTTCGCGGATAGCAATTTCCCGTGCAGCCTGTGCGAGAGGTCCCCTTGGGCGACTTGCTTCGCGCTTGCGATCGCGTCGGTGATGCGGCGGGCGATGCGGCGTCCGAAAAAGATCGCGGCGGCGATCGCAATCGCGAGTCCTGCGGCGAGGATCGCCGCCGCGAGGACGAGGTAGCTTCTTAAGCGCGAGTACTCCGCCGAGCGCGCGGCGGAAACTTCCGCATCGATGTCGTCGACGTAGTTGCCGGTCCCGACGACCCAGCCGAAGGGCTCGTACAGCAGGGAATAGCCGCGCTTCGGCAGCGGTGTGTCCGTTCCCGCCTTGGGGAACCAGTAATCCGTGAATCCGCCTCCCTCTCGGGCCTTCCCGATGATGGCCTTTATGAACTCGAATCCCTTCGCGTCCTTCGCGGCAAGGCGGTTCGTGCCCTCGGTGGCGTTGCCTAATAGGACGACGTTGTTGCCGTTCACGTCGTCCGCCCAGAAATAGCCTTCCTTGTCGTATCGCAGCTGCCGGAGGACTCCCGCACCGACTTCCCTTGCGCTTCCCGGCCTTAGCGAACCCGAGGCTTCCAAGGAGCTCACGGCCTTGAGCATGCTGATCGCAGTCTCGACTTCTATCCTCGCGCTATGGTCGAAGCTCGACCTTAGGGTCAGCTCGAGGGATTCCACCTGCCGGCTCATCGACGAGCTCAGCATCGACAAGAGCGATATCCCGAGGAATATCCCGAAGCCGAAGGCGATGCCTACGGCCAGTAAGGCGATTTTCGTCGATATTCTCCTCATGGCTTCCCTCCGGCGGAGCTAATAAAAGCTCACTCCGTAAGCATAGAGGATTCGGGGCGTAAAGCAAGTTTACGGCGTAAGCGTAGCCCGAACCATCTCGCGCCGACTAGATCAGGCACCTCTGGTCGGAGCGGCGCAGGAGTCCCTCGAGGGTCGAGGCGGGGTCGGCGGATTTTCCCAGGAGGATCATCGCCGCGATGATATAGGGCTTGTAGCCGGCCTCGCGGTAGGTGTCGTCGCGATATCGGTCGAAGACCGTCGCGGCGACCTCGCCCGACTCGCAGGAGACGCCCGTGATGTCGGCGGGAAGGCAGTGCATGTACAGGGCCTGCGGCGTCGATGGTCCTGCCGCCTTCGTCAGCTTCATTTTTCGCTCGTCGCACTCCCAGTCCTTGAACTTCGCGTTGTTCGCCAGGCACTCGCGCTCCAGATCCTTCAGGCCCGCCTGGTCCCCGGCATTGAGGAGGGGCACGCGCCTCTTCATCACCTCGTAGGGAGCCCAGCTCTTCGGGTAGACGATGTCGGCGCCCGTGAAGGCCTCGTCCATCGAGTGCGTTATGCGCAAGGAGCCTCCCGATTCCCTCGCCTGCTTTTCGGAAAGGGCGACGATCTCGGGGATGAGCTCGTAGCCCTCGGGATAAGCGAGGGATATCTCCATGCCGAGCCTGCTCGCCAGGCCGATGATTCCCTGGGGCACCGAGAGCGGCTTGCCGTAGGAGGGCGAATAGGCCCAGCTCATCGCGATCTTCTTCCCCTTGAGCCTGTCGAGGCCTCCGAAGAAATGCGAGAGGTGGAGGAAATCGGCCATCGACTGGGTCGGGTGGTCGATGTCCGACTGGAGGTTGACGATCGCGGGCCGCGAGGGAAGGATGCCCGAGGCGAGGGCCTCGTCCAGGGCCTTCCCCACCTCGCGCTGATAGCGGTCCCCTTCGCCTAGGTACATGTCGTCGCGTATGCCTATCGCCTCGGTGAGGAAGCTGATCATGGCCGCGGTCTCGCGGACGGTCTCGCCATGGGCGATCTGGCTCTTGCCCTCGTCGAGGTCCTGGACGTAGAGGCCCAGGAGGTCGCAGGCCGAGGCGAAGGAGAAGCGGGTCCGAGTGGAGTTGTCGCGGAAGTTCGAGACCGCGATGCCGGAGTCCCAAATTCGCGGCGAGATGCCTATGCGCCGCATCTCGGCCAGGGACTCGGCGACGATGAAGGTCGCCTCGAGCTCGTCGCGCGTTTTTTCCCAGGTGAGGAGGAAATCCTTCCCTGCCATCTCGATCTTCTTCGAGCGAAGTCGCTGTATCATCGATTCGATCTTCTTATCCCTCATATCGGTCGCTCCTTACGCAATCCCGGCTTTCTTAAGCAGTCTTTTTGAAGCCTCGTCGGCCTTACTCCGTATCTCTTCCTCGTCGATGCCGGATCGGGCGCCGGGGCCGGAAAGCCTGCCCTTCTCGAGGATAATCTCTCCGTTCGCGATGACGTAGTCCGCCCCGTGGTCGTAGCCGCAGTAGAGGAGGGCGGCGACCGGGTCCGCGAGGGCGCCCGCGTACTCGAGCTTCATGACGTCGAAGAGGGCTATGTCGGCTAAGGCGCCCTCGGCGAGATAGCCCGTCTCCTCGTAGCCGAGGATCCGCGCGCCGCCCTCGGTCGCGATGCGGAGGGCCTCGCGGGCCGAGAGGCCGGCCGAGCCGTAGCGGACGCGCTGCAGGAGCATGGCCTGCCGCGCTTCGCCCAGCATGTCCGAGCTGTCGTTCGAGGCGGAGCCGTCGACGCCCAAGCCGACCTTGACGCCGAGGTCAAGCATCTCGCGGACTCGCGCTATTCCCGAGCCGAGGCGCATGTTGGAGGTGGGGCAGTGGCAGACGCCCGTTCCGGTCCGCGCGAGTATCCCGAGCTCCTCGTCACTGAAGAAGATGCCGTGGGCGTACCATACGTCCGGGCCTATAAGGCCGCAGTCCTCCATGAGCTGCAAGGGGCGCCGGCCGTAGACCTTCACGCAGTATTCGCTCTCGTCTTCGGTCTCGGCAAGGTGGGTGTGGAGCCTGACGCCCTTGCCGCGCGCTAAGAGGGCGGCGTCGCGCATCGCCTTCTCGGAAACCGAGAAGGGCGAGCATGGGGCAAGGGCGACCTTGCGCATGGCGTCGGGAGCGGGATCGTGGTAGCGGTCGATCGTGGCCGCGCACTCCGCGAGGATCCGCTCCTCGTCCTGCACGACCGAGTCGGGAGGCAGGCCGCCGTCCTTCTTCGAGCGGGACATCGAGCCGCGGGTCGGTGCGAAGCGGAGGCCGATATCCGAGGCCGCCTCGAACTGCAGGCTGGGTATGTCGTCCTTGAAGCCGGATGGGTAGAGGTAGTGGTGGTCGCTCGCCAGGGTGCAGCCGGTCTTGACGAGCTCGGCCATCGCGAGGCGCGAGGACCAGTAGACGGCCTCCTCGTCCAGGCCCTTCCAGATCTCGTAGAGGTAGATGAGCCAGTCGAAGAGCTTGGCTTCCTGGACGGCGGGTAGGGCCCGGGTCAGGGTCTGGTAGAAGTGATGGTGGCAATTGACCAGGCCGGGCAGGATGACGTGCTTGGACGCGTCGACGACCTTCGCCCCGGGAGGCGCCTTGATCGAGCTCGCGATGCGCGTTATGCGATTGCCTTCGACGAGGATGTCGACGCCGGAGAGCTCGACGCCGCGGGCAGCGACGCGGAAGCAGTCCTTAAGCAGTATCATCCGAGGACTTCCTTGTTGAAAGCCTCGATCATCGAGTCGATCGCGGGAACCTGGGATCGCAGGTCTCCCCAATACGAGCGGTAATCCTCCCACTGCGCGCGCAGCTCGGAGAGCTCCTTGCCCAGCTGCTCGATCCAGGTGAAGTACTTGAGGTTGTGCACACGCCGCTTGTCGACATGAGAGCTCGAGGACGTAGTCGACGGAGATCGAGGATAAGAGCTCGAGGTCGCGGTCGGCCTGGCGCCGGTCGTAGGCGCCGCGCTCGGAGGCGAGCTCGAGGATGCGGCTGCCGTAAAGCTCCATCGAGTCGGTGAACATCGTGAACACGATGTCGTTCGCCCCGAGCTCGTAGTATTTCGCGAACTTGATCGCCGCGACCAGGTTGCCTACTCCCGAGATGCCCAGCCAATCGAGCTTGCCGGCGGTATCGGAGGGGACGCCGGCCTCGGCGAGGGCCGCGCGGCCGACTTCCTCGTTGAACAGCCGGATGAGGCGCATCGGGATCTCGTCGTCGACGCCGATGGCCGCGTCGGTCTCGCGCAGGTTGTGTATCCAGGGCACGTGCTTGTCGCCGATGCCCTCGATGCGGTGGCCGCCGTAGCCGTTCTCGAGGATGGTCGGGCATTGCAAGGCCTCGGCGACGGCGACGCGGACGCCGGGGAAGGTCTCCCTGAGGTAGGAGCCCGAGCCGAGGGTGCCCGCCGATCCCGAGGACAGGACGGCCCCCGCGACCCTGTCGCCGGGCCGGGCGAGGGCGCGGAAGACTTCCTCCATGGCGGGGCCGGTGACGGCGTAGTGCCAGAGGTGGTTCGGCAGCTGGTCGAACTGGTTGAAGATGACCACGTCGTCGCGCGTGTTCTCGAGCTCGATGCACTTCTCGAAGATCTCGCGGACGTTGGACTCGCAGCCGGGCGTCGCGATGACTTCCTCGGCCATGGTCCT
>Ga0075317_1000120_pt1 | contig 9781 bp, 7 predicted proteins | sample MayberryNE_TuleB_FD_120068 | JGI IMG/M metagenome (GOLD analysis project Ga0075317, IMG submission 120068) | Natural and restored wetland microbial communities from the San Francisco Bay, California, USA, that impact long-term carbon... | ecosystem: Environmental > Terrestrial > Soil > Wetlands ... | reverse complement strand
ATTGTTGCCCAAGAGAATTAACCGGGTTTTCTTTCTTAATATTCTGGCAATATTGAAATCGCGTTTAACAGGCTTGATGATAGTAATTGTATCTGCTTTGCAATGAAGTTTGTAGTGATTGTATATCTGAAATACAAAATCATTGTATGAAATGATTCCTGGAATTGGTAGAATACTCGAAATGGACAGGATATTCATGTTAGTTTAGAAATTAATACAATTCCGCATTCTTTTTATGAATCCCAATCATGCCTAAACATTTCCATTTAAGATAGCTTCCCGTGTATTTAAAATATCTTTCGAACAAGTGTAAATAAGCACTGAAACTGGTGGTATGCAATCGGGTGAATTTAATGTCCTTACGAATATTCATGTTGGATCGTATGGAAACAAGGCTGTCAAAAAACTGTCTGAAACTCTTGTTCCTGATATGGCTGATACCGGTAGTTTCTGTATCGTTCAATAATTTCAGATTCGGATATACAATGTTCTTATATCCGGCATTCTTAGCACGTAAAGAATAGTCTACATCTGCATGGTATTGTGGGAAATTTACTTCATCAAAAAGTCCAACTTTTAAAAGGATATCTTTATGTATGAGTACGCCCTGACCCAGAAACCAGTCGACCTCTTTAATCATTTCGTATTCAGGTTTATCAGTCTCAGTTCTTCCGATAAGTGCTTTTTTACCGTTTTTCGGATTGAACGTACCACCCATTCCAAAAATCCTATCCGGTAGCACCCGAAAATACAACTTGGAACAAATTAAAGTTTTTGTATCCCATGTCGAAAGTATTTCCTGTAAATTATCGAAGTAATTATCAATAGGAAATATATCATTTTCCCAAACCATAATAAAATCACATCTGAGATTATCCATTGCATACCTTATGCCCATGTTAAGACTTCCACTATACCATAGATTCCCATCTCCAGTTAATTTTATAACTTCAGGAAACTGATCATGGAGCATTGTCGATGTGCCATCATTAGAGCCGTCATCAACAACAATAATAAATATTTCATTCTTCGTAAAGAACGAAGTTTCAGTTTGTTGGCCTAATATTGTAAGGCATTCCCGAGTATAGGATAATCTATTGTGAACAGGAATTACAAAAACAATTTTACTCATATTACGAGATATTTTTATTAAGATTTAAGAATGTCAACTTGTTGATGGTTAAAATAGTTCGACACATCAGCTATATATAAAACAGATACTAATAAGCAGATAAAATGGGACTGAGTTAAAGACGCAGCCGTTAAAAGTCCCAGTACAATTTCAAAGAAAAAAAACTTAATAAAGAAGAATTGTGATTCTATTTTTAATTTAAAAGCTTTAACAATCATTATTACAACACCCAAAAGAAAAAAGGCTCCATAAATGGCATAAATACCAAAAATGCCAATGTCTGAAAGAAAGTATCCGTCAAAAAGCATACGGTTCCTGATCTCTAGGCCATAAGTGGAGTTATTGGAAAACATGCCATTTCCCGTTATATAGGCCATCGGATGGAGAAAGAAATCGGTAAGAAAAAACTGGATCGCTCTTAATCGGACATAATCCTGACCCAGCTGAATATCAGAATGGGACCGAAGAAGCATTGCTTCAAATATATTCTGAAATGCAAAAAATAAAGCACCCATGGCAATGAGACCAAGAAACATGAGGAAGAACCTTGATTTTACCTTCCTATCCAGGATAAAAAAGATCGATAGTACAAATATGGAGAGCGCGATTGGGAAGCGACCACCTGATAATACAATAATCATTAAGAACAATAATAGCATGAGCAAATAACCTATTCTATTTGACCTATAAAAGTTCTGGGCTGTTATGAGACTGGCTATTCCCAGATAGCCAGATCCTGCCATGTAAATGCGAACCGTTCCACGCTCAAAACGGACATAAGCATCGAAAATAATGGTTGGATATATGGTAAATTGTATTAAAAATAAAAATACATATATAAATCCAAAGGCTATAAAAATAATCGTAAGGTCCCTGGGTTTGATTTTCAAAACATGCAAAAGGAAGTATAATGCATAAAAATATATGGCACGTTGCGCATAAAGGGTATCTCCAAAAGCCTGTTCACGACTAAACTTAGCCATGAACATGCTGGTTAACAGTGAAAACAATATTAAAACAATAGGGAGCGTAAAATTATGAGGGATGTATTTTTGTTCGGCGTATACAAGATTAAATGCCAATAATATTACAATGAGTCCTACACCTATTATTTCAGCAACTTTTTGAATGGGTCCTAAAAAAGAAAATTCATAAAACCCAGTCGAACAAAGAATTATGAAAATAAAAATCAGATTATTAATCCTTCTTAAAACCATTTTTGCTTTCTATGAATTAATAAAAACGTGCAATTTTTCTCAATATATAATTGTAAATTAGCATAGTGAATCTGGGAAGTCTTCTGAAAACATAATATTGATAGTCGGAAATCGCTCTGGCATTTTTATTTTGATTAGGTAATACATCTTCTTTTTTGCCAAGGTGAATGTCGGTGCCTTTCAGCTTAAAAATAACATTCATTTCATGTGGTTTTAACGCACGTTTATAACTGTTTATAGGATTAATGATCTGTCTGGTCGTTATAATATAAGGTTTTGTAATCTTTTCAATGTTTTTTCTTCCGTAAAGATCCATTTCATATGGGTATTCATCCAAACCTTGAATGATCTTATTTAATCCTTCCTGCATAATTTCAAAATAAACATCATATATACAATATGAATCTCTTAAATTTATAAAACGAAAATTCGAATTACCAATCTTCAATTGCGTTTGTCCTTCATGATTAACATTAAATTTCATATTGGATCCCGGGTCATTGAAATTTGTAGTCAGTGATATTTTTGGAAATGCCACGAATTTATTAAACTTAACTAAAAACGCGCAGAAATATTTCTTCCAGGAAGTTTCTGGCCAGGTGAAAACTTTATCAGGAAGGTGAATTACAGATATATCAGGTTCATTATTATACCATTCCCTAAAATGTTCCCACTGTTTGCCTGTCCATGCTTGACCGAGTGACGAAGGGAATTGCATGAAATAAACGTCGGAATTGTCATTAATTGGAACGAATGGTTTTTCGTATAGTTCCTCACGTGGCGGGTTGAACAGTGAAATGCCTCCGATGCGTTCATCGTTGTCATAGTAAGACAACGCCTGCACCGTATAATCATAAAAATAGGGAGATACGAACAGATCATCTTCGAGAATAATTACCGATCCATAAGTTTTTGCAAAATCACCGCACTGCAATACATGACGCCGAAGTCCCAGCCTCTGGTTATGATAGATTACCTCCTTTTCGCCAAAGGGCCAGATAAAATCATCGGCTATTTTTTTAACTAAAACGGTTTTGGGTTCATCATGATCAATACTGATAATAAGTTTGGCGTTCTCAATGTTTTTTGCTTGTTTTAGCGAGAACAACAATCTTTCCAAGGATTTTGGCCTGTTAAAAGCAACTACCACAATGACTGGAGAATATTTCATAATATTAGATTAGTCGATTCATAACACATCAATTGGCTTTATTTTGTATTCTTTGAATAAAAATACGAAACAAGCTTGAGATATCCCCTCTTTGATCAAAAATTAGATGCACAAAATATAAGGCGAGCAATATTATCGTTATCCAATTGTAGTCAAACCAAACAGAGGCAATTAACAATGCAGACAGTAAAATTTTTGGTAACCAGAATCTCAGAATGACTTTATTTTCATAATTAAATGATTTTTTAAAACCAAAATAAACAGTCATCGGGATATCAAAGGCCACTGAAGCAATTGCATAAAAACATATTACATGCTTTACGGAGAAGAATGCCCCGGCAGCAATGGCTCCGATGATAACTATATTGGTGGGAATTCCCAACAACATCAACGCCCTCTCTTTTCCTTTCAGTATGAAAACACTTCCAGTGGTGGAATTCAGCGTTTGCATGAGAATCAGTATTCCAATATAGGGTAATAATTCAGCAACCTGTATCCATCTCTCAGACCATAACAAACGTACCATAGGTTCAGAAAAGAAAATGAGGAGTACACTTACCGGAAAATTCATTAAACTAATGATACCCAATGTGTTCATATATTCTTTGTTAACATCACCACCTTTAGCAGATAAATTTTTAAGACTGGGATACAATACTTTACCGAATAAATTGGTCATTACACTAAGGGCAAGATACAATATTTTGTAGGCCCGGTTATATATACCCAAGCTCTGTGATCCAAATACTTTTCCTATGATCAGGTTGTCTGCATTCCGAGCCCAGTAATTCAATAAGTTAAATCCGGTTAAATTGCCAATAATACTTTTCGCTTTACGGAATCCCACTAACAGGTATTTCCTTTTCAAAAATCTCAGCCTGATTTTCGTTTTGGCGTTGTACAAAATGATTCTTATAATATTGCCAAGCACACTTGGAATGATAAGCGACCAATATGAAAAATTTAGATAAGCAAACAAGATCATCAGTGAGATTTCGATCAGGGTACAAGTCATTTCGATCCTCCCTAATATATTAAATTTCAGTTCTTTAGATAATATACCGGAAGGAACGGTATTGAATGATCGAAGGATAAAAGTTGAGGACATAATGATGGTGGGCAAAAATAGCGCCGGATCCTTATAAAACAAGGAGATGGGATAAGCAAGTAGTATAACAACCGCTGCCAGTAAAATACCTATTGTTATCGCCAGGTAATGTATGGTAGTTTGAAAAAGTCTTTTATAATCGCTTCGGATAATGATGTAGGACAAGCCGGCGTCAGCAAATTGATTGATAAAACCTGTGAAAACAGTGATAAGTGCAACAAAACCGTATTCAGCGGGTAATAATAATCTTGAAAGTACAATTGTTGACAGGAAACCAATGATTTGGGTGGTATAGCTGTATCCGCCAAGAACAACAATATTTTTAAACAGGTTTTTTCGAAAACTCATGATTGCATCACTTTCCCCTGGTAAATATATTGATGAATATGCTTTGTATTTTATTTGTAAGTGTTTTGATTACAATCATCAGGGTTTCCAAATTGGTGAATTTTCTTCCAGAAGCCAAATGTTGATGATGCCATTCAAGGCATGCATTATCTCTTACTAAACTTCTTTTGAACAGAAAATACCCATATTTTTCCCGTACTTTCTTGAATTCCCTTTCCAATATCTCATTTCCAGATTTGTATTTAAAAAGTTCATTTTCACGAAAATTCAGAGTAGTATTGAACCTTATTGAAATTTGACTGGTATATGTTTGTTCATGTCTTCGAGTGTAACTCAGCACCTGGAAAACAAATGCAAGGTCTGATAGATTGAGCAATTCATGAGCCAATGCCGTGTCGGAATGATAAATGTTACTATTGAAAATTTCAGGGTATGTTTTAATTTTTTTCAGTGTTTCTATGCGATAAAAGACTGTAGTCTCGGAACCAGTTAAATCATATTTATACATCAATTGGTTGAAAAGCACATCTTTACCATTAAATATTGGACCCTGATAGTAATCGAGTCCAAAGCAATTTACTACTTTATTATCAATCCGGTAGGAAGATCCTAAACCGGCTTTGGGCTGGGTTTCCATCACTTCCACCATTCGTGATAAATACTCGGGAAATAACCAGTCATCGGCACACACAACCTTAAAATATTTGGCTTCTTTTGAAATGGGTTTAATAGTATTGTTAAAGTTTGCGTTTATATTAACGAAATCGTCATTAGTTATTATTTTTAAACGACTGTCCCGTGAATGGAATTTTTCAGCAATGGCAAGACTGTTATCTGTACTTTTGTTATTGATTATGAAACATTCCCAATTATGGTAAGTTTGTCTGAGAATACTTTCAAGACATTCAGCGAGATATTTCTCGCCATTATATACCGGAACGCCTATGGATACGAGTGGATTTAAACTGGAATTATTTTGCATTTATCTGGTACAATTTTTTATTTTCAATTGAATTACCTTTTAATCAGTAACTTACCAACATAAGTCTCTTTTTCCAATATGATCATATAAGAATATACACCGGGCATTAGATTTCCACATTGGATATCTATTGATGATTCACAATCGGCACAAATAGACCTTTTTAAAACCAGTTTCCCGATGAAATCATAAAGCATAAAATCAATTTTATCTGCATTTTTAGGCAACATAATGGTAAAATGATCCGAAGCAGGATTGGGATAAATATTTAACGGGCTACCGGCTTCGGTTTCGAAAACAGGAGAAGGGCCTAAAACCTTAATAGTAAAAGTTTGGTCAATATTGATATGTCCATCATATACACTCAGCGTAACAGGGTAATTACCTTGCTGGATAGGAATACCAGCCAACAACCTAGAATCGCCATATAATGTTAACCACGAAGGCTTTTCTAGAAGAGAATATTGCAGAATATCTCCGGGATCAATATCAATTGCAGAAAACGTATAAGTATATAAATGTTCTTTGTCAATAGTTAAAATGGGGCTTGAAGTAAAAACCGGTGCATCATTTACAGGATATACTGTAATTATAATGGTATCAGTTGCAGATTTAATGTATTTATTATTTTTTCCTTTGTCGGTGGCTTTAAACGCCACTTTTTGTGTCCCACTCCATTCACTATCCAATGGTTCAAAAATAGCCTGTCTATTAGCATCTAATGCGATGGTCAGTTTCGGGGTGCCTATCTGTTCAATGGACCAGGTAATATTCTGATCGGTGTCCTCTATATCTGTCACATAGTTATCAAGAGCAAGGACCCCAGATTCACCTTCATTAAAACCTTGATCCGGAATGGCTGCAATTACAGGGGCTGTATTATAATTAGCCGTAATTAAGGATTTCCATAGATTTGCCATTTTAAGGTATCCTGCAGCGTTTGGATGAAGGAGGTCAGCCATATCAGTTGCATCATATACAAAACTAGCATCATTTTCCATATCTACAATTACTAACTTATCTCCATTGGTGACCCTCGACTGTGCCATTGTTCTTATAGCATTATTAAATGCTGTGGTAGTGGCAGCTCCAGAACCGGCCACCCAGGGTTTTTGCCTATTAACAATCAGGGCAAGGAATACAATGACCTCGTGGTTTGCCCTAGCCTCATATTGATCAATCAGATCGAGAATGTAGGATACTTTTTGATTCGTTATTACATCGGTTTCATGCGTACAATCATTTGTGCCGATATGCAATAGGATAATATCAGGATTAAATTCATCAAGATAAGGTCTGGGTGGGTTGAGGATTTGTACACCCCATCGCTGATCGTAGCCGTCAATCAATAGCCTGGCCACATATTGGTCACGAGATCCACCAATTCCTGCATGTTGACAATCGGCGAAATATGTGTTTCCGGATGACTCGCTTCCAACAAAATCAATTGAATATCCTGATCCCAGTAATAATTGTTTCAAATCATACCGGTAGCCTTTCATTTGTGCTACAGTTATTGTTCCATCTGTATAGCCTTGGGTTATCGAATTACCTAGGGGCATTATTCTAATTGGGCTCTGACTGTTAACGAAAATGGATACAATTGGACATAATAGGATCAAAATCAGGATATTTCTAATACAATTCTTCATATAAATGAAAATTATTTTAAAACTGTGAATTTACCTTTAAGACATTTTGTTTGGTTAAACACATGCAAAAAATAGATTCCATTTTCAGCATTATTCAGATCAACTTTATAAAAATTTTGACCAGAAGGTAGTAAAGCCTTATGCAAAATTACACCAGATGCGTTTAATAACTCAAGAAATATCTCTCCGGTATGGTTGTCTAATTCAACAATTAGGTATGTACTTGCAGGAACCGGATAAAAATGCAATCCCACATTTTTCGAATCATTAAGGGCATTGGAACTATTAACTGTAATTGTTATATTTTGATCCGTAAACAAGGAGCCATCTGAAACCCGGAGAACTAATTGGCTCTGTCCCTGATTTACTGATTCCGGGGTTCCCGTGAGCTTTCCGGATATTTCGGAAAAAGTCAACCAGGAAGGAATCTCAGAAACTGTAGAAAACATGATCACATCGTTATCAACATCAGTTGCGGTTAGGGTATAACTATACAATTCGCTTACTCTGGCTTCCAACACAGGAGATGATGTTATAACCGGTGCATCATCAACGGGAGTAACGTTGAAAACGATTGTATCCATGACTGATTTTCTATATGTTCCGTTTTTTCCCATATCAGTAGCTGTAAAAACTACTTTTTGAGAACCGTACCAATCAGTTTCTCGGGAAGTTGCCACTAACTGATGATTGGCGTTTAATGAAATATCAAGGTTTGATGTAATGAGTTGGGTAAATGTCCATGTGATTTGATTATCAGGATCCTCATAATCTGAAACATACGCATCAAGACAAATTTCTGATGAACTCCCGTCTTCCTCAAATATTTGGTCAGGAATAGGTGCAATTATAGGGGCTCTGTTATAATTTGTAATTATAGATGATGCCCAAAGGGTAGACATTTTACTGTATCCCAATTCATTAGGATGCAATCCATCAGGCATCAAATCAATGTTTGAGTACTCAAAACCTGCATCATTTTCCATATCGACAATTACTATTTTGTCACCCAGTGCAATGCGGCTTTGCGCTAATGATTTAATACCATTATTAAAATTGGAGGTTTTCAGAGCGGCGGACCCGGGCAGCCAGGGTTTAGAACGGTTAATTATTAAAGCAAGAAAAACGATTACTTCTTTATTTGCTCTGGTTTCATACTGATCAATCAGATCGAGTATGTTGGTTATTTTCTGGTTGGTAATTGCGGCATCCCCTTCGTGGGTAATATCATTTGTACCAATATGTAACAGGATGATATCCGGTGTGTATTCATCTAGATAAGGTCTGGGCGGCACAAGTATTTGTATTCCATTTCTTGTATCATACCCTGAGGTTAATAAATCTAATAAATAGTGATCACGTGTGCCACCGATTCCGGCATGCTGGCAATCGTTGAAATAATCACAGCCACCTGTTTGACTACCTACAAAATCTATTTTATAACCGTTATTTTTTAAAAGGTATTTTAATCCATAACGGTAACTACGGAGTTGACCATTTGTTAAAGAACCGTCAGTATAACCTTCGGTGATTGAATTACCTAAAGGCATAATACGAATAGTATCCTGCCCGTGGACAAAACATGACGTAATAAGTAATATAAAAATTAGGGTTATTCTCATAAGGTTATATAACATCCATGGCGATTTATTTAAGCGGAAAAATAACCCGGGACACAGCAATACATAGTGTCCCGGGTCGAAGAATGTCAGAACGTCAAAAGGTTATTTGGATATGACGAACTTGCCGATATTATTCAAGGAACTGTTCTTTATACGAATATAGTAGAGTCCAGTTTCAAAACCAGTGAGATCGAGTTTGAATTTAAGCTGATTTGCTGGTACTGATGACTTCTTTACTATCCTTCCTGTTGAATTAATGATATCAAGTTGAGTTTCCTCACCAAGATCGCCAAAGGTAATCATGATATAATCTTTAGCGGGAACAGGGAATAGACTAATTCCCATAGACTCAAGGTCGTTTAAAGCATTAGGACCATCTACGGTGATAGTAAAGGGATGATCAATAGTTACCGTGCCATCTGATACCTTAAGCAGTACAAGATGTTGACCTTTATCTGCCTGGGCCGGTGTTCCGGATAAAATACCAGTTGTTGCATCAAAGTTGAGCCATGCCGGTTTTGTAAAAGCAGAATAGGTAAGCGTAGTGTT
>Ga0075317_1000119_pt1 | contig 9807 bp, 4 predicted proteins | sample MayberryNE_TuleB_FD_120068 | JGI IMG/M metagenome (GOLD analysis project Ga0075317, IMG submission 120068) | Natural and restored wetland microbial communities from the San Francisco Bay, California, USA, that impact long-term carbon... | ecosystem: Environmental > Terrestrial > Soil > Wetlands ... | reverse complement strand
TTAACCAGCACAGGTTCCAGAATGTCGGTATGATCCCAATCAGCTGATTTATCAGGGTCGGTAATCAAAATACCAAAGGATTTAAACCCTTCAATCTGAACTTCGCAAGCGACAGGTTGGTCTCCAAACTTAATAACCGGGCTTTCGTACAATACTTCTCCGAAACTAAATGCTTTAGAAACTGACACCGAGGGGTTTTCTCCTTTTTTGTATGTTTTGGCTTTAACCACACATTTTGATTCTATCTGAAAAGGCTCCTTATACAACAGCGATTTTTCATTGGGTTCGCTACCGTCGAGTGTGTAACGGATTTCGGAACCTTCAACAGAAGATTCAATTTCAATTTTGCTGCCCCCCTTGTAAATCATGCTTTCTGTGGGATAAATAGCAGGCGATGCCAGGAATGGCGATTCACTCATCAGGGAGGACAAGTCCGATTCTTTATTTATAAGGCTTATGCGCCATGTATATCCGGTATCTTTCAATTTTAAAATATAAGCCGGAAGCACGCCCGGGCCGCAACTTGCACCACCCATTCCATTTTGCTGGGCATCAATGGAAAAGTAAACTTCGTCGCGGTGATTTATTTCGGTAAAGCTTTTCTTGTCGAGATCGTTATCGCTGTAGTGAATAGCTGTAGTTTCCAAATAAGGATATCCAAAAACAGCTATACCTGTTCCACTGTTGTCAGTAAGCGAAGCCCAGCGTATGTTTGTCCGGTTACCGGTATGTTGTGGCCGTGAATACGGGAAATATTGTTCCGTAACAGTAGATTTATATTCGCCAACTTTGGAAGCATTGTTCCTGTCGGAATAGTTTTCCCAGGGGCCACAGCCATAGAAGGTGTAATTTTCAAAATCCGCAGGAAGAACCATCTGCATACCAATTCGTGCTATTTCTTTGTTCGAAATATCGGACGGGTTTATGACAAACTCAAATCGTGACCTTACGAAAATGTCGCCATTCGGGAAAACACTATAAGTAACCTTATTATCGAGGATGTGTGAAATAGAATCGCTGTAAACCAGGGTTACAACATCGATATCGTAGTGGTCGTTGTTCTTTTTTACCTGAATATCTTTAAGCTCGTATTTAAGTTTGTTAAATCCGGCTTTGCGCCAGTATACTGCTGGAGCTGTTGGGCTCCACCACATTTCGTCGTTATCGGAGGGAGAACGGTAAAGCACTGCAGCAGGGCCTTGCTTGATGAGTTCCTTGCCTGCATTTTGGATCGAAGAAAGAACGCCGGTTTTTTTATTAAACCCAATGCTGAAATTTGTCCCTGTAACATTGATCTCATCACCTGTTTGATTCATTGTGAACGATGGATCAGCCTTTGCAGTATATGGATTGGCTTCGATGGTATAAGGAAGGTTGAGTTGTTCCCATGCCACAGTATGGCCTTTTTCGGCCCAGCTTGTCTCTTCAGCGAGTTTAAATGTAAGGTTCAGGAAATACTCACTTTGCTTTTTAAGCGCAGGTTTCGTAAATGGAATTACGATTTCTTTCTCCATCCCAGGGTTGAGGTCAATTTTTTCAACCACACCTTTTTGAACGGATTTGCCGTTTTCAAGGATTTCCCATTCGCCATCTAAAATATTCAGGTTGCTGAATTCGTAGCGGTTCAGAATTTTTACTTTGCGGGAAATCAAATCGCTCAATGTAATTTTCACCGGTTGAATGATATATTTATATTCTATGATTTCAGGTTGGGGAGTTCTGTCGGCATTTACCATTCCATCGAAGCCCACGTACGGTTCTGACCGCGGATCGTTCAGGTCGCCACTATTGGCAATAAAGGTATTCCCGTTTTTGTCTTTTTTCAGGAAGCCCTGATCAACCCAATCCCAAACAAATCCTCCCTGGGCACGTGGCAGCGTATAAGATGGTTCCCAATATTCTTTAAGGTTACCACAGCTATTACCCATGCCATGTGCATATTCGCACATGATTACAGGACGATTATCATTACGGGCATCGGCGGCATAACCCTCAACAGTCGGGTACATGGGTGCTACAATGTCAACCGATGCGTCTCTGACAGCCGGATTGTAGTGCACCGGACGGGTAGGTTCGTTTTTATGGATCCAGTCCGACATAGCCACATGGTTTTGTCCGAATCCTGTTTCGTTGCCCAACGACCAATAGATGATCGATGCATGGTTTTTATAAGGCTCTACATTACCGGCATTACGGTCTAAAAACGCTCCAAGCCAGGTAGTGTCTCGGGCAAAACGGCTCCAGAACTGGTGTGACTCGATGTTGGCCTCAGCGCAAAGATAAATTCCATACTCATCACACAGCTGGTACCACAGGGGGGTATTGGTGTAATGGCTGGTACGTACGGCGTTGATGTTGTATTGTTTCATCAGTTTGATATCCTGAATCATTGATTCGCGTGTAATATACCTTCCTGAAACAGGGTCGTGTTCGTGACGGTTAACTCCCCTTATCAGAATACGCTGACCATTCACTTTCAGAACACCATCTTTCCATTCCACTTCGCGGAAACCAACATGGGCAGAGAGATATTCCAAAGCTTTTCCTTTACCATCTTTCAAAATTATTGCCAGAGTATAAAGGTTTGGTGTTTCGGCAGTCCATTTCAACGGGTTGAGTACTTTTTTCGAGAGTTTCAACCGGTTATTTTCCAGATCACTTACCTTCATGTTAGGAGTAACATCTTTAAAAACTTCCTTGCCCGATTGATCGAAAAGAACGACTTCCGCATGAACCTCTTCTTTTTGCTTGGCTGCGGAATATCCTTTTAACTTAAGCGAAAGGTTAAAGTCGGCATCGGTATATGTTTCATCGAGATCGGTGGTAAAGGTGAAATCGTTAACAGCTACTGTCGGAACAGCATACAGGTAAACATCTCTGAAAATGCCGCTTAACCGCCAGAAGTCCTGGTCCTCGAGATAACTTCCGTCGCTAAATCTGAAAACCTGCAAAGCCAGTACGTTTTCACCGGGCTTGAGATAATTGGTCACATCAAATTCAGCGGGACAATAGCTATTTTCGCTATATCCGACTTTTTCACCGTTGATCCACAGGTAAAATGCCGATTCAACTCCATCAAAATTCAGGAATACTTGTCGGCCATTCCAGTTGGAAGGTACGCTAAAAACTGCACGGTACGAAGCAACCGGGTTAAATTCAGACCCAACTTCAGGTGGGCTTTTGGTATCAAAAGGGTGTATTATATTTACAAAAATAAATTCACTGAACCCCGCGTTCTCAAGGCTGTAAGGAACTTTCACATCTTGCCAGCCGGAGATGGAATATTCGGGCTTATAAAAATCGGCAGGGGCATCTGATGGTTTGTTTACATAATTTAACTTCCAAATCCCATTCAGCGATTTATAATAAACCGATTGTGTAATATCCATCTTAAGTGAACTTTCCAGGTCAGAGTGGGGAACCACATTTACATGATAATACATCTTGTTGATTCCGAAAACCTTTTGATTTTCATAATCTCTAAGGGTTTCCTCAGTTTTTATTTGACAATTTACAGATTGCCAGACAGCAATGGATGCTACAAGACTAAAAAGCAATTTTATCATTCCGTACAATTTTTTACTTAATTTCTTCAAAAACCATTTTATCAATATTAAGACCGGCACTATCAACAACCAGTTTCAGCATATGCTTTCCTGAATCAAGTTTTATCGTTTTTTTAAAAACTTCCCAGTTCTGATATCCTGCGGTATTTGGTATTGAAAAAGTTCCTGTTAGATCTTTGCCATCGGCCTCAAGGTGCAGTTTTGCATTGTCTGAAGGTGAAGCAATATAGAATGAAACCTGATAAGTTGAAGATTTTTTGACGTTAACGGTATATGCCATCCATTCTCCGGTATTTGTCCAGCCAACACAATAACCTCCTGCTGAGCATGTATCAATATCTACAGGCAGATTTGAACGATATTGTCCGCCTCGGTTAATTTCATCATTGTCAAAATACGCGTCTTCCTGGCATCCGATATCGAAGTCTTCAACCTCAACGGTTCCCGGAATATTATTTGGTTTGAATGCTTCCTGGTTCAACTCACAGACTTCTTTCAGATTCCATCTGCTATATTCACCTTTTCCGGGTTTTTTAATCAAAACCTTGTCTTCCGTAAAAGCTGAATTAATTGTCAAAACAAGAGAAGGAACCTGTTTGTTTGCAATTTTGTATAATCTATTGAAGGAGTTTTCAATTTTCCAGATTTCATTGTCTTTTCCGGTAATATCTGAAATACCCAGCTCATAATCAGACGCAACGGAAGTATTACATACCAGAGCTTTTTTGCTGTCCTTGCGGTTTAAAATCCTGTAAAAGCCTTTACCCAATGATTCCAGCTTCCATTGATTAGCAATGTCTTTTCTTTTATCTGAAAGTGTCAGATCAGATCCAAGAATCAAATGATTCCTGTTTTCGCCAGGTATGAGGTGATAATTTGGAATTTGATCGAAATCGGCATATTGATCAAGCGATGGAATTTGGGTATCAAAAATCAGTTTCAGCACATAGGCCAAATCCTCGTATGAACTTTCAGGGAGGCTAACAGTCAATCCAGCTGCGTCTTGCCGGAACGATAACGGCTTATATTTACCTGCTTCACCGTTGATCAGTGAGACGGTTTTGAGGTTTTTCAGATCGATTCGGTCCGATGATAATGAGGTAAGAGTCACTTCCTTCTGATCCTTGTTCCAGCCCAGCAAAATAGCATAAAGAATAGAATTATCTTTCGATCTTGTATAGCGAATGTCTTTGGCTGTGCCCTCAGCCGGGGCTTGAAAAACGCCATGTGCGGCTCCCATGATGGTTGGTCCTTCGCCGTATTTTTCCCATGCACGCGTGGCATAAACTGCTTCTCCATTTATTTTGAGCCAGGAGCCCATAGTCAGCAAAATGTCTTTTTGTTCCTGAGGTATTGAGCCATCTGCTTTTGGTGATATGTTCAGCAACAGGTTTCCATTTTTGCTTATTCTGTCGAGAAAACCATGAAGCACCTGTTTTTTTGAGTAATATCCTATACCCTCAGTATAACACCAGCTTGAGGAACTGATCGCATCATCTGTAAGCCAATAGTTTTCTGTAATATCAACGGGCCCGCCCCGCTCATAATCAAGAACTGCACACTTAGTATTCAGGCCATCCTTATAAGTGGCCACTACTTCTTTATTCCATTCGGCTGCTTTATTGTAATAGTACGATAAAAATTGCAGCAACACGGGTTGTGAAATAACATGCAAGTTGAAATCCTGCCAAATGATATCGGGCTTATAATTGTCGATAATTTCTTTATGCTTGCTCAGCCAGAAAGCTTCGTTTTTTTCTTTCCCCTGCTGTCCGTAAAGCATTTGAAGGTTCTGATCGTTTGTCTGCGGCACGGCATCATAAAAACCGGTAATGTTATAGGCATGATGCATAGAAAGTATTATTTTCATATCCTTTTTTCGGATGGCATCTGTTAATAAACCAACCAGATCAAGTTTAGGACCCATGTCTTTTGCATTCCATGGATTGACCTTGCTGGCCCACATTGAAAATCCATCGTGGTGCTCTGCCACCGGACCGGCGAACTTCGCTCCTGCATCAGCAAATAACTGCGCCCATTCTTCCGGGTCAAATTTACCGCCTTCTGAAACAAGCTTTGGTTCAAATTTCACAAAATTGCCCTGCCTGTCGGGTGCTCCGGAAATAAAGTTGTTGTAGGGCCACTGAGATATATCGCCATAGGTTTCAAGGTGATGCTTGTTTTCCGAACCGCCCTTAATATACATGGTACGGGGATACCATTCATTGGAGAAAGCAGGAACAGAATATACTCCCCAGTGGAAATATATTCCGAATTTGGCGTCTTTGAACCATTCAGGTACCGGATTTGAAGTCTCTAAAGATTCCAGATTCGGTTGAAATTTCTGATTCTGATTTTGCGTTGATGTGCAGCCAATTATACCAATTAGCATTAGAATAAAAACCAGTAAGTTAATTTTTGAAGTTTTCATATGATTTTATAAGTTCTCATTGTTTTGATCAAGTGCTTTCGCCCTTTCAGGGCTTTTATTTTGTCCCAATACCTCATACGTAGGGCGATGCCCTAAGCTAATGCTAAACGCCCTTTCAGGGCTTATCAAGTCGTCATTATAATTGCCTCGAAGGGATATTATTAGTGCTTTATTATTGCAAAAAAATGATACTTTTTCATCATAAATGCCCTGAAGGGGCAAAAGCAATAGCACAGGGCATCGCCCTGTGAAATCGCCAACAAATTGAATATCAGCCCTGAAAGGGCGAAAGCCTTTCTTAAGTTGTCTGTTATGCAACCTATTCATCTATGCTCTTCGATTATTGTGTAATTCCATAATATATATCTTTCCTGATACTCATTGAAACTAAGGTTTAACAAGTTCAACAGGTTCTCCCATTCTCATCGTCACATCATATTCATACACTTTTCTCAGATCAGGGGATGATGTTGGTATTTTAGAATGGTTTAAAGGTTTTTGCACCTCCGGCGTGTAATAAAAAGGATTCGTATTAAGCCCTTTTGCTTCTCTGAGTCCTTTGCCTGTTAAGGGGAAATAGGAACGTATACGATAGGTTCCTCCATAGGTGGCTATTAAAGTGGCTTTGCTCAATTCTCCGTTATCCCACTGAATATCAATTTCAATACCGCCCCGGGCTTTCAATCCTTGTACACTGCCTTTTTCCCATACTGATGGTAATGCAGGTAACAGGTGAATGGCTCCATCATGGCTTTGCAGCAGCATTTCAGCAATACCTGAAGTGCAACCAAAATTACCGTCAATCTGGAAAGGCGGGTGTGCATCGAACAGATTCGGATAAGTTCCTCCGGATCCTCTCCGCGATCGAACCGAAGGAGTAAGTTGATCGTTGATCAGTTTATAAGCATGATTTCCGTCAAGAAATCTGGCCCACCAATTAACCTTCCATCCCATAGACCATCCGGTTGATTCATCTCCCCGGGCTATAAGAGACGTTCTGGCTGCGGAAAATAATTCAGGGGTTTTGTAAGGTGAAATTTGATTTGACGGGTAGAGTCCATATAAATGTGAAACATGACGGTGGTTGTCTTTAGGATTATCCCAATCAACCAACCATTCCTGCAATTGCCCCCATTGTCCCACCTGCATTGGCGGTAAGCGCTTCAGTGCTGCTTTAATGGTTGCAACAAATTCAGCATCTGTTTTTAATATTTCGGCCGTTTTTATTGTAATGGTAAATAAATCAAAAACCAATTGGTTATCCATTGTGGTTCCGGCTGAAATTGTAGATTGAGGATGATCAAGTGGCGCATTTTCAGGTGAAACCGATGGGGAAACCACCAACCATTTATGAACAGGTTCTTCAATCAGGAAATCAAGGAAAAACACAGATGCTTCTTTTATGACAGGATATACTGTTTTTAGATATTCCTGATCCCCGTTGAATTGATATTTTTCGAATAAGTGCTGCGAGAGCCAGGCGCCACCCATTGGCCACATTCCCCAAAACGATCCGTCAATAGGTCCATTAATACGCCAAATATCAGTATTATGATGCACAACCCATCCACGTACCCCATACATATCCATGGCCGTTTTCCTGCCAGTCTGTGAAAGTTCTTTTACCATTTGGATCAGGGGTTCATTCAATTCGCTCAGATTGGTAATTTCAGACGGCCAGTAATTCATTTCAGTATTAATATTCACTGTATACTTGCTGTCCCATGGTGGAGTCAGCTGATCATTCCATATACCCTGCAAATTAGCGGGCTGTCCACCGGGGCGCGATGAAGAAATCAACAGGTATCTTCCGAACTGAAAATACAAGCTTACAAATTGCGGGTCATTGCCTTTTGAAAACTGTTCAAGGCGAATATTGGTTGGATTCTTTACTGAATCTGTAACTCCAAGATCAAGTTTTACCCGGTTAAAAAAGCTTTGATAATCAGCAATATGATCTTTTAAAGTCTGGTCATAATTCTTTTTAAGTGCATTGACCATGTAATTATTCGCTCTTTCAGATGCATTGCCGCTAATATCATTATAATTATTAAAGTTCGAAGCTATCGAAATGTAAATAGTGGCCATGTCAGCCCCGGAAATATTCAAAACAGAATCACCTGATTCAATGTTTCCGCCTGATGTAAGAATCTTCACTTTAGCTTCAAATTTCACATTGCCTTTTACGGTTTCATGATCACTCGTTATACCCGATAATACAAGTTCGTTTTTGCCAAGTGAATGTACATTGACATTTGAAGGTCTGTCCATTATGGCAGAAAAACTTACTGTGCCGGGTTTGTCAGCGCTGATACGGAAAATAATGACCTGGTCGGGGTATGATGAAAATACCTTTGTAGTATACATAATACCATTTACTTTATAGCGACTGGTCACAATGGCTTTTTCAATATCAAGTTCTCTATAGAAGTCAGAATAATTCTCATGGCCGGGAAATGATAATTTCAGGTTGCCAGCAGTTTGGTAAGGCATGCCATGTGATGTTTTGGTTATAATTTTTTGGTTAACCAGCTCCTGGGCTTCATTATATTTACCTTCAAAAATTAGTTTCCTTACCTCAGGCAATGCCGCTTTGGCATCGGGGTTATCGTTCCGGTTTGGCTGGCCTGCCCAAACAGTGTTCTCGTTAAGCTGTATTACTTCGTTGCACGGATCACCATAAACCATGGCCCCCAGACGTCCGTTTCCTACAGGAAGAGCTTCTACCCACTGTTTAGCCGGCTTATCATACCAAAGTTTCAATAGATCGCTATCCTGAGAATGAACTATTGGTAATAGAGCAAAACCACATGAAAAGAGCATGAGTGCCCTTTTCATAACCGTTCTCCATGAATAACCCCGAATAGTTTTCATACAACAACTCCTTTTTTTAATATCATATTGGCGTACAGAGCGGATTCTCCTGTGGCAATCACGGCATAAGCCTTTTTAGCTCTTTCGTAAAAGGCAAACTTCTCTATGTATTCAAATTCTTTGAATGGTTCTTTACTAGCCAGTATGATTTTCTTGTACTCATCCCAAATCACGGGCTTATAAGGATCACCAGGCATGACAGCCATTAATCCTACCGGTCGTTCTACGTAGGTATCAAGAGGAAATAATTTAAATAGTGCTTCAAGAATCTCAGGAATTGCATGTCCATCTAAACGAACAAGTCTTTGAGCAGTAGAAGCTGAGGGAAAATTTCCGTCAGCAATGACTATTTCATCTCCATGTCCCATCTCCATAAGGATCTTTAAAAGATCAGGACTTAAAATACTTGGTATGTTCTTAAGCATGTTGGTTTATTTTAATATTTAAGTTTTGTGTTATAACAAACAATGTTTTCGTCACTCTGAGCGGATTCGAAGAGCGACTACAACAATGTATTGTATCTTGACATCGTGGTCATACTTCGACTCCGCTCAGTATGGCCCAACATCATTTCATCTCCTCGTCAAAAACTACAGCCACCTTACCACACTTTCCGCTGGCCATCAGAGAATAAGCCTGACTAACATCTTTCAATGCAAACCTATGGGTAATCAGTGATTCCGGTTTAATATTCCACCGTACCAATCGCTCTACCAGTTCTTCCATACGCCAGATATTGGTGACCCAGGAACCATAAATGGTCTTTTGATCATGAATGATATCTCTCGAAGGTTGAAATTCAGAGGTGCCACCTTCTCCTATGAAAACAATTTTTCCCCATTTACGGGCTGCCTGAATACATGTAAGCCGTGCTTTGTTGTTGGCTGAGCATTCTATTGATTTCTCCACGCCATGGCCTGAAGTCAAATCCCTGAT
>Ga0075317_1000118_pt1 | contig 9843 bp, 8 predicted proteins | sample MayberryNE_TuleB_FD_120068 | JGI IMG/M metagenome (GOLD analysis project Ga0075317, IMG submission 120068) | Natural and restored wetland microbial communities from the San Francisco Bay, California, USA, that impact long-term carbon... | ecosystem: Environmental > Terrestrial > Soil > Wetlands ... | reverse complement strand
TCGGCGTAAATTGACAAAAGTCCGGCGCGAGGGAATACTCTTCGAATCTTGCGCCGGGCTTCTATAACGGCGCGCCTTGCGGATGCCGTGGAATATGCAAACGAGAATGCCTTCCGATCCTGCCGCGCTGTTCATGGAAGCCTTCGCCGGCCTCTTCTCGGGGGCCGAGTGGACCGGGCCTAAGCGCGCGCGCTTCCTGGAAAGCCTTCGCTTCAGGGACATAGAGGCGGGAACCGTGATCCTTCGCGAGGGGCAGGCCTGTACGAGCGTCCCCTTCGTGCTCGAGGGCTCGATCCGCGTCTTCAAGACGGCCGAGTCGGGCCGCGAGATCACGCTCTACCGAGTCTCCCGGGGAGAGAGCTGCATACTCAGCTCGGGCTGCGGCCGCGGTCTTGCGGCCTTCCCCGCTTCCGCGGTCGCGGAATCGAAGACTTTCGCCGCCTTCCTGCCCAGCGAGGCCGCGCGCGGCCTGCTCGGCGAGAGCGCCTCGTTCCGGGACTTCGTGCTCGGCCAATACGCCTTCCGCTTGGCAGAGATCATGGAGCTCGTCGAGGAAGTCGCCTTCCGTCGGGTTGACGAGCGGCTCGCCCAGTATCTGTCCCAAGAGGCGGCGCTCTCCCTAGGCCGGCGAGTCGGGGCGACGCACCAGGAGCTGGCCGACCACATCGGCAGCTCGCGCGAGGTAGTCAGCCGCATACTGAAGGACTGGGAGCTGCGCGGGGCCCTGGTCATCTCGCGCGGGTCCATCGAGCTGTCTCCCGGCTTCGAGACCGTCCTGAAAGCCTAACAAGCTGCTGACAAAGGCGAAAGCGCCTTTGTCAGCAGCTTCCAAAACATCGCAATTGCGTATAAAACCGCATGGTTTTCGAGCAATTGCATAGCAGGGTGATGAAATGCATCGAGTTTGTCATCACCCTGCTAGGCCTCGGAGCCGACGGCGCGGTTCTTGCCTCTCTTCTTCGCCTCGTAGAGCGCGTCGTCGGCGCGGATGGTCAGGCTGTCGATCGTATCGTCATCCCGCGCCTGCGCGCAGCCTAGGCTGACGGTCACCCGGACCTTCAAGCTCAATGCCGAGGACGCGGTAATATCGCAGAGCTTTTGGGCCGTAGACAGCGCCCGCTCGTGCTCGGTCTCGGGCAGGATGACCAGGAATTCCTCCCCGCCCCATCGCGCGGATACGTCCGCCGACCTAAGCGATTTCCGCAGGACCTCCGCGAAATTCCTCAGCACCTCGTCGCCCTCGCCGTGGCCGTAGAGGTCGTTGACCTTCTTGAAGTCGTCGAGGTCGATCATGAGTATCGAAAAGGGGTGCCGGTAGCGGACGTTCCGCGACAGCTCGGCGGCGATGGTCCCGACCGCGACGGAGCGGTTCGCCAGGCCGGTCAGGCTGTCCGTCGTCGAGAGCCGCTTGAGCTTGTCCCGCTCGTTCACGATGGCGATCGAGAAGGCGACTAGGAGGACGTAGATCCCCAGGGCCAGGACCGAGAGGGAGGCGAAGTTGGCGTCATAGGTCGCGTACAGATCGTCGCCCGCGACCGAGACGAGGCAGGCCTCGGTCCTGCCGGCGAGATTCCGCAGATGCCGGACCAGGATCAGCTTGCCCTTGCCCGCGTACTCGCAGTAGAAGCCCGAGTCGATGTCGCTGTCGATGAGGGCCTCGAGGCGAGGCGCGTTGCGCGCGAAGAGGTCCGCGTGGGCGGAGTCGGAATGGACGTCGCGATCGAAGAGGTACTTTCCCGAGAATCCGCTATCGATGAAGGTCCCGCGGAACTCGGGCAGGACGATCGACTCGACCGCGCCCTTATCAAGGAGGAAGACGTATCCCGAGTTGTCGATCTCGCGGAGTATGCGCAAGAAGGAGGAGACCGACAAGGAAACTTCGACGGCGCCGCGGCGGCGGCCCTGCTCGGCTAGGGGATAGACGAATCTGTATCCTCCCATCACCGGATCGAGCTCGAAGGCCGAAGCCCTCTCGCCGGTCGAGTTGACCCTCCTGACGGTCTCGCGTATCTCGGTCAAGTCGTCGCCGAATACGTCCGGCTCGTGCATCCTTAATAGGACGCTGTCGTCGGGAAGGTGGAAGGCGACCTGCTTGAAGTCGTAGCGCGACAGGGACTGGTACCAGGGCAGGAGCCTTCTATACAGGGACTCGCGCAGCTCGGCCCGCCGCCGGGGCCCCGAGGCCGCCGCCTCGGCCATTGCCTGGGATATCCAGCTCTCGTCGAGGTAGTTCGAGAAGATATACTCCGAGAATCTCGAGAGGGAGCTGACGGTCGCGCTGATCCTGGCGTCGAGGAGGATGAGCTTGTCCTCGATATACTCGGCCTTATCTTTATCCTTCGAGGCTCCGAGCGAGTAGAGGAGCAGGGATAGCAGGATCGCCCCGACCAGCGAGAGCAGGACCGCGACGGGCAGCCAGCTGCTCGGCATTCCCCTAGCCGCCCGACCGCCCGCCATGCGTAGCCTCCCGCTAGATGAATAAGTTCACGTTCGCCCCGCTCGCGCGGTCGAGGTAGGTGGCGACGCCCCCGATCTCGACCCCGTCGATCAGCTCCGTCCTGGACACTCCCATTATATCCATCGACATCTGGCAGGCAATCATCCGGACGCCCGCCTTAAGGGCGTCCTCCATCATCGTCTCCAGCTGGTCGATCTTCTTCGCCCTCATGCGGCCCTTCATCATGGCCGCCCCGATGCCGCCGAAGTTCATCTTGGACAGCGACAGGGAGCCCGAGTGCTTCGGGAGCATGGCGCCGAACATCCTGCCCATGAAATCCTTCGGCGCCTTCGGAGGCTTGCGCCTCTTGACGACCGACAGTCCCCAGAAGGTGAAGAACATGGTGACCTTCTTGCCCGAGGCCGCCGCGCCGTTCGCGATGACGAAGCCGGCGAGTGCCCGGTCGAAGTCGTCCGAGAAGACGATGAGGGTCGCCTCCGATCCGGCGGCGCCCGCGATCGCGGCGGGAGCCGCGGCGCTCCTTTCCTTTCGGATCGTGGCCTCGAAGACGCCCTTCTCCTCCTCGACGCCGACGAGCGCGTTGCCCGTCAGGCGGCACCAGGCGGCGACGTCGCGGGCGAAGCCCGGATCGGTCGCCCTGACCTTGATGGTCGTGCCCATCGCCGCCTTGTCCGACTCGGTCTTGAGCCGCATGATGGGCCCGGGGCATTGCAGGCCGCAGGCGTCGATCTCGACGAGGGCGCCGGAGCGGGCGGCGATGGACTCGGGCTGGCCCGAGCCCTCGGCATAGGCCACCGGCTCGAAGAAGCCGCGCGATATCGGCGCGAGCCCGGGCCTGTAGATGTCGGGGTTCGACTGGCCCGCCGCCGCGGCCTCGTAGGTCTTCCAGCCGCCCGCCAGGTTGCCCAAGTCCTTCCAGCCCTCCTGGCGCAGTATGCGCTCGGCCAGGTAGCCGCGGATGCCGACACCGCAGTAGACCAGGATAAAGCGGTCGCGCGGGATTTCGGAAAGGCGCGATCGCAGGACCGTATTCGAGATGTTGACCGCGCCCTCGATATGGCCGAGCGCGAACTCCTCGGGAGTCCTCACGTCGAGTACGAAGGCGCCCTCGGCCTTGAGCTTTGCGACCTCGTCCCATCTTACCTGCTCGCTCAGGCCCGAGCGCAGGTTCTCGGCGACGAAGCCGGCATAATTGACCGGATCCTTCGCGCTCGCGTAGGGAGGGGCGTAGGCGTGCTCGAAACGAGCCAGGGCCCCGACGTCCGCGCCCATCGAGATGAAAGCGGCGATGACGTCGATACGCTTATCCACGCCCTCGTAGCCCACCGCCTGGGCGCCTAGGATCTTGCCGCTGGCCGGGGCGAAGACAACCTTGAGCGAGAAGGGCTTGGCGTCCGGATAGTAGCCCGCGTGGCTCGAGGGATGGACGATGACGGCGCGGCGCTCGAGGCCGGCCCTTACGCAGGCCTTCTCGGAGAGGCCGGTGCAGGCTACGGCCAAGTCGAAGACCTTGGCGATCGAGGTGCCGATCGAGCCGGGGTACTCGGCCGCGATGACCTTGTCATCGCGAGCGATGACTTTGTCGCCGCGAGGGGCGGCGCCGCCGCGGCCGGCGGCGGCGATGTTGTCTGCCGCGATGCGGGCCTGCTTGTTCGCCGGTCCTGCCAGGGGGACCGAGCCCGCCGTACCGCTGATCGGGTTGCGCGAGGCGACCGCGTCGCCCACGGCGTAGACATTCGGATCGCTGGTCCTCATCCGCGAATCGACGACGATGGCGCCGCGCTCGTCGAGCTCGAGGCCGGCCGCGCGGGCCAAGGCGGTGTCGGGACGGACGCCGATCGACAGGATGACCATGTCGGCCGGGAGGGCCTTGCCCGATTTCAGCCTCGCGACGATCTTCTCGTCCTTCCGCTCGAAGGCGGCTACGGAATCGGAGAGATAGAGCTCGACGCCCTTGGCTTTCATGTGCTGGTGCACGATCGCGGCCATCTCGGGATCGAGGGGGGCCATGACCTGGTCGAGGGCCTCGACGACGGTGACGAAGACGCCCCTCTCGCGGAGGTTCTCGGCCATCTCGAGGCCGATAAAGCCCGCGCCTACGATGATGGCGCGCTCCGGGCGCCTCGCGTCTATGCGCTCCTTGATGGCGTCGATGTCCGGTACCGAGCGCAGGGTGAAGATGCTCTCGTCGTCGATGCCGGGGATGGGAGGCCTCAGCGGCTCTGCCCCGGGAGAGAGCACCAGGGCGTCGTAGCCCTCGGCGTAGGCCCGGCCCGTCTTCTTCTCCAGTATCGTGACCGTCCTCGCCTTGAGGTCGATCGCGCTCGCCTCGTGGCCCGTCCGGACGTCGACCGCGAGGGTATCGCGGAATTTCTCGGGAGTCATGACGAAGAGCTTCGAGCGCTCCGTTATCACGCCGCCGGCGTAATACGGCAGGCCGCAGTTGGCGTAGCTGATGTACTCGCCGCGCTCGAGGAGGATGATCTCGGCCGCCTCGTCCAGGCGCCTGAGCCTCGCTGCCGCGCTGGCTCCGCCAGCGACCCCGCCCACGACGATGTATTTAGCCATGCCTGCCTCCTCGGTCTCTATAAGTATATACGGAAAGGAAGCCGCCGCTCGGTGACTTGGGTCACAGAGCGGCCCCTCAGCTCCGCTTACTTGGGCGCGATCCCCTCCAGCTTCGCCTTGATTTCGGAGAAAGCGAGTCCCTTCGCCGAGCAATAGTCGCGAATAGCCTGCGCCGAAGGCCCAATGCCGCCGAGGATCTCCTCGACCTTCGCCATGTCGTAGCCCCAGGACTTGAGGTCGGCGAAGGTCGTCTTGCCGACGATCGAACCCACAGCGGGCGCGTGCTCGGCGGATACCGCGCTTGGGGCTGACGCGCTCGGGGCTGACGCGCTCGGGGCCGCCGCGCTCGGTGCAGCTGCCGTCGATTGGCCGCCTAGGGCGCCGCCTGAGCCGATCGCTCGCGCCTCGGCCGCGTCTATCAGCGCGCTCTCGGCCCTGCCTTCGGCCCTTAGGACTGCAATCGCGCTCTTTGGCAGGATGGTTCCTTCCTCGATCTCGTGCGGGAGTCCCGTATACAGCGAAACGAAGAAGCGGACCGAATCCGTCCCGATCTCGGTCCCATCGGGGAGCCTTCCCGCGTAGCGGGATTCGAGGCTGTTTACCTTCTCCTCGCTTCCCGACCCGTCGAATGCCTTGATGACGCTCGCCTCGGGTATCGAGAAAGCCTTCGCGACATCGGCCCAGGTATAGGAACCTCGGATGTCGGAGGGACTGGGCATGCCGGCGAACTCTCCGGACTTGATCTTGACCGGCTCTTTCGTCGAGCTCGTGTTCCAATAGCCGAGGGCCGCGCCGAGGGCGATGCCTCCGAAGAGGATCGCCGCCGTCGCGACGCCGAGGGTCCTGGTCTTGATCGCGATCATTTCGCGGCCTCCTTAACGGCCGGCGCGGCCGCGTCGAAGGACCCGGCCGCGAGCTCGACGGTCGCCGGCACGGGACAGGCCGCCTCGCTCGTGCACTTTAAGCAGCAGATGCACTGGTGGTCGCGGACCGTCTTCGCGGTCTCGACCTCGATATTCATCGGACAGGAGCGGGTGCAGGCCTTGCAGGAAATGCAGGTCGCCGCGTTCCGCTTGATCCCGAAGATCCTGAACAGGTTGAAGATCCCAAGGAAGGCGCCGTAGGGGCAGGCGTACTTGCAGAAGGGGCGCTCGACGAAGAGCGAGAGGAGGATGGTCGCTCCTAGGACGATGAAGCCGCCCAGAAAGACCTCGCTGCGCCAGAAGCTGAAGAGGGCGTAGTAGGGATCGACCTCCTCGAAGGCAAGCTTGCCCGTGACGATGGTCGCGTAGCTCACCCAGGCCAGGACGAGGTAGCGCAGGTAGCGCAGGACCCTGTCGAGGGCGGGCGGGACGAAGGCGTTGTAGCGCTTCCCGAATAGCTTCTTTCCCAGCTTGCCGAGCCATTCCTGGAAGCTGCCGAAGGGGCAGATCCAGCCGCAGATCACCGGCCCGGCGAGGAGGGCCAGCAAGATGCCGATGACGGCCAATACGACCGAGGAATCGTGGATCTTCTTGACCAGGGTGCCGAGCGTCGCGAGCTGCCAGAACGAGACGACGCCGCCGAAGGGGCAGATCGCGTGAAGGGACGCGGAACCCGCGAGGGGAATCTCGATGCCCTCCTCGGCAAGCCCGTTCGTCGTCGCGATCGCGAGGACGAGTATGAAGAAGAGCGCTTGGACCCAGAAACGAAAGCGTTGTGCCCCGTTTTTCTTTGGCATGGACCTTGTCGCCATCGATTGCCTCCTCTACATCGCGCGGATTGACGTCCCTTGCTGCCGCCGCGCCGGCATTCCGCTTCGCCGATCAAGTCTAGTAGCGGTTCAGTCCGTTTTGGAATGCCGCAAGGTGATTTTTCGATGCGTCGCGCAGCCTTTCGAAGAGATCCTTGAGGCTTGAGTTTTCAGGCGCGCTTATTAGCTTCGAGGAAATGAAAGAGTCGTACATGGCGATATTGTCGACCTCAGCCGCGACGCCTGTCCGAAACGCCTCCTCCAGCGATGCGGGAACGATGATGAAAGCCGCCGCCTCGTCGGCCGGGACCTTCAGGCCCCTGGACGCGTAGGCATCCTTCAGCCAGGCGATGTGGCTCTCCTCAGATTCGACGATGTTCGCGAAAGGACGTATCTCCCCGTATTTCCCCATTATCGCGCGGTATTCGGCGCGGGCCAGATACTCGTCCTGGATCGCGTACTTGAGCATCTCCTCGACGCTCCTTTCAGTATCCGCCTGAGCGGCGCGCGCCCCCCAAGCAGTATTCCCGTCGGCAGCGGCGGCCGAAACGGCCGTAATAGTTAGGGCTATCATCGCCGCGATAAGCTTCATCGCTCTCTTCTCCTTCATCATTATCCTCCGCCCTAAAAGCCTAATGCAGGGGACGGGCCGATGCCCGTCCCCTCCTGAGAATTCGGCCGAGGCACTTACCTGCCCCGGCCGCCCATCATAGGCCGGCCAAGCGTCGGGCGCGATTCTTCCTCGTAGCCGCGGCCCATCCGGCCGGTCTCGTCCGCCCGGTTCCGACGATCGTCGTCCTGATTCCAAGCGCCGCCATTCCCGTTTCCCGCCCAGAGCGGCCTGCCGTCCTCGCCGCGGAAGGCGTAGGTCTTCTCGCCGGCCGTCAGGCTGACCGCCGAGATATCGTCGCCGACGACGAAGCCCTTGACGGTCGCCTTCTCGCCATCCTTCAGGCCGAGGCCCTCCGGATAGAGGACCGAGTAGTTGCCCAGATGGACATCGTAAGTCTCGCTCGCCGTCTTGAGCGCCCACTCCCCATCCTCGTACACGAGACTTCCCTCGACTTCGATCCGCGTTCCGCGGTCGACGATATCCCGACCGAGAACCTCGCTGCCCGCGAAGAGCGCCGCCGAAGAAGCGAAAGCGACCAGAACCGCGATAGCAAAAAAGCGTTTCATTCCGTACCTCCCGTACTGGTGATATACCGAGTATGGAGCGGCGAGCTGGAGTTCTAGGAAAGCGGGGGTAAAGAAGGGGTAAAGACGATCGAGAAGGCGGTCGTTCCGGCTTCCTCGTCGCGCGCGGCCTCTACGCGGCCTCCCTGGGCCTCGGCGGCGGCCTTCGCGATGGCCAGCCCGAGCCCGGAGCCCGGGCTGCCGCGCGAGGAGTCGGCGCGGAAGGAGCGCTCGAAGACGAAGGGCAGGACAGCCTCGTCGATGAGGCCCTCGTTGACGACGCGGATCGCCGCCCCTCCGTCCGGAAGGGACTCGGCCCGAAGCTCGACCCTGCCGCCCTCCTTGCCGTAGCGGAGCGCGTTGTCCACGAAGTTCGATACGGCGCGATCCAGGAGGCCGGGATCGGCCCTAAACGCGACATCATCGCACTCGATAGAGATCGACATGGCTTTCTTCCGCGCCGCGTCATCGAAGCGGCGCGCGATCTCGCGCAGGAAGGGGGGCGCCTCGATCGGCTCGAGAGCGGGCTTGAAATCGGGAGTCTCCAGCCGGGTCAGCAGGGCGAGGTCGTTCACGAGCTTCTCGAGCCTTTGGACCTCGCGGCAGCTTCCGGAGATCCTGTCGCCCGTCGCGGGGAAGACGCCGTCGCGCATCGCCTCGAGCTGGGCCTTGAGCGCGGCCAGGGGAGTGCGCAGGTCGTGGGCTATGTCGGCCGCCCACCTGCGGCGCAGCTCTTCCTCCCTCGCCAGGCTCGACTGCAGGAGGAAGGCGGCCTGGCCGATGCGCTCGAGCTCGGCGATCGATCCCGAGCCCATGTCGAGGTCGCGCCGGCCTCGCGCCATCGTCTCCAGCGAGGAGGCGAGGCTTTCCGCGCGGCGGGCGATGGGACGCGCGAGGCCGTAGGCGACGACGAAGGCGATAAGGGCCGCGATCGAGGAGCCCGCGATCAGGATGATGGCCAGGGCGGCCATAAGCACGCGGTTCGACTCCCGCTGATCGAAGGCGGGCATGACCGCCTCGTACTTGAAAACGAGTTTTCCGGCCTGCGTCCGGACTTCCTTATGCCCGGACGAATTCTGCCGCAGCCGGTTAAGTATGCGTCCCTGGCCCTCCTGGGAGTCGCGCCGCCTGAATAGGAACATCAGGCTGTCGTCGGCCGAAAGAACGACTACCGACTCGGGTTCGTAGGGCAGGCCTTCGAGCGCGGCGGCGACAGCCTGGGGCGCGGGACGGCGGCCTTCCTCCTCGAGATCCGCCGCGAGGGCGCTGAGCTTGCCCTCGATGAATCGCTCGAGCTCCCTGTTCTCCCCCGCTTCCCAGGAGCGCAGGAGGATCCCCGAGCTGAAGACGATCACGAGGGCGAGGACGAGGACGAAGGCGATCAGTGCGCCGGATACCAGCGCCAGCGTCCTCGACATGAGCCTCTTCACGCGCGGCCGTCCTTGGCCGCGGCCCCGGCGGCGCCGCTTCCTTCGGCGCCTGCGGCCTTGCCGACGAATTTGTACCCGAAGCCCCGCACCGTCTCGATCCACTCGCTTTCCCCGAGCTTGGACCTGAGGTTCTTCAGATGGGTAATGACCGTCCGCTCCGATCCGTCATGGCTGTAGTCGAGGCACTCGCCGAGTATCCGCTCGCGTCCGATCAGCATTCCCGCGTTGCGCGAAAGATACTCGAGGATGCGCCACTCCACGGGCGTCAGCGATATCGGACGCCCGTCGACCCTCGCCTCGTGAGCGGCCCCGTCGATAGAGAGGACGCTCTTGCCGAGCGACCAGCGCCCCTGGCCGGTCGAGGCCGCCTCGGGAGCCACTCGCTTGGCCGAGGCGAGGCGCCTGAGGATAGCGTGCACCCTGAGCGTCAGCTCCCTCGGCGAGAAGGGCTTCACCACGTAATCCTCGACGCCGAGCTC
>Ga0075317_1000116_pt1 | contig 9929 bp, 6 predicted proteins | sample MayberryNE_TuleB_FD_120068 | JGI IMG/M metagenome (GOLD analysis project Ga0075317, IMG submission 120068) | Natural and restored wetland microbial communities from the San Francisco Bay, California, USA, that impact long-term carbon... | ecosystem: Environmental > Terrestrial > Soil > Wetlands ... | reverse complement strand
AGTGCAGATGGGGTACGGGTAGGAATGCTATTATGCTCACCTGCAGGTAATGATCTATTGTTTGATGAAAATTTGCCTGAACAGGGACGTAATTTCGCCAATAAAATGTGGAATGCCTTCAGGCTTATTAAATCCTGGGAGATTGATTCGGAGGCAAAACCTAAAATAGCCTCCGAAAGAGCAATTATCTGGTTTTATGAAAGGCTGAAAATGGGTGTTCGTGATATTGAGGAAGCATTCAATCAGTACCGGATTTCCGAAGCGTTGATGATAGCCTATAAATTGTTCTGGGATGAATTTTCATCATGGTATCTGGAAATCGTTAAGCCTGAATATAATAAACCACTGGATAAACGCACTTATCAGGCAACAGTTGAAATGTTTGAAGTAATGCTTCGCATACTTCATCCCTTTGTACCCTTTATCACTGAAGAAATCTGGCATCTTTTAAAGGAAAGGCCCCAGGGATATAGTATTATGTATGAAAAGGCGCCTTCAATAAAGCCTTTTGACAAAGAAAAGATCGGATTATTTGAGAGGTTAAAAGAAGTGGTTTCATTCATACGGAATACCAGAGTCGAAAAGCACATCCCTTTAAAAGAAAAACTTGTACTATGTATAAGACCCATTAATTATGTTGATGAATTCGAATCGGTTGTTTTGAAATTGGGTAATTTGTCCGAGATCCGGATTGTTGAGGAAAAGGTAGAAGGTTCTGTAGGCTATATAACTTCTGATGCAGAATACTATATACCGGTAGGTGAATTACATAATGAGGAGGACGAAATCAGGAAACTCGAAGAAGAATTAAAATATTCCCTTGGATTTCTTGAATCGGTAATGGAAAAACTGAGAAATGAAAAATTCGTAAATAATGCACCACCCAAGGTTCTCGAAATAGAAAACCGGAAAAAAGCGGATGCCGAAACAAAGATTAAAGCCCTGGAGGAGAGAATAGAATCTATGAAGAAGTAGGCTGTATAGCCAGCAACAGAATATAAGATTATGGTGCGAGCCGGTAAACCTCCCACTTTCCGCCTACACTGACATATTCAAATCGGTCATGAAGTCTGTTTTCACGACTTTGCCAAAATTCTATCGCTTCAGGAATCAATTTGTAACCGCCCCAATTTTCAGGTCTTTCTAAATTTTTAGATCTGAAGAGTTTCATATAATCCCTTTGTAATGTTTCAAGATATTCACGGCTGGGTATTCTTTTACTTTGTGGAGAGGCCCATGCGCCAACTTTACTTCCTTCAGGTCTTGTGGTAAAATACTCATCAGATTCATGAGGTGCAGTTTTGAGAATTTTACCATCTATCCGTACCTGTCTTTCAAGCTGTGGCCAGTAAAAAAGCAAAGATCCCTGCGGATTAGCTGAAATTTGCTCAGCCTTCTTGCTTTCATAATTTGTAAAGAAAGTAAAGCCGTAGTTATCAACCGCTTTTAATAAAACCACCCTGGAAGAAGGTTTTCCCTGTGGAGTTGCTGTAGAGAGGATCATTGCCATTGGATCAATAACTTTACTATTCAGAGCCTGATTGAGCCAATATCGGAATTGCTTGATAGGATCAGCATCCAGGTTATTAATATCCAAGGTAGAAGAATTGGTTTCCATAAGGATTTCCGGTAAAGCATTCATGTGTTTGCACGGTATTGTGCTTAAGTAACACTTCAGATAACTGATGGTTCAAGTTTATTGAATCTTGCATTATTGATGCTTGCATTCAGTTCAAAACCTGCCAATAGTGCAATTGCGTTAAAATTCATCCATAACATAACGGCTATCAAAGTACCGATTGAACCATAAAATCTATTGAAGGGTGCAAAATGATTAATAAAATAGGAAACGATGAGTGAAGTGATAATTGAAAGCAGTGTGGCAAATACAGAACCGGGAGTAAATAACCTCCATTTGGTTTTTCGTGCAGGTGCTAAATAATATAAAAAAGAAATAGCCATAAAAGTAAGTGCTAATACAACGATCCACTTGCCGGTAATAAGGAGGCTGACCGTTACCTGTTCTTTGATTACGCCAGTTTCAAATAAATGGTGAATCCCCATATTGCTGAAAAATAAAAGAATTGCCGCAAGTGTCACCAGTATGAAAAGAATAACAAACAGTATTACCGAAACTATTCTTCGCTCGAACCATGTTCTGGATCCCACCATATGGTAAGTTGCATTAAATGCTTCAATAATACCATTAAGGCCTTTCTGTATAAAAAATAAGGTCACTAAAAACCCAAATATCTGCAAACCATGGTGCTTGTTAAAGATCTCTTCAATAAGAGATTCCAGCATTAAGTAAGAGTTTTCCGGTATAACATTAACCAAAATATCCATAAGACTGATCTGGAAATTTTCAAAAGGCAGATAGGGAATAAGTCCTAACAAAAAAATTACTGCCGGTCCGAGTGCCAACATAAAATGAAATGCTATTGAAGTAGCTCTTATGTTTAAGGACCCTTTTGAAAGTCCTTTGAAATATAAACTGATAACTTCGTAGAATGATAATCCTGTAGCTCCCGGAAATGAAATTTTTTGGCAATGTTTACCTAATTTATGAATCTGGCTGTTTAATATTTTATAGGGTTCATTGCGAGTATCCTGCATCATCAGCTTAATCATTTAAGGCTTTCAGGCTCATATCCAGGCTTTTAAGATGATGGGTAAGCGCACCTACTGAAATGAAATCCACTCCGCATTGAGCATAATCACGTATGTTGTCAAAAGTGATTCCACCTGAAGATTCCGTTTCACATTGATCGCCTATCATTTGAACCGCAATTCTGGTGTCTGTAATATTAAAATTATCCAGCATTATCCGGTTAACCCCTCCTGTATCCAGTATGGTCCTTACATCATTTATATTCCTTGCTTCGATTTCAACAGGAAGATTACGCCCGGTTTTCTTCAAATATTCATGTGTTCTTTGAATGGCTAATGGTATATTTCCTGAGAAATCAATATGATTATCTTTTATAAGAATCATATCATAAAGTCCGAAACGATGATTAACACCGCCACCAATTTTAACCGCCAGCTTTTCAAGCATACGCATTCCCGGTGTTGTTTTTCGGGTATCCAGTATTCTGGTTTTTAAGCCATCAAGCCGATTGACATATCTTTGGGTGGTCGTTGCAATGCCGCTCATGCGTTGCATGATATTAAGCACAAGTCTTTCAGCTATCAGAAGTGCCCTAAGGTTTCCATCAACAATAAATGCAATATCAGATGGAACTACTTTGTCTCCATCATGCTTCATCAGTTGAATTGTAATGTCTTTATCGATTTTTTGGAAAATTCTAAGCGCGATATCAATACCTGCTATAATCCCTTCCTCTTTGATGATTAATTGTGCTTTACCAATAGCATCAACAGGAATGCAAGCTATTGAAGTATGGTCGCCATCACCAACATCTTCATTGAGAGCATTTGCGATAAAGTTATCAAGATAGTTAGCCGGCATTTTCCTCTTCAAATCGGAGTTGATGAATATACGGATTATTTTCCCTTAGTTTTATTAATATTGTTACTCTGAATTTTCCTTTTGATGTGGTTAAATTGCCAATAGCATATTGTGAACCTTCTTTGCCTCCTTTGTGAAGCACTACAAAATCAGATGGCACATGTTTTGTAAAGAAGTCCTTGATGATCAGTTCTGCTTGTTTACTGCTATAAATATCTTCTTTTCCGGGTATAGCCAATTCTATACTGGTATTGCAGTACTTTGATAATTGCACCGAATTGCCTGTTTTCATAGCGTCCAGCATAGCCTGGGGAAGATCGCCGGGTGCCGGCAAGGTGGCGCTGAAATGAAGCGGAACAATCACAAGAAATATCAGCAATGTATTCTTAAAAGTATTGATTTTCAAGACGGTATTTATCATGCTTTTATTAAAATATAAAAGTAAATTTGAATCGATCTTGCTAATAATGCATAGCAAATTTAATTATTTAATTCAATTAACATGTTAAACAAATACCGGGCCAATGTTTATCCTGAAAATGCACATTAGTTTATGAAAATTTCAGTCATTAATTTGGGTTTAACTCAGGAGACTTACCTGAAAGAGGGAATTGCTATATTTGAGAAGAGAATAAAGCATTATATTCCCTTTGAAATGAATTATCTGAATGAAGCCCGAAAATTAAAAAATCAACCTGAAAAGATTCAAAAGGAATCTGAAGGAAAGATCATATTGTCCGCGGTTGAGAAAATTGATCATCCTGTATTGCTTGATGTAACCGGCCATCAATTTGATTCAGGAGGTTTTTCCCGGTTTATCCAACATAGCATGAACAAGGGAACCCGTCATCTGGGATTTATTATCGGCGGACCTTATGGGTTTTCAGATGATGTTTATAATACAGTTCCGGAAAGAATGTCGATTTCGGCTATGACTTTTTCTCATCAAATGATTCGGCTTATATTCCTGGAACAGTTATACAGGGCTTTTACAATTATCAAAGGTGAGCCATACCATCATGCTTAATTAAGCCAGAAAATGAAGACCGGCAAGTTTATTATTATATTCACTACGCTTGTGATCTCAACGATTGCAGCGGATTTTTTTCTGGATAACTGGCATTATAAACAAAGTGATCACAGAAGGCTACAGAAAGAAATTGATAAGAAGTTCCGCCGTGCCGATCGTATTTATGACCGTCTGAAGGAGAATAACTGGCAGCTCGATACTCCCTTGCCAAAAAACAGTGGAACGATCGTGTTGGTTTACAGAAACGATAGTATTAAATACTGGTCTGACAATAATCTCTCTTTTAGCACTTTTAATGAAAGTCATATTGAGGATAGGCGTTTTGGGTTTATATCAAATTCATGGTATGTAATTAAACCATATTTCAATGATTCCATCAGAGCATATGGTCTTATTCTCATAAAATCGCAGTATCCGTATGAGAATGATTACCTTGAAAACGGTTTTCAACCTGATCTCAGAGTGCCGGCTTCCACAGAATTATTCACCGAGCCAGTACCAGGGTCATATTCTGTTCTGGACTGGGAAGGAATATATTTGTTTTCAATAAAGTTTAATATTGATGAACTCAGATTTGCAAAACTTGAAAAATACCTGATTCCATCCCTGATATTTTTGTCGCTTCTGTTTTTTTTATTTTTAATCAATAGCATTGTTGAGTCTGTACCAAGGACAAGAGTAAAAAACCTGATCATACTTTTTCTCCCTTTATTGTTTACCGCGCTGAGGTGGATTCAATACAAGTATCATTTTCCGGGTGATATTTTCGATTTGGAGCTTTTCGGACCTATACCCTTTGCAAAGTCAACATGGCTCCCTTCCTTGGGAGATGTTTTTATTAATACACTTTTGATCTTATTTATTACTATCGAGTTCTATTTGAATTATAAGATTCCTGAAAAGGTTTCCAGGGGTCGTAACCCCGGAAACACAATTGCCATATCCATTATCATTTTAATTCTTACAGGTTTTTACATTTACAGCCATCATATTTTATCCACACTCATCCTCCATTCTATTATCAGTTACCAATTTTTTAAAGCTGCCAGTTTAAACATTTACACGATTATAGGGCTGGTTATTATGGCAATGCATTTTGCTGGCATATTATTGATCACCAATAAATTACTCACTGTTTGTAAGGTGCGTTGTTCCCTGAAAAAGCTCTCGATGTTTTTTCTTGTGATTAGTTCAGCAATGTTCCTTATTTTTTCTTTTTTGGAATTTGAAATCGATTTTGGTTCCCAGGCTGCCTATATCATCATATTTTTAACGATGGCTGTAATGTATTATCGTAAAGTTCCTCTCGGTAATTCCACAGCTATGGCCCTAATGGTTGTTCTGTTTTCAGCTTATTCTGTTTACATCATTTCGCATTATGAGAATAAAAAGGCTAAAAACAGCATGGCAGTTATTGCCGAGAATCTGGCAGCTCAGCATGATCCTGTGGCAGAATATCTTCTGGAAGACATTAGTGAACGGCTTAGTAAGGATGAAATGCTCAAGACATTCATGTTTAATTTGAATATCAGCATGGATTTCATCCATAATTATTTGGAAAGCAATTACTTTAATGGCTTTTGGGGAAAATATAAATTACTTGTTACCGATTGTGATCAGGAAAAAGATCTTTTAGTAGGCGATTCTCTTATAAACTGTTTTGACTTTTATAAAGAAAGAATGGAAGAAGGAAAGAGTATGAGGCTTCCAAGATCCATGTTTTATTTTCTCGACAGTCAGAATGGCAGGATTAATTATATGGGTTGGTTGACCTATCATCACCCCCAGAGAAATAGTGAAGTAAACCTTTATCTTGAACTCGAATCTCGTCTGGTGGCTGAGGAGTTGGGGTTTCCTGATTTGCTTCTGGATAAAAAGTATCAGAAAAACAGGTTGCTAGAAGATTATTCTTATGCTAAATATTATAAGAGTCAGTTATTGGCGCAATCCGGGACTTTTCAGTACAGCCTTGATCTGGATACATATAAAGGAAAACCCTTGAAATTCGAAGGTTATAAGCATTATATCTATAATGTTAACAATGAAAATGTGGTTATAGTGAGCAAGCCAACGACCACATTTTTCAACAACATGGTATCCTTTTCCTATATTTTTATTTTTTATTTCATAATTGTCTTTCTCTTTATTGTCATCAGAGATTTTTCTAAGCTAGGAAAAGGTATCGAATTCAATTTTAAAAACAAAATACAGTTTTCCATAACTGCCATAATTTTTGTTTCTCTGTTTCTGGTGGGTGGCGGAACTATTTATTTCAATATAGAACAATATCAGAAAAAACAGCATGATATACTGAGCGAGAAAATTCAATCGGTTTATGTTGAACTGGATCACCTTCTGGCTTATTTTCCTGAAAGAATCCCCCCCAATTGGCAAACTGATGATTCCTTAAGTCTGAATCAATTGCTCATTAAATTTTCCGATGTTTTTTATTCAGATATAAACCTTTATGATCCTGAAGGAAACCTGATGGCCACTTCACGAGCCGAAATTTTTAACGAAGGTGTTCTTGGCGAAAAGATGGATCCGATGGCATACCATAAAATGGTAAAAGGCAAGCAGGCAGAATTTATACATCGTGAAACTATTGGAAATATGAGTTATGTATCAGCGTATGTGCCCTTTGTTAACACGGATAATAAATTACTTGCCTATCTTAATCTTCCTTATTTTACCCGACAAAGCGTTTTACGCAATGATGTGACAACCTTGGTAGTGGCAATTGTCAATGTGTATGTATTATTGATATTATTGACCATAGCCATGGCAGCGATTATTTCGGATCAGATTACGCGTCCTTTAAGGATAATCCAGCAAAAGTTCAGCCAGATAAAAATTGGTCGTAAGAGTGAGGAAATAGTTTATAAAGGCCGGGATGAAATTGCCGGACTTGTGGATGAATATAACCGTATGGTGAAAGAGCTTGTTAAAAGTGTGGATATGCTTGCACGATCAGAACGTGAAAGTGCATGGCGGGAAATGGCCAAGCAGGTGGCCCATGAGATAAAAAATCCCCTGACTCCAATGAAACTGAGTGTTCAACATTTGCAAAGATCATGGAATGATAACAAGGAAAACTTCTCAGAATATCTGGATAGGGTAACAAAAACATTGATAGAGCAAATAGACAATCTGTCTTTTATAGCATCAGAATTCAGCAATTTTGCAAAAATGCCCAAAGCCATTAACAAGGAAATAAACATCGTAGATAAAATCAGGTCAACATTAACCTTATTTGCCAATACCGAAAAAGTAGACTTTATATTTGAACATGAAAGTGAGTATATTCCTGTTTATGCTGATAAGGAACAATTATCCCGTGTTTTTATCAATTTGATCAAGAATGCTATACAATCAATTCCTGATGACAGAAACGGAAAAGTAGGCATTACGCTTATTCAAAGCAGAGATACTGTACGGATAAGCATAACAGACAATGGTAAAGGAATACCTGAAGACATTGAAAATAAATTATTTACCCCAAGTTTTACCACAAAGACAAGTGGTATGGGTTTAGGTTTGTCAATAGTTAAAAATATAATTGAATCTTTTGGCGGTAACATTACGTTTAAAACTAAAGTTAACCACGGTACTACATTTATTATTGAGTTACCGTTATATCGGCAATCAGGTATGGAAGCCGAAGCTTAATAGTATCGGAGGAATTAAGGATATCAGCCGATATATTCATAAATAGTGCGAGCGTACAAAAGTATTTTTATATATTTGAAAGACAACTAACAAACCAAACCGGGCGATTTGAACAGAATTCTTCTCATAACAATGGGCCTATGGTCCATAATAATGACTGTTAGTTCCCAGCAAGTGTATATTACCGGGGAAAGTCCGAATTATTACCTTAAAGTAAACCAGACTCTGGGTAACGAAGTAAAGGTTTCGGAAACTCTAACGGATCAGTTGAGTCATTTTGCGCCAGGTGACAAGGTCTTGATTATTCAAATGACCGGTGCTGTAATCGGTACACCTGTGGATTTTAAAACCATATTGTCTCGATCGATCAGCACACTGGGTAATGCTGGTAAATTTGAGATATTACAATTAGATGAGATTGTCACCGGGGCTGATACAACCATATCTTTTACCGATAATCTTGCAAATAATTATGACAATACAGAAAAAATACAGTTAGTAAAAGTCGTTGAAGGTGATGTTGTGTCGATTTCAGGAACACTGACATCAAAACCATGGGATGGAACTGTTGGCGGTATTTTGGCTATTTTGGGTATTGATTCGGTAAAACTTGCCAATAATAGTAAAATAGATGTTAGTGCGAAAGGTTTCCGTGGTGGTGCTGTTCCGGCTGAAATATATCCGGATAATTTGTGCCGGTCGGGAATCAGCAGCACGGTAAAGGATACTTTTTATTTCACGGCCAATCAGTTTGGACGTTCCGGCAATAAAGGGGAGGGTATTATCACTACGAGTTGGCCTTACACCAAAGGTGGCGGTTTTAACGTTAATGGTGGCGGTGCCGGGAACGGACTGTTTGCAGGGGGGGGCGGAGGAAGTAATGCCAAGGTTGGTGGTGACGGGGGTAACCAATCAGCATACTGTATTTCATCTTTCCCCGTCATAGGAGGACTGGGAGGATTTGGTTGCAGCGATTTGTACAGTGATCCGCAAAGACCTAAAGCTATTTTAGGCGGTGGCGGAGGAAGTGGTTCAAGGAAGCTCGGATCTATTCCTTCGCGCGGTGGAAATGGCGGCGGCATGATCATCATCATCACCGAAACATTGGTTTCAGGCAGTATGGATTCCATAAAATCCAACGGAGGGGATGCAACAGCAATATCATCACAGGGTAGCGGCTCCGGCGGGGGAGGTGGGGGGACAATATTATTGGACGTAACCTCATACAAAGGTCCGTTATTTAGCGTACAGATTAAAGGAGGCAGAGGATGTTATACCAGCACACCAGCACCCAATGTAAATGGGGCAGGAGGCAGTGGCAGCGGTGGAGTTTTCTGGCATTCCGGGACAACGATTCCTTCTTTAAGTATTGATACCACAAGTACTAACGGAGGAATAACAGCGGGCGGACCGCCATTTGCTCTACAGAACGGATTGACAGGATCCAAAGGTGCGAAATTTAAAAATCTCATAGTTCCTTTAACCGGATTTTTATTTAACACCATCAAAGGAACTGATACAATTTGCGCCAGTCAGATACCGGATATGATTACCGCCAGCCAACCCAAAGGAGGTAACGGTATATATGGTTATTCATGGCAACAAAGTATCGACAATAATGCCTGGTTTCCCGCAATCGGCGAATCAACCCTGAGAAGTTTTGAGTCGGTTGCTTTATCACAAACCACCTATTACAGAAGAATTGTCACCTCCGTTAATCCGGCAGATGGATCAAATATACATGATACAAGCCGGGTT
>Ga0075317_1000115_pt1 | contig 9973 bp, 17 predicted proteins | sample MayberryNE_TuleB_FD_120068 | JGI IMG/M metagenome (GOLD analysis project Ga0075317, IMG submission 120068) | Natural and restored wetland microbial communities from the San Francisco Bay, California, USA, that impact long-term carbon... | ecosystem: Environmental > Terrestrial > Soil > Wetlands ... | reverse complement strand
GAAATTGTCCTTTAAGGATAAATTTATATATTATCAGATACATGATAGATCTAGGTTAACGAGATCCGTAAAATTTCGGGGTTAGCATGGCAGAAGATGAAAGGACATTCACTCAGGCCGATGTCAATCGGATTGTATCGGATAGACTCAGAGAAGAGAAGGAAAGGCATGGAGACAACGAGGCCCTACGGGCCGAAAATGCAACCCTTAAAGCATCTCTCTTATCCGAGCAAACCACCAGACAGGCATTAGAGGTTAAAGTGTCACTGAAGGAAGAGACCGAACTCAGGCAAAGAATAGCCAAAGAGGTAAGCCTTCCTGAGGGATTAATTCCACTCATAACGGGCAAAACTGAGGATGAAATCAGATCAAACATGAAGATCATGGTTGCATCCATAGGACCAGGCCCGGCAATTGGAGCCGCAACAACGCCGGCTACTCCTGCCCCAACGCGCTATACTAGGGCGCAAATTGACCAGATGGCACCGGAGGACATTGAAAAGAATTGGGTAACCATCGAGAAGCAAATAGCAGATGGCTCCCTAAATCGGTGATTCGATGACGGTAAACAACTTTATTCCCTCTATATGGAGCGCAAAGCTCCTGGCGAGCCTGAAGAAGGATCAGGTCTTTACTCAGGCAGGCGTAATGAATCGTGACTACACGGGCGAGATTAGCGGGCAAGGTTCCGTAGTCAAAATCAATGGAATAGGCCCCGTGACTATCAGGCCCTATGTCAAGAACATGCCCATTGTGGCCCCGGAACCCCTGTCCGATGCACAGACCAGCCTTACCATAGACCAGGGCAATTACTTCAATTTCGAGGTTGACGACATTGACGTAGCTCAACAGACTCCTAAGATCATGACCGGCGCAATGGCCCAGGCATCTTACGACCTGACCGACGTGGCCGAGATGTATCTCGCCGATCTGTTGTATGATGGGGTGCCCGCTGGAAACAAGATAGGCACTGACAGTGATGCTGGTGCTATCATTCCCAACAGCACCGTGGGAACTACTGCCTATGACTATCTGGTAGATCTCAGCACAAAGCTGAGTGAGGCCAAGTGCCCCAAAGCTGGAAGATGGGTTATCATCCCTCCCTGGTTCACCGGGCAGCTCGTAAAGGATGACAGGTTCACCAACATAAGCGCCTCTGGCAGCCCTGAAGCCCTCAGGAACGGCATAGTTTCCAGGGTGGCTGGCTTCGATGTGCTGGAATCTCTTAATGTCCCGGTCGTCACCTCCGAAGGCAAGGATAACAGCGAGATCATAGCCGGACACGGCATGGCCGCGTCCTATGCCGAGCAGATCAAGAAGGTGGTGGGCTACAGGCCGGAAGACTCATTCAGCGATGCTGTGAAGGGCCTTCACGTGTTTGGTGCTAAGGTGGTTCGTCCTACCTGCCTGGCTCTCCTGACTGCAAGGGCGGTGGCTTAGATGAGACACCTTACCATTTTTGCCGTCCTGGCAAGTCTCATGATGCTGTCCACCAGCGCATTAGCAGTGCGTGCAGTAATCCAGCCAACCGTAGGCGTGGCCAACGGGCAAGAGTCAGTTGGGTGGTATGCCATCGGCACGGGCGGCCATTACTACAATGCATCCATAGACGGCTCTCAGCTCCTCATAGTCAATACTTCCACCATAACCACAACTGCCGGTATTAACCTAACTGTGGTTGCTGGTGAGTATTGGAGAGAGGCCCTAGGGGATGCACTCTTTCAACTGCCTGCGAACCATACCTATGTTCTCGGACCTTTTGAGAGTTCTAGGTTTAAGCAATACAACGAGACGGTGCTTATCAACAGCAATGCCACGCGCGGGTCTATTGCCCTTGTTCAACTGCCCTGAGGAGTCAGGGCTATTAATTTTTAAGAGGTGATACATATGGCAGATTACATAGATCATACCGGCGCAGATACCTATTTCGGCACAAGGCTCTATGCTGCATTGTTCACAGCGGCTACCGATGGAGACAAAGAGAGTGCTCTGCACATGGCAACCCAGGCTATCAATTGCCTGCCGCTCAAGGGGTGGGAGGCTGACCCGGCTACTCAGGTTAATGCATTCCCTCGATACATCCCACTGGCGAGAGGCGGCTTTATGGGTGATGGGGTGACAGTCCCCCAGGCGGTAATTGATGCATGCTGCGAAGAAGCATTAGAGATTATCACGACCGGCAATAATTCCCGCAGATCCCTACAGGACCAGAACGTAGCCTCATTTAAGATGCTTGATCTATCAGAGACATTCGCCCCAGCTCCTGGGCAGCCCACCCTAACCTCCCGCGTGGCAAGGCAGATGATGAGGCCCTACATAGCAGCAGGGGTGCCGATAGTATGATGATCGATGACTACCTTAACCAGGTGGGCGAGAAAAAGACATCCGTGCTGTGGACTCTCTACAACGATCTGAGCGCGCCGTCTCCTCTGGTCTTAACCAATACTGCCCCAACAGTGACGTTCCGGTGCAAGATTACCTTATCGGTTAGCGGTGCGCATAATGATGTTACTGGTAGTGTCACCGTCAATGCTGAAGTAATCTCGTTTACATCGGCTACCACCAAGATCACCACCACTAACTTAACAGCATTGCCTACCGTGACTTGCCAGAACCTCGACTGCAACGTTAAGATATGGTGCATCGATACGGGCGGCGCGGACATTATGCAAGTCTCTTATGCAGACTTCTTTTGCAGATGGGAAGATGTCAATGTCCTATTCATGAACAATCTAGGTGCATGGACTCAGAGCAATGCCAAGGTGGTATGCAAAGAGGCTTATGCGGTTGGGGATTATCTCAGGAAGGACGGCACAACTACAGAATACCCTATTAAGCAGGCAGTGGTTGTAACTGACTTAGATGCTGTGGAGCAGTTTAGAAAGTACATGCTTTGAACGGCGGCAGTATTTCTTATGTAACTAAGTACACAAGAAAGGACCAGGCCCGTTACATAAGAAACTGAGAGGACTAACCTCAGCCAATTTTTTCAAGCGTTAGAAATATATGCTCATCCCGTGTTTTATATATACTAATTAGAACACTTTTAGGCCACTGAGTAAGGGAGGCTTACGGCGTGGCTAGCGTGTATAAACCGGACGAGGTGATATCCATGATGGTTGTTGCAGAAGAGACGATGAAGAGAGATGATTTAATCGCGGGTATCGCAGAAGGACTAGAGGACTTCATAGAAGGCCGGTTCAAGCACTTCAAAACCGATGAAGAGATGGAAGCTTACCTAATGAGCCTTTGATCTTGGATCAATATGGCCGAGTCCATCATTACAGAACATTTTAGCAGAAATTTTCATGATTTAACAGATAAAAATCTTGTTTTTAAGAGACAAATTGTAAAGAAAATGGCTGGTATCCGACAAAATCCAGAAATTGGAGAGCCAAAGAGTGGGAATCTAAGGGGACTCAGAGGCTTACACATCTCGGAGCACTTCGTTATCATCTATTTTATCTATAAAAATTATGTGATATTTATAGAATTGGAACATCATGATAAAGCCTACGACACATCCGAAGGCTTAATGGATCGTATATTGGAAGACGTACGGTTGCTTTCCTCCTTAAACACGCTAGAAATTCCAACTGAAGAGTTTGCCTTTTTTGTAAGATCCCTTCGCAAGCGTACATGATGTTATGCACCCATTATGCAAACCTTGATTACTTAGCATAACCTATGCATAACACATGCCTCGCGTGACGGTCTCCCTTGCTGATTCAATCCTGATTAAAGCTGATGAAGAGGCGAAGAAAAGCAACTTATCGCGATCTGAGTATGTGGCTAAGGCTATTGAATCATATGTTACAGGCAGTAATCAGGCCAATTTAGAATTGCATAACGCTCAATTGGAGCTGAATAAAAGCCAAACTGAAGTTATGCAACTGAAGCGACAAATAACGAAATTAGAGAATCAGCTAGCAGAAAAAGATAGAATTATAGAATCGAAGGCTAAAGACGTTATGCAGGCGGAAGAAAAGCTTAATCAGGCGTATGCAGAGAGTAATCAGGCCCGCCAGGAAATAGCAAAATTCGAATCCGCTCTGAATGCCAAAGAAGATGAAGTATCTTTCCTTCGTGGCCATGTGGCTCAGCTCACCCAAAGCATAAGCCAATTAGCCTTAAAGCCGGGCGATGAGGAGATCAAGAAAAAAGGATGGTGGCAGTTCTGGAAATAGGTACGACGGACTTTTATAAAAAAAAGTAAAATACCTATAGGAAGGCTTAACGCTTCCCGAGATATCTCTTGATGTCCTTCACATCTTTTTCGAGATCTTTCACCTTAAGTTTATCGCTCTTTACTAAATGTTCTGCCAGACTATCCATACATCTTCTGCAAATTCCAGCCTTACCGAATGACGGCACCCAACCTCCAATTGCGGACGACTCACAAAACACGCAGTTAGCCATTTAATTTCCTCAAACATAGATTAATTTTAAGGATAAATAGATATCTGAGTAAAACAACATGAGATCATGAGTGAAATAAAAATAACAAATGGGAAAGTGCAAATAGACGGGAAAGATATCAACGATTTTAACATGATTTTGATTAGTTTAAATGGAGACCCTGATCCAATAACTCCTTCTGATATAGGGATATCTTATTACAATAAGGAACAGCTTGAATATATTGAGCACAAATACGAGATTGAAGAACTTACCCTTATTGCTAAAGTAAAAAAAGTGATGCCCTGAGAAAACTTGAACTCATCTCTTGGATGTGGATAGAAGAGAATTAATTCAATTGAACTTTGAACTAATTTCTATCTATCTCTCTAATCTAACTATATATTATATATCTATCTATATGTATCTCTATCTCAAAGTAATCAATATCAGTAAATCGCGTAAATTCCCACGCGATCAATGCAGAACTTGACCCTTAACGAGAGAGACCCAAATTAGTTAAAGGTTCAATTGAACTAATTTTGATCTATTTAAATGTCAAAACCAATTTACGTTTATCGCTATGCAGAGGCTTTATCTCTATATCATCCTTCATTGAGGCTATAAGCATTGAGAAAAGCGGCTTGGTGAGATGCATCTTTAGGCGTGCATCCTTGCTTAACATCTTGCCACCATTGGCCGCGAGCAGGGCCCGTAAGATCTCGCCTCTATCCCTCTGCAACGGCTGAGCTTCTTTCTTGGTAGCTTCTCGAAGCTGGCCTATAAGCCGGAGCTGGATAAGCTGGTTATCTGCTTGAGTCTCTTGTGTGGCTTCCAAGGCAGCTATCTTCTCATCTTGGCGGGCAACTGTGGCTTTGAGATCCCTAACATCATCCTGCAAAGGCTGGATGGCTCTGGTAATGATATCCTGGAGCTGGCTGGAGGTAAGCACAAAAACAGATTCTTCTGAAGGCGGTACAAAATCGGCTTGCATCGCTTGGGACGCAAAGCTATTTATCTTAGCTAAGGCTACATTATTCATACGCATACGCTCCTTCTCGGAGTTCCTGGCCGGGTGTTGGAAGCGCCCAGGCCAGAAATTACATTTTTACTACTATTATTGGACTCAGATTATTTGTAATAATTATAAAGTTATGCTTGGTAAAACATTAATCAGATAAATCACTCTTTTCAGAGGACATCAAGAGGTGTCCAGCTACATCAAAGGCGTGGGAACGATTGCGGTATATTCTTTTGTCAATTTGTTTATCAATCCATTCTGCGACTTCAGCATCAACTGAAATTGACAGCTTCACCATTTTTGCGGCCATGGTCAATATTCTACTCTTTCCTATCATATATACCTTATCCTACTTTTCATACCGAAGATTACTTATACTTACAAATCTTACTAGGTAATCGAAGGTATGATAAATGGTAGGAAGAACATTAATCCAAGTCGAAAAACCGACAACTCAAACCGTACCGGCTGTGAAATCGCTATTAGCCTACGTGGGCCGGGCAAGCGACCCCATGCCAATCTTTGTAGAGCTGAAAGGCGGAGTGAGGCTGACTAGGAGCAAGAAGGGCGATTGCTATTACACCACAACGTCCACAGACTGCTCCTGCAAGGCCCGGACATTCAATCCCGGTACTCCCTGCAAGCACATGAAGGCGCTACAGGCCGGTAATAGTGTGGAAGCATCGCGAGCGCAGGCCAGGGCATACCAGGCCCGCCAGAGAGAGCTGAAGGGGAAGGGCAGCTCCTCTCCTGCAGAAGCTGCGCAGCCGGCCAGACGACTTGCCAGGCCGCCAGAGGATCGCATCAAGCCCGCTCTTCCTGCTTTCCGGCCCTTTGACACGCTGCCCGGCGAGAAGGCGGTGGGAGGTGCCTGAGATGGTCACCCAAACATTTTTCATTAGATCTTACAATCTTGAAGTAAGATACGGAGGAATTGAATGAAGATAATCGCCATATTAATGCTTGCCATGCTACTATGCGCTGTAAATGCGGAGGCAGTTGATTTTAAGCTTGGTGAGTTCGATATTACAATGAACCCACCCGCAACAGTAGATCATATCAGCTATGCAAGCGACCCTTACGACGACATTGAGGTAAATACGGCCACTATCAAGGATCTATTCCTAACCTATAAGGTGACCATCCTTAAGTCTTTGTCCAAGCCTGTTGAAGAGTTTAAGAGTACCCCGATACCCGGTTACTATGATTCTTTATCAGATACAAAAATAGACGGTAAATCAGCGGTCATGATATTAGCTAATAAATTCACAACTGTTGAATATGTGAAAGATGATAAGACTCTGATAACATTGCGATTTGAAGAAGCCGAAGGAACTGATAGCTCAAATTCAATTGCACAGACCATAAAGAGCTTTAAAGCAACGCGAGCCTGAGGTGTAATCACGAAGAAAGTCATAATAATTTTAGCATCTCTGCTTATCGTGTCGATTGCAGGGATAAGCATGGCTGCTTCCACATCTGATTCATCATATGATGGCCGTACCTTTGATCAACTCAGCACCGACTTAGAGAACGGCGCCATGATACTGGATTTGACAATTGGCCGAAAAGCAGGAAGAGCAGAAATGCTCGGAGAAATAGAAGCGAGTTATTCTAGAGAGGACATTAGCGACTATAACAAAGTTCTAAAAAATAGATGCTATGAGTCGCGTTATAACGAGCTTAAGATAAAGTACCCAGATGCCCGTCCCTCGCCGCCAGGTGCGCTGGTGGATGAATACGGAGACTATATTGGACCGGGTGCATCATATGATAGCGACACCTTCTATCCCAATGAAACCGTAGTAACGTATCTGGTATGTGGCCTGGAAGCCGGAAGAGCAGAAGTAGTAGGACAAGTGCTTGAAGCGAATTATTATGGAAATGGAACTGAAAAAATAGACGAGACCACATTTACCGGAACCATTACTCAATGCAACACAGCAATTCGAAACTATAACAAACTTCTAAAAACTCACTGCGATGAGTCTAATTACCGTTATGACGAGCTCAAGATAAAAGAATTCAGAATTGTCGAGGAGGTAAATACAGCCCCGCCCATAGTTTATCATGGCATCAAGAATCCGTGAACTTCAAGACAAATACATCCCCCTAAAGCGTCACCACAAGCAAGCGCCATGATAGTGGGCCAGGGAGCACTTTCTTTTTTTGCTCCATGCCATAATGGATAAAGAATAATCTGCTTTTGTGATATGATTTAAAGGCATAAGATACTTTTATCATTACATAAACTATAAATACGATGACGGGAATCCTACATGTGAGGCGATTAGAGCAGTGCACCTGCCTTGAAGCATGATCATTGCGGTCGCTAAGCACTTTACCACAAGTGGCAAGGTGTCGTGTCGTCGCCACGAGCGGGTTTTGACCCGTCGGTCCTCAGATAAGGGGGCATCGATTAATCCGGTGTCTCTGGAGTGGTCGAGGCGATCTGTATAACCCGTGTCGACAAATTCCAGAATTGATTAGCTACACGAGCGGCTGTAGCCACTCGAACGGCTCTTGCCTTCTGGTAATATGACGACCACGTCGGCAAAGTTCAAGTTAAGTCCTGTGATGGGCTTCAATGCAGGTCGCACCACAAGTGCCGCCCCCTAATATATATTCTATCAACTGTTCAATATCTGCACCCGATCAGGGTAAAGCGGGGAAAGCCGATTTCATATATCCTATCTACTTTTCTGATGCTTTGTATTTCTAGCACAATCGATAATAATCATTTTATCATATAACAAAAATTTTAAGGCACGTATTGTTTTTTGACAAATCGTTTAAGGTGGTAAAGAATGGAACTAAAATTCAGACGAAAGCTGTCTACAAACAAATTCGGATACGTCTATCTGAATGTCCCGGCTGAGATCGCAAAAGCGCTAGCTTGTGAGCATGTGGACTTGATATGGAAAGATGGTGGAGTCCTAATGGTTCCTGTTTGATGTTTTTATATAATTATCTGTAACGCTTTTAGAAAAGATTTTGAGCCCGTCCGGAGGCGAATCCGAACGGCTCGATATGTGAGGTTTTGAAATGCCTGATAGCAATGAAGTAGCCTTAGCTACAAAAAACTTCCCACATAGAGAGGAAGATAAAATCGTATCATCGCTGGTAGGATATCAAGTGGAAGGATCACTTGACGGTGGTTCTCGATTTTGGGGAACGCTGGCCAGCGTAGATGAGAAGTGGCACTACGTCCGGGGACATCGCGACCAGCCTATCATGATCAAGAGGAGCAAAATCTCTCGACTGATGGCGGTGGATTAAATGGCCACACTCACCGCGCCGCACACGTTGGCGAAATCCCGGCATTGGGTAGTACATAAGAACAAAGCGCCCGTAGGCCGTGAGGGGATGAGCGGCTGGAACCAGGCCGAAAACTGGTTTACGTATACCGAAGCAATCGAGAAGCTGAAGGGTGACGATTACGATGGGCTTGGGTTTATTGTCGCTCGTGAATCTGGGAGAAAGGATCGTCAAATCATCGGCGGCGATCTCGATAACTGCCGCGATCCTATCACCGGTGAGGGGTCAACATGGGCAGTAAAGATACTAAAGGATTTAGACACATGCTCAGCTCCTTCCTACTCAGGCTGCGGATATAGATTCTTTTGTCTAGGTAAACTTCCGGACGGGCTCAATGAGATTGAAGGCCATGGTGCCGACGATCTACCGGACGAAATGAAAGAACATATCCTGACCGCCAAACCAAGTGCACGAGCGAAGCTAGACAAATACGGCCCGGCAGAAGTTTGGAATGGAATAGAGATTTATGAGGATGGCCCCAAACACCTGACAATCACAGGACAATGGCTTCCTGAATATCCATCCGAGCTACAATACCGCGCCGTGGAGTTACTGGCGGCGATTGCACCTTACTTAAAAGAAGCTCCACCCACCACATCTCCTCCGCGCGCGCCACCCACTACACGCAAGACGAGCGGATCTAAATTTCCGCAACTGAATATTTTGGACGTGATCGATACAAGTGGCTTCTCTGATTCAGGCCCCGAGCTGGTAGGCGCTCACCCAGGAATCGGCAGTGTGACCGGTGCCAATCTCAAAGTTAATGTTGGCAAGAACAGTTGGTGCAGCTTCCACAACGACCTGAAACGGGGCGGTGACCCGTGGGTGTGGCTGGCGTGCGAGTGTGGAGCAGTCCAGTGGGAGGAGGCAGGCTCCGGCGCGTTGACGGATCCAATAGTCATCTCCACAACGATGATGCACGCCGCAAAACGTGGCCTCATCCCGGAAACTCCTGATATAGTGGCAGCATTCAGGCGGTCGAGGGTGGAGAAGAAGCCGGAGGAGCCGAAAGGCCCGACCGTGCTCGATGCTATCAAGGCACTGTCTGGAGTATGCGATGGGGCAACGACAAAGGATGGCATGGGCTTTACCAAGTTTGATCGTGAAACGCATGAAGGCCTCATCAGGAAGGCAGTAGCTGGCGGCGAATTATCGCGAAAACAAGAGAATACCGCATATGCATTAGCGAAAAAATATAGAAAGCAACTGAAGGGACTGGGCATAGAATACGACCTG
>Ga0075317_1000114_pt1 | contig 9984 bp, 6 predicted proteins | sample MayberryNE_TuleB_FD_120068 | JGI IMG/M metagenome (GOLD analysis project Ga0075317, IMG submission 120068) | Natural and restored wetland microbial communities from the San Francisco Bay, California, USA, that impact long-term carbon... | ecosystem: Environmental > Terrestrial > Soil > Wetlands ... | reverse complement strand
CTCCCTGCCCGCGGGGGACGCGATCCTGTCCGCCTCGGCCGACGACGTGCTCGGCGACCCCGAGGTCGATATCGCCGTCGAGCTGATCGGCGGCACGGGCTTCGCGAAGGATTTCGTACTGTCGGCCCTTCGCAAGGGCAAGCACGTCGTGACCGCCAATAAGGCCCTCTTGGCCACCCACGGCCCCGAGATCTTCCGGGAGGCCGAGCGCAACGACGTGTCCGTCTACTTCGAAGCCTCCGTCGGCGGGGGCATGCCCGTCATAAAGACCATCCGCGAGGCCATGGCCGGCAACCACGTATCCTCTGTCCGTGCGATCATCAACGGCACCTGCAACTATATCCTTACGCGGATGACCAGGGAGGGCCTGCCCTTCCCGGAAGTCCTCAAGGACGCCCAGGCCCGGGGCTACGCCGAGGCGAATCCCGAGCTCGACGTCGGCGGCGGCGACTCGGGGCATAAGGTGGCCATCATGGCCAGCCTGCTTTACGGCGGCTGGGTGCCCTTCGAGTCGGTCGGAGTCGAGGGAATCAAGGATATCGCCCCCGAGGATATCGAGTTCGCGGCGGGGCTCGGCTACGTCGTGAAGCTCCTCGGGGTCATCCGGCGCGACAGCCCCGACTCCCCGATAGAGGCCCGCGTCCATCCGGCTATGCTCAGGCGGGACCATATCCTCGCCTCGGTATCCGACGCGTTCAACGCGGTGCTCCTCCGGGGCGACGCCGTCGGCGACATACTGCTGTACGGCAAGGGCGCGGGCGAGCTGCCGACGGCTTCCGCGGTCGTCGGCGACATCGTCGACGTCGCCCGCAATATCGTCTGCGGGTCGCCTCGGCGCATCTCGATGGGCTACTACGGCTCGACCGAGAGCCTGCCGATGCGCGGCTTGGACGAGCTTGCGTCGCGCTACTACCTGCGCTTCTCGGTCCTCGACGTCCCCGGCGTCCTCGCCGCCATCGCCGCGGTATGCGCCCGGCATTCGATATCTATCGCCTCCGTCGTCCAACGCGAGGCCGTCGAGGGACAGAGCGTCCCGGTCATCTTCGTGACCCATCGGGCCCCCGAGAAGAGCCTAGGCTCCGCCCTGGCCGAGATCGAGCTTATGGACTTCATCCGCGCTAGGACCGTGGTCATCAGGATTGAGGACTAGTTAGTATTTCTATCGCAAATCCATTGCATCGATAGCGATTCGGCGTTACTATGCCGGAGGCTCAAAAAAAATAGACGGATGTAAATTAAAAAATGACGATTTCATACAGCTTCGAATTGTCCGATAGACCGGCCGCCCGCGTTCGCGTCTCGCGGGAAAGGGCTGCGTCCCCCTGCCGCCTCGCGTTCATCCTCGCTCCTTCCCGCGTTCCGCCTATCGATCGGAGACTCTCTTGAGCCCGGCGGCAAGGATGGCGAGGACCCCCTTTCCGGTCATCGTCCTGTGCGTCGGGCTGCTGCCCGGGCTTTACGCAGATGCGCAGCCGCCGCCTACGGCGGTCGTATCCCAGCTCTCCGGGCGCGGGTATCAGGCGCTCTGCTGGCACGACATCCCCCTTAAAGTCGACGGCGACGCCTATGCGGTGAGCCTCGGCTCCTTTATCCGCCAGATCGACTACCTTGGCGCCGAGGGCTACGCGTTCGTAAGCGTCGATGAAATTCTCGAAGCGTCGCGCGGCGGCAGGAGCCTGCCCGAAAAGGCCGTTCTCCTGACCTTCGACGACGCGTACGAAAGCTTCTATTCGAATGTCTTCCCGCTCCTGAAAGCGAAGGGCTATCCCTGCGTCCTCGCCGTGGTCAGCTCGTGGCACGATTATCCCGAGGGCAGCTCCGAGCACGTCTCTCGCCTCATGTCCTGGGCCCAGATCAAGGAAGTCGCGGATTCGGGCCTCGTGGAGATCGCCAGCCACTCCCACGACGGCCACAGGGCTATCGCGGCCGATCCCTACGGAAGCACCGCGCCGGCGTTGGCGGTCCGCGCCTACGACATCTCGGCCCGGGCCTACGAGTCCGCTCAAAGCTACGAGGCGAGGGTGCTCGGCGATCTGCGGTCCTCCGCGAAAGTACTGGAGGAGCGCGTTGAGCGAAAGCCGCGCGTATTGGTCTGGCCTTACGGGAGGTACACCGCGATAGGGGTCTCGGTCGCCCAGAAGGCCGGATTCTCCATGAACCTGACGCTCGATTCCGGAAGGGCAGACGTCGCCGACCTAAGGGAAGTCCCGAGGCAGATGATCGCCGGGGATCTTTCCGCCGATAGCTTCGCGAGCGGCTTCTCGCGCGGTTTTCTGGAGACGACGGCGCTCAGGATAGTCCAGGCCGACCTCGATCTCGTCTACGATCCGGATCCGCGCATCCGCGTAAGGAACCTCAACGCGTTCGTCGAGCGGATCGCCCGGCTCAAGCCCTCCGTCGTGTACCTCCAGGCTTTCGCGAACCCGGAGGGGGACGGAGTGGTCAAGTCCGTCTACTTCCCGAACAGGGTGCTGCCCATGAAGGCCGACTTCTTCGGCCGCGCCTGCAGGGCCCTGAGCCTGCATGGGATACAGGTCTACGCATGGATGCCCATGCTCTGCGTCAGGCTGCCGGACGAGGCCGAGAACGAGCGGCTTCAGGTCAGGGAGAGGCGAGGGGGCACGATCGCCGCCTCTTCCTCCTGGTACTCCAATAGGCTTTCGCCCTTCAGCGAAGAGGCGGTCCGGAAGCTTGAAATACTTTACGAAGATCTGGCGTCGGTCGCGATGCTGGACGGCGTGCTCTTCCAGGACGACGGCTACCTGAACGACTTCGAGGACTTCAGCGTCCACGGCATCGGGAGCTACGAGAAGATCGCCGGCTCCCGCTCCGCGCCCTTCGAGCGGCTCTCGAGCGAGCAAAAGCGCGCGTGGACCGAGCTCAAGACGGATAAGCTCATCGAGCTGACGGAGCGATTGAAGGCGAAGGTCCGGCAATGGAGGCCCGCGGCCGCCTTTGCCCGCTGCCTCTACGCGAGCACGGTCCTCGATGCCGCGAGCGAGGAGTGGTACGCCCAGAATTTCCCGAAGAGCCTTGGGAGCTACGACTATGTCGTGATCATGGCCTATCCCGACATGGAGCTAGCCGCCGACGCGGACTCTTGGCTGCGATCGATAGTCGAGAAAGCCGCCGCTTATCCGGGAGGCCTCGAGCGAAGCGTATTCAAGACGCAATCCTACGACTGGGCGGCGCGGAAATGGGTGGATAGCTCCGTCCTCCTATCGCGCCTTCGCGTCCTGGCTTCGGCGGGCGCGCAGCACCTCGGCTACTATCCCGACGATTACACGGTAGGCAGGCCCGTCCTAGCCGTGGACCTTCAATCGCCCTTCCCCTTCGATCCCCCGACGCCGGAGGCCCGAAGATGATCTCCAAGAGCATGCTCCTGTTCGTCTTCTTCTACCCCATAACCATGTCCTTCGTCTGGATGATCGGCACGCTGCTCTATCATTTCCTCCGTGACCGAAGGGACTCCGCGGCGCCCGATCCCGGAGAGGCGATGCCGCTGGTCTCCGTGCTCATCCCCTGCCATAACGAGGAAGAGTGCATCGAGGAGACGATAAGCTACCTCTCCAGGCAGAACTACGCGAATTTCGAGATCGTCGCGGTGGACGATGCCAGCACCGACCGCACGGGCGCTATTTTGAAGTCCCTCAAGGCCACGACCCCTAACCTGCGCATAGTCACGCTCAAGCAGAACCAGGGGAAGGGAACCGGGCTGACGATGGCGGCGCTTCACTGCAGGGGAGAGATACTCGTCTGCATCGACGCGGACGCCTTGCTCGACAAGGACGCGATACGATGGCTCCTCTCGCATTTCAGCTCCTCGCCGCGCGTGGGGGCGGTCACCGGCAATCCGAAGGTCCGCAACCGCACGACCGTGCTCGGGAAGATCCAGGTCGGCGAGTACTCGACGATCATCGGGATGATAAAGCGCGCGCAGCGCATCCTCGGGAAGATCTACACCGTCTCGGGCGTGATCGTCGCGTTCAGGAAGAAGGCGCTCCTCGAGGTCGGGTTCTGGTCCAACAACATGGTGACCGAGGACATCGATATCAGTTGGAAGCTCCAGCTCGCGCATTGGGACATCCGCTACGAGCCGCGCGTCCTCTGCTGGATACTCGTTCCCGAGACCTTCAAGGGGCTTTTCCGCCAGCGCCTGCGGTGGTCCCAGGGGGGCAGCGAGGTGCTCCTCAAGTACGCCAAGGACGTGTTCAAGTGGAAGAACAGGCGCGTCTGGCCCCTCTTCTTCGACTACCTCATGAGCGTGATCTGGTGCTATTGCGTGCTGGCCACCTGGCTCATCGTCATCTTCAGGGTCCTGTCGCCGCAGCTCGATCTCTCCGAGCTCGCGGGCTTCCTTCCAGGCTGGTGCGGCATCCTCCTGGCCCTCGTCTGCATGCTCCAGATGATCGTCGGGCTGCTTATCGACTACCGCTACGACGAGACGGTCATGAAGATAGTCCCGTGGATTATCTGGTACCCGGTGGCGTACTGGGCCATCAGCTGCGTCGTCACCATCGTCGCTTTCCCCAAGGCCGTTTTCAGGCGCAAGAACGCGTTGGCCGTGTGGAAGAGCCCCGACAGAGGATTGAGATGAAAAAAAAGGACGAAAAGAGGAAATCCGTGGATCTCGAGACGGGCGAAGGGCTTATCATCGAGCGGGAGGCCCTCTTGCCGCGCGTACGGCGTGCGGGCCAGTCAGGCTGGCTCTTCGCGAGCTGGATCCTCTTCGTCGAAACGCTTCGCCCGCTCTTCGCGGGGGCGCTGTGGGTCGTCTCGGCGGATTGGGCGCGGCGCTCGGTCTTCTCCAAGGATTCCCTTCGAAATCCCGATTTCTTCCTGTACTACTCGATAGTCATCCTGGGGATATTCCTCGTCTTCCTCGCCTGGAACCGCTACAATTTCCTCAGGTTCAGGGGCGCGGACCGACGCCAGCCGAGGGGCGAGTGCGAGTCCTACGATCTCGCGCGCTACTACGACGTCAGCATGGAGGAGATCGAGGTCCTCTCGCGCGCGGACGTCGAGATATCCTTCGATCCCGACGATCGGATCGTCATCGAGACCGATTCGAAGCGGGAAATATCGGCTCTTTACGCTCCGCAGGATCCCCGCGGGCATTTCGTCCGGCTTAAGGCGAAGGAAAGCGCCGCGAAGGCCTACGTCGAGGAGTCCTGAGGGCGGCTCGGCGCGCGCGGCCGCCGGGCTAGAACAGGCCGGAGATCCTGCCCTCGGCGTCCACGTCGATCGACTCGGCGCTGGGGACCTTGGGCAGGCCGGGCATGGTCATGATGTCGCCGGTCAGGGCGACCACGAAGCCCGCCCCGGCGGACACCTTGGCGCCGCGTACCGTTATGCGGAAACCCTCCGGCCGGCCGAGCTTCTTGGGGTCGTCCGAAAGCGAGTACTGGGTCTTGGCCATGCAGACCGGGAGTTCCTTGTAGCCCAGCTCCTCGAGGCGCTCGATCTCCTTTGACGCGGCCGGAGCGAAGTCCGCTCCCTCCCCGCCGTAGATCTCGCGGACGATCGTATCGATCTTCGCCTTCAGGGGGAGGCTCGAATCGTAGAGGGGGCGGAAGGGCTTCTCCGGCCCCGAGGCCAGGCGGACCACTTCCTCGGCGAGCTCGATGCCGCCTTCCCCGCCCTTTTCCCAGACCTCCGACAGCGCGACCGAGGCGCCGCCCCGGTCGCAGGCCTCGGCGATGAGCTTAAGCTCGGCCTCGGTATCCGAGGGGAAGCGGTTGACCGCGACGACGGCGGGCAGGCCGAATTTCGCGGTCACGTTCTCGACGTGCTTGCGCAGGTTCGGAAGTCCCTTCTCCAAGGCCGGGAGGTTCTCCTTGCCCAGCTCGTCCTTGCGGACGCCGCCGTGCATCTTTAGGGCCCTGGCGGTAGCGACGATGACCACGGCCGCGGGAATCATGCCGGCCGACCGGCACTTGATGTCTATGAACTTCTCGGCGCCGAGGTCGGCCCCGAAGCCCGCCTCGGTGACGACGTAGTCTGCCAGGCCCAGGGCGGCGCGCGTGGCCGCGACGCTGTTGCAGCCGTGCGCGATGTTGGCGAAGGGGCCGCCGTGCACGAAGGCGGGCGTGCCCTCCAATGTCTGCACCAAGTTGGGCTTCAGCGCGTCCTTGAGCAGGGCCGCCATGGCGCCCTCGGCCCTAAGCTGGCGGGCGGAGAGGGGAGCCCCGCTCCTGGAATATCCGATGATGATGTCGCCTAACTTCGTCTTCAGCTCCCCGAAGCTGCGCGACAGGCAGAGGACAGCCATTACCTCGGAGGCCGCGGTGATCTCGAAGCCGTCCTCCCGGGGATAGCCGTTCGCCTTGCCCCCCAGGCCGTCGGCCACGAAGCGGAGCTGGCGGTCGTTCATGTCCATGCAGCGCTTCCAGGTTATCTGGCGGACGTCGATGTCGAGGGCGTTGCCCTGGTAGACGTGGTTGTCGATCATGGCGGCCAGGAGGTTGTTGGCCGCGGCGATGGCGTGGAAGTCGCCGGTGAAGTGGAGGTTGATGTCCTCCATGGGGACGACCTGGGCGTAGCCGCCGCCGGCCGCCCCGCCCTTGACGCCGAAGACCGGCCCCAGCGAGGGCTCGCGTACGGCGATCATCGCCTTCTTGCCTATCTTGCGAAGGGCGTCTCCAAGGCCGATCGTCGTGGTGGTCTTGCCCTCGCCCGCGGGAGTCGGCGTGATGGCGGTGACCAGCACGAGCTTGCCCGGCTTATTCGACTCGATGGACTCGAGGAAGCCGTACTCGACCTTCGCCTTGTATTTTCCGTAAAGCTCGAGGTGCCCGCTCCCTATGCCGGCCGAAGCGGCGATCTCCTCGACGTGCTTAAGCCGAGCCGCCTGGGCGATCTCGATATCGCTCTTGAAACCCATACGTCCTCCGTGGCGTCAAAGACCGCCTATACTACCCCGGCGCGGCGCGTCGTGGAAGCGGCGGCCGAGGCGGGCCTGTTGCGCGCTCCCGCCCGCGGGAGTAGATTGATGCCGATGCCGAACGAAGCGCCGAAGGCCCGAATACTCCTCGTCGAGGACGAGGGCATCCTCGCTTTGGCAGAGAGCCGCCTCTTCGAGGGCGCGGGGCATTCGGTCGCGACGGCCGGCTCGGGCGAGGAGGCCCTCAAGCTCGTTCGCGAGGGGAGCTACGACCTCATCCTCATGGATATCGACCTCGGAAAGGGAATGGACGGCGGCGAGGCGGCTCGAAGGATCCGCGAGGCCGGCGGCCCGCCCGTCGTGTTCCTGTCCTCGCATTCCGAGGAGACCGCGATATCGAAGACCCGGGGCTCAGGGGCCTACGGCTTCATACTCAAGGGATCGCCCGATCGAGTGCTCCTCGCCTCGGCGCGGATGGCCCTCGAGCTCTCATCCGCCCTGCGCAGCCTGGCGGAGAGCGAGTCGCGCTGGGCCAGCCTCTCGCGCAACGCGGCCGACTATATCGTGTCCATCGCTCCCGACGGACGCATCCTCTTTTGCAACAGGCCTCTCGGCGGCGAGCGCGGGACCGGTCCCGGAGCGCGCTTCTCCTCCTTCGCCCTCGAGGAGAGCCGAGCCGCGGTCGATAGCGCCATCGAGCGCGCCTTCGCCGAGCGCGTCTTCACGCGGCAGCTCCTCCGGGCTCCCGGGCCGGGAAGCGGGCCGATCGCCTACGAGGCGCTCTTCGGCCCCGCCGGGACGCTCGGCGCGCCCGAATACCTGACTGCGGTCCTGCGCGAGGTCGTGAGGGGAAGCGGCCCTTCCACGGACGAGGCGCCCCGCTCCGAGGAGCGCCATGCCGTCCTCGAAGCGACGCTCTCGAGCCTGGACTTCGCCCGATTCCGCCCCCTCGTCGAAGGACTGCGCGCGCTGACGGGGCTCCAGGTATCGATCCTCGCCCGCGAGGACCGCTTCCTCGTCTCTACTCCCTTCGCGCGGGCATGCGCGGCGTTCCACAGGTCCGCCCCGGCCAGCCTCGCGCTCTGCGACGCCGCCGGGCGCGCCGCCCAGATCGCCGAGCCGGAGCCGGGCGGGCCCGGCTACGTCGAGCGCCTCTGCCCGCTCGGCCTGCGCGACATCTCGGTGCCGCTTTCCGTCGAAGGCATCCGCTGGGGCACGATGTTCGCGGGACAATTCCTCTTCGACGACGACGACGCGGCTTACGAGGGTGCGGCGAGGCGGGCCGACGAGAACGGCTGGGACGCCTCGGCCTATCGCTCGGCATTAAGCGAGCTGCCGAGATTCTCCCGCTCCCGCATGGCCGAGATAATGACGCTCTTCGTATCGATCGCCGGCCTCGTCTCCGACCTGGCCGCTTCCCTCTACCGGGAGCGGATGCTGGAGCGGCCCGGGAAAACCTGACGGAATCTGACGCGAACTCGGTATATGATACGAGCATGGACGACACGATCGTATTGAGAGACCCGGGCGTCTTCCCGGATGAAGAGGTATTGAAGGCCGCCTTCGGCCGCGGCTACCCGGCCTACCTCGCCCTGCTCGACCTCCTCGACAAGCACGAGATCTCGCACGAGTGGATCTACTACCGCGACGTCAGGGCATGGCTGTGCAAGGCCTCCCGCAAGAAGAAGACGATTATCTGGATGTCCGCCTGCCGGGGCTGCCTCACGGCTGCCTTATACATTCCCGCCGCCCATATCGAGGGGCTCTACGGCCTCGATATCTCGGAAGAGGCCAAGGCGCGGATACGCGAGACTAAGAACACCGGTAAGTCCAAGAGCGCGACCTTCGAGCTGCGAAGCAAGGCCGTCCTTAAGGACCTCGAGGCTGTAATGCTCTACAAGATGGCAATCAAATAGGCTCGGCGCGATATTCGCCTCTCCGCCTTCCTGGGCGGCGTCGAGACTAGACCCTCGACTCGTACAGATCGTCCCTGATCTCGATCGCGAAACGGGCGCCCGGCCCGGCCGCCGGCTCGATCCTTCCCTTGAGCTGCGACTCGACGAGGAGGGCAGCGATCCGCAGCCCGGTCTTCGCGTCGCGCTCCATATCGAAGGACTCCGGAAGGCCGACGCCGTCGTCCGAGACCGAGAGCCGGAGCGTCCCGGGCTCGCCCCGCGCGAGCTCGATGGTGATCAGGCCCGCGCGCCCGTCCGGGAATGCGTGCCCGATCGCGTTGGCGACGAGCTCGTTGACGACGAGCCCGCAGGGCACCGCTGAATCGAGCAGCGTCACGAGGCCGCGCTCGGCCTTCACCTCGATCCCGATCCCGGGGCGGCCGGCGAGCGACGCGCGGCCGATCTCCCGGGCGAGGTCATTGAAGTAATCGCCGAGGTCTATGCGGGAAAGGTCCTTCGACTCGAAAAGCTTCTCGTGGACGAGAGCCATCGAGACGATCCGGCTATGCATCCTCGCCACCAGGGCCCTAGTCCCCGGCTCGGGCTCGGGACCGGCATCCATGTCCAGGAAGGCCGAGATCAGCTGCATGTTGTTCCTGGTGCGGTGGTAGACCTCCTGGAGGAGGACTTCCTTCTCGCGGAGGGAGCGGACGAGGCCGTCCATCGCCGAGAGCTCCGCGTCGCGCGCCGCGCGAAGGTTCGCGCTCATCGCGTTGAACGCGTCGGCGAGCAGGTCCAGCTCGTCTCCTCGGCGCCTCTTGTCGAGCGATAGCGGCTTCGCCTCGGCTTTGGGATCGAAGGAAACGAGATAGCGCGAGATCCGGGTCAGGTGCCGGGCCGTAGACCGCGAGAAGAGGAGGAACTGGGCGAGCGACATGGCGGTCATCGAGGCGAGAAGGATCGCCATCGGCGGCAGGACGGTCCGGATAAGCTCGTCCTTGATCCTGCCGCGGTCGAACTCGACGAGCATCGAGCCGAGGAGGATGTTCTCGCCGCTCCGCGAACCCCTGCTCAAGGGCGTCGAGAGCTCGACGCTCCCGGCCTTCCGGGAGCCGAGCTCGGTCCGCTCGCCGCCGGATGCGTCTATCCTTACGTAGTTGATATAGGGGTATATCCGGAGTCCCTCCGCCAGGGATCGGATGAGCT
>Ga0075317_1000113_pt1 | contig 9997 bp, 8 predicted proteins | sample MayberryNE_TuleB_FD_120068 | JGI IMG/M metagenome (GOLD analysis project Ga0075317, IMG submission 120068) | Natural and restored wetland microbial communities from the San Francisco Bay, California, USA, that impact long-term carbon... | ecosystem: Environmental > Terrestrial > Soil > Wetlands ... | reverse complement strand
TCGCGCGGTTTAGCGTCCTTGTTCCGCGCGGCGCTTTTCCAGGTAGTCCTTGCGCAGCTGCTCGGAGACGTTGGTCGGCACCTTGCCGTACTTCATGAACTCCATCGTGAACTCGGCCTTGCCCTGCGAGAGGGAGCGGATCACGGTGGAGAAGCCGAACATCTCGGACAGCGGGACCTCGGCCTCGACCTTGCAGAAGGTGCCTTCCTCGCTGGAGGAGGAGATGATGCCGCGCCGCTGGTTGATCGCGGCGAAGAAGTTGCCCTGGAACTCGGTCGGGCCCTCGATGGCCACCTTCATGATGGGCTCGAGGATAACGGGCTTGGCCTTCTCGTAGGCCTCGCGGAAGCCGCCGATCGCGGCGAGCTGGAAGGCGATGTCCGAGGAATCGACCGCGTGGGACTGGCCGTCGTTGATGGTGACCTTGGTGTTGACGATGGGGAATCCGAGGAGGCTGCCTTTCTTGATCGCTTCCTTGAAGCCCTTGTCGCAGGAGGGGACGAACTCCCTGGGGATCGCTCCGCCCTTTATCTCGTCCACGAACTCGTAGTTCTTCTCCTCGCCCGGCTCGATGAAGCCCGCGACCTTTCCGTACTGGCCCGAGCCGCCGGTCTGCTTCTTGTGGGTGTAGCTGAAATCGGCGCGCTGGGTGATGGCCTCGCGGTAGGCGACCTGGGGCATGCCCGTGGTGACGTCGCACTTGTACTCGCGCTTCATGCGCTCGATGTATACCTCGAGGTGGAGCTCTCCCATGCCCTTGATGATGCACTGGTTGGACTCGGGGTCGACGTAGGTCTGGAAGGTCGGGTCTTCCTTGGTGAAGCGGTTGAGGGCCTTCGCCATCTGGTCCGAGGACTTCTTGTCCACGGGCTCTATGGCGAGGCTGATGACCGGCTCGGGGACGAACATCGAGGTCATGGCGTAGTTGAGGTCGGGGTGGCAGAAGGTGTCGCCCGAGGCGCACTCGACGCCGAAGAGGGCGACGATATCGCCGTTGTAGCCCTCGGCGATGTCTTCCATGTTGTTCGCGTGCATGCGCACCAGGCGGCCGACCTTGAACTTCTTGCGCGAGCGGGTGTTGTAGAGCTCGGTGCCCTTCTTGATGTCGCCCTGGTATATGCGCACGTAGGTCAGCTGGCCGTACTGGCCGTCCTCGAGCTTGAAGCCGAGGGCTACCGTCTTCTCGCTGGGGTCGGCCTTGAGCTGGACCTGCTCCTCGCCCTTGTCGAGGTCGAGGGCGAAGTTCTTGACCTCGGTCGGGTCGGGGAGGTAGCGCTCGACGCCGTCGAGGAGGAGCTGGACGCCCTTGTTCTTGTAGGCCGAGCCCACGAATACGGGCACCACCTGCTCGGCGATGCAGCCCTTCCGCAGGGCGCGGATGATCTGCTCGTTGGTGGCCGCGCCCTCGAGGGCCGCCTCCATGAGCTCGTCGTCGAACATCGAGGCGGACTCGATGAGCTCCTCGCGGTACTTCTCGGCGTCCGCCGCGAGGTGGGCGGGAATCTCGGCGTAGCGCAGCTCGCTGCCGCCCTCGCCGTCGAAGTAGACGGCCTTCATCTCCAGGAGGTCGACGACGCCCTCGAGCTTGTCCTCGAGGCCTATCGGGATGGTCATGAAGACGGGATTGAGGCCGAGCTTCTCGCCGAGCTGGGCCTTGACCTTGAAGGGGTTGGCGCCGGTGCGGTCGCACTTGTTGATGAAGGCGAGGCGGGGGACGTGGTAGCGCTTGAGCTGGCGGTCGACGGTGATCGACTGGGACTGGACGCCCGCGACCGAGCAGAGCACGAGGATGGCCCCGTCGAGGACGCGCAAGCTGCGCTCTACCTCGATGGTGAAGTCGACGTGGCCGGGGGTGTCGATCAGGTTGATCGTGGTTTCCTTCCAGGAGACGTTAGTCGCCGCCGACTGGATGGTGATGCCCCGCTCGCGCTCGAGGTCCATGGAATCCATGGTGGCCCCGGCGCCGTCCTTGCCCTTGACCTCGTGGATCGCGTGGATCTTCTGGCAGTAGAAAAGAATGCGCTCGGAAAGCGTCGTCTTGCCAGAGTCGATGTGAGCGCTGATGCCGATGTTCCGCATCGTGTGGATGTCGATTGCCATGTCGGTCTCCAACCTCTTCCTGAGATATGCTCGGTGATGTACGCCGCCGCGATCCATGTCGCGTCCGGCAGCTGCTGCTCTATATTTGGCCGCCGGCTCTATCGCAAGCTCTGCGGTTTGTCGTCGTTTCTAGGAAAAATCCCCGATATGGATCGCACTCTAGTGAAAATGGGGATAAGTTTCAAGTACGGCCTGAAGAATACGCCTTGCGCGGAAACTAAAGGGGTGTATACTTTTCGACTTTTTTCGGTTCGGTAGCCAGTCCGAGTCGGCGAAGAGCCGCCGGGCGATCCTACCGCCGGATTCTCTCGGACGCGAGGTAGGCCGCAAGCTCGGCAAGCTGGGCGAGCAGATCGAGGTCCACGAGCTCGGGCCTGTCGGCCGGCGTGTGGATAATCCGGTCGAAGCGGTGAGGATCGGCGCTCGTCGCGGCGATCGTCGGAATGCCGGCCGGCCAGAAAAGGTAGTGATCGCTTTCGTACCAGGGACCCGCTTCGCGGAAGCTGCCGATGCTCCCGGCGGCGGACATGACGGCGGCCTTCGCCTCTTCGGGGAAGTTGAAGAAGGACAGGGCGGTCGCCCCCGCGTCTCCAGCGCCCTCGGCGCCTAAAGTCCCACCGGCGCCATCGGCGCGCGAAATCCCTCCAGCGCCCTCGGCGCCTGAAGTCCCGCCGGCGCCGTCGCAGTTCATCGCGAAGGATATGTCGGCGACCGTCCCGCCGCGGGCGGCGAGCCAGGCCTTTTCGCCGTAGGCCTTGCATTCCTCGCCCATGAAGAAGACGACCTCGAGATCCGAGTTCCCGTCGAGGGCGGCGCGCGCGGGTCCTTCCCGAGAGGCGACAAGCTCCGCCGCGGCCAATAGGACCGCGACGCAGCCGCCGTTGTCTATAGCGCCGGGCGTGTAGTGCTTGGTGTCGAGGTGGGCGCAGAGGAGGCGCCGCTTGGCTCCCTCGGGGCCCCGGCGCAATAGTCCGCTGATGGTGGCCGAGCGCGAAGGCCGCGTCGACGCCTCGATCTCGAGCTCGAGGCGCGCGCCCTCGGCCGCGAGGCCCGCGGCGCCGAAGGGAATAGTGACGGACGACAGGGCGAGGTCGGGATCGGCGAAGATCGGCCAGATCCCCTCGGCATGGGGCGAGACGGCGACGACGGCCGCGGGCCTTCCCGCTTCGAGCAGGGCAACAAGGGCGCGGTGCTCCTCGGGATTATAGAAATCGAAGGCCTTGGGCATGATCGGGGAGGCGCAGAGAGCCGGACCGAGGACGAGGATGCGCCCCTCGAGGGCTCGTCCGCCCCGAGCTTCGGCCAGGGCGGCGAGCTCCTCGAGGCTCGCGGCATAGAGGGCTTCGCCTGAGGCGCGGACCGAGGGGCTGAAGGGATTGGCCGTCGCCTGCAGGGGGGCGCCGCCCGAGGTCAGTGAGCACGAGCCGAATAGCCAATCCGGGCAGGGATACTCCGCGCGCGATACCTCGAATCCCGCGCCTCGCAGGATCGATTCGACGTAGGCCTCCGCCCTCGCGGCTCCCCGCGATCCCACGGGCCTCTCGCCTATCCTCATGATCGCCTCGAAGTGGCGCTTAACCAGGCTTCTCGCCGTCGATACGTCCATACTGGCCTCCATCGGCCCCGAGCCTACGATGCCCCCGCGTCAGCGCTATGTCAGCAGCCTGCATCCAAGCTGCCGATTAGGCGCGAGGCGAGGCGGCGGTACTCGTCCGCGAGGAAGTCAGGCTCGATCGACTCGGCTTCCGCCGCCGCCCCCAGGGTGGCCCGCGCGAACCAGGCGGCCTCGCCGACGACGAGGACGAGCTCGGAGAGGCCGATCGAGTCGCGTCGGGACCGGACGGCGTAGGCCGCCGCCTCGAAGGCCTCCGCTTCCCGCGCGGGGCATCGGATCCGCGCCTCGAAGGTCGGTGAGGACTCGCCCATCCGGACCAGGAGCTCGTCGGTCCGGGGGTGCCTGGACCGGTCGAAAGCCTCGTCCGTCGCCTCGGCCGAGACGATGCGCGAGGCGAAGAACTGGCGATAGTCCTCCCTCAGCCTGCACCAGGCGAGGAGCCTCCACCCCTTCGGCTCACGTAAGAGGGCGCAGGGCTCGACGAGCCTGTCCGTGACCGAGCCCGATCCGTCGCGGTACGAAATTCGGGCGACGAGCCCCCGCGCCAGGGCGTCCCGCAGGATCGACAGCGTATCGCCATCGTGCCGCGCCGCTCTTGCCGACGGGATCGAGGCGATCCCGTCCTCGAGCCGTTCTATATAATCGCGGCTATCTGAGCCGAGCACGGCCCTGATCTTCGCCATGGCGGATCCCATCGCGCCGGCCATGCGGCGGTCCTCGCCGGGCCCGGCGATCCGGCAAGCCAGGAGGAGGGACGCCGCTTCCTCCTCGGTCAGCGCCAGGGGAGGCAGCCTCCAGCCTCGCTCGAGCGCGTAGCCGACTCCCGCCTCGGCCCGCAGCGGCACGCCGGACTCGAGGATGGCTTCCATGTCGCGGTAGATCGTCCGGACGCCGACCTCGAACTCGGCCGCGAGCTCCTTCGCCCGTACTAGGCTTCGCGCCTGCAGCCGTACGAGGATAGCCGCGAGGCGCTCGGTCCTGTTCATTTGCGCGAGTCTAGCCGGCCTATCTTCGATGGGCAACAGTCGGGCTTCGGGACTCGCGGCCTTCGGCTTCTCGGTGTAGAATCAAGGGATATGGGAGCCGTCCTGCGCCGTTCCGTCATTATTCCCGCCCTGCTCCTGTGCGCGAGCGCGGCGGCGGGAGCGGAGACGCGCGTCATGGCCACGACCATGAAGGGACAGACTAGGACGAGCGATACCCTCGTGCGGGAGACGCCCCTCGCCGACGGGCTCGAGGTGATCATCGAGGACGAGGACGGCATGAGCCGTTCGATCCTGGACGCCGAGGGCCGCGTGCTGTACGAGCGCGTCGAGTCCGGGCAGGACTACCTGACTATCACGAGCGACGGCCAAAGCGCGAGGATCTCGGGCTCGTGGAAGGGCAAGCGGATCGAGGTCGCGCGGGACCTCAAAGGCTGCGGATTCTACGGCTGCCGCTTCGAATTCGCGCTCCGCGCCATGATCGAGCGCGGCCTCGACTCGATGAGGTTCGTAATGGTCCATCGCGAGGATCCCTCCGACCCCGCCGTCATGGATCTGAGGCTGGATGGCCGGGAAAGCTATAACGGCGGCGAGGCGACCAGGATCAAGATCACCCTGACCGGCGTCCTTTCGCATTTCTGGAACGCGCGCTTCCTGGTCGACGATCGCGGACGGATCCTGAGGTTCTCGGGCAACAAGGGCCCGGGCACCTCGAGCATGCTGATCGAGCTGGTCGATGTACGTCCCTGAGGCTCCGGGCAGAGAGGATGACGCCGCTTCCCGCGCGGGCGCGGCCGCGGTCCGCGTCCTCGCGATCGTCGCGGCTGCCCTCGTCATAGCGATCCTGGCGGGGACGATAGCCGGACTGGCTTCAGGGTCTCGCCAGAGGAAGCTTTCGAGCGAGATCGCTTCGGCGGCCGTAGCCGCCGAGGCCCGAGGAAGGGCCGCCTTTACCGGCATCGGCACGATCCGCGCGAGGAGCGCCGACCCTGATCCCGCGGTGGTCATCGCGACGGTCGCCTTTCCCTACGACGCCTCGGACTTGGCCTTCTCGGAGGAAATCGGGAAGAAGGCCCCGGTACTGCGCGCGGCCGCGCTGGCGGTGCTCGAATCCCGGGGCGCGGACGATCTGGGACCGGCCTTCGAGTCCGGGATCAAGGCCGCCATGCGCGACGCCTTCAACGCGCGCCTCTCCTTGGGCAGGGTCGACGAGGTCTGGCTGTCCGACTTCGCGCTCGTGCGCTAGCAGGCTGCTGACAAGCATCGAGTTTGTCATCACCCTGTTACCGGCCCTGTCACTTGCGGCCGCGCCGTTTGTTACATACTCATCCTAAGCATGCGAGAGGCGATATGCGCGCGATTGCGATAGCGGCTGCGGCTTTCATTTTCGTCGGGGCGGCTTCGGCCGAGGCCAGGGTATTCAGGACTATCATCAAGGGCGAGACGAAGCTCCAGTCGAGCGAGTACAGCGAGGAATCGGCAGGCGGGCTGCCGAGGATCGTCGAGAAGGGCGAGGACGGCATCGTGACGACCCAGCTGACGGCCGACGGGACCGTGGCTTGGACCGAGATCCAGTCGAAGGATGGCAGCGTCCGAATGGCCTCCGAGGGAGGCTTCGTGGTTACGAGCGGGACCTGGGAGGGCAAGCCGGTCTCCGGCCGCTACGAGCTCAAGGGAGTTGGGTTCTACGGCTCAGGATTCTCCTTCGCCCTTCGCGCCCTCGCGCGGAGCGGGGAAAAGAGCCTCAAGTTTCCCATGATCGGCGTAAAGGATCCTTCGAAGGGCATGGTCATGGAAATAAAGCGCGACGGCAGCGACGTCTTCAACGGCAAGAAGGCAGTCAAGGTCAAGATATCCCTGACGGGCATCATGGCCGGCCTGTGGAGCGGCAAGATGCTGATGGACGAGGATGGAGCCCTTTTCCGCTTCGAGGGAAGCCAGGGGCCCGGCACGCCGAACATGGTGACCGAGCTCGTCGAGTAGGCCGCGGCGGCGCTCGGCGGGAGCGCCCGCCGCTAGAGCTTCGCGGACTCCCAGGTCCGGTACAGGTAGCGCTTGATCTTCTTCGACGAGGTCTTTTCGAACTCGGAAGCGCGCAGGCTGAATTCGCTTATCTTCTTGTAAAGGGGCAGGGAGCGGTTCACGCGCTCGACCTCCTCCTTGACGAGCTCGGAGACGCTCGAGAGATCGGAAGCGAGCTCCGGCCCGCGGTCCGCGGCTATCGACTCGAGGTCGGGGACGATGGCGGCCGCGACCTCCTCGGCCGCGCCGGCGGCCTCCGGCCCGGGCGCGCGCTTCCCGACGACCAGGATCTCCTTGACGACGCGCGAGCCGTCGAAGCGCGACTCGATCTCCTCGGGATAGATGTTCTTGCCGCCCGCGGTGACGATGAGGCTCTTGATGCGCCCCGTGATGTAGATGAAGCCGCGGCCGTCGATCCGGCCCAGGTCTCCCGTTCGCAGCCATCCGTCCTCGGTAAAGGCCCTAGCCGTCTCCTCGGGGTCGCGCCAGTAGCCCTTCATGAGCGAGGGCGATCGGACCTGGATCTCGCCGACGCCCTCGGCGTCGGGCTCGGCTATGCGGGCCAATGTCTCGGTCACCGCGATGCCCGCCGAGCGGTGGTCCAGCTTCCCGATGCGGTTGGTCGAGATGAGGGGACCGTTCTCGCTCATGCCGTAGCCTTGGACGATGGTGAAGCCGAGCTCCTCGAAGGCCATCGCCGTGGACGCGCTCAAGGGACCGCCCCCCGATACGAGGAGGCGAATCGAGCCCAGGCCCGCCTTGGATCGGACGCTTCGGAGGAGGGCCCGGCCTATCCCCGGCATGCCCAGTCCCAGGCCCAGGCGGGAGAGGCCCAAGAGGAAGCCGACCAGGGCCCGCAGCGCCCCTCCTTTCGCCTTAATGCCCTGGGCTAGTCCCTGCGCGAGCTTGTCGAAGAGGATCGGCACGCCGATGACGACGGTGCCTCCCGTATCCCGCGCGTCGTCGATGATGACCTTGCCGATGACCTTCTCGCAGATGGTGACCGAGGCGCCGACCGCGAGGGGCGATAGGAGGGTGCAGGTCGTCGGGTAAGTATGGTGAAGGGGAAGGACGCAGACGAAGACGTCGTTGCCGTCGATGGGCAGTGCCTCGATCGAGGCCGCGATGTTGGCGATGATGCCGCGATGCGCGAGCATGACCGCCTTGGGCTTCCCCGTCGTGCCCGAGGTGAAGATGAGGGAGGCGAGGGTATCGGGCTCGATCGTCGCGGGATCGGGCATCGCGCCCGCGCCGCCGCCCGCGGCGACGCGGCCCTCGGCGACCGCGTCGGTCCAGGAAAGCCCCGTCGTCCCGGCGCCCGGCTTCCCGTCGAGGCCGACTACGAGGAGGGCGGCCGGCGAGGGCTGTCCCGCGCAGCCGGCGAGGGCCTCGGGAAGGCGATCGGCCATGGATCGCGAGGCGATGACGGCCGCGGGCTCGGCGGCTTTGACGATGCGGCCGACGTCATCGGCCGGCAGGAGGACATCGACGGGGACGGCCACGAGGCCGGCGGCGACCAGGGCGAAGTAGGCGGCTCCCCACTCCGGCCTGTTCTCCGACCATATGATTACCCGGTCGCCGCGCTTAAGCCCGCGCGAGAGGATGCAGGACGCGAGGGCCGAGCCCTCGGCGCCCAGGCGCTCGTAGCTCCACTCGTCGAAGGCTGTTTTGCCGCGGCACCGGTACCGGAAGGCTACGCGATCCGCGTACCTGGCGACGACGTCGCGGTAGAAGAATCCGAAGTTGGGCCAGGCGAAATCCGAGGCGGTGGCGCTGCGCATTGTGCTCTCCGTGTATCGCGATTCTATCGGCGCGGCTCGTAATGGGCAAGCTCGGGCGCGGCGCCGCGCCGCTTGCCAGGCCGCGACGCCGGGGCTAGTATTCGCGCCATGAAGGATCCGACCGCTCGATTCACGGACAGGGTCTCGGATTACGTCAAATACCGCCCCCGATATCCGAAGTCCGCGATCGCCTTCCTCGAGAGGAAGGCGGAACTTCATCCCTCGTGGACGGTAGCCGACATCGGCTCGGGGACCGGCATTTCCAGCGAGCTCTTCCTCGACGCCGGTTGCCGCGTCCTCGGCGTCGAGCCCAACCGCGCGATGCGCGAGTCAGCCGAGTCCGCCTTCGCGGGCCGCCCCCTTTTCGTCAGCGTCGATGGCAGGGCCGAGGCGACCGGCCTCGAGGCCGGATCAGTCGACCTCTACGTGTCGGGCCAGGCCTTCCATTGGTTCGATCGCCCGGCCGCCCGAGCGGAAGCCCTTCGCATCCTAAGGCCGCCTAAGCGCGCCCTCCTCATGTGGAACGATTGGAAGGCCGAGGACTCGCCTTTTTTCCGTGATTACGACCGCCTGCTCAGGACCAGGATGCCGAGCCGCTCCGAGAGCGACCATCGGAACCTGAGCGCCGCCGATTTCGACGCCTTCTTCGGCGCCGGCCGATGGAGTCGCGAGACGATCGCGAATCCGCATCGCATGGACCTGGAGGGCCTGCGAGGCCGCCTCCTGTCGGCGTCCTACGCGCCCAAGCCAGGAGATGCGGGCTACGAGGAGACGATGGCCGAGCTCGAGGAGCTGTTCGCGCGCCACGAGTCCGGAGGCGAGGTCGAGTTCGCCTATACGACAGTCCTGTACCTCGGCGAGCTTTCGGCGTAGGGACAGCGCGGCCCCGACGGCGGCAAAGTGCCGCGCCCGAGACCGGCGTCCTACTTCCCGGCGAAGGCCTTGCGCAGCGCGACCTTGTCCGTCTTGCCCACGCCGGTCTTCGGGATCGCGGCCGTCAGCTCTACGCGGGTCAGCAGGGCCTCGCGCGGGATGATGCCCCGATCGATGTAGCTTTTAATATGCTCCATGACCCTATGGGCCGAGATCTCCTGGCCCGGCTTAAGGACCACGGCGGCCAGCGGGGTCTCGCCCCACTTCTCGTCGCCTCGGCCGACCACGGCCGCCTCGGCTACCGCGGGATGGGCCATGATGATGTCCTCGAGCTCCAGGGAGGACAGCCACTCCCCGCCGACTTTGATGACGTCCTTGAGCCGGTCGGTGATGCGCAGGGATCCGGTCTTGTCCCGCACCGCCACGTCCTGGGTATGCAGCCAGCCGCCTTCCCAGAGCTTTTCGGAGTTCGCCTCGTCCTTGTGGTAGCCCTGGGTCAGCCAGGGCGCTCGCACGACGATCTCGCCCGAGCTCCTGTCGTCGAGGGCCTGGTCCTTGCCCTCGGGACTGAGTATCCGGGTATGGACGAAGGCGATCGGGTTGCCGGTCCTGGTTCGGCGGGC
>Ga0075317_1000112_pt1 | contig 10023 bp, 11 predicted proteins | sample MayberryNE_TuleB_FD_120068 | JGI IMG/M metagenome (GOLD analysis project Ga0075317, IMG submission 120068) | Natural and restored wetland microbial communities from the San Francisco Bay, California, USA, that impact long-term carbon... | ecosystem: Environmental > Terrestrial > Soil > Wetlands ... | reverse complement strand
TGAGGTTCTCGAAGGGTATGCGGTTCTGCGCGACCGCGGGCTCGTCGAAGTTGACCTGCTCGACGCGGAGCATGGCGAAGAAGCGCTCGCCCTCCTTGGGGCTGCGGATCTGGCCGTAGACCGTGTCGCCTGTCTTCAGGTTGAAGAGCCTGATCTGGCTGGGGCTTATGTAGATGTCGTCGGAGCCGGGCAGGTAGGAGTTCTGGGGCGAGCGCAGGAAGCCGTAGCCGTCGGGCAGGATCTCCAGCGAGCCGTAGGCGTAGATGATTCCGCCTCGGTCCGTGTGCGCCTTCAGGATGTAGAAGATGAGCTCCTGCTTCTTGAAGGCGATCATCTCCTCGTGGTTGATGCCGTACTTGCCGCCGAGATCGCGCAGCTCCTTCAGGCCCATCTCGGTCAGGTCGTTGATGGAGAGCCGCGATCGCGCCTCGCCGTAGTCGGTCCTGCCGTTCTGCTCAGCCGGAGCGGCGGGCGAGCCCGAGCCGGGCGTCCCGCCCTGGCCCCCGCGCTCGAAGCTTTCCGTGCGCCGGACGAATCCCGCCGGGGCCTGGTCGCGAGCCGCCTGTTCCTCGGGCTTACGCTCGTCCTGGGCGTTGGAAGCTCCCCCCTCGGAATCGCCTCGCGGCTGCTTGCGCTTTACCCGGACGCGCACGGGAGCCCTCGCCGAGGACTCGTCGCCCTCGGACTGGGCCTCATCGTCGGCCTGCGCGCCCTCGCCGTCGAGAGCCTCGGCTTCGCCAGCTGCCTCGAGTCCCTCCTCCGGCGCCGCGGCGTCGAGCTCGGGCTGCTCCTCCGGATCCTGGCCTTCTGCCTGATCGAGGGCTCTCTTCTTGCGGATGATCGCCATGGGTTTCTCCGTGCGCTCTCTTGGGTTGTCCATTGTTTCGGGGCGGGCCCGAGGGCCCTTTCCTTTTCGTATGGTCGAGGTGTCCGGGATTAGTGGGCCGTACTGATGACTCGGCCGCTAGGGGCCTCATCCGGGGCGCGAGAACCGAGGTTCACGCATACGCCGCGAATGAACGCGGCACCGCTCCAGGCTCTAAACCGAACTATATTCCGGCCTAATGGCCTTGTCAACCGCCGACGGCGGTCCGTTGCGCCTATAGAAATCAAGCGTTTTTCTTCAGCGGGGGCCGTCCGTCGCCCCTCGGCGCCATGCGTCCGGCGATGGAAGCCGCGCCGCGCAGCGCGAACTCGGCCGCGGCTTCCCTGATGTCGCGCCTCGCGCCTTCGAATCGAGCGCTCTGCTCGGATGCCTGGCCGTCGGCGGCCCTCCACGCGAACCACACGAGGCCCACCGGCTTCTCCGCGCTGCCGCCCGAAGGCCCGGCGATGCCGGTGATAGCCAAGGCGATGTCGGCGCCGCTTGACTCGAGCGCGCCCGCGGCCATCGCGATCGCCGTCTCGCGCGATACCGCGCCGAAGGATTCGAGCAGGTCGCGGCCGACGCCCAGCAGCTTCGCCTTGCACTCGTTCGAATAGGAGACGATACCGCCCCAGAGCGCGGCCGAGGATCCCGGCAGGTCGGTAATCGCCGCCATGGCGAGGCCCCCGGTGCAGGATTCCGCGCAGGCTATGGTAAGGCCGCGATCCACGCAGACGCCGAGCAGGAGGGCCGCGGCTTCCGCGAGGGCCGGGGCGGGATTATCCTCGGTTCCTAACGCTTCGCTAGGGCGCCCGCCTGGGGTCATTGCGGCGCCTGCCGATCGCGAACGCGGCGCGCCCAACTAGGCTCGCGACGTCCCGACGTCGAAGGGATTGAAGGCCGAGCTGTCGCGTATCATCTCGCAGCTTCCCTCGAACACCACTCCGTCGGCGATCCTGAGCCTCGCGGTGCGGACGTTGCCGTAGACCTTGGCGCTCGGCAGCATCTCGAGCCTTTCGAGGGCCTCGATATCGCCGTGCACGACGCCTCCGACGACGACGCTCGCGGCCTTGACGCGGCGCGCGTTGACGACGGCCTCGGGATCGATGACCAATCGCCCCTCGGCCTCGATCTCGCCCTCGAAGCGGCCCTTGATGCGAAGGGAATCCTTGAATCGGAGAGTGCCGGAGAAGCTCGTTTCCTTGCCCAGCGTCGTCGAGGCGAGGCCAGCGCCGTCGCCCTTCCTGGATTTCGCCACCTAGTTCCGCCTCACTTGTGGGTCATGACGAAGACGCCGTCCCAATCCTCGGGGGGCGGATTGTCGATGTAGAATTTGCATCGGAGGTAGTAGACCTTCGAGGGACCGTCGCCCTGGTCGATCTTTAGAGCCTCGCCGAAGTACTTGAGCGCCTCGTCGAAGCGCATGAGCTTATAGAGCTTGCGCCCCTGGGCGAACAGCTCGACTACCCTCCGCTTCTCCTCGGAGATCACTGCCGATTCCTCATTGCGCGGGGGATCCCCGGTACCTCGTCTTGATCGCGGGGAGGGCCGTTTCCAAGCTCTTAATGGTGTCGGCCTCGGCGCGGAGGGAGGCGACGGCGGCGTCCAGGACGTCGAGCTTCGCAAGGGCGGCCTCGGCGTCGCCCCTAGCCCGGTCCACGAAGGGCTTGGCCGTGCCGCACTCGGGCTCCAGGGCCTTCGCCTCGTCGATGATGCCGGAAAGGGGCTGGCGTAGGCCGTCGGTATACTCGAGGACGCGATCGGCGATCGCCTCGGCGACCCGGATCCGCTCCTCTCGGCGCTCGATCTGGTGGATGAGCTCGTATGTCCTGAGCACCGCCCTGATCCGCGCCAGCACCTCGGAGAAGTTGAAGGGCTTCGTGATGTAGTCGTCGGCCCCGAGCTCGAGGCCCTCGACCTTGTCCTTCACGTCGTCCATCGCCGAGAACATGATGATGGGGGTCTCGGCGAATTCCCGGTACTCGTCGCTGGTCTTGAGTATCTTGGTCACTTCCCAGCCGGAGAGCTTGGGCATGACGTTGTCGAGGATGATGAGGTCGGGCTTGAAGCGCTTGACCGCCTCGAGCGCCTCGGTGCCCGAATCCGCCTTTTCGATGACGAAACCGAGCTTGGTCAGCATCACTTCGAAGAACTCGAGGTTGATCTGCTCGTCGTCGACGAGGAGTATGCGCTTCTTCGTATCCATTCGGCTCCGATCCTAGCCCGCGGCGCGGCTTCCGCCGCGCGCGATATCAGATACAGCTATTCTCACACGGGGGTAGTAGCCTGTCAATGCGATCGCGCCGCCGGACGGCCGCCGCGAAGGCTAGGCCTGGGGCTCGGTCGGATCGGCTTGCGGACCGGCTAAAGGGTTGACCGTCCAGGCGGCTTTCTTCAGCTCCCTGCCGGGCCGGAAGGAGGCGACGCCGTGGTCCTCGACCGATACGATGGCCCCGGTCTTCGGGTTGCGGGCGCGCTTGCGGCCCTTGCGCAGCTTGACCTCGAAGGTGCCGAAGCCGCGCAGCTCGACCGTCTTGCCCGCGAGGATCGCGCCCTTGATCTCGTCGAAGAGCGCGTCGATGAGGCCGTGGATTTCCTTGCGGTTCATCGTCCTGCCGGCGTGAAGAGCTTCGATCAGCTCGGCCTTCGTGACTTTACCAGCCATGGTCCCCTTCCCCGTGCCCTAGTATGGTTATCCGGCCGCGCTCGAAGGGAGCGCCCCGTCCTTCGCGCTTATGCCCCTAGAGAGTTGACGAGCCGCTGCATCCTCGACTTCTTGCGGGACGCGGAGTTCTTCGTGACAATGCCCTTGCGGGCGGCGGTGTCGATCTTCTTGATCATATCCTTGAGCGCCGCCTCGGCGTCCGCCTTGTCCTTGCCCTTCGAGGCCGCGACGACTTTCTTGGCGGAGCTGCGTACAGCGGTCTTCGCCGCCTTGTTCGCCGCATGCCGCTTAATATTCTGGCGGTTTCTCTTCTCGGCGGAATTATTAGTGGCCAAATGAACTACCCTCCGTATGAACCTATCCGACTACTGGGGGAGGCTACCAGAACCCGGCCCGGTTGTCAATACTCGGGACGGTCCGGGCTAGCTCGGGGAACCATAGTATAAAAAGAATTATCGTTTATTCCCGCTCGATAGCTCGGGCTCCGGCCGGGCAGACGAAAGCGCGGCCGAGACTGACCGAAAAAGCCGGAGGCTGCCCTTAGGCAGCCTCCTAGCCTCCGTTTGCGGTCGTATCAGGAAAAATCGCGGGGTCGGCGCTCGGTCCTCTTGCATTTCTCGCATTCGGCGAGGTTCTTTACCTTGCCGTTCTCGAAGAGGGTCTTCATCTTGACTTCCCCGCCGCAGGGGCAATAGAAGCGCTGAGTCGCGCTAGCCGATCGGGAGTTCTTGGATACCTGTGCCATGGTCTGCTCCTTGGTTTGGCCGCATTAAGATAATGAAAAGGCTTCGGTAGTGTCAATTGGAAGGGGAAGAGGCTCCGCCGGGACGGCGTCTCCCCCGGATCGCCTAAAAAAGCGCTCCCGGGGCAGGAGGAATACCCCGGGAGCGATGAAGAAGGTGGGTCGAGCGGCGTCTCGTCCGTACGGCCGCTCGTATTGATAACATCCTTCCTTAGCCGAGGTTACGGTTTTCGGCGCGGGACTCCGAATAGTCCACGGAGCCAGGCGGCGGCGGATAGGGCCCTGTCCTTCGCCCGCTGCAGCAATGTCGCGCCATAGCGGTCGCCGAAGTCGCGGGCGGCCGCGTCGATCGAGTACGACAGCCCGTACTTCCGCTTAAGCTCGTCCCAGTGCTGCACGATGAACATGTACAAGTCCGAGCTCGTGCGCCCGGGAAAGCGCGAAACGAGGCCGCCGTCGGCGATCGCCGAGGCCACCGGCGAGTAAACCCCCTTGTACCAGGAAAGCAGGGCCTCCTCGAAGGACATCTCGTCCTTGCTGCCCTGGTTGGCGAAGTACTTGTGGACGAGGATGTGCTCCAGGACCTGGTCGTAGCGGCCGGGGCTCGTGAAGTCCAGGGACTCGTCTCCCGTTATCCGCCCGTAGCCGGTCTTCTCGTAGAATCGGCGCTTCTCGTAGGCGACGAGCTCCTTCCGTATCTCATCTAGGGTCATGCCCGGCCGCAGGGAAACGGCCGATCCGAGCCTGGTCACCTCGGCGTCGATCATGGCCGCGCCGCGGGACCTGGCTACCGAGACGCGGTGGTTCCCGTCCCTGACGAAGTAGACGCCCCCTATCTCGTAGATGCGGATGGGCGGCAGGGGCACGTCCTTGTAATGGGCCATGTTGACGCTGATCCATCGGTTCCGAAGGAATTCCTTCCTGGGAAGGAAGTGCCGGTCGAAGTCCCTGTAGCGGCCCTCGCTTCCGACGATGCGGTCCAGGGGCACGGCCTCCATGCCGACGTAGGTCTCCGATTCTGGCTTCAGGATGGCGAGCACGTCCTCGAGGGGGAGGAGGCTTCCGCGCGAGGGGTCCATGAGGCGCGCTACGCGCGACAGGAGCTCCCGCGTCCTGGCCCTGGCGAAGTCGCCCTCGGCTTGATTCGCGAACCACTCAGGCATCGCCTAGGCCTCCGTGTCGATGATCCAATGCCCGAACGCGTTGACGACCGTCGTGTCACCGTATTCGGTGATGCGGACGTCCCTGAGGTCGTACAGGTGGATATGGCCGTGGACGAGCCAGCGCGGCTTAAAGGCGCGCATGAGCCAAAGAAAGCATTTGAAGCCCCGGTGGCACAGGTCGTCGCGGTCGTGGATGCCTCTCGGGGACGCGTGCGTCAGGACTATATCGACCGCCCTGCCGAGGAAGATGCGATTGAGCAAGAGCCGCGGGACGAGGAGGGCGATGCGGAGGGCCATCGCCGCCTCGCTGTACTGGTTGGGGCCGTCGTTGTAATGCATCGAGCCGGGGAGGCCGAGTATTATCAGTCCCTCCTCCCTAATGATCCTGAAGCCGAGGTTGGCCGCCCCCGTGGCTCGCCAGTGGTCTTCGATGGCCGAGAGGTCGTTCGTCATCGGCCACCTGCCGGCGAAGACGCGGTCCAGCGGGGCCTCGACGTCGTGGTTGCCCGCGACGTAGGCCATGGGCTTGTTGAGCATCGACGAGATGAAGCCGAGGTACTCCGCGGGCAGGTCCCCGGCGCTGAGCACCAGGTCGACCTCCCCGTAGCGCTCTTTCATGCGCGGCGAGTAGACCAGGGGATCGACCTGGTCCGAGACGCAGAGGATCTTCATCGCCGGGACGCCGGAGAGGCGGAAGCCTTGAGCATCTCCTGGAGCTTGTCCTTGGTAAGGAGCTCGACGGATCGGTTCTCGGCGAAGTCCAGGGCCGCGCGGCTGAAGCCCGAGCTCGTGACGACGGTGCCTCGGACTATGCTGAGCTTCTTCATCTGGTCGATGAGGGAGCGCACCGTGCCCTCGTCGAGGTTGTCGGAGATCCTGAGGAAGCGGACGAGCCTCGGTATCTTCTTGGCGGCCATCCACTTATCCGAGTCCGATTCGACCGCGATGATGTCCACCCCGTTCTGCACCTCGTTGAGGTCGCGTATGGACAGTCCCATGGGGCCCTGGACCACGGCCTTGCAGATCTCGGCGAACTCGTCGCGGCCGCAGGTCAGGTAGTCCTTCATCCGATCGTCGGTGCGGTATTCCTGGTACTGGGCGAGCTTCTCCGCGACGTCGCGGAAGCCCGGCTTCTTGGAGTATATCCGCTCCCACTGCTCGATGGCCTGGTCCAGGCTCCGTGTCTTCTCGTAGCACATGGCCAGGAAGTAGCGGCAGTACAGGCTCTCGGGGAGGGATTCGTCCTTGATCTGCTTCGAGGCGCGCTCGAGCTCGGGGATGGCCTTGTCCAGGGAGCCTAGGCTCATGTAGCAGCCGCCCCGCTCGACGAGGCACTTAAGCCTGAGATCCTGGCCCCGCGAGGCCTTCTCGAAGGAGAGGAGGGCGGCCGTGTAATCGCTCATCTCCTTCAATATTTTCCCGATGTAGAAAAAAGCCTCGTAGTCGTCGGGATTCCACTTTATCGAAGATTCGAACTCGGCCTTGGCTTCCATGGCGTGCTTGGTGCGGTAGAGGATCATCGCGAGGGCGTGGTGGGCCTCGTGAAGCCGCTCGTCCATCTCGATGGACTTGCGCAGGTAGTTGGCGGCGACGTCGGTCTTGCCTCGCGCCTCGAAGAGGCGGCCCGCGTTCATGTAGTGGAGGGCCGAGCGGGGCTCGAGCTTCGAGAGGAGGATGTGCTCCTTCAAGGCGTCCTCGAGCTGGCCGAAGCGCTCGAAGAGGGCCGCGATCCTCTTGCGGAAATCGATCTCGGGAAGCTCGGGACCGAACTGCCCGATGTGGTTGACCGACTTCAGCTCCATGAGGGCCAGCTCGGGCTTGCCCTCGGCGGTGTAGGCCTGGGCGAGATACCAGTGGGCGACCGCGTTCCGCGGGTTCTTGGCGAGCAGGGCCTTGGCCGAGCGCACCACCACGGCCGACCTTCCCTGCTTCAGGGCCTCGGCTATGGCCTTCGCCTGCCGCGGCATGGACACCATCCGGATGATGAGCCAGCTCAAGAAGGCGACGCCGGCGCCGAGAATTAAGATAAGCACGAATAAGAGCGGCATTCCAGCTTCCCGTCCCCGGGCGGCCCGACGGTTTTGCGGCTCGGACCGCCGCGCGGTATTATAATAAAGTACTTGTCGGTATTTTTCACTATGGGCCGAGCGATTATGCGACGTATCGTGGCCCGCTCGCCGGATCAGGCGGCTCGGGGCCGCTTCCCCGCCTCGAGGAGGTGTCATGAGTAAAGCCCGTTCCTGCCTCGCGTCGCTCTTCCTGGCGGCCGCGGCATTAGCCTGGGCCGGTTCCTTCGAGGAGGGCGAGCGTCTTTTCAGGGAGGACCAGCCCGCCCAGGCCGCGCCCCTTCTTGAAAAAGCGGTCCTGGAGAGCGGGACCGACGAGCGCGCCTGGGTCTACTTAGGCGTGTGCTATCTTCAGATGGGCAAGCTCGACCAGGCGGCGGCCGTTTTCAGGAAGGGGCTCGCCTCGGCTCAGCGCTACAAGAAGGACCTGTATTACAACCTCGGCGTCGTATACGTCCAGCAAGGCAAGAACGCCTTCGCCGCCGACATGTTCGGCGAGGCTATCGCCGTCGACGCGGCCTACGCCTCGGCCTTCCTTCTCCGGGCCAACGCCAGGGTCAACACCAAGGACTACGCGGGCGCGGTGGGCGACTACCGGCGCTTCCTCGACCTTGAACCGAGCAGTCCCAAGCGGCCTCAAATAGAATCGCTGATCGGACTATTGGAGCGGAGCGCCGCCGACGCCGCCCGCCTGGCCGCCGAGGCCGAGGCCAAGCGCCTCGCCGACGAGGCCGCGAGGCAGGCCCTCATCGAACAGATGGCGGCTTCCCTTAAGGAGTCCGCCGACGATACCAAGAGTGTTTCGGGCGGAGCTGGCTCTGTCCAGGGCTACGGCGACGAGCTGAAGCTCGATGAATGAAGAAGGACGCGCGATCGCGCCGCCCTCGGGAGTAGTATGAGCACGAGAAGCAGAATCCTTATCGCAGCGGCCGTCGCCGCGGTCCTTATCGCCGCGGCTCTTGTCGTCTTCGTGGCCCTTCCCGGGGGCGGCTCGGGCGAGCGGCGCAATATACTTTCCTCGGCCGAGTACTACCTGGAGAAGGGAGACTATAACAGGGCTCTCGATCTGGTCGACGGACTCCTTATCAAGGATTCGGGCGACGAGGAGGCTAGGGCGCTTCGCGATCGGGCGATGGACGCTAAGGCCAAGGCCGAGGCGGATAAGGCGGAGGCCGCCCGCCGCGAGGGGTTAAGCGGCCAAAAGGAAATCGCCTCGACCCTCGATAAGCTCGGACAGACGCTCGGCGCTCGGCAGGAACCGTCCTCGAGCTCATCCGGATCCTCGTCTTCCCAGGCGAGCGCCGATGCGGCCGCGAGGGCCAAGGCGGAGGCCGAAGCGCAGCGCAAGGCCGAGGAAGACGCCGATGCCGCTCGCCGCAAGGCCCAGGAGGAAGAGCTCGCTCAGAAGAGCCGGGAGCTCCAGTCCAAGATGCGGACTGTAAACGATCTCGTCGAGCGCGGCGAAAAGGCCGTTGACTCCGGCGACTTTAAGGGCGGAGACAAGCTCTTCGACGAGGCCAAGGATAAATTCCCCGATGGCGAGGACAAGTTCGCCGGACAGAAGCTCGCCGAGATAGCGGATTCGCTCTATTCCGGATCGAGGAAGCATCCCGGGCCCGAGGCGGACGCCGCCCTCCAGGAATCGATCCAGACAGCGCGCGACGCGAAGAAGAAGGATCCCTCCAACGCGCTGCCGTACTACACTCTTGGGAAGATCAACTCGGACCTGAATCAGATCGACAACGCCATCACCGAGCTTAAGCAGGCGGTCAGCCTCGATCCGAAGAACTACCTGTATTCCTACGCCCTCGGGCTGGCCTACTTCAAAGCGAGGCGCTACGAGGACGCGAGGCAATCCTTCCAGGCGACGACGACCCTCAATCCCAAGTTCGAGCGGGGCTTCTACAATCTGGGCATGACCTGGAAGGCCCTGGGCGACCAGGGCAAGGCTCTCGACTCGTTCAAGAAAGCCGTGCAGGTAAAGCCCGATTACTCGTCCGGATGGTACCAGATCGGAAAGATCCAGGCGGACCGCGGCGAGCGGAAGCAGGCGATAGACGCCTTCGATAAGGCGATCCAGCACGATCCGGGCAATGCCGAGGCGATGCGGGAGCTCGCCGTCGTCCATTCGGCGTCGGGGGATTTCACCTCGGCCGAGGGTCTTTTCCAGCGCGCCTTGGGCGTCAGGGACGACGCGACGACTAACTACAATATGGCTACCGTGAAAATCGAGCTGGGCAAGGCAAAGGACGCGGTGAAGTACGCGGAAAAGGCGGCGGAGCTTTCGCCGAATACCGCTCTGTATCAGTACACGCTCGGTCTATCGTACGAGCTCGACGGCGATGTCGACAGCGCTATCTCCGCGTATTCGCGGGCCGCGGGCCTCGACAAGAAATTCGCCGATCCGCGCGTCAATCTCGGGAAGATCTACAACAGCTCGGGCTTTCCTGACAAGGCATTGGCTTATCTGCAGGACGCCTACCAGGCCGATCCTAAATCCTTCGCCGCGAACAACAACCTCG
>Ga0075317_1000111_pt1 | contig 10087 bp, 5 predicted proteins | sample MayberryNE_TuleB_FD_120068 | JGI IMG/M metagenome (GOLD analysis project Ga0075317, IMG submission 120068) | Natural and restored wetland microbial communities from the San Francisco Bay, California, USA, that impact long-term carbon... | ecosystem: Environmental > Terrestrial > Soil > Wetlands ... | reverse complement strand
TAACCTGCTATTACTGAGTTTATGCCTTCGGCATGCCTGCGGCGCTTTTGTTTTAACACGAAGGACACAAGGTTAAAGCTTCACAAAGCACCCGACTTCGCAAAAGCTACGGTCGGGCAATGCTCTAAGAATTAAGAACACAAAGGAAAAATGCCGTTGGTATTTTTATATACCGATAATCTGCTTTCAATTCTTTACCCAATCAAAAAAACACCAAACTATGAAAAAATACAAACCTGATTATTATAAAATAGTACTGTTATGGATTTTGTGCATGGCCGTTTTTTCAACGATCAATGCTCAAACTACCACCGTGTCGGGCATGGTCACCGATGAGTCGGGTGAACCCGTGCCGGGCGTTTATGTGCTTATTAAAGGGTCACAATCCGGCGCCGTTACCGAAGCCGACGGGCGGTATACGCTGAAGAACGTACCGGCCGGCGCAACGCTTTCATTTTCCTTTATCGGTTTTGAAACTCAGGAAGTACCGGTTGAGGGACGAACACAGATTGACATACAACTACAGGAAGAAGTGATCGCCCTTTCGGAAATTACAATCAACGCCGGGTACTACAATGTTAAAGAACGGGAACGTACCGGAAGCATTGTTAAGATTACTGCAAAAGAAATAGAGAATCAGCCGGTGAGCAATGTACTTTCCGCGGTACAGGGCCGTATGGCCGGGGTGAATATTACACAAAATACCGGCGTGCCTGGTAGCGGATATAATATACAAATCCGTGGTAACAACAGTTTACGCAGTGAAGGTAATTACCCCATGTATATAATTGATGGAATACCGGTGAGTGCCGAAACGCCATCTTTTAATTCGGCGACCATTATTGCTTTGCATGAGATAAGTCCTTTAAATACCCTCAATCCCAACGATATTGAAAGCATTGAAATCCTGAAAGATGCCGATGCTACGGCAATTTATGGTTCCCGCGGAGCCAACGGGGTCATCCTGATCACCACAAAAAAAGGAAAAGCGGACGGTAAAACCAACTTCAGCATAAACACTAATTACGGATTTAGCCGGGTTGCTAACAAAATGGAGCTGATGAATACACAGCAGTACCTGGAGATGCGACAGCAGGCTTATACCAACGATGGCATTACCGAATACCCGGCTAACGCATATGATATTAATGGCGTCTGGGATCAGAACCGGTATACCGATTGGCAGCACGAGCTGATAGGTAATACAGCCACCAATTCCACCGTGCAGCTTTCGGTTAATGGTGGCAGCGAAAACACCTGTTTTTTAATAAGCGGCAGCCACAACGAGCAAACCACGGTGTTTGCCAAAGGTTTCAGGTACAAATCCAATAACCTGTCAGGTAACCTCACACACCGATCAGTTGATAACCGGTTCACGCTCAACGCTTCGGCATTATTTGCAGTTCAAACGAATAACCTGATCCGAAACGATATAACCAGCCAGACCCTCCGGCTTAGTCCTAATGCTCCTGCTCTATACCTTGAAGATGGCAGCCTGAACTGGGAAAATAATACTTTTACAAACCCTGTAGCTGCTTATGAAAGTACGTATTCGAATGAAAGCAAAACATTAAATATCAGTCTTAACCTTGGTTATGAGCTGCTTCCGTCCATATATATAAAATTTAACGGAGGTATCAATAACGTAGTTTTTGACGAATTAGGAATACGTCCCAATACAATATATAATCCCGCCTTCGGAATAACTCCGGCCAATTCCAGCGCTACTAAAGGAACCAACCAAAAAATCTCTTACTTGTTGGAACCCCAGTTAAATTACAAACACAAGTTTGAAGATCATGAAATAGATGCATTGATTGGGGGAACTTTTCAGCAGAATCAATCTTCAATTTCGGGTTTGTTTAGTTATGGGTTTGAAAGCAATGCCCTTATAACCAATTTAGCTGCAGCAAATAATATTATGGTCACCCGTGATGAGGAGGTGGAGTATAAATATGCTGCAATTTTCGGACGAGTCAATTACCAGTATAAAAGCCGGTATATTCTGAACCTTACCGCACGACGGGATGGTTCCAGCCGGTTCGGACCGGAGAAACGGTTTGCCAATTTCGGGGCCATCGGGGCTGCCTGGCTGTTCTCCGAAGAGAATTTCCTGGCAGACAATAAATGGCTCAATCACGGGAAGCTCAGGGCCAGCTACGGCATTACCGGCAGCGACCTGATCGGGGATTACCAGTACCTGGATACCTACACGCTGAGCAGCACCATCTACGGCGGAAGCACCGGTTTGTCCCCTTCCGGATTATTCAACCCTTATTTTAGCTGGGAAAAAACCACCAAACTGGAAGTAGCCCTGGAACTGGGCTTTTTAAACGACCGGATACGCCTCACCACGGCCTGGTTTCAGAACCGTTCCGGCAATCAGCTGGTGGGCATTCCGCTACCGGGCACCACGGGCTTTAGCAGCATACAGGCCAACCTGCCTGCCACAGTGGAAAACAAGGGCCTGGAACTGGAACTCTTTTGCATTCCCATTATAATAGGGCAATTCAAATGGAACAGCAATGTGAACATCAGCTTTCCGAAAAACAAGCTGGTAGAATTTCCCGGTCTGGAAGGTTCTACCTATGCCAATCAATATATAGTAGGCTATCCGACTTCTATTGCTAAGGTTTATCACTACGAAGGCATCAACCCGGATAACGGCCTCTACACTTTTACCGATTATAATGGAGACGGGAACATCACTTCTCCGGATGATAACCGGGTGATTGAAGATGTGGGTGTAAAATATTTTGGTGGCTGGCTTAACCGATTGTCTTACAAGAAATGGGAATTCTCGTTTTTATTCCAGTTTGTAAACCAAAAGCAGTGGAACTATAATAGCCAGATGTCGTATCCGGGGACCATGAATAATCAGCCTGTCGAAGTATTGAATGTATGGTCAGAAGATAATCGAAACGGCTGTTATATGTCTTACACAACAGGTGCTAACCCTGAGAAGAATGAATTATTGGAGTATTTCAGAAACAGTACGGCCGCTATTAGTGACGCGTCTTTTATCAGGCTAAAGAACGTACAGGTTAGCTACCGGTTTACGGTAAATAAATATTTACGGGATATACATCTTTTTATACAGGGACAAAACCTTTTAACACTGACTGACTACTTTGGTCCGGATCCCGAGTTTATTTCAACCGAATTTTTACCGCCATTAAAGACATGGTCATTTGGTATTCAACTTGATTTTTAAAAATGATATTATGAGAAAGATATATATATTATTGAGCCTGGGATTGCTGCTCTCTGTAGCCTGTGAAGAGCTGGTAGAAACGGATTACCCCACGAATCAGATAGGTGCCACACAGGTTTTTGAAGACGTTAAAACGGCTAATGCCGCCCTGGCGGGCTTATACGCTGATTTACGAAATCAATCGGTTATAACCGGAGGTGGTTATTATGGAGGTGTTTCCCTATTAAGCTCTTATACAGACGATCTGGACTGCTATAACAGCGACCGGGGATTAATGGATATTTATCAAAACTTACAGCAGGAGACCAATATATTCATTACAAGTATTTGGAATACGGCTTATCAGCAAATTTATTATACCAATTCCATCATCTATGGAGCGGAAAATTCCACTGAGTTGTCAGAAGGAGATAAAAACCGCATCAAAGGAGAAGCCTTGCTGATCCGTTCGCTGATATACTTTTACCTGCAACAGCTTTTCGATGATATCCCATATACAAACAGCCTGGATTATGAATATAACCGAAACCTGGGCAAAACAGAAGGACCTGCATTGCTGGAACAATTGGAGGGGGACCTTACGGAAGCCGTTTCTCTTCTGGAAGACGATTACCGCGATCCGGAGCGTATTTATCTCAACCGAAAAGTGGCGCAACTGCTGCTGGCAAAAGTTTATCTGACAGAGCAAAAATATACAGAAGCAGAACAAACAGCAGGCGCTATCTTTCAATCGCCCTTATACCAATTTCAGCCGGATATTAATGAAGTGTTTCACAAAACGGGCAGCCATATTCTCTGGCAGCTAAAACCGGAGAACGACGGGGATGCTACAGAAGAAGCTTCATTTTATTATTTCTCTGATGCAGCCCCGGACGCGTATGCGCTTACTGAAGATCTTGTCAGTACATTTACTGATAATGACCTTCGAAAGCAGGTATGGATGTCAGAAGTGATGTTTAATGACGAATCGTGGTACAGACCTTACAAATACAAAAACAGGGCAGACAACACAGACGAATATTCCATTGTCTTTCGCCTCGAAGAGACTTATTTTATCATGGCAGAAGCTTTGGCCAAACAAAGCCGTTTTGATGAAGCGTTGCCCTATCTGAACGCCACCCGTGAACGGGCCGGATTAACTGCATTTACTTCTTTATCCGGAGAGGAATTTATGAATGAGTTATTGGCAGAAAAGCGGCGTGAATTTTTTACGGAATCCGGGCACCGTTTCCTCGATTTGAAACGCCTGGGCAGGCTGAATGAACTAAGTGATGTAAAGCCTAATTGGGAGGAGTATAAAAGCGCATGGCCGTTACCTCAAAACGAGATGTTATTAAACGCTAATCTCAAACCACAGAATCAGGGGTATTAATATGAGGTCCCTGTTTTCAATATTATTCTCGTGCCTGTCTGTATGGGCAGGCCGGGAATTAACTGCGCAAAAACAACACGAGGACCTGCAAAAGATTGCGGACAAATTTTACAGGCTTACTGCTTCAATAATGAACGAAGACGGCAGATGGATCAGCATTCGAAAGTCCTACGACATGAATAGTGATACGGTTTTGATCTTTTGCAGTCTAAATCCCGGGGAACCTGTTGCCATCAGGACAAAAATCGGCGATATTTTCTTTCCGGATAAGGATTATGTTCTTTTGCAAGGCCGTGATCAGGCAGAACTATTGAATCTGAAAGAAAAAACCAGCATTCATTTTAAAGGAGTAAAAGAGATACAAGAAATTAAAAGTAAAAAGCAATTTGCACTGCATTATGCTGAAGAAGAGAAAAGCAGGCTGGAATTGCGCAATGTTAACGAAGAGCTTTTAAACGCTGTTGATAATGTGAGCAGGTTTTATACTATTAAAAGCGGACAAATTTATGCCATAGCTGAAACGGAACAGGAGTCCGAAATCCTTTTGTTAAAGGACAAAATAAAGGAAAAAGTATATGGGACTACCCAAAAAATATCTTACCTGGAAGCAGACTCAGGAGAACAGGGGATCATGATCTATGAACAAAATACGGAAAGTAATTCCCAGGAAGTGAAGTACCTGGATTTGGCTACTAAAACCTGCTTTCCATTAAAAGAAATACTACCTATCTCCATCCAGAACGGCTTTCGGGAAACTATCCGGGCAGGAAGCGTCTATTTTTTAAGATTATGGGTATATAAGAATAAGGAAGACACTTCCCTGGTAGATATCTGGTACGGGAATGACCATCAACTCGAAGAAAAATTTCATCCGCCAACCCGATGTCTTTATTATGTTTGGGAACCAAAAAGAAAGGTAGTTCAACAGATTGGAAATGATCAAATGACAACCAGTATAAACCTGGGAAACGATCATCATTTCATAAGTTTTGACCACTATCTTTTGAACGATTATAAATGGTCTGTTCCTTATTTAAAAATCTATTTGTATAACCGTGATAAAGATATCTATTCTTATATCGACACGATACGGCCTAAACTCTACACTTCGCAAAATGGGGATTATATTCTATATGAAAAAAAGAAAGACTGGTGTTTATACCATAGTTCCACGGCAGCTGAAAAAGCTATCTGTGGTGACAATATAAAAACTCCTTATTTCACTTCCGATGAAAAATCTATTTTGCTTGAAGTGAAGAACGGATTGTGGCAGTACGACCTTGAAGAAAATGAAATGACCGAATTACCCGAGTTCAAGGGATATCAAACAACTATTGTAAATACTAATTCGCAGATCATTGGTAATTTCAGTTTTTACAGAAATACTATCGATTTGGAAAAATCCTTGATTATCAAATTGTATGATCCTGTGGAAAACAAGAGTTCGTATATTTTATGGCATAAAGGAACCTGTGAGACGATCATACCACCTACGACCAAACGCATAGAATGTCTGAATTATAACAATTCTTTTACATGTTTCTCCTGGGTTGAAGAAAATTACAACCTGCCACCACGCCTTGTGTATAAAGAAATGGGTAAAAAGGAAAAGGTGATATATCAAAGCAATAAAGCGGACAGGACCATTTTATCTTTGAAACAGGAGATCATTTCTTACACCAATGATGAGGGTATTGCCCTGAAAGGGGTTTTGTACTATCCTTTGCATTTTAACCCTTCCCAAAAATACCCTATGGTGGTTCATATTTATCAGGTTCAGAGTAAGCAAATATCAAATGAATACCCGGTTGTTGCATACAGTAAAGAAAATAATGACGGCTTTAACCTCAGGCTGTTCCTGCAAAAAGACTATTTTGTTTATTTCCCCGACATAGTTTACGGAGATAAAGGAACCGGCTTATCTGCTTTGGATTGTGTAAATCATGCCCTGGATGCCATTGAAAATAATCCGTCCGTGGACAAAAGTAAAATCGGGCTTATAGGGCATTCACACGGAGGCTATGAAACCAATATTATCGCCACCCATTCAAATCGTTTTGCAACTTATGTCTCCGGTTCTGCAAACAGTGATATTGTGCGATCTTATTTCTCTTTTAATTATAACTTCCTAAGTCCTTTTTATTGGCAATATGAGAACGGACAATATGAAATGAACAAAAGTTTCTACGAAGACAAGGATCTATACTTTCACAATAACCCAATCCATTATGTGGATCGGGTCAATGCTCCCATTTTGTTATGGACAGGGAAGAAAGACCGGAATATTTACTGGGAACAAACCATGGAGTTTTACATAGGGTTAAAACGAAACAATAAAAATGTAGTTGCTTTGTTTTACCCCAAAGAGGCACATATTATGTATGCAACGGACGCATGCAGGGATTTGGTTTCACGGATATTGGCCTGGTTTGATTATTTTCTTAAAGGAGATGAAAATGCTGAATGGATTAATAAAGAAATAAAGAGACTGTTTTAAAAACTAAATTCTCTTTCGGAGAATTGATTAAAACCCATTTCATAAGAGGTACGAATAAAAAGAGGGTGTCTCAGATGTTTGGGACACCCTCCTTTTATTTACGGTCTATACAATGGATCACCACACATTGTATCGCTAATTTTTGTGGAAAGATTATGAGTTCCCTGACTGTCTGTCCAGGTACAAGCTCTACTACCGCTGGTAGAACACTGAGCAGCCGTTTCTACACACCGGTTCGTGGAACTGTTAAAATAATATCCGGGTTGAGTTGCATCAATTGAGCTTTTAGCTCCATTGGTTGCAAAAGCGGCCCCGGCTCCTATCAATATGATAACAGCCGGCAGAAGAACATTTTTCAACTTTCTCATGGTAACAGAAAATTAAAATGATTGCCTACTCTGGTTCAGGTTTTCGGCTTCTCCTGTTTTGAAATGGCGTGTTATCGCCTGCGCAAAACGGTAACGCACGATCTCACTGCCCGACAAAATATATAAATGCCTGTCGGTGGCAAACATCCGGGACATCTTGTTTTTCCCGCGGTGGTATATATAAAAACTGCCCAGATATTCCTGTTTATCGGTCCGGTACATGTCAATAATGGCTGCTTTTTGCCACATTTCACGGGATTCGAATTTTCCCATGAGATTGGATTCGTTAAACAGCATCCGGCCATGTACAACCGATGTTTTATTCACCTGTAAAGGAGGCGCTTCCATTTTATGTCTCCCGTCGGGGAGCGAACGCACCTTCACCTGTGCCCTGGATATGGTGTCGATGGTATGAAGCTTCTGTAAAAGGTTCAACTCTTTATCCATTACAAGGAATTCATTGCGATAGGCATATATGTAGATCAGCTCCCCGCTGACGGCATCGCGGAGTAATTGCCCGTCGGTATCGAACATACCGTCCACCTGCTTTTCCAGTAGCGCATCATTCAGCCTCACTTTCTGCTCCTGTTGCAAGCAGAGCTTTCCCAGCACCTGCGTTTTTGTTTTGCTGCTTTGGGCCCTGAAGGCAAAATCTGCGGAATCCATAACCTGAAATTGTGAGAAATAGCTGTCTTCAAAACTAACAGTACGGGCAACCGGATCGCCCAATTGTCCGCGGTAAATGACCGGTACATTGCCGTCGTATATATAAAAATACGGGGACTGTAGCTGTACCTGTATGGAACGGAATAGGTGCTTTGTATTATCGGGTTGTATTTTAATAACCTTTTTAGCAGTCAAAGCGGTGTCTACAGTAGTGAGTAACTGGGGTGCAGTGAAATTTCCCAGGTAAATTTGGTCACCGGACATACCTGCAAAATAGTACGAATCAACTCCAAGGTCAAAGGCTTTTTCTTCCTCTACTGGATGATGGGCAAACCTCCGGATGAAATTGTTTTCTTTTTTAATGATATGCTCGGACGATAAGAATAGCCCTACTACTAAACCCACAGCCATAATGGAAGGCAGTACGCTTTTAAGAACCACTATGCCGGTAACACTGCCTTTTTCTTTTTCGGTCAGTACCACAGCAAGCAGGGCCAGTAAGGCAAAAGCGATATTAAAGATCATATGTTCGGTCCAGCCCAGCTTTTCAATGATGCCGCCACAGGAACAGGGAATAAAATCACTGTAGTTCAGGATCAGGTAGATATACACCGTAAAGGCGATCATTAAATAGAAGGAAGCATACAGCCCGATGAGGCGGGTGGCTTTAAAACACAGTAACAGGACCAGAAGCAATTCTACGGAGATGACAAATGGGGCGATAAAACCGGCGTAAGCGCTTAGCAAAGGCGACTGTGCCAGTTGCACCCTGAAATCCTCAAACTCCAGCAGTTTACTTATTGCCGCATACACAAAAAGCAGTATGTAAAGGTATGAGACTGCCTGTATAATTACAGAGCGATTTTTTGGCAGGATCTTTTGCATATAAGTTGAGTTTCGTTGCTTCGCTACGTCAAAGAGCAGAATCCGGTAACCGACACTATTCAATATTAGACAATAAAGAAATACGAATCAACTACCCGATAGGGTAGATTTTCAGAATATTAAAACTACCCGATAGGGTAGTTTTAATAGCATAAAACGATCATCGAAGCACCGTGATATAGCCCAGAAACACGTTAAATGTCAAGCCTTTGCTATTTGGTGTAACCACAAAACAACACCTTGCCCAACGTTCAAAATAACTACCCGTGCGGGTAGTTTTGACTAAAAACCTTGCTTTTTAAAAATCGAATTCTTAGCTTGGGTTTGTAATAAAATTACGTTAATGGCACGTATTAGCGATTTTTTTAAACCCGTTAAGGCCTTTAGTAATAGTAAGGAATTAGATTACAAGCAGACTGATGCTTTGCTGGAAGCATTTATTATTCTTTCGAAAGTTCTGAACCTGAGCATTTATGTTGTTGATTATTATAAAAAGGAGTTTGCTTACGTATCGGAACATCCTCTTTTCTTATGCGGTTATGATCGTGAAAAGGTAAAAACAATGGGATACAATTACTTTGAACAGATAGTGATTGCGGAGGATTTGAATATGTTGCTTGAGATTAACGAAAAAGGATTTGATTTTTTCTATAATTTACCAATTAACCGGAGAACTCGTTGCTTTATATCCTATGATTTCAGGGTTAAATACCAGAATGGCAATATCTTTCTTGTAAATCATAAGCTTGTACCTTTTCATGTTCTTACATCAGGAGAAATGTGGCTTGCTGTTTGTCTTGTTTCTTTATCAGATAATTTAAAACCTGGTAATGTTTATATACAAATGCTCAATGAACCGGTAAAATACATTTATTCGTTCAAACAAAAGAAATTCAATCTTCAGGAGCCTGTAATCCTTCCAGACAATGAAAAAACTATTCTGAAACTTAGTTCTTTAGGGTACACGTCGAAGGAAATTGCAGACAGACTTTGTAAAGATCTAAATACGGTGAAATTTCATAAAAGCAATATTTTTAAGAAACTGGAAGTGAGAAATATTACCGAAGCCATTGATTTTGCTGTTA
>Ga0075317_1000110_pt1 | contig 10101 bp, 11 predicted proteins | sample MayberryNE_TuleB_FD_120068 | JGI IMG/M metagenome (GOLD analysis project Ga0075317, IMG submission 120068) | Natural and restored wetland microbial communities from the San Francisco Bay, California, USA, that impact long-term carbon... | ecosystem: Environmental > Terrestrial > Soil > Wetlands ... | reverse complement strand
GACCGACGAGCCGGTGGGCGACGGGGCCAAGAAAGTGGTGGCCGATCTGCGCGACGGCAGCGTGGCCATGCTGGAGAATCTTCGCTTCTCCAAGGGCGAGGAATCCAACGACGAGGCCTTTGCCCGCGCTCTGGCCAGCTACGCCGACGTCTACATCAACGATGCCTTCGGCACCGCCCATCGCGACCACGCCTCGACCGCCTCTGTCGCCAAGTTCCTAAAAGTCTCGGTCGGCGGATTCCTCATGGAGAAGGAAGTCGCCTATCTCGAGCCTATCGTCACCAACCCGGCGAAGCCGCTGGTCGCCATCATCGGCGGCGCCAAGGTCTCGTCGAAGATAGCGGTGCTCGAGTCGCTGCTGAAGAACGCCGCGGCCCTCGTGATCGGCGGCGGCATGGCCTACACCTTCCTGAGGGCTCAGGGACACACGACCGGCAAGTCCCTGGTCGAGGACGACCAGATCGACACCGCCAAGAAGATACTCGATGCGGCTAAGAAGCTCGGAGCGGAGATCGTCCTCCCCCTCGACCACGTCTGCGGCGCGACCTTCGACGCATCCGCCGCTCCCGTAGCGGTCGACGGCCTCGACGTCCCCGATGGGCTCATGGGCCTCGACGTCGGCCCGAAGACCATCGCGAAGTACCGCGAGGTCTTGGCCAAGGCGAAGACCATCGTCTGGAACGGGCCTCCCGGCGTCTTCGAGTTCGAGGCTTTCGCCAAGGGCACGCTCGAGGTCGCCAAGATGGTCGCCGAGGCTACCGGCCGCGGCGCGACGACGGTAGTCGGCGGCGGCGACTCGGTATCGGCGGTCAACAAGACCGGCCTCGCTGCCAAGATGAGCCACGTCTCCACCGGCGGCGGCGCGAGCCTCGAGCTGCTTGAGGGGAGAAAGCTGCCCGGCATTGAGGTATGCCGCTAGGCGGGCTCGATGCCCGGCAGCTGTGCCGTGCGTCAAGGATATGCGCGGCGCGGGAAAGGGCATCGATGTCTGCCGCTAGGCGGGCTCGATGCCCGGCAGCTGTGCCGCGCGTCAAGGATATGCGCGGCGCGGCTAAGGGTATTGAAGTCTGTAGGTAATCGAAACTAGAAGATAGAAGGATAATGAACAGCGCCGCATCGAGGCGATGCCCCGATGCGGCGCTTCGTTTTTTCAGTACAGCACTTGTATGCTATTCATCTGATAACGATGCTACAAGAAAAAATCGAAAGCCAGCACGTTGAACACGAAGGTCCAGCTCTTCCCCTCGAGCTCGTAGAGGACGCCGGCTGTGAACATCCTATCGCGGCGCCCGTAGTAGCCGCAGCCGATCGCGAGCGGGGTGATCCTGAGGGAGAGGTAGTTCTTGCCGGCGCCCGGATCGTCGAAGTCGAGGCCGCGAGCGTAGCCGGCGCTTAGGAACATATTGAAGTAGCCGTCGTGGCGCGAGCCGAGGAGGGCGATCGTGGCGTCCGCGCCGGCGATGCAGCCCCGAAGGGGATCGGGCGTCAGCTCGATGACGGCATAGGGCTCGATCTCCAAGCGAGAGAATAGGCCGAGTATGGCGCCGCCGCGGGCGTAGAGGCCGGGGCGGATGCCCGCCTCGTCATAGTCCTTCGATCCGAATGACTGGGCAGCCGCCGATAGGCCGAAATCGAGGGCCGATGCCGGAGCGGCGAAGGCGAGGGCAGCGGCCAATACGGCGATCGAAACACGCTTTATGTTCATCTGCCGCTCCCTACATGAAGAAATGCGTGAACTCGAAGAGCTCGACCGAGAAGGCCCGGAAATTGTAAGCCGCTCCGGAATCGGCGCCCCGGGTGACGAGGGTCGATACGGAAAGGATCGAGTACAGCGCGTCGCCGGTCCTGAATACCAGCGGCCTAATGCCGATGGAGCCGAAGGGATCTCCGCCAGACAAGGGCCAGTAGGCGGAGGCGCAAATGGCGGGCGCGTACTCCGCGGGGCCGTCGTAAAGGCTTTCCAGCAGCTTGGGGCGGAGCGTGAAGAGCCGTAGGTCGAGCCTCGCCTCGAAGAGGCTGGCTTCAGGGGCCCAGGGGAAGAGCGGGACGGAGAGGCCGGCGGCGATGGAGGGGACGGCGATCTTCCAAGGACAGGGGTCGAGTACCAGGGCCAGCGAGAGGCGCTCGCCAGAAGCCAGTCCCGAATCTCCTCCGAAACCCTCGGGCGATACCGCGAGGCCAAGGAACCATGGGGAGCGGCCCCCGGCGGATGAATCGTCGTCCGCCATTATGGAAGGCGCGAGTACGCAGGCGATCAGCGCCGCGAGAGCTATTCTCTTCATCATATCAGCCCGCCACCTGCATGAGCAGGAAATATAAAAGATAGGGGAATCCGCGGTACTCCTTGGCTTCCTCGATCCCGACCTCTCGCAGGTAAGGACTAAGCTCCTCGAGGTGGTCCTTTACTATGCCGAGCGAAACCTCGTCCTCGAAGATGACCGAGATGTCTCGCTCGAGGGCCTGGGTGCGGAAGTTGTAGTTCGCCGATCCGATGGATGCCATCTCGCCGTCCGCCATTATCAGCTTGTAGTGCAAGAGGGATTTGCCAGGAGACTCGTAAAGGTAGACTCGGGCCCCGGCTTCGAGGAGATCCATAATGCAGTAATAGGATCCCAGCTCCGCGCGCTCGGAGATGTGTCCGCCCGAGAGGATGAAGTCGACCCTGACGCCGCGCTCGACCGCGGCCGCGACGCGCTTGGTCAGCGCCGGCGCGAGGTAGGTGTAGCACTGGACGAAGACGAGCTCCTTCCTCGCGCGGGCGTAGAGGGCGTCGAACATGGCGGTGACCCTGCCGTCCTTGCCCATGCCCTGGTCGACCAGCCATGCCCGAGCCGTCTCCTCCTCGGCGGAAGCGACGGGGAAGTCGTCGGGATCGAGGCGATCAATAGAGTAGGAGTTCCACGTACGGATGAAGGAGTCGCGCATCTCGGCGATCGCGCCGGCGGAGGAGAACTCTACCATCGCGTCCACGCAGCCGCCCTCGTTCGCGTCGCGCAGGGAATCCCAGTCGATGTTCTGGCCTCCCAGGACCGCGAGCTTCCCGTCGACGATCCAGTATTTCCTGTGGTCGCGATCCAGCAGTCCCAGCAGCTTGAAGATCCGCATTCCCCTGATCGAGTTGTACTCGGCGAGGGGTATGCCTCGGGCGCGGACTTCCTTGATGATGGCCGGCTCGGGAATAGCGCTCATGGGATAGGTGCGGTAATAGGACGAGGAGTCGACGATGAGGTGGACGCGCACGCCCCTGGCGCGGGCGTCGGCCATGGCATCGATCACCGCGCGGGCGTTCGGGTGGTCGGTCAGGAGGAAGGAGGCGACGAGGACGTAGTCCCGGGCGCCTTCGATGAGCTCGATGGCCCGCGCGGTCCATGCGATGCCGTCCATGTTCAGCCTAAGGATAGGGCTGGATGGATAGCTCTCCATCCCGGCCTCGCTCAGGATAGCGCTGGCTTCGGACGAGGCTTCTTGGACGCTCATTCCGGGATGACCCCCGCGCGGGACCCCCGCGCAGGAAGCCGCGAGGAGGGCGAGCGCGACGATCGCGGCGCTCGCCGCAGTCGTAGCGAATTTCATGGTCGGGACTATAACCCGAAGAGCGCGGATGGCGCTACATGAAATCGGCTTCCGCCGACCTCTTTACTCCCCGGCCCGCGATTAACTAGAATCGAGCCGCGGCTCGAACGCGGGCTATCAGCGAAAGAAGGAGTGACTATGCGATCGTACTATATCGCCGGCAACTGGAAGATGAACAAGACGCCCTCCGAGGCGGCCGCCCTGGCTTCGGAGCTCGTCTCGGCCCTTAAGGGCTGCAAGGAAAGGCTTTGCGTGGCGCCGGCCTACGTCGCCCTTGAGGCCGTCGCGAAGGTCGTCAAGGGCACGAACATCCGCCTGGGCAGCCAGAACATGGCTCAGGAGGAGTCCGGAGCCTTCACCGGCGAGGTTTCTCCCCTGATGCTCAAGGAAGTAGGAGTGCAGACCGTCATCCTCGGCCATTCAGAGCGCCGGGCGATCTATAAAGAGGACGATGCCCTCATCAACAAGAAGGTCCACCTCGCCTTAAAGCACGGCTTCGAGGTCATCCTCTGCGTCGGCGAGACCCTGGAAGAGCGCGAGGGCGGCAAGCTGGAGAAGGTGCTCGGGACTCAAGTGACCGAGGGCTTCAAGGGCATCGACGCCGCCGGCCTTGCGAATATCGTCATCGCCTACGAGCCCGTCTGGGCGATAGGAACGGGCAAGACCGCGACTCCCGAGGACGCGGACGCGGCTCATGCCTATATCAGGAAGGTGCTTGCCGGACTCTACGGCGAGGCCGCGGCGAAGGCCATGTGCATCCAGTACGGCGGGTCCGTAAAGGCCGACAACGCGGCGGCCCTCATGGCGAAGCCGAACATCGACGGCGCCCTGGTCGGCGGAGCGAGCCTCAAGACGGACAGCTTCGTTCCAATCGCCATGTTCAGGTAGCGCCGGTACTTGATCCCGGGCGATTACTTGCTATAGGATAGCGGAACTAGCTGAGCGGCGCCTTCCGGCAAGGGAAGGCGCCGCGTTCTAGGAATCGGTCAGCACCGGAGCGGCGCGTATGGGCATTCTAAGCGTATTCATCCTCGTCATCTTCATAATCTCCTGCATCCTTCTCATACTCATGGTCGTCATCCAGGATTCCGATTCCGATTCGCTCGGCGGCATCTTCGCCGGCGGTTCGGGAAGCGCCTTCGGATCGCGGTCTTCGAGCGTCGTCACTAGGTTCACTACGGTGCTCGGCGTGCTTTTCTTCGTCTGCGCCTTCAGCCTGGCGCTCATCAACAAGAGTTCCCTGGGCAATGTCGAGTCGGCGGCGCTTCAAGGCGATGCGAACTCGAGCAAGGACTGGGTCGAAGAGCTAGGCAGCGAGACCGCTCCCGCCTCTCCCCAGGCCGCGCCCGCGCAGGACGCCGCCCCCGCCTCCGGCGGTTGACGGCCCGTCGATCCTCGAGCTGCGGCCCAAGGAGGCGTTCGTGCTTCTTTCGCAGGTCTTCTCGCCCTCGAGGATCAAGATCGGGCTTGAGAGCGAGGATAAGGACGAGCTCTTCGAGGAGCTCATAGATATCCTCGCGAGGGAAGGCGGCCGTGAGTATCCGCGCGACCTGGTCCTAGGCGCGGTGCGAGAGCGCGAGAACAAGATGTCGACGGGCATCGCCCGCGGCATCGCCGTGCCGCATGGGCAGGCGGAGTGCCTTTCCGGGCTGTCGGGAGTCCTGGGCGTCTCTAAAAAGGGCATAGAGTACGAATCCCTCGACGGCCAACCCGTCTATCTCGTCTTCCTGCTGGTATCATCCACTAAGGACTCCGAGCTCCACTTGGCGGCGCTCAAGCGCGTCGCGATCATCCTCGACGATCCCGAATTCTTTACGGAGCTGGTCAAGTCGGATTCCTCTGTCCGCGCGAACGCCATTATCAGGAATTTCGAGGCGCGCCTAGTCGATCTTCATCCGGGACAAGGCTAGCCCCGGCGGAAAAACCGAAGGGCGGATCGCCCGGCGGCGGTCCGCGAAGGAGAGTCGCATGTCCTCGAAGGATCTTCTCGAGGGCCTCTTCGACGCGGAGCGCGAGGCAGAGGACATCGTGGAGGCCGCTCGCGCCGAGGCGCGTAAAATGGTCGAAGCGGCGAAGGCCTCTTCCCGCAAGGCCGCTGAGGAGTCGCGCGAGCGTGCGCTCGCCGAAGCCCGTCGCAAGGAAGCCGTAGAGCGCGCCGCGATCGAGGCCTCGAACGCCGAATCGCTCGAAGCCTTCGAGAAGTCCCTTGCCGCTTCCCGCCTCGACGAGGAGGCCTTCCGCGGCGCCTGCGGAAAGGCTCTCGAGGAGCTCTATCCGAGATGACTTCGTCCTTCGATCCCGCCTACGCCTATGCCCGCGCCTGCGGCGCCCTAGCGCGGAGCTTCCTGGGAGAGAGGGCGCAGAGCCTCGCGCGCTGCGGCAGAGTCGCCGAAGCCTGGCGGATCATCTTCCGCGAGGAGCCGCCGAGCCTCCCCGAGGGCCTGCTCGCGAACGAGGCGGAAAAGCGCCTGGGAAGCTCGGCGCGCGACGCGGCGCGCGCGATCGCGGGAGCGCGGATATTCGAGGCGCCGCTTTTCAAGGCGCTTGACCGCCGTAGGGAGATCGCCTACCTAAAACGCCTTCTGGCGGCCGCCGTCTCCGATCAGGGAATCCCTTCCGGGGGCGAATCCTTCGCGGAGGGCTGCGGTTTTTCAATCGAGGCCTTTCCGGATATCGAGAGGATGCTGCGCGGCGGCCGCTACGCATGGATAGCCGAAGGAGCCGTTTTCGACCTCCGCTCGGTCAAGATAGGCCTCGATAAGCGCTACTTCCGGGAACTAGCGGAGATCGCCCGCTCCTCGCGGCGGCTCAGAGCCTCTTCGATCGCCTCCCTCGTCCTTCTCGAGGCCGAGCTCGCGAACGTCGTATGGGCGCAGAGGCTGAAGCGCTATTACTCCATCGGAGAGGAGAGGGCGGCCGAGCTGCTTATCGATATTCCAGGCGCCGATCTCGCTTCGTCAGCCCTCCGGGCTCTTTCCTTCCGCCATGACGCGAGGAGCGACTGGAAGGGATGGAAGTGGGAGCGCCTCGTGCCCGACACGAGGGCCGAGGGAAGCGGATCCTGGAGGCTCGACCTGCGGGCGCTCGAGGTTTCGGCCTCGGGCTTCCTGTACCGCAAGCTGGTCCGAGCCCTCCACATGGGAGGCGATGCCCTGACGCCTCTTTATTGTTTCATGAGGATCAAGGAGATCGAGTCGGCCGCGCTGCGCGGGATACTTGAGGGCATCAAGCTCGAGGCGCCCGAAGAGGAGATAGCGGCCTACGTCGAGCAGCTGACGGGGGGAGCCGCATGAGCTGCGTAAAGATGCGCCTGCTCGAGATTGCTGTCCTCGAGTCTGACCTGGACGAGCTGATCTCGCGTCTCGGCGACTTCGGCGCCTTCCAGATCCTCCGGCCGCGCGAGCCGACGTCCGGACGAGGAGCCTCGGATCGAGCTTCCGCGCGGGACGCCCTGGCCGCGATAGAGGATCTTCGCCGCGCCCTCGATCTCGCCTATCCCGAGGCTATTCCGCTGGGCACGGCCCTTCCCTCCGAGCGCGACCGTGAGCTCCTCGATTCGATGCTGCGCATGTCGAGCGAGCTCGATGAGGAGGAGCACGCCAATCTCGATAATAGCGGCAGGGCGCGCGAGGCCCTCGACGAGGCCAGGCTCTTCGCGGGATCGTCGATACCATTCAAGGATATCGAGAAACTGTCCTTTCTTTCCGTTCGCCTCGGCAGGATCGATCCCGATCGGATAGGCGAGCTTAGAGCGGAGCTGGGCGATCGGGCGGTGGCGGTATCGATGGGCGATAGGGGCGACATCGTGGCGGTCGCGACGAAGAAGGGGCGCTTCGCCCTCGATACCGCGCTGTCGAGGGCCGGCTTCTCGGCGAGGAAGCTGTCGCCCGGCTTCTCGGGAGTTCCGCCAGAGCTTCCCGCCGCCCTGGATAGGAGGCTTCGCGAGCTCGAGTCGGAGCGGGCCGATATCTGGATGCGGAAGTCCGAGCTCCGCTCGCGCCTTGCCCTGCCCTGGGCCCGACTTGCCGCGTCCTACGCCGTAGCCTCGTGCATAGAGGAGGCTAAGCTCGGCATTGAGTCCTCGAAGAAGGCGCGAAAGCTTTCGGGTTGGGTTCCCCGCCATGAGTCGGATCATCTCGCCGCAGAGCTCGGCTCGCTATTCCGGGGGAGGATCGCGGTCCGCGCCCTCGAGCCCGGGGAGATCGAGGCGGTAAGGACGGGCGAGGAGGAAGTACCCGTCCTCCTATCCGGACGCCCTCTCTTCTCCGGCTTCGAGAGGATGGTGCTTTCCTTCGGCGTGCCGGCCTACGGCTCGGTAGATCCGACTCCCTTCGTCTGCGTTTTCTTCACGCTCCTCTTCTCGATAATGTTCGGAGACCTCGGTCAGGGTTTCCTGATACTCGCCGCGTCGGCTGCGATACGGCTGGGATTCGCGCCGGCCCTGAAAAGATGGAAGCGGGTCGCGACGGTCGGCATCGCCGCCGGGGCGGGATCGATGCTGATGGGCTTCCTGACGGGATCCGTCTTCACTTTCGAGAATCTCCTAATCCCCGCGACGAGGTCGATATCAGGCGCCCTCTTCGGGACGAGGGTGGACCGCTTCCTTAGCTTATTACCGGAGGAGGGCACGGCCAAGACCGTCGCCTTCTTCGGATTTACCCTCGCGATCGGATTCGTCGTCAATTCGGCCGGCCTTTCGATCAACATCGTGAACAAGCTTCGCAGGCGGAACTACGCCGAGGCTATCTTCTCGAAGACCGGTATAGCCGGAGCCCTATTTTTCTGGTGGTCGATTGGCATCGGGATTCGCGCCGCCCTCGGCTCGGGACTGGCGTGGTTCGACCTTCCGGGCTTGGGACTTCCCCTCCTGGCCTTGATGCTCGAGGAGCCTTTGAGCAAGGCGATCGTCCGGCGGGCGCGACGCCGATCGTCGGGGATTCGCGGCGCCGCGGGGGCCGCCGAAGACTCGGAGGGGGAATCGGATGGGCTTTTCGCGTCCGTCGTCAAGGCCTTCGTCGCCGTACTCGAATCGATTTCCTTCTATCTCTCTGGCACGCTCAGCTTCCTTCGCGTCGGCGCCTTCGCGCTCTCGCACGCGGTACTGTCCTTCATCGTCTTCGCCTTGGGCGACATGGCGGGCGGGGGCTCTCCGGCGGGCATCGCCGGGAGGCTCGTCGTCGTCGTCGCGGGCAACGCGATCATCCTCTTCCTCGAGGGACTGATCGTCGCTATCCAGGTCGTGCGCCTCCAGTACTACGAGTTCATGTCGAAGTTCCTAACCGATACGGGCAGGAGCTTCGAGCCTTTCGCATTCCGCTTCCGCAAGGAGTACACATGAAGAAGCTCATCCTAGTCGCCCTGGCCGCGGCGGCCCTGTTCGCCGCGCCGGCCCTCGCCCAGGACGCCGCCTCGGCGGCCCGCGAGACCAGCGTCCCCCTCGACGCGTGGAAGTACATCAGCGCCGCGCTCGCGGTCGGCTTCGCCTGCCTCGGAGGGGGGCTCGCCGTTGGAAAGCTCGGCGCGGCGGCGATGGGCGCCTTGGCCGAGGATCCGAGCCTCGCGGGAAAGGCCTTGCCGTATCTCGGGCTAGCCGAGGGAATCTGCCTTTGGGGATTCCTGGTCGCCTTGCTCATCCTGATGCTCTAGCGCGGCTAAAATGGCGGATTTCTTCGTCATAGCCGAGGAGGAGATAGTCCTCGCCTTCCGCATGGCCGGGGCCGACGGCCACGCCGTGTCGGGCCGGGAGGAGGCGCTGGAGGCCTTCCGCGAGGCTATCGCTTCAGAGGCGAAAGTCCTCGTCCTGACCGAGGAGGTCTCGGACATGATCGGCGCCGAGGCGGCTTCCCGCCAGGCCGAGGGGAAGTATCCCCTCCTCGTTGAGCTGCCGGGCCAGGACGGGAGCCGCCCGGGCCGCAAGAGCCTGGACGATCTCGTCCGACAGGCGATCGGCGTCGCCATATAGCGCCAATCGCGCAACTCGCGCCTTGACTTCAAGCGCGCGCTAAGAGCAGCCTTCGAAAACGGAGTGCGATCGATGGAAGACCTGATAGCCGCCGACTCGATGCGCCGCGAGATCGTCGCCGACGCCCAGAGAAAGGCTGCCCGCATCCTGGCCGATGCCGAGGCCGATGCCGCCCGCGAGACCGAGGAGGGAAGGGCGCGATCCGAGCGGGCCGCCTCCGACACGGCGCGCGACTATGACGAGCGCATAGCGCGGCGGCGCGCCGAGTCCCTCGCGCGCGAGGGACTTGACCGGACGAGGCTGCTCGTATCCTTCGTGGAAAGCTCGTTAAGGAAAGCGGTCGTATCCTACCTCGGCGGGCTGCCGGACGAGGAGGCCGCGCGACTCGCGATCGCCTCGGTCGCTTCCTGCGGCAAGGCCTTCGCCGGCAAGCGAGCGGTAGTGCGGCGGAAGGGGCTTCCCAGGAGCGCGGCTGAATCGGCCGCCGCCCTCATAGGCGGCGACGCATCAGTGGAGGCGGAAGAAGACGCGAGCCTTCCCTCGAGGGGGCTCTTCGTCGAGTCGGG
>Ga0075317_1000109_pt1 | contig 10103 bp, 8 predicted proteins | sample MayberryNE_TuleB_FD_120068 | JGI IMG/M metagenome (GOLD analysis project Ga0075317, IMG submission 120068) | Natural and restored wetland microbial communities from the San Francisco Bay, California, USA, that impact long-term carbon... | ecosystem: Environmental > Terrestrial > Soil > Wetlands ... | reverse complement strand
TTCAGCCGATTTTCGAGAAGACCGACTCGATGATTCCCAGGGCCTCGGCCATCTCGGGCTCGGAGATGACCAGGGGAGGTGCGAATCGGATGATGTGCCCGTGGGTCTGCTTGGCCAGGAGCCCCGCGTCGCGAAGGGCCACGCAGGTCTCCCAGGCCTCGAAGCCCTCTTCGAAGACCGCCGCGTTCAAGAGTCCCCGTCCGCGGACCAGCTTGAGGCGCGGGCAGCGTATCGCCGCCATGCCCTCCCGGAAGATCGCGCCCATGATCTCGGCCCTTTCGTCCAGCTTCTCGTCCTCGAGGACCTCGAGCGAGGCTATGCCGACCGCGCAGGCGAGGGGATTGCCCCCGAAGGTCGAGCCGTGCGTGCCCGGCGTGAAGACGCCCATGACCGCCTCGTCGGCTACTATGGCCGATACGGGAAGGATGCCTCCGCCCAGGGCCTTGCCCAGGCACATGATGTCGGGCCGCGCTCCTTCCCTCTGCCAGGCGAATCTCCTGCCCGTCCGGCAGAAGCCGGTCTGGATCTCGTCCAGGACTAGGAGGACGCCTTTCTCGTCGCAGATCGAGCGCAATTCCCTGAGATAGCCCTCGGGCGGGACGACGACGCCGGCCTCGCCCTGGATCGGCTCTACCATGACCGCGACCGCGTTAGGCGAAATAGCTTTCGCCGCGGCCTCGGCGTCGCCGTAGGGAACCTTGACGAAGCCGGGGACGTAGGGCCCGTAGTTTACGGTCGAGTCGGGGTCGTCGGACATCGATATCGCCGCGAGGGTTCGGCCGTGGAAGTTGCCCTCGGCGCAGACGATCTCCTGCTTGCCGTTCGGAACTTCCTTGACCTCGGCCCCCCACCTGCGGGCCGCCTTCAGCGCCGTCTCGACCGCCTCGGCCCCGGTGTTCATGGGCAGGGCCCGCTCGTAGCCCGTATGCTCGCAGAGCTTTCGCAGGAAGGCCCCTGTGCGGTCGTTGTGGAAGGCGCGGCTCGTCAAGGTCACGCGCTCCAGCTGCTCGCGCGCGGCGGCGAGCACGCGGGGATGGCGATGGCCCTGGTTGACCGCCGAGTAGGCGGATAGGAAATCGAGGTAGGATTTCCCCTCGGGATCCCGGACCCTGCAGCCCTCGGCCCGCGCGATGACGACCGGAAGCGGATGGTAGTTGCGGGCGCCGTAGCGCTCGTCCAGCTCGATGCAGTCCTCGGATCTCATGATTCCGCTCCTTGGGCGTCCCGCGCCGGCCGCGCTACCGGGCGAAGCGCAGGGCCTCGCGCGCCGCGTGCCGCTCCAGCGCGAGCTCCGCCAGGCGGGTTATGAGAGCCGCGTAGCCCAGGCCTCCGGCCTCGCACATGCGCGGGTACATGGAGATGTGGGTGAAGCCCGGGATGGTGTTGACCTCGTTTAGGAGGATAGCGCCCGTCTTCTTGTCGATGAAGAAGTCTACGCGGGCCATGCCCGAAAGCTCGCATGCCTTGTAGGCCGCGATCGCCAGCTCGCGTATCTTCGCGGATTGCTCTTCCGTCAGGCGCGCCGGCACTTCGAGGCTGGCCCCGTTCGGATCGGTATACTTCGCGTCGTAATCGTAGAACTCGTGGCTCGGGTGTATCTCGCCCGGCTCGAAGGCGACCGGATCCTCGTTCCCCAATACCGAGCATTCGATCTCGCGCGCGTTGACGAAGGGCTCGATAAGGGCCTTCTCGTCCCACTCCAGGGCCGACCGGAGGGCGCCTTCGAGCTCCTCCGCCGATTCGACCTTCGAGGCCCCGACCGAGGAGCCGGCGCAGGAGGGCTTCACGAAGCAGGGCCAGCGGAAGCGGGCCGAGGCCTTGCGCGAAATAGTATCGATGTCGCGCAACGCGTCCCTCCTGACGGCCATGAAGGGCACCACGGGCAGCCCGGCGCGCAGCCAGAGCTCCTTGGCCTTCTCCTTGTCCATCCCGAGGGCCGATCCGAGCACGCCCGAGCCGACGCAGGGAAGGCCCGCGACCTCGAGGAGGCCCTGGATCGTGCCGTCCTCCCCGAAGGTCCCGTGGAGGGCGGGGAAGACGAGGTCGCACTCGATCTTCTCGATGCCGCCGGGGGATTCGGCCGCGAGGCCGGCTCCGGGCATCGGGAAGGCCCGGCGGCCCTCCTCGATCGAAAGCGGCCCCGTCCCCGCGAGCGCGGCCCCGACTGCGGCCTCGTCCTGGAGGATCCACTTCCCGTCCTTGGCGACGCCGACGAGGAGGGGCTCGTACTTCTCCAGGTCGAGGTGCCGCAGGATGCTCGCGGCCGATACGAGGGATACCTCGTGCTCTCCCGACTTCCCCCCGTAGAGGATGACCATCCGCTTTTTGCCCGAGTTAACCTTCTCCGTGATCTCCGCGCTCAGCACTCCGTGCCTCCGTGCTTGCCTTTGCTAATATCCCATCTCGGCGAGAGCCTTCTCGGCTTCGCGTATTTCGTCGTAGGGGACCGCTCCCGCCTTGCCTATGATCGAGTTCTCGTGGCCCTTCCCGAGGAGGGCGACGAGGTCTCCTGGCCGCGCGAGGGAGAAGGCCTTGCGGATGGCCGCCGGCCGGTCCGGTATCAGGAAGAGCCGCTCGCCGCGCGGAAGCTCGGGGCAGCCCGCGGCGATCTGTTCCAGGAGCTCCATGGAATCCTCGCCGCGAGGGTCCTCGTCGGCCAGGATGACGATGTCGCAGAAGTCGGCCGCGATCCGCCCCTGGCGGGGCCGCTTCTCGGTATCCCTCTCGCCTCCGGATCCGAAGACGCAGATGATACGGCCTTTGACGCGTTCGCGCAGCGGCGGGAGGATGGCCTCGAAGGAAGACGGAGTATGGGCGTAGTCGACGACGACCTCGAAGCTCTGTCCGCGCTCGATCGCGCTCATCCTGCCCCGCACGGGCCGCAGGTTCGGAACCAGGGGAATAAGATCGGCGATATCGATCGACGCGATGTGCGAAACAGCAAGGAGCGCCGCGAGTATGTTCCCGACGTTGAAGGCTCCCGGCAGCTTCGCGCGGACGGCATGGACGCGGCCCGGGAGCCCGCCGCGGCCGGCCTCGACGGCCTCGAAGGACTCGCCCTCCGAATCGGCTATGACATCGCGCGCCGAGAGATCGGCCTCGCGCCCCGAAGCGCTGAAGGAGAGGACAGGTACGATGGAAGCCTCGCGGAAATAATCTGCCGACTGATCGTCGGCGTTGACGATCCCCAAGCCTCCCGGGCGCAGGGCGCGGAAGAGATTCGCCTTGTCGTCGCGGTATCGATCCCATGTGCCGTGGAACTCGAGGTGCTCGCTCGTGACGTTGGTCATGACGCCGATGTCGAAGCCCACGTCGCCCAGGCGGTTCGTACGGCGCGACAGGCCATGGGACGAAGCCTCGACGACCGCGTATCCCAGCCCCGCGTCGCGCATCTCGCGGAGCATGCGCTGGACGGCCGTCGCCTCGGGAGTCGTCTGGTGCTCGGGATTAGGCTCCTCGCCCATGCCGCGGTCGGACATGACCGTCGAGAAGAAGCCGGCGCGCTTTCCCGCCAGCTTCAAGAGCTGGTAGGCGAGATAGACCGTCGTGCTCTTGCCCTCGGTGCCGGTGACGCCGATCACGCGGAGCGAGTCGGAGGGACGGCCGTAGAAGGCCGAGGCGATCGGCGACATGGCGAAGCGGGGATCGGCGACGCGGACGTAGGCGACCTCGGGATGGAGAACGCTTATGGGCGCCGAGTGGACGATGGCGCGCGCTCCCGCTTGGATGGCCGCGTCGATGAAGAAGTGTCCGTCGGCGTGAAGGCCTGGGAGGGCGAAGAAGAGGAAGCCGGGCCGCACCGAGCGCGAGTCGTAGGCGAGTCCCTCGATATCGATGTCACGGGGGCCCTGCCGCTCGATGACGGTGGCCTCGCGGATGATCTCTGTCAGGGCCTTGGGCATGCGTGAACAATAGCCTAGTTGCCGGAAAAACGGAAAGGGGGAGCCTTATGGCTCCCCCTTCCTTCCGCGCGAGATAGTGGCTTAGGGTTCGATGGCGAATTTGCCCGAGATGTAGTAGAGGAAGGGAATCATTGTCCTTCCCGTCGCGTCGGCCAGCTCGTTGGTGAAGTCGGGCGCGTAGAACATCGTAATGCCGCCGCCGATGCGGAAGTTCTTTTTCTGGCCGAAGCCGTACCAGGCGGAGAGATCGGGGATGAATACGTTGCCGAAGTCGCCTCCGAAGGTGTTCAGCGCGTAGTAGCCGAAGAGGAGTCCGCCGATCTGGGCGTCGACGAAGAGGGGGCCTAGCTCGAGCTCGGCGAATACGTTCGGCCAGCCGGCTCCGACGACGATGAAGCTGAAGCCGCGCGCCCCGAATCCGATCTTAAGGGGCAGGGGCTCGAGGTCGAGCTGGTAGGATAGCCTTACCTCGGGCAGCATGAGCCAGATCTGCTGCGCCATTCCCTCGGATAAGGTTTTAAGCTCGCTATCGGCTTCGGGCAGGTTCGTGATGCTGATGCCGAGCGGCTTATAAAGACCTACGTCGAACCTCAGCTGCGCCGCGGCGGGGACGATCAATGCCAGGGCGATCAGGGCTACGAGAATCATTTTCTTCATGAATGCCTCCTTCTTTACAATCGACCTACCAAATTATACACCAAAACGCTGGTCTTTCCCCAAATTCTTCGCGGCGCTACAATAACTCCCTAGGGGAATTCGCAATGTACAGAATACGAGTCGAAGCCGAGTTCGCGGCTGCCCATTTCCTTTCCCATTATCGAGGCAAGTGCGAGCGCCTCCACGGCCATAATTACCTCGTCAGGGCCTGGGCCGGGGGCGAAAAGCTGGGATCGGGTGGCATGCTCCTCGACTTCGGCGAGCTCAAGGCCGCGCTCCGCGCCGTTCTTGAGAAACTCGATCATTCGAACCTTAACGAAATCCAAACATTCGATGGCGATCCGAGCGCCGAGCGCATAGCCGAGTACGTCTTCCGCGAGCTGGCGCGGAGCCTGCCCGGCGCGCCGCTCGAGGCGGTCGAAGTCTTCGAGACCCCGACCAGCATGGCGAGGTATGAGCCTTAAGCCCCTTCCCGACTACGCGTCGAAGCGCCTGATCGCCTACATCGGCAACAAGCGGGCCCTCCTTCCATTCCTCCGCTCGATCTTCCTAGAGGAGGCCGCGCGCGTCTTCGGTTCGGCCTCGCCCCCGAGCTCCGCCCTCGGCTTCCTCGACCCCTTCTGCGGATCAGGAGCGGTCAGCCGCCTGGCCCGCTGCCTGGGCTGGCGCGTCCAGGCGAACGACGCCGAGGAATACGCGCGTATCGTCACCGAGGCTTGGGTAGGCGTCTCGGCTGACGAGCTGCCCGGTCTCTTCGCCGCCGAGGGCGGCATCGCCGCCGTCATTGACGCGTTGAACGATCTCCATCCCTCGGCCTCGCCTTCAGATCGCGATCGCTATTCCCTCCTTTCGTCCTTCGCCGGGAGCGAGAGCTACATGGCCAGGCACTACGCTCCGGCCGACACCGGAAGCGCCGACTGGCGCACCGAGCGCCTTTTCTATACCGCCGAGAACGCGGTCTTCCTTGACCGGGCGCGCTCGGCCATCGACTTCCTAAGGCCGCAAGCCGACGCCTCGAGCTCTGGCGGCGAGCGGAAGGCCCATGCCGAGCGGGTACTGCTCCTGGGCTCCCTCCTGTACGAGGCCGCAACTCACGCGAACACCTCGGGCGTCTTCAAGGCCTTCCACAAGGGCTTCGGCGGCCACGGGCGCGACGCGCTGGGACGCATACTGTCCCCGATGCTGCTCGAGGCTCCCGAGCTCTGGCCCGGCACGCCCGCCGAGGTCGGCCTGGGCGACGCGGCGGCATTCTGCGCCCCGCGGCCGGCCGATATCTGCTACCTCGATCCGCCCTATAACCAGCATCAGTACGGATCCAACTACCATATACTCAACACCATCGCCGACTGGGATCGTCCCCCGGTAAGCGAGGAACGCGGGCCCGACGGGCGCCATCTCAGCATAGCGGGCATCCCTCCGGATTGGGCCGAGCGACGCTCGGCTTTTTGCTCCAAGGAAACGGCGGCCGCGGCATTCCGCGCTCTGGCCGCATCGATCGACGCATCGGTGATCATCCTCTCGTACAACGGGGACGGCATCGTCGATCCGGAGGAGATCTGCGATATCCTCGGCGACAGGGCAGATGTCTCCCTGCGCGCGGTCGACTATGTCGCCTATCGCGGCGGCAGGCAGAGCGCCTCTCGCCGCGCCGCCACGAGCGAGATCCTCTTCGTCGCGCGCCGCAGGCCGCCTTCGGCCGGCGGGCATCGCCGGGCCGGCGGCGAGGAGGAAGCGGCCATATCCCGCGAGCTATCGGCCCTCCGCTCGAAGGTGGAGCTCGACCGCCTTCTCGCGGGGGCCTTCGATCCCGCGGCCTTCGCGAGGATCGCGGGCGGGTCGGAGCTTAGGCTGCGCGCGAGGGACGGAAGCGAGATCGTCCTGAGCTCGTACCGCGGCCTCGTGCTCGAGAGCTCTTCCCGCCGCGCCTTGGCCGCGCTCGGGCCCGAGGACGCGGCTTCCATCGCCTCCCTGCTTCGCGAGGCGGCGCTGCCGGACTACGGAGCCGCATGCGAGGCCGCGGCCGGTCTCCTCGAGGATGGCGTCTTCGATCGACGGCTCCAGGACCTCGCGCTCACCTGGCTGCGCAAGCTGGCGCATCGGCGATACGAATCCGAGTTCAGGCGGATCGCCTCTCGCCTGGCGCGGATCGCCTCGTCCTCGCCCGGGCGGCTTTCGGCGATGCCGGCGCGGCTGGGCGAGATCGAAGAGCTCTTCGCGATCCGCCTGGCCGGCCGGAGCCCGAGGCCCGAGGCTCAGGAAGGAAGCGCGCGGATCGACGCGGATCGCTGATCCGCGGCGGAAAGCCTTTTTAGCCATTCATCGGGCCGCGCCTTCGCGCCCAGCGAGAGCCGGACCGAGAACTCGTCGCCCGTCGAGCCGAGCTCGGCATGGTAGACGATACCCTTCTTCGCCGATTTAGGCGGGCACTCGAGGCGGCGTCCGCTTGCCGCGCGGGTCTCCACGACTTCGATCCTCTCGTCCCTGAGCCATGCGTCGAGCTCCGATCTCGCGCGGCCCGCGGTCCCGATCGGGAAGCGGGCCTCGATTTCGATTCTCTCGGGCTTAGGCGACTCGTCGAGGATTTCTAGTCCGGATTTTTCCGCCGCCGCCCTGAGCCGATCGGCCTCGGGCCCTCGAAGGATGTAGGCGGCCTCTCCCCAGTAGCGCTCCAAGAGGCGGCCGTAGAGAGCGTCCTCGACTTCGAGGAGGGCTCGGGATTCGCGGGGGGATCGTTCGGCGATACGGCGGCTGAGCCAGGACGATCTGTACTCGGGTCTCGAGCGCGCGAGCGATTCGGGCAGCTCGAAGCGTACGAAGATCGAGGCGAGGCGGCGCTTCGCCTCGACGAGACGCGCGATGCGCGACGCCGATCTTCCGCCCGGATCGTCGACGCCCGAGATCGAATGCCCCGTGATACGCGCGACGTCCTCGGCTTCCTCGCAGGCTCCGCAGCCCGAGCACTCGCCCTTCTCGCTCCCCGTCAAGCCGAGACAGGGACTGCGGTCCTCTCCCGCCGCGGCGAGGCGGTAGTTTTCCCGCAAGGCCTTCATCGGCGCTTCGAGGAAGGAAAGCGGAGGCATCCAGTCATCGCCCTTCTCGCCGAGTAAGTCGGGGCCGAGGAGGCGCTCGCCGCGGGCGAAGCGCTCGAGGCTGGCCGCGGAGAGCTTCGATAGCCCTCCGTCGTAGGCCGCGCCCTCGGCGGGAGCCGACTCGAGCCAGCTCCCGAGCGCGCGGCCGCCGAGGGCGAGGAGCTGGTCGGCGAGATGCTCGCCGTAGTCGCTCGCCGTCCTGAACTCGATGCCCTCGGTTTCGCATATCGCGCGCATGCGGCGGGCGACGGCCTCGAGGCGGCCTCTGTCCAGGCAGGGCGCGGCGTATTGCAGCGGCGTGAAGGGAAGCCTGACGAGGAATCCGGCCGAGGCGAGTATCCTCGTGCCCGTCGATCTTTCGCGTTTGCCTTCCGACAGCCGGGACGCGAATAGCGACAGCTCCTCGAAGTCTTCCTCGGCCTCGATTCCCGAAATGATGTAGAAGAGCTTAAGCTCGCGAACGCCCGGCCTGATCAGGGCCGCCGCGCAGCCTGCGAGCTCCTCGTCGCCGAGTCCCTTGCGGTAGAAGGCCCGCATCCTTCTCGATATGCCTTCAATGCCGAGGGTGAAGGAGCGCTTGTCCGCGGCGAGCTCGGCTTCGATCAAGGCAGGATGCCGCGCGAGGACATCGACCCGCTGGCTCATCAGGTTGACTCGCTTGAATATCCTCCCGAGCTCGAAGATGAGACCGAGGATCGACGAGTGGGTATTGAAGTTGAAGCTGTGGAGCTCGAGGGTCTCGGCGCCCGTCCGGGCGCGCAGCTCGCGCGCCGCTGCAAGGAGCTCGCCTATCGGAACTTCGCGGTAGGGACGCCTGTCCCAGCCCTCGAGGCAGAAGGAGCATAGGCCGTGGCAGCCCGAGCTTATCTGGAGCCGCGCGGTCGAGGCTTCCTTCGAGTTCAGGACGGGATACGATACGAGGGGGGCGGGGTAGGGCCGCGCCACGGCGCGCGAGACGTTCTTGCCGGAGAGCGCGGGCCAGAATCCTGCTACTTCCGCGGCGGCGGCGAGGCGCGAGGAGCGCGGGGCCGAAGGGTCTCCCGCCAGGGCGCGGGCCAGGGCCGCTGTCGCCGAGCGGGCTGCCGAGTGCGCGGCGGCTGCCTCGCCCTCGCCGAAGAAGATGCCGTCGACGAGGCTGTCGCTCGAGGCTTCGTCCTCGGCGCCGGGGAAGAGCGCGGCGCCCGCCGCCGCCGCGTTCGATCCGCCCAGGATGACGATAGGCAGGCGGCCTTCGTAGCGCGATCGCGCGGATGAGCGCGAAGGAAGCCGGGGGCCGAAGAGATAGCCGAGGTTGACGAGCTCGAGGGTGAACGCGTTCGACACGAGTATGAGGTCGAAGTCCTCGGGAGCACGTCCCGATTCGAGTCCGTAGTAGAAGGGAAGAGACCTGGCGGATAGGATCGCGCGGTCGCGCGCGTCGGGAAAGAAGGCGAAATCGATGTAGGCGCGGTTCAGCTCGGATCGGCATTGGGAGAATAGGAAGAGATGGGCCGAGGATCCGGCGACGTCCTCGAAGGGCGATAGGCGGACGATAAGGACGCGTTGCGCGGCATCGTTCCAGTCCGGATTGCCCATGTCCTCCGATACCGAGGCTATGACAGCCTCGGGCGCCGCGAGGAGGTATCGCGTCTCCTGATCGATGGCGGGAGGCATGGCTTACTGGCTTTTACGCTTCGGCCCGTCGTTCCCGTCGCCCCTAGGCGGGCGCTTGCTGCCTGATCCCGGACTGCGTCTCGGCGCGCCGCTCGAGTAGGGGCGCTTGGAGTCGGGAGAGCGGCTGCCTGCGGGGCCGCGCGCGCCTGCGGCCGTGCGCCTATGGTCGGGACCGCGCGTTGCCGCTGGAGCGCGACTGCCGATGTCGTCGCGCGCCTCGGCCGTATCGCGTCGCGGTGGCCGCCCGGAATCGGCAGTCCGCCTCGCGTCGGGGCCGCGACTGCCCACGGGGCTGCGACTGCCCACAGGGCTGCGTGCTGCCGCTGGGCCACGTCCCTCGGCCACATCGCGTCGCGGCGGCCGTCCGGACTCGGCAGTCCGCCTCGCGTCTGGGCTGCCCATCTCGGCAGTTCTTTCGGGGCCGCGCGTTGCCGATGGGCCGCGACTCTCGGCCGTGCGCCTATGGTCGGGGCCGCGCGCTGCCGCTGGGCCGCGCCCCTCGGCCGTATCGCGTCGCGGCGGCCATCCGGAATCGGCAGTCCGCCTCGCGTCGGGGCCGCGCGTTGCCGTAGGGCCGCGCCCCTCGGCAGTTCTCTCGGGGCCGCGCGCGCCTGCAGAACCGCGCCCATAGGCCGATCTCTCCGGGCCGCCTCTTTCGGTAGTTCTCCCTGGGCCGCGCGCACCCACGGCCGTGCGCCTATGGTCGGGGCCGCCCCTCTCGGCAGTTCTCTCGGCGCCGCGCTTTAGGCCGCCGCGACGCGCGCCGTCGGCGACGCGCGAGGCTTTGTGCGCCTTGCGCTCG
>Ga0075317_1000108_pt1 | contig 10133 bp, 7 predicted proteins | sample MayberryNE_TuleB_FD_120068 | JGI IMG/M metagenome (GOLD analysis project Ga0075317, IMG submission 120068) | Natural and restored wetland microbial communities from the San Francisco Bay, California, USA, that impact long-term carbon... | ecosystem: Environmental > Terrestrial > Soil > Wetlands ... | reverse complement strand
GCCTTCCCGTCGCCGAGTCGATCTGGTCCGTAGCCGCGAAATCGGCGCAGCCCGTCCTGAGCCATCGCGCGTGGATCGCGTCCCGGGCGGTCCGTTCGTCGACGAGACCGAGCGCTTTCTCGGCGGCGTATTGATTCAAGATGATTTTCGAAATCCAGGTGTTCTTGTCGGAGGAGGAAAGCTTCCATCCGCCTGAAGAGGAATCAAGGCAGGAGCCGGGAGCCAGCACCGTATCGATATGCCGCCTAAGGGACGAGATCAGCTCGCCATAGGGCCCGTCGGCTTCGACGGCATGCCCGGCTCCGCACAGGCGCGGGTATACGAGTCCCTCGATCGCCGGAATTACGCGCGCGCGGTTGTCGCTCTCGAATACGGCGGGAATGAAGCCTTCCTCCAGCATGCGGCCCGTAACCGCCTGGGCCGTCGCGGCGGCGGATTCCGCGGCCGCGATGGATTCCGCCGAGCTTCCGCCGTCTATGCGCCTGAATAGCTCCTCGAGGCAGACCAGGGCCGACCATGCCTTGACCGCGCCGTAAAGGCCGTTGCGCGCCTGCCCGAGGCTGATATCGATGGAATCGTAGGTGGTTATCTCGGCGCCGCCCGAGCAGCGGTCCGAGTCGCGGTCCATGACGCCGTCGCCGTTCGCGTCGCGGGCCCGTATGGACTGAAGGCAGGCCGAGAGGATCGCGCGCCGGGATTTCGCCCAAGGCGTTCCGCCCGCGAGGGCGGCGTAGACGCATGCCGTCAAGGTCCAGTTAAGCGTCTCCTCGTAGCTCATGTAGCTGAAGCAATCCGAGCGGCGCGGCATCTCGTAGGCCGAGGATCCGATCGGCGTGAAGCTGTCGGCGACGCCCTGGTCGTGGGTGAACGCGATGCCGAGCGAGTCCTGGTACGCGTAGCGCTCCGCGAAGGATTCCAGCTCGTTCCGGAGCGTCCAAGGCGAGAAGCGGGCTTCCCAGAAGGCCTGATCCACCGTCAGGTCCAAGGTGTTGATCATTTGGTACTCGCCCTCGTTGACCGCGAAAAGAGGTTCCCCGTCCTCGGTCAGGAGGAGCTCGGTATTGGCGACATAGCTATGGGCGGCGTGGGAGATCAGGAACTTGCGATCGTCGCTCAAGGCGGCGGCGTCGAGCTCGGCGTCGAGCTCCTCGGCCTTGCGGATGGCGATGCCGGACTCCTCGAGGGCCGACTCGAGGACTTCCTCGAGATTCTTGAATAGGCAGGTGTAATAGGCGTGCGCGCCCAGGCCGGAGGTGACGATGCCGTCGCGGTAGGCGCCCAGGGCGACGATGAAGGACTTGGATTCTCCGGCGCATATCTTGAACCTAAGGCCCCCCTCGCCCGCGAGCCGCCTTAAGGGACGCGGCGCGTCGTCGGGGCCTCCGTTGAACGCGGCCTCGATGAAGGACCAGTCCATCACCTCGAAGACTCCCTCGGCGGGAAGGGCGGCGAAGCCCCATCTCGCGCCTTGCGCCATGCCCAGAAGGCCTCCGTGGGTCGCGTCGGAAAGAGGCCGCCTTATTCCTTGCATGCCGAAGACCCCGGTCATTTCTTCGGAGCCCGATCTGTTGTCGAAGGATAGCTTGATGAGTATCGATGGCCTTAACGCGGATCTCGCCTCGCTGCGCGTCGAGGATCGAGGATCGGGGACGTCGCCGAAAAAGGAATAAACGCGAAGGCTCATCGGGCCCGAGCGCCACTCCTCGCCGGAGAAGGATACGAAGCGCTCGATATCCGCTTCATGAAGGAATATCTCATGCATTAGCCGCTGGATGGCCGGGTCGAGAAGGTCCTCGCGGAAGGATTCGGCCCCGGCGCCGATCGGCCGCCCCGACGCGAAGGGGAAGAGGCGAGGCTCTTTATGCCCGACGCGATACCCGGCTAGGATCCCGGAGTCCGGGGGCCTGACGTCGCCTATCGCGATGCCCGCCCCCTTGCCGATCCTCCCGAGGACGAGGGATGCGTAGGCGCCCCATATGCCGTGGAGCGAATAGTAGTCGAGCTCGGGTACGCGAACGGCCATGGAGCAATCCTCTTCGCCCTTATCCCGGATAATTCGAGGGCTATCTCACCATAACATCAAGGCGCGGCTTTGCTCATCGGAGGTCAACCTATAACGATCATCGGACATTTAACCGATGCTCCGGCGAAGCCGAATGAGGGGGCGGGTATGAGCCTCGTACCCGCCCCCGATTATTCTATTCCTTGATGGATCCGACGTTCATGCCGACCACGAAGTACTTCTGGAGGAAGGGGTAGACGATGAGGATCGGGACCGTGGCGATGATCGTCCCGGCCGCTCGTATCGACATCGGCGTAACCGTGCTTTGGATGATATTCGCCGCCATGCCCGCCGAGTTGATATCCGCAGCGCTCCTCGATTGGTTCATCGATTGCTGCAGGAGGGCCATGAGCTGGTACTGCAGCGTGAAGAGCTCGGGCTTGGCCGAGCAATAGAGCAGGGTATCGAACCAGGCGTTCCAGGCGCCGACAGAGACGAAGAGGGCCACGGTGGCGAGGACGGGCTTTGAGAGGGGAATGACGAAGCTCCAGAAGATCCGGAAGTCGCCGGTTCCGTCGAGGCGCGCCGACTCGAAAAGGCTTTCCGGTATCGTCTTGATGAAGGTCCTGATGACGATAAAGTTGAAGGCGCTTATCATGCCCGGGATGATATAGACCCAGAAGGTTCCGTTCAGGTGCAGGTTCCTGATAAGGAAGTAGTTCGGGAATAGCCCGGCGTTGACGTACATGGACAATAGGACGAGGAGGGTAAAGGGCCTGCGCAGGCTGAAATCCCTGCGGCTCAGCGCGTAGGCCAGCATCGTCGTGAAGAAGAGATTGAGGATAGTGGAGCAGACAGCCCTGGCTACGGAAATGAACAGGGCGTTTGGGATGTTCGCTGTCACCCAGATCGACTTGTAATTGTGGAACGACCAGATGCGGGGCCAGAGGTAGATGCCTCCCCTGGTCGTATCGATGGCCTGGTTGAAGGAGATGACCAGGGTGTTCCAGAAGGGATATAGAGTGACAATGACTATGCCCAGCAGTACAAGCGCCCTGAATGCGCTGAATGCTACCTCAGCGATGAAGCTCTGCTTGCTTAGGTAAAGCCTTCCTCCGAATCTCATCGTCATACCAGCTTCTCCTCTCCGAGCTTGCCCGAGAACCAGTTAGCCGCCAGGAGGAGCACGATGTTGACGAGGCTCTTGAACATGCCGCCGGCGGTCGCGAGGGAGTAGTTGCCCTGACGCAATCCGTAATTGACGACGTAGATATCGATGCTCTGCGAATAGTCGGCGTTCATGCCGTTGCGCAGGAGGTATTGTATTTCGAAGCCGGATTCCATGATCCAGCCGAGGTTCATGATTAATAGGACGATAATAGTCGGCTTGATGCTGGGAAGGGTGATGTGGCGAATCTTCGCCAGTCGGCCGCATCCATCGATCTCGGCGGCTTCGTAGAGGGCGGGATCGATCGCCGACATCGCGGCCAGGTAGATAATGGTGTTCCAGCCGACTTCCTTCCATACGTTGGTGAAGCCGACGATCCACCAGAATGCCTTTGGCTTGCCGAGCCAGATCGTCGGCTCCTTCATCAGCCCTAGCCACTTGAGGACGATGTTGAAGACTCCGTCCGAGGCGAGTATGGTCGATACGAGGCCCGCGACTACGACCCAGGAGAGGAAGTGCGGAAGGTACGAGATGGTTTGGGCGAGGCTTTTCAGGCGTTTGGCCTTTACCTCGTTCAGTAACAGCGCCAATCCGATCGCGAAGGTAAAATTGAAGATGAGGTTTATGAAGCTCATCGCGAGGGTGTTGCGCATAACCATCACGAACTGATCGTCGGAGAAGAGGAATTTAAACCACTTCCAGCCGACCCAGGGCGATGCGAAGCCCTTGGAGGGCTTGAAGTCCTGGAAGGCCATCGTCCAGCCGGTCAATGGGACATAGGTGAAGAGGATGACGTAGAGGATAATCGGCAACGACATCCAGATCAGCTGTTTCTGGGTCGAGAGCTTCTTCCAGAAACCCAAGGGCTTATTGATTTCCAAGGTGGACATTGGCAACTCCGAGGGCGAAGGTGTGAGCAATAAAGCGGCGGGGCGCGGGCATTCCCGCGCCCCGCCGGCAGGTCGGTAGGCTACCGACGCTTACTTCTTAGTTCCGAATCTCTTGATGCGATCGTCGATAAAGACCTGCATGGCCTTCTCGAAATCTTCAGGCTTGCACTTCTTCAGGTTCTCTACGTAGCTGGCCCACTCTTTCTCGAAGTCCGCGGGCTTGGCCATGATGACTTTGGGCAGGTCCCTGGCGTAGGTGTCCTGCATCTTGGTCTGCGCGAGCTTCTCGGGCGAGCCGTCGGCAGCGGGGAACTGCCAGGCGGGGTACCACGCGGGATTCTGGGGCGGATTCTTGTCCATCAGGTCCGACCAGCTGTAGGCGCCGTAGGCCTTGAGGACCTGCTGGTCCTCGGGGCGCAGCGTGGCGAGATAAAGGTTAGCGTTCTGCCGCAAGGAGCAGGCGAGCCCGTTCTTCGTGAAGCGGCCCTCGAGCTTCGGCGCCTCGGCCCACCAGAGGTCGGCGAGGTTGTGGAGCTTCCAGGTCACGTCGTCGAAGCGCACGGCCTGTTCTTGCGTCTGAGTGGGCTGGCCCGACTTGTCGTAGCCGTAGTCCTCGCCCTCGACGCCCCACTGCATGATCTTCTGCCAGGCGGGATCGAGCTGCTCGTCGAGGAACTTGATGATGCGGACGGGGTCCTTGGCCTTGATGCTGATGCCGTAGCCGCGCTGGAGGTTGGGCAGGGTCGAATCGCGCCAGTGGGGCTTTATCGACTTGTCGAAGACGATGGGCAGGGGCATCATCGTCTCCCAGAGGCGGTTCTGGGCCACGAGGGCCTTGTTGGCGTCCTGGAACTGCCAGTACTGGTCGTGCACGCCGAGGACCTGGCCGTTGGACAGCTTGGCCATGTACTGGTCGTAGTTGTCGGTGAAGGACTCGCGGTCGATGAGGCCCTTCTGGTTCATGTCGTTCAAGAGCTTGTACCAGCGCTTGGCCTCGGGGCCGTAGAACTGGACGCGGTACTTGCCGGTCTTCGGATCGACGATGCCGTCGCCGTCGTTCGGGTAGCCGGCGAGGAAGGGCGGCGGATTGCATAGGTTGAACTTGTGCCAGTCGTAGGTGAGGATCGAGAAGCCGATCGTCGGCTTGCCGTCCTTTGTCTTGGGGTACTTGGCCTTGTACTTGGCGATAAGGTCGAAGTACTGGTCGATCGTGGTGATCTTCGGGAAGCCGTACTCCTTCAAGACCGCTTTCTGGATGAACATGGCCGGACCGTAGTATTCGGTGGCGATCTCGCCGTTCTCGGGGACGCCGTAGTCGATCAGGGTGTATACGTGCCCGTCCGCCTCGTGCATCTTGGCCCAGGTTACCGGATTAGACTGGTAGTGGCGCTTGAGGTTGGGGGCGTACTTCTCGATGAGATCCTCGAGGGGGATGCAGGCGCCCGCGTCGATGAACTTGGGGGAGTTGATGTGGAGGAGGTCCGGGTAGTCCTCGCCCGCGATCATGACGCCGATCTTCTGGTCGGCCTCGCCGACTACGATGTCCCACTTGAACGTGACGCCGAGCTTCTCCTTGATCAGCTTGTAGGCGCGATTGTCCGCGGGCGGGATGGGGAAGTTCGTGTTGACGGTGAAGACGGAGATTTCGATGGGCGGCAGCTTCGTCGTCGGGAGCTTGCTCACCGGCTGCGCGACTAGGGACGATGCCGCGAACGCCGCTAGCAACGCGCACGCAATAGCGATTCTTCTCACATTTGCCTCCTTGAAAACCAATAGCCGGCCGAGTCGCCGGCTGTCGGTATGATATGAGGCGTTTCCGTATCGGTATATAGGACTTCCGGTGCTCGGCCTTATAGGAGAATTTCCCTATACTCCAGCCAATCGAAATCAGCCGGAATTCCATCTCCCGCTCCAGCCGAAGACGCTCCGCCGGAGCTCGCGAACATGCCGATAGTCGTACCGACGAAGCCGCCGGCGCGCTCGGTGCTCAGGATGCGGCCATCGACGCCCGAGGCGATCGCTTCGAGCTTCTCGGGCGCGCTCCCGGCGCTGAAAACGATGGACTGTCCCTCCGCGCGAGCCTCGAGGACGACGAAAGACCCGGAATAGGGGCGGCGGGCGATGATCCGGTCGGGCCCTCCCTCGGCGGCGACCAACCGCAGCTCGATTCCTTGCTCGGAACGCCCCAGCTCGAGCCGGTACTGATAGCGGTCGCTCTGGAAGAGGACGAGGCCCGCCGCGTCACCGGTCCCCCGCGGGGAGAATTCCATGGCCGTCCTGGCAGAGAAGGATATATGGCGCTGGCGCCGCCCGACGTAGGAAACATATCCGTTTTCCCGCAATGTCGAGGCCGAGGCGCGAAGGCGCAGCCATCCGGGCCGCTTGGTGAGGCTGGCAAAGGAGGATGCCGGCTGGCGAAGGGATATCCACTCGGGATCGAGCGTATCTCCGTCGAAATCGTCGCGGCCGAGCAGGACGCCCGCGTCGAAGGGCGCTAGGTCGGGCGCCCGGAAGGGCCCGTCGACGCGACCGGAGCCGGGACAGGGCACTGGCCACTCGTCCTCCCACTCGACCGGGACCAGGAAGGTCTCGCGCCCGAGGTTGCAGGTGCCGCCGTAAGGCCGGGAAGCAAGGAGGACCATCCACCACTTGCCCGTAGGATCGTCCACGAGGTCGCCGTGCCCCACGTTGATGACAGGGCAATTCTTCCCCAGATGGCGATGCGTCACGATAGGATTGGCGTACTTGCCGACCCAGGGACCCTCGAGGCTGCGGCTCCGCGCGACCGAGATCGCGTGATCCATGGCCGTGCCGCCCTCGGCGGCCATGAGGTAGTACCAGTCGTCCTTCTTGTAGATATGCGGCCCCTCGGGCCAGATGCAGTCCCTGAGCGCTCCCCGCCAGATGCCGCGATCCTCGCCCTTCAGGCATAGCTTCGCCAGGTCGAGCTCGCGAAGCCAGACTTCGCAGTTGCCCTGGTACTTCTCGCCCTCGGGGGCGCCGCGCGTGCCGCAGTACCAGGCGCGCCCGTCGTCGTCGAAGAAGATCGAGGGATCGATGCCGAGGGCGTCGGGAAGCCAATGCGGCTCCGACCAGGGACCTGCCGGATTTTCGGCGGTCACGATGAAGTTGCCCCCGCCCGAGACGTTGGTGCATGCGACGTAGAAAACGCCCTTATGGTGGCGGATCGTCGGCGCGAAGAGTCCCTGCGACACGCCCGCTCCCTCGAGCGGCAGCTGCGAAGGCCTATCGAGGACGTGGCCGATGATCTTCCAATTCACGAGATCGCGGCTATGGTAAACCGGCAATCCCGGGAAATAGGCGAAGGTCGATGTGACCAGGTAGAAATCCTCTCCGACCCTGCAGACCGAGGGATCGGGCGAGTAGCCGGGCAGGATTGGATTGCTGTAATTGATAGGATTGCGCATGCGGTGGAGTATAAACGCAAAGCCTCCCGCCTTGGCAAGACGTAAAAAAAGCGCCGCCCTCCGCGCATAAGCAATATTGCTTATGCGCGGAGGGCGGCTGAAATATTTAGCCTCGTGCAGAATTATTTGCCGGTCGTAAACGTCGCGCCGCTTTCTGAAGGCATATAGCCGGTAACATGACCGGAGCCGTACATGATACGTTGCGGTTGTTGACCGTCACCGTAATCGCGACTTTCTCGTCGACCCGCTTGCCGAGATAGGAGTAGCTTAAGCGCAGCTCGCCCGAGACCTTGGTCGCCTCGGTCACCGGGAAGATCGAGTCCTTGAAGAGGGCGTAGATCGGAACCTCGGCCTTGGCGCCCGCGCCGAGCGATTCCGATTTCCAGCATTCCTTCGGCGCCTCCATGAACTGGGGAACGTAGAAGCTGAGGCTGTGGTCCTGGATTTCCTTCGAAGCGCGATTGCGGATCAGAGCGGAGCCGGCCGGGTTCATGTCGTAGCAGCTATAGAAGAGGGGGAAGATCGGAGCGATATCCGGCTCTATCCTGACGGCCTCTCCGCTCGAAGCCGGGTTGTACTGTATGCCGAGGTGGACGGCGGCGCCGTTGAAGACCTCGCCGAAGGGGAGCTAGGCCTAATACGAGGCCCCCAGAGCCAGGCTGATCGAGGGGCCGATCGCGTAGCCGAGGTCGATCGAAGCCGCCCCATAGGGCTGCGTAAGCGAAGCTCCCTCGAAGGATGCGCGGTATATGCCGCCCCTGATCCCCGCGCGCAGGGCCAGCCGGGGCGCGAGCGAGAGCGTATACGCGAGCTCTCCCGAACCGCCTAAGAAAGCCGCGGTCTTGCTTGATCCGTTCGGAGTCATAAGGTCGGCGTCGAGAACCGCTCCCGCAGACAAGGGCGGGTAGGCCGAGATAGAGAAGGGGCTCGAGGCTTGGGGCCATGACGAGAGCGCGAAAGTCGTCATGGCGGCAAGAAGGGCAAGGCTCTCTTTTTCGCTGTCGACTCTCCGGGCTCCGCCCCGCGGGGTCCGGAATATGGGATGCCAATGTCCTATCGCATTTCCGGCGGTCCCGCTATGATCGCGTGTTCCACTCGACCGCGTACTTGCGCAGGTCGGCGGCGCTCGGCAGGCCGAGCTTCTCCTTGATATGGTCGCGGTACGCGTTGACGGTCTTCACCGAGAGCGACAGGCGCTCGGCGATCTCGGCGGCGCCGCAGCCTCGGCCTATCAGCGTGAAGACCTCGAGCTCCCGGTCCGAGAGGCGGTCGACCGGGTCGGAGTCGGCCTTTCCCCCGACGATGCCCTCGAGCATGCGCTCGCGCAGCTGCTCGCTGACGGCGATCCGCCCCTCGAGGACCTCGCGCACCGCGTCGAGCAGCGTGCTGGGATTCTCGTGCTTCATGACGTAGCCGCGCGCGCCCGCCTTCAGGGCCCGCTCGCCGTAGAGATTCTCCTCGTGCATCGAGACGACGAGGACGGCCGTTTCCGGGTGCTCGTTCTTGATCGTCCGCACGAGCTCGAGGCCGCTTTGGCCCTGGAGCGAGATGTCGACGATCGCGATGCGGGGACTCGCGCGCTCGAGGAGGGACAGGGCTTCGGGTATGCTGCCCGCCTCCCCCGCCAGCTCCAGGCGCAGCTCCTGCGCGATCAGCGTCGCGACCCCCTGCCTGTAAAGGGGATGGTCGTCGACGACGATGAAATTCGGGCGTATCGCCATGCCTTACCTCGGGACCCTGCAGCTCACGACGGTTCCCCGCTCCCTTGACCGGATGCGAAGCTCGCCGCCTATGACGCTGGCGCGGTATTTCAAGATCTGGAGGCCCATGCCTCCGTCGCCTCCCGCCTCGGCGGGAATGCCTACTCCGTCGTCGCTCACCTCGACGATTATACTCTGCCTGTCCATGTACATGCCTACGACGATCTCCTTCGCGAGCGAATGCTTGACCGCGTTGCCTAAGGCTTCCTGGACGATCCTGAAGATGTGAAGGGCCTTCTCGGAGTCGCTGACGTGGAAACCCCTCGTGGCCTCTAGGCGAAGGACGGCTGAGCATCTCTCGCGCGACGAGCGAACGAGGCCCTCGACCGCCGATACGATGCCTCGATCCTCGAGCTCCACGGGATACAGGCCTCGGGCGATGCCTTTAGCCAGGGCCGCGGCCTCGCCGGCGGCCTTGGCTATCGCCCCGGCGGAATTCGCGTCCTCGCCGCCGCCCGAGCGCCGCAGCTTGCCCTCCAGTATGGCCGCCATCAGCCCGATGCCGGCGATATCCTGGCAGAGGTGGTCGTGGATGTCCTGCCCGATCTTGCTCATGATGCTGTTCGAGATCGACAGGAGCTCTCGCTCCAGCTGGCGCCTTCCGGCCATCTCTTCCTTGAGGCGAAGGTTCGCGTAGGACAGCTCGAGGGTCCGCGCGCGGACCGTGCGCTCGAGCTCCTTCTCGTGGTCGCGCTCGGCGGCCATGAGGATCGCTCCCTTGAGGGCGCTGGAAACCTGGTCGCGGAAGGCCTCGTAGAGCCTGCGGTCCTTGGAGTCGGCGGTGCAGATGAGGTAGCCCAGACTGTCGTCGCCGAAGCGCAGGGGCTCGCAGACGTAGGCGCTCCACCGCTCGGGCAGCCCGCCGGGGATGAGCTCGGCCGTCCT
>Ga0075317_1000107_pt1 | contig 10145 bp, 9 predicted proteins | sample MayberryNE_TuleB_FD_120068 | JGI IMG/M metagenome (GOLD analysis project Ga0075317, IMG submission 120068) | Natural and restored wetland microbial communities from the San Francisco Bay, California, USA, that impact long-term carbon... | ecosystem: Environmental > Terrestrial > Soil > Wetlands ... | reverse complement strand
TGATTATTACCCTTTCTATAGAGCGATCGCGACGCTCGCGTCAAATTGTATTGCAGTATCGATAACGTTAGGAATTACGCGCAACAAAACGGGAATCACGATATCGTAGCCGTTAGATAACCCACGAAGCGCGATGTATCCGCCTTCTTTTAGCTTGCTAATAGACCATTGCGCAGACCAGATATAGCCTTTGGCTTCCCAGCTTTTGACGAGCCCAATAGCATCGTCGATCGCGTCGCCAGTGTCACGCGCTTTACTTCGCGCAGTTACGTCGGTTATGAACAATTTATCAGCAACAACGCTACATCCAATCCATCGCGACGAATGATAAACGCCACGAGTATCGTTTAGGAAATTCTGAATCAGCGGGATGTTGCAAAACTCGCCGTAGCCGTTTGAGGCCTCGGGTATATTGTCCGAGTGGTAAAACGTTACGACGTTATGGAGCATAACCGATCCGCCGTTTACAGCCGCGCAGCCTACGCCGTTATGTTTTGCATTGTCTCTATCGTCGAGGTTTTTCGCCCAGTTATCCTCGAGGCTACCCGCGATAATATGCGACATTGGAATTTCCATATAGGGTGCGCCTGGAATCGAGGAGGCGACGCGCTCTGCAATACCTAGCGCGTTTGCGGCAATCTGTACCGGGTGATTCGGCGAGCCGGGAACAGCGACAACGCCCGTTGTGCGATCGGTTTCCTTCCTGTCCTCTCCTAGTGCGAGTAAAGCCGTAAGGCCGTCAGAGCCCGCCGTATTATCGCCGATAAGCGACCTAAAAGGCCGCGCAACCGTATTGGCATAACAGCCTATCTTTTCGTTGCCAACGCCGTTGTAGGTCGATAACGCGTCAAGACTCGTCTCATCCGTAATACTGCCCGCGAATAATACCGCTGTGAACTGCCCATCGTTCGCTAGATCTTCCGTACCGAGACTCTCTAGCGCCGTTTCAAGATCTACAACGCCAGCACCACCCGCCATTGCCGCCACGCTTGGCGCTTCAAGCCCTAGCGGATACGTTTCGTTAAATCCGTAGTTAAATCCAAGCGAAAAATCCCAACCGACCATTCCGCTTTTTGCCGTGACGTTAAGTTTTTCTGGCGTTACGCCGTCTTTTGCCACCGTTACAGGTAGATCGAGCATTCGCCCGCAAGCGATCACGACCTTATCTACTACCGCCTCGCCGTCGTCGCCGACTGCAAGATTTATATTAAGTACCTTTTCGCCGCCAATATAAAAATGTAGCGTTCCGCCCGTAGTGATCTCGCCAGCAAACGTTACCGAGCCCGTCGATTTAGTGGCGGTGTCTTCAAATGCCGGGATCGCATAAATCACCCCGGAAAATTCCTGGGCTAACCAGTTAATCATTTTCGCAAGCGCAAAACCGCGCCCGTAACGCCCGCCAGCCGCCGCCGCGTTGGTAACAGGCTCCAGGGCATATTCGGTCAACGTGTCCTCAAGATCGGGATCAACGGTTCCAACGACCACGACCTTACGGGGAAGCGCAGAGCCGCCGACCTTGAAATTAACGTTTTCAACCGATGCGCCGATCGCATATGCAATTGTAGATGGTCCAATCATGTTCTAATTCTCCTATTCTTCTGGCTCTACGGAAATCTCACCGTCAAGATTTCTGTTGTCTGTATATTGTATACCAATTAAATTCGTTGATATGTCTATCTCGCCGTCAAGGTAATCTATGACGGTATAATTCTCATAAATACCGGCTTGGCCAACCGGCTCGTCATTTAAGTTTAGTGTTAAATCTATCTCTACTAATGGCTCTAAATCATCGCTGCTAATGCTCTCCGTGATCTGCATTGTAAGAGACATCACTGCTTGAGATATCAATAGCTCTCCGGCGTAGTCCGGCTTTTCCTTCGTTATCGATGGTATCCAACGGCTACGCGCGATACCAACGTCAAGCCCTAAATCGACATCTTCGGGCTTAAAGATAATATTGAAAACGCATTCGATAAGGGTGTTTAATGCCTGATCAGCGAGTAGCCGCGTGTTCTGTAGCGACGTCATCGCTGCCGCGCGGTCCACCTGCGAAGACTCGGGATCGTTTAGCGTTTCGAGATCCGCTTTTGCGCTTGACGATATCGATAGCTCGATATTATAGGTTGCATCAAACTTAAACGGGCCGTTAAATCCGCTACCTGATTTCGGTATTTTCGCATCCGAAAAATACACGGCTACGGCCGCGTTTTCGTTGCGTATAGCCTCGCCGCTCTCGGGCTCTACGCTATACCCGCATACCCGGAATTGTCCATTTGCGCCGTTGCCTAATAGCTCCGTCAACGCCTCTTGAATCGTGATGAAATTCATCGTCATACTTCGACCTCGGCATCGGACTGTTCTACCCGCGTCAGTCGAAGCGAAACGATACCGAGCCCCTTATCAGTGCGCGGAGGTTTGTCACAAACGTAATCTTCTAAATCACCGTCAAGCTCGGGCGTTTTTGGAATGCGTACGTGTAGAGGCTTTGTCGGATCTAATACCTGATTTAAACTACTTAGGCGCAGCGTAACCGCGGGACGCCCAGTCCAAAGCCCCTCCGCGTCTTGCGTATTACTGACAACCTGCCCGGATAGCTCCTGTATCTCACCATCAGGATAGGTAATGAAAACAGGCAGAGCGAATAGATCGCGATCCTCTAACGAGGTCGCTAAAAACCGCTCTGCCTGTTCTCTGAGATTGGTCATTGTCATGTAAGGCAGAACCCGGAAAAGGAGATAACCGGGCTCTCTAAATTACTTTGCGCACCCTGTTAGGGTTACGATCGAATCGGTATGATACGGCGCATAAACAAACGCGCTTTGTGTTCGTAGCTGCAAGCTTTTTCGATCGCCGCTAAAATACGCATCGTGATAGATGCTTCCAGCCGGGGTTAGCGCCAAATTCGATTGCGGAATCCGCGACAGATCCGGTTTTACTCCTAGGACTTCGTCATAGATATTCTGCTCAGTCGGACCCATCGGAAGCATTTCAGGCGGGCCGACAATCAGATCGAATCTCGTATCACTGTTAAGTAATACCGCGGTTTTCGAATCCATATAATTAACGAAGCTTCCTTGGTCATTGATGTAGCCCTGGTTACAAACGAAAACCTCTAGGCGATAGCCGTCCTTGGTCACGGCGCGACCGAGATAGGTAAAGCCCCCAGGACCGGTAAACCTCGCGAGATTCGCGGGTACGCCGTCCATTGCTAGACGAATAAAACCGTAGCTGCGAATATCCGCGACGTCGGCCATCTCATCGACAAACGCCGTTGCACTATCGGGCTCTAAAATAACCATGTTCGGGATGGTATGCCCCGTGATCTGCGCCTGAACGCAAGCCGTCGAAAAGTCGCCCAGCGGGTTTCCGTTCGTGTCGTCCCATTCATCGGCACACGCGAACGTATTCCCGCTCGCACGGCAATAGTCGATAAAATCATCGTCAATTGCGCTACCGAGAATATAGGGCTGTAAACCGGTTTGAATCGAGCGAGACGCGAGGTACTCGTTCAATTGCAGCGCCCGGCGAACGTGCTCGATATACAGATCGGCGGCCTTAGCTCGCATTCGTTCGATACGGGTTTTTTCTCCGTATGGATTTTCGCCAGCTATACGAAATAAAAGCTCTCCAGCCGATAGCGGACTAATATCCTCGGATAGGGGGAATTGCCGCGTGATGTTCGTATATTTTCCCACGACGGGGCGCTTCTCGTCAAGGCTTAGACCGGTCGGGCTAGCATTGCCGCGCCGCACGAGCTTCGCCATTGTCGAGACGCCTTTTTTAATATCAACAGAAAAGGCGGAGGCATCTTGCGCGTATTTCACACGCGAATTGGCCCAAAACGCACGGAATCCCGTGGGGATCCCGGCCATGTCGACATCGGAAAACATGTCGTTAAAAAATATCGAATATGCAGACTGAGTTGGAGGGGTTGCTAAATAATTGTTAGCCATGATTTATATCTCCTATTAGCTGTTCTCAAAACCGTCAACGTTTACGACGTCGCCGGAATATGCGTTAAGGGATTCGTTTAAAGCCTCGTCAAGCGTCCCGTCGATGCGCTCGGCCTCGGCAAGCGTGACGGCGGTTAAGACGTTCGGAACGCCGGTATCTCCCGCCGATGGATCGGCGTGCGTATGCTCGTTGTAATCGCTCACAAACTGGTCAAACTGCGCGGCAAGTTCCGCGAAGTTTACGCCGGAAATAGTATCGTCGAGATCAAGCGAATTTTCAAAAACGAGCTTGTTTTTATCATAGACAAAACTACCGCCCACAATGATGCTGTCGCCTTCGAGGTCTACGTCACCATCTGCTATATCGGCGGCGGCAATCTCAGGACCAATATAAATCCCGCGGGGTCGATGCGTTCCATCAATCGCGTCTACATCGGTAAACGGTACCCATTTTTTCGATGCGGTTATATAGGATAGAACCGTATAGGTCGCCAACGGTTCAGTTCGCCCAGCATCCGTTAGCAACGTTCCGGTACGCAACAGCGGAAAACCGCTAAGGATAAATCCGGTTAGGTCAATGTTTACTCTGCTAGATTTTGCCATTATGCCCTCGCTTTCCGCGCAAGCTCAAGGTCTTCGAGCGTGGAGATTCTGCCCGTTGTTAGGTACGTTGATGGATTTAAAAGTTTCGGCTCGATTGCCGGGGTTGCCTCAAGCGCTGCCGCGGCGGCTTCTTTTTCTTGCTGCTTTTTCGCGGCAATCAATTGATCTTCGTAGATCGCGGCAGTGAGCAACGCGTCCTCGGGCTTGCCGTTGGCGATAACGTCAAGAGCGAGATCGCGCACTCGCGCCGAATAGCTCGGGTTAGTCGCAAACGCTGACGCGGACTTAATCCGTTTAGCAATTTCGTTTCGTTCATTGGCCACGGCCTGGGCGCATGCCTCGTGCTTTATCGCATCTAGCTCGAAGCTAGCGCCAGGATTCGCAGCCAAAAATTCTTTTAGAGTTGGCATGACGCCTCCGTCTGTTACTGGGTTGATTTCCATTTCCGCACTGGCAGAAGTGCCAGCCGAGAAGATTTTATTTTCAGACCTTACGCCGTCTATCATGCCGACTTTTTCAGCATCGGAATTGTTTAGCATTCCGCCTTTACCGAACGTCTCGGCCACTTTATCGGCCTTGATACCGCGCCCCTTTGCGATAGCGCTGATAAAAACCGCCTCGATGTCGTTTAGTTGGGCTCGGGTTTGTTCGGCTAGCCGCGCGTCATTTGTCGGTAGATTTTTCAGCGGGGCGTTATCGGATACGATTCGAATCTCTTTTATACCGCTTTTTTTGTCGGCCTCGGACCAGTCCGTAAATTCGGCATAAACACCTATCGAGCCCTGAGATGCGAGGCTCGATGTCGAATAGATTCTATTCGCAGCGCTTGCTATCCAATATGCCGCGCTGGCCATCATATCAGAGTTAAGCGCAACGACGTCTTTCGATATTCTTAGATCTGCGATAGCGTCCCAAACCTTTTCAAGGCCGGACGATACGAGCCCGCCGGGACTGTTTATTGAAAGCGTCACGCGGGGCGCGTCATTCGCCTTAGCCTCTGCTATCGCATCTAAAATCTCTTGATACGTTGTGCCTTTAAAACCAAAGAATCTTGCGATAGCCGGGATCTCGTCGAGCAATATTCCCGTGATGTTTATATTTGCTACGCCGTTGTTAGCCGTTACGCTTTGCCGACCGCTTGGGACAAGCGCTGCCGCGAGCTGTAATTGCTCCGCCGTTGCGGAATTTATCTTGGTTAGATACTCGCACAAGAAGGCTTCGTGGCATGCATAGATTCTATACATTCGTCGCCCCCTGAGAAACAGCGGATTTGTTCCACGGTACGGGCGTAAGCTCGGACAGTTCCCGACGTAACGCCGCGCGGTTCGTCGCTGAGTCGCTCCCGTTATACTCCTGAGCAACGCGCTTAAGCGTGGTCGCGCCCATCTCGATATAAAGCTTGTCCGCGTTCGCCTGTTTTTCCGGGTCTAATTGCGGTAACGAATCGCCGTACCATTTGTGGTTCGACCAAGCCGCGCGGAGTTTTAGATCCGTATAGCCGGGGCATACGATATCGCCACGCGCGATTGCTGCGTTTAGCCACTGCACGAATAGCGGCTGTAAAAAGTCAGATACAATTTCAGCCCGCCATAGCTGTACGACTTTCCAAAATAGTTGAAGCTCGCCGCGCGATGCCGAATAGTTTTCCGAAAACAGCATTTTTACTATCGATAGCGGAATCGATAGCGACGCTGATACGTATTGCGCGATAGACTCGAAAAACGCCGGGAAAACAAGCGTCGGAGAAGTTTTCTTGAGGGTCTCGAACGTCTCGCCAGCTCCTAGCCCTAATAACCAAATCGCGCCGGGGTGGCGCGTCGAGTATTCAGGTAGTTCGCTATAGCTCGGGATCTGCGTATTATCCGTAGTGCTCGCGGGCTGTGCTACTGTCGCATTCGTAATCGATGGCATTGCCGACTTTGCGTAATCATCGAGACCAGCGCCCGTAGATGGAGATTCAGTGCTAGGCTTTACAAATCCCGCCATTTGCGATTGGGACGCGCTCGCGTAAAGCTCCGCTAGTTCGTAATCCGATAATCGATTCGCTTCTTCTAGGCAATGAGCAAGGCGCGATATCCCGCGAGTCTGTCCAGCAAATTCTGGCATATAGCCATGAAGAATCAATGGGTCGCCATCATATGTTGACGCAGGTATTACCACCGTAGTGCCATCCGGCTTGCGGATATTGTAGCCTACCGCCTCGCCGCGCGGGCCGGTGATCACGCCGTCGTGACCTTTGCCGGACTTGGTTAGGCCAGCTACGATTTGATCCGGGTCGATAAATCCGAATTTGACGGAGTTATCCAGATAATGCACGCGGCCGAAATATTCTCCGTCACGATTTTCCATCGTAAGCGCGAGGCGTTGCGCCTGGTAGCCCGTGAGCGCATCGTCAATTGAAAACTGGTTTGACGCCATCCACCGATCGAATTTCGCCTCGGTATCGCGCCCCCATGCGTCGAGCTGCTCGGGAGATTTGTTAAGCGCCTTGGCGTCCGGACTGCATTCGAGCCGCAATCCAGAGCCAATAATCAAATCAGATAGCCGCTCGACGATTGCGCGCAGCAATAGCGAGTCAAAACAGGCAACGCGAGCCGCGAGGCGTGCGCGTGTGTGGCTGAGTTTAATATCCGCCGACGAGGCGACAGGTCTGAATTTTGAGGTGTTGCCGTAAAACGTAGGCGCGGAATAGGGGAGGGCGGCCATTGCGGGCGCTCGACGCGCGATGCTTGTTACGTGCTTCGCGGTCGATAGCTCCGCGATTTCGCTATCTGGCAATAGCGGATAGGAACGCGACGCGAATGCGTCCGCGACCCGCTTAACCGTTCCGCTGTATGATATGCCTGATAGCATTAGTGCCATTAATACGCCTACGAAGTTGCTTGATTTCCTTTTCTATAATTCCAATCTCGCGCCTTACCTCGTCTAAACCACGCTGCGTCACGCGCTGCGATGCCTCGCCAGTATTCAATTCAAAGCTACGCACTTTTGAGTATTCTAATTCTTGCGCATAAAGAATATCTTTTACTGCCTCTTTATGCGCAAGTTCGCTTACTAAATCCTCGTACACCGAATACAGCATTTAATGTAGTTTGTGGCGACTCTGTAAAGTTAGTAAAGATGAATTTTGTCTTCTTTGCTGATTTATAGGTGCTAGCACCTCTTTATAGTTGCTAGCACCTCATCGCCGTGCTATTCTCGACGCATGTTGATCAAGTGCCGCAAGTGTGGCGACGAAAAACCAGAAAACGAATTCAATTTTCTATATGCCGACCTCGGGATTCGTTATCCTATTTGTAAGGCTTGCCGTCATAATGCATCGGTAACCAAAAAGCTTAACTACACTAAGCGTATGAAGGGCTTATCGCTAACGTTTAAGGTTTGCCCTAAATGCAAACTCCCGCGCTCTCTTACGGATTTTTCTATAAACCGTAGAAATTCGGACGGCCGCCAAACATATTGCCGCCGCTGTCGGAGTAAACGATATGCAGAAAAAAAGCTTTCCGCTGAACACTAACGTCGTTACGCAAAAAGAGTTTGCCTCTATTCTCGGTCTAACGCGCCCGCGCATAGCCCAACTTATAAAAAAGGGAAAGCTCGACTGTTACGATGGGGGCGTAGACCTCGACGGCTCGAATACGATAGCGACGATTGAGTATTATAAGCGTAAGGCAAAAAACGATACCGGGGAATCAGCCGCCGGTTTAGACGCAATAAAAACCCTAGAAGGGCTGACAATAAACGAAATCACGAGGCTTCATAAAGACGACATAGCTAAAATAAAACTAGCCTTAGATTCCCAACGTATCGAACAGGACATAAAAAAGACGCGCGAAACCTTGATCGACCGTGATTATGTTACCCGTGTTTTCCATCGGTTCTATACCATTATCGACCAAGAGCTGAAGCCGCTTGGCGAGCGCATAACGGGTGAAGCATTAGGAGCCCTGCATATCGACGCGACAAAGAGCGCGACGGAAGCCGCCGAGCATACCCGGCTTGTAAACGCTAACGTTTATAAAACCATAAACCATATAAAGCGACTTTTCAACGAAGCGCTAGAACGCATGAATGTCGAAAAAATCTCATAAAGATTTCGGCTTTATCAAATCAGTTGTCGAAGACTTCGCGACCGAACAGCCCGAAACCGATATTCTAAAATGGATAGAGAGCCGCCGCGTTATGCCGCCAGGAAGTCCGTTCCCGGGGCAATTCACGAACGAGCTAACGCCGTATTTTTGCGATATTTATGATTGGTTATCTCCCGTAAATCCCATACAACATGTCGTGATACTAAAAAGCGTTCAAATCGGCGCGACAACCCTCGCGGAAAATCTAATAGCGTTTTACGTGGGTGCGGTGCCGAGCGAGACATTATACGTAAGCGGTACTAAATCACTACTCGAAAACTTTAGCAAGCGTAGACTAGATCCCCTTTTGCAATCATGCGACCTTGCACGGCTATTATCGCCTTCTACGGAAAATGAAAAATCAAGATCTAGCGGTAGTACTACGATGCTCAAGGAATTTCCCGGCGGGTCGCTTGCGCTAGCCAGCGCACAGAGCGCTAGTCAACTTCGCATGGCGTCGAAACGAATTTTGATCCGAGACGAAATCGACTCCGCTCCTATTGAGCTGCGAAACGACGAGGGAAACTGGCTTGACGTTTCCTATAAACGAACAACCGCATTTGGCAACCGCCGCAAAATCCTAGATTTATCAACGCCGGTCGGATATGACCAGAGCAGCATCCAAAAGCTATACGAACAAGGAGACCAGTGTCATTTCCAAATACCTTGTCTAAAATGCGGAACGTTTCAGGAGATCACCTTTTCAAAACTCATCCCGATATATGACAACAACAACGACCTTAAGGAAATTTATTTCCCATGCGAATCTTGCGGACATCAGCATTATAATCAAGATAAGGTCTCATTTAACAAACTAGGAAAATGGGTTCCTACCGCCGTTAGTAAATCCGAAACGATGAAATCATGCTATCTGAGCGGTTTATATAGCCCGCCTGGTATGCTTTCATGGGACGAGATGCGCAAGGAATACGACGCAGCACAACAAGACGATAGCGGCGAGAAAATGAAAACGTTCGTGACGCTATCTCTCGGTAAGGCGTACCGAGACATCACGACAAAACCACGATTACAGAGTGTTACCCGGCTTCGTAACAATTACAAAGAACGCACGATACCCTCGGGCGTGCTATACCTGACTGTCGGAATCGACGTGCAGACAAGCGAGAAAGACCCGCGGCTAGAGCTTGAGGTCTTGGGCGTAGGGGACCAGTGGCGCACCTGGTCGATTGATTACCGCGTGGTTCACGGCGACGTAAGAGACCCCACGGGCGGCGCGTGGTCTGCTCTCGTGCAGGGCGTATCTAGTGGTCAGTGGTTCACGTTCAAGCGCGCGGACGGCGTCATCTTCGAGCCCATGATGATTTTCGTCGATACCGGTGACGGCAATATATCCGACGTCATCTACAAATTCATTGACGGCTATCAATGGAAAAAAACACACGCGATCAAGGGCTTTGGAACGATACGGACGACAACTCACAAGATGATTAGATACCGG
>Ga0075317_1000106_pt1 | contig 10176 bp, 8 predicted proteins | sample MayberryNE_TuleB_FD_120068 | JGI IMG/M metagenome (GOLD analysis project Ga0075317, IMG submission 120068) | Natural and restored wetland microbial communities from the San Francisco Bay, California, USA, that impact long-term carbon... | ecosystem: Environmental > Terrestrial > Soil > Wetlands ... | reverse complement strand
CCTTGAACATCAAGGCCATAGAGGCCGGGCGGAAGGCCGTATAGCCCCGTCGGGCGGCGGCGCGGCCGGGTTCCGCCCGCCGCTGGGGTAAAAGCGAGGGCCGTCCTCCGCGCCGCGCGGCGCGATGGACGGCCCCCTAATAGGTTAGGCGACTATAAGCGAGTAAATGCCATATGGCGCATTATGCGCGCTTGTCGAGAAAGCCGGGCTAGGCCTTCTTCTTCTTCATCGTGATATCCGCCCAGACGGCCAAGATGAGCACGACGCCCTTGATCATGTACTGCAGGTTCGAGTTGACGTTTAGCATCTGCAGGCCGTTCGAGAGCGACTGCATGATCAGGGCGCCGATGACCGCGCCGAAGACCGTGCCCTCGCCGCCTAAGGTCGAGGTGCCGCCGAGGATGCAGCTCGCGATGACGTCGAGCTCGTAGCCGCCGCCCGCTGCCGTGGTGCCCGAGCCGACATAGGCCGCGAGGGCCACGCCCGAGACTCCCATCAGGGCTCCCATGGTGACGTAGACCGAGAAGAGCGACTTCTTGATGCTGATGCCCGACAGGCGCGCGGCCTCGCGGTTGCCGCCGATGGCGTAGGCGTAGCGTCCGAAGCGGGTGTTGTTCGAGACGTAGCTCATGAGGATCGCGATCGCGCTCAGGATAAGGACGAGGAAGGGCACGCCGGGCACGGAGGCGCCGTTGACGATGAAGACGTAGCCGAAGATTAGGATGGCGAAGATGCCGGTCCTGACCAGCTCCCAGGTAAGGCTCTGCACCTGGATGCCGTACTTCTGCTTCCTGGCGCGCCCGCGGAAGAGCATGACGAAGAGGATCACGACCGCGAGGCCGGCGATGACGAGGCCGGCGATCTGGGGTATTCGCCCCTGAGATATGAACTTATAAGTATCGTTCGACGAGATGAAGAGGGACTTGCCGCCCGTGACCATCAGGATGCCCGACTTCCAGATATTGAAGCCGCCGAGGGTCGTGATGAAGGGGGGCACCAGGAGGAAGGCTATGATCGCGCCCTGCAGCATCCCGATCAGGGTTCCAAGGGCGATGCCGATGAGTATGACGCACAGGGCGACGACGATCTCCAGGGTCGGGCCCGACAGGCCCATGGCCGCGAGGGGGCCGTCGAGGACGCGGTAATAGAGGAGGGCGGCCGCCACGACCGACACGAAGCCCGCGCCGAAGCCGACCGAGAGGTCGATGCCTCCGGTGACGATGACGAAGACCATGCCGCAGGCCATGATGGCGATGATCGCCATCTGCATGAAAATGTCCTGGATGTGGTCGGCGGACAGGTAGGCCGGCTGGGCTACGCCGAAGCCTAGCCAGATGACGACGAGGGCGATGACCAGAATGTAGGACCTGATGTTCTTCCTGAACGCAGTCATTACTTGATTGAACATTGCGACCGTCCCTTACGCGATTTCCACGCCCGTAGCGCGGGCCATGATTTTTTCCTGGGTCGCCTCGGCGATGCCCAGCGTGCCGTTAGAGCGGCCCTCCCACATGACCATGACGCGGTCCGACATTCCCAGGACTTCCTCGAGCTCGGAGGAGATCATGATGATCGCGTAGCCCGACTCGGCTAGCTGGTTCATGAGCTTGTAGATCTCGAACTTTGCCCCTACGTCGATGCCCCGAGTCGGGTCGTCGAGTATGAGTATCTTGGGCTCGGACATCAGCCACTTCGAGATGACGACCTTCTGCTGGTTGCCGCCCGACAGCGATTCCGCCGCGACGTGTACCGAGGGAGTCTTGATCGACAGGCTCTTGGAGAATTTCTCCGCCTCGGCGATCTCGGCGTGGCCGTTGATCCGCATGAATCCCGAGAACTTGTCCAGGTTCGGCAGGGAGATGTTCTTCAGGATGGTCTGGATCAGCACGAGCCCCTGCCGCTTGCGGTCCTCGGGCACCAGGCTTATGCCGTGCCTCATGGCCTCGCGGGCCGACTTGATCGTGATCTGCTTGCCGTCCAGCTCTATCGTCCCCCCGGTCAGGAGGCCGTACTCGCCGAAGATCGTGGTCACGAGCTCGGTGCGGCCCGATCCCATGAGGCCGGCGATGCCGAGTATCTCGCCCTTGCGCAGCTCGAAGTCCACTCCCTTGATGACTTCCCGTGCCGGATCCTCGGGATCGGTCGCGCGAAGGCCCTTGACGCGCATGAAGACCTCGCCGGGCTTTCGGTTGCCCTTGGGAAAGCGTTCCTTCATCTCGCGGCCGACCATGAGGCTGACGAGCTTCTCCATGGAAAGCGCTTTAGTGGGCTGGGTGGTCACGACCTTGCCGTCGCGCAGGACGGTGACCGTGTCCGTTATGCGGAAGAACTCCTCGAGCTTATGCGATATGTAGATGCACGTGACGCCCAAGGCCTTCAGCGTGCGCAGTATTTCCATGAGCTTGTCGACTTCCGCTTCGGAAAGGGCCGAGGTCGGCTCGTCGAGGATGAGCACGTCGGCGTCCTCGGAGAGCGCCTTGGCGATCTCGGTCATCTGCATCTGGCCGACGCCGAGGTACTTGACGACCTCGTGGGGCTCGACCGGGAGCTTGTAGCGGTTGAGAACCTCGCCGGCGTCCGAGTAGAGCTTGTGCCAGTTGACGGAGGGCCCGATCCTGGGCTCCTTGCCCAGGTAGATGTTCTCCCCGACGGTCATGAGAGGAATAAGGGTCAGTTCCTGGTAGACGATGGCGATGCCTTCCCGCATCGCCTGGTGGATCGAATCGGAGCTGAGCCTGAGGATCTTGCCTTTGTAGACTATATCGCCCGAGTAGGTGCCGAAGGGATAGACACCGCAGAGGATCTTCATGAGGGTCGACTTGCCGGCGCCGTTCTCGCCGCAGAGGCCGTGTATCTCGCCCTTCCTAATGTCGATCGAGACGTCGCTCAGGGCCGTGACCCCCGGGAATTCCTTGGTGACGTTCTTGATCTCGAGAATCGCGTCCTGTTCCACTTCCACTTCCTTTACGGCCTTGAGGCCCGAGGACCGATCGTCCTAAAAAAGGCCCGGTCCCGCTGGGGACCGGGCCTCGGATCAAAGATGCGCCGAGCGCGAATTACTTCGCGGGAGCGTTCTTTATGTCCTTGTAGACGCCTTCGTAGGTCTGGTAGCCGGAGTCGACGACGACGGACTTCAGGTTGTCCTTGGTGACCTGGACGACCTTGAGGAACTGGCAGGGGACTTCGCCGGTCTTGCTCGAGTCGAGGGTGAGCTCGGAGAGCTTGAAGTTGACGAGGCCGGGGATGGCTTCCTTCTTCGCGAGCTTGATGGCCATCTCGCAGGCGAGGGGGGTGAGGAGGCGGTCATCCTTGAATACGGTGACGGTGAGCTCGCCGCGGGCGATGGAATTGCAGCCCGCCTCGGTGGCGTCCTGGCCGGATATGGGGACCTTGCCCGCCATGCCCTTGACCTTCATCGCCTCGAGGGCGCCGAGGGCCGTGCCGTCGTTGGAGGCGACGACCGCTACGAAATCGCCCTTCGTGGAGGTGAGGATGTTCTCCATGAGCTTCTTCGCGTTGGCGGGATCCCAGTTCTCTACCCACTGGTCGGCGACGACCTTGATCTGGCCGGCGTCGATAAGGGGCTTGAGGATCTCCATCTGGCCGTTGCGGAAGAGGGTCGCGTTGTTGTCGGTCGGGCTTCCGCCGAGGAGGACGAAGTTGCCCTTATCCTTGACGGCGAGGACGCCCTTGGCCTGGTTGCGGCCGACGTCGACGTTGTCGAAGGACACGTAGGCGGCGATGTTCGGGGTCTTGATCAGGCGGTCGTAGGCGATAACCTTGGCGCCCTTCTTCGCGACCTCGTTGACGGCGGTGGCGAGGGAGTCGCCGTCCTCGGCGACCGCGATGATGACCTTCGCGCCCTGGGTGACCATGTTCTTGATCTGGTCATTCTGGAGCTTCGCGTCATGGTTCGCTTCCTGGACGATGACGTCATAGCCGGCGTCCTTCAGGATCTTCGACATATTGTCGCGCTCGCGGGGCCAGCGCTCGGTGGCGAAGTCGGAGAAGGAAAGGCCGATCTTCTGCTTCGCGGGCGGTCCGCAGGAGATCACGAGGCTCGCGACGACGATGATCGCGAGAGCGAAGAACAATGTCTTTTTCAAAAGGTACCTCCTAGAAAAGATACCCTGTAAGTGCAGGACTCATGCCACATTCCTACAATAGGGAGGTTTATACACACATTCTTCATGAATATTCAAAATAGCTTTACATTAGCAAAAGGAAGGCAAAGAGATGCTAGAAAACGGTTAGTATTCTGGAAAATGCTAGAAAAGGATGACTTTCTCCGCATGCTGTTGTTTATCACTCTGCTTGTTTCGTGGGGTTATATGCAAAGGACCTAGGAGAATATTTCCAAATAAACAAAATATTTTATACCGTTGATTGATTCATTCAATCATCGTGGTTTTTTTGGTTCATTTCAGCCAGCATATGGTTCATGCCGACCAGCCACCACCACCACCACTGCCTCTCGTTTCGACTATTCTTCCGTGCTCGTCTCGAGGCCATGCTTGCGGATTCGGTAGCGAAGAGTGTTTCGGGTTATGCCGAGCATCCGCGCCGCCGCCGATACATTGCCTTCGGCGCGCTCCAAGGCCGAGACGATCAGCTCGCGCTCAGCGCTCTCAATGGTATTCCTGCTTACCGTAGGCGCGGTCTCCGCGGCCGTATCTTCGCTTGGCCTGGAGCCGAGGCTCGTGTGGCGGAGTCCCCGGGGCAGGTCGGTGGGCAGGATCTCGGTCCCCGAGCAGAGAACGACTGCGCGCTCGACGGCGTTCTTAAGCTCGCGTACGTTGCCCGGCCAGGTATAGTCCGACATGAGCCTCGCCGCCTCTGGCGAGAAGGACCTGATGTCCTTGCCGGCCTCCGAGGAGAATCGGGCGAGGAAGTGGGCGGCGAGCGGGGGAATGTCCTCGCGCCTGTCGCGAAGGGGCGGCAGGTCGATCGTGAAGGTATTGATCCGGTAGTAGAGGTCCTCGCGGAACCTTCCCTCGGCGACAAGGCGGCTGAGGTTCCGATTGGTCGCGCAGATGATCCTGATGCAGACTTTTTTCGTCTTGCCGGATCCGAGGGGCTCGAAGGTACGGTTCTCGAGCAGCCTGAGGAGCTTGGGCTGGATGGAGGCGGGAAGGTCCCCGATCTCGTCGAAGAAGAGGCTTCCGCCGTCCGCCGACTCCACCTTGCCCTTGAAGTCCTGGTCCGCTCCCGTAAAGGCTCCCTTGTGGTAGCCGAAAAGCTCGCTCTCGAGGAGGCTTTCGGGAACGGCCGGGCAGTTGACGGACACGAAGCTCTTCGCCTCGAAGTTCCCGCCCGCGTAAGCCTGGTGAATCGCGCGGGCCAGGACCTCCTTGCCCGTTCCCGACTCGCCGATCAGGAGGACTGGGGCGGCGGCGGGCCCGACCCGCTCGACCAGCCGCCCGATCTCGGCCATAGCCGGCGACGCGTACACTAGTCCCTCGACCTGCGCCTTCCCGTCCTTCCGGCGGCCTGCGGCGGCGGAGGGCCGCGCGCAGCGCGCGACGACGTCGAGGAGGACTTCCTTGGCGAAGGGCTTGGTGACGACGTCGACGGCGCCGAGCTTCATTGCCTCGACCGCCTTCTCAACGGTGCCGTAGGCGGTGATGAGGACGAAGGGCGCGTCGATGCCCCGCTCGCGCATGGCCTTCAGGAGTCCCATGCCGTCCATGCGGTCCATCTTGAAATCGGATACGACGGTTCCGTAGCGGCAGTCCGCGTCCAGGGCCTCCAGGGCCTCGAGCCCGTCCGAGACGCAGGTCGCCTCGTAGCCCTGTCCCTCGAAGAGGAGCTTGAGCACCGCCTGCATGTTCCGCTCGTCCTCTACGACGAGTATGCGTTCCCGCCGCATGGCTTAAGCCGCCCCCCCGAGCCGTATCTCGAAAGCGGTGCCGCCCGAGCCCGAGCGGACGTCGATGGCGCCTTCGTGCTCCTCTACGATCCTGTGGACGATGGACAGGCCGAGGCCCGTACCCTCGCTCTTCGTCGTGAAGAAGGGATGGAATATCTGGGAGCGCACTTCCTCGCTCATGCCCTCGCCCTCGTCCTCGACCACGATCCTGAAAGAGCCCCCCTCGCGCAGGGCCCGCAGCCAGACCTCCTGGCCGGGCTTCGAGGCCGCCAGGGCGTTCTCGACCAGGTTGGATACCGCCTGCTCCATGAGGCTGCGGTCGAAGCGCGCCCGCTCGGCCCCTTGGGCGACCTCGACGCGGACCTCCCGGCCCGGATACTTCTCCATCGGGATGTGCGCCGCGGCCCTGGAGAGGAACTCCCCGACGTCGATCTCCTGGGGCTTCACGCTGAGCGGTCTGGTGAAGTCGAGGAATTTAGTTATGATCGCGCTGAGCGTATCGACCTCGCTGACGATCATCTCGGCGAGCGGCCCCACGTTGGCGTCCAGGTCCTTCGGGCGCGATCCGCCGGCGGCCTTGACCGACTGGTAGGCCGCGGCGTCGCGGATCATCTCGGCTGACACCTTCATCACGGCCAGGGGGTTGCGTATCTGGTGGGCCACGCCCGCGACCATCTCGCCGATCGCCGCCATCCTGGAGCTGATCTGCAGCTCGCGCTCCAGCTCGCGCAGGTTGGCCGTCATGGTCTCGAACTCCCGCTCCAGGCTGGCGAACTCGTCCTCGGTGCTCGGCGAGAACTTGAAGCTGAGATCTCCGGCCGAGAGCTTCCGTATCGCCTCCTGGAAGGCGACGAAGGGCTTCTTGAAGCTGTAGCGGTAGAGGAATACCGAGGTCGCCGCCGCGATGAGGAGGGTCGCGGCGATGACGGCGAAGGTAATCGTCAGGGTCTTGGCGAGGGTCGCCGCGAGGGTGTTGTGAAGGGGATTCGTATCGATGAAATAGATCAGCTTTAGGGCGGGATAGTCGGGCAGGAAGGTCGTGTTGTAGATGTAGGACTTCACCGCGCCGGTCGCTCCCAGGCGGGGATCGGCCGCCGCCCGCCTGCTGTACTCGATGAAGGTGTTGTCGGCGACCCGGCCGTTGACCAGGATGTAGTCGCCCAGCGACAGGAGCATGCTGGTCCCGGAGATGTCCTCGATGCGGCCGATGAAGGAATGGTCCAGGCTCTGGGCGGCGCAGAGCACGGCGCGCCGCTTGCCGCCCACCATGATCTCGTTGAGGCTCCATAGCTGGATCCGGTTGCCCATGGACTTCATCTCGAGCCTCGTGCCGCCCGTGGACGTGGTCGTGAAGCTCTTTCCCTCCTCGAGGAGGTCGGTGGGGTCTCCCAAGAGCAGGAGGTCGCAGATCGAGGGGGCGCCCGGGCTTAGGAGCTCGGTGCGGACGATCTCCCTGCCCTCGTTGTCGACGATCATGAGGGCGTCGAGCTTCAGCGGGGCCAGGAAGAAGGAGAGCTCGTACCGGAGGGTGCCCAGCTCGCGCCTCGCGAGGAGGTTGACCAGGTTGGCTTGCCCGGCCACGAGGCCGGCCTTGATGCCCATCTCCTTCTTCGCGTCCGACACGAAGCTTTCTATCAGGCTCCTGGTCTTGACGGCCTGGTCGGCGAGGGAGGCGCGCATTGCCTCGTTCGTGAGGAATCGCAGGGCGATGATCGACAGGGCTCCCTGCAGGAGGACGATGAGCATGAAGGAGAGGCCGACCTTGGTGGATATCCTGCGAAGGCTAGGAACGCGCATGCGCTTACCCCGGGCCGCGAGGGCGGCCCTAGTCCCTCTTGAAATGGGGAAGCTCGGCGGTGATCTCCGCGGAGATCTCGACGATGCCCCCGACGGCGCCCGACTCGTACCAGGGCGCCTGGAGGATGAGCCTTCGCTTCCCTCCCTTCTCGATGGTATAGGCGTTGACGAGGCCCTCTTCCATGATCGAGAGGATCTTCCCGTTCGATTTCGCGTTATGGCAGGCGGCGAGATTCGAGCCGACGAGGGCCATCCCCCCCTTCTTCTCGAAGCCCAGAGCGGCCGCGTCGTTCATGTACAGGATTGTCCCGTCCTTCCCGGCGATGGTTATCGCGCCCGGGAATCCGGCGGCCCAAGGGGGCAGGCGATCGTCCACGAATAGTCTCCTCGCGTCGTCCGACGATCCTACCCTGCGGAGAGGCGAGAGGCAAGAAGGTAGGCGAAGCGGCTTCCGCGCGGGTATCATCGCGGGGGAGGCCGATATGGACGAAGAGGGCGGCGGCGAGCGCTGGAAGCGGCTGGGCCGGAAAGAGCTCCTGCGCACCGCCGTATTCACGGCGGCCGAGCGGGACAACGAGGGGCCCGGCGGGCGCCGGGGCCGCTTCGTCGTGCTCGAGGCCTCGGACTGGGCGACCGTGGTCCCCCTGGTCGAGCGCGGGGGCGAGGCCTGTTTCCTCATGGTCAGGCAGTACCGGCACGGCTCGGACGAGATCTCCATCGAATTCCCGGGCGGCTGCGTCGATAGGGGCGAGGATCCCGCCGCCGCGGCGGCCCGCGAGCTCGAGGAGGAGACCGGCTATATCGCCTCGTCCCTTCGGAGCGCGGGATCGGTCAGCCCGAATCCGGCCTTCATGGACAACCGCTTCCACGTGTTCCTAGCCGAGGGCCTGGAGCCGAGGGGAAGGATCGACCAGGACGAGCACGAGGTCGTCGACTCCCTCATCGTTCCCGTCGCCGAGGTCCGGCGCCGGATGGGCACGGGGCAGTACTCGCATGCCTTGATGGTCGCCGCCCTCTATATGGCCGAGCGCCTCATGCGGGGCGAGTCGGGCTAGCCGCGCGGCAAGGTGGCGGCGCGGCAAAGTGGCGCGTCCGAGCCCACGCGCTTTCCTTCCGTCGTTTTTGGATCCGGCGCGTCTGCGAGGTCGGAAGCATGAGAGCGAAAAGGGAGATAGTCCTGCGCGCCATGGTCGGCGCCCGGGGAGCTTTCGAGGAGATCGTCCGGATCTACGGAGGGCCGCTGTACGCCTTCTGCCTGTCATCGACCAGGGATCGTCCCGAGGCCGAGGACGCGGTCCAGGACATTTTCATGAAGGCTTTCTCGGGACTCGGCTGCCTGCGCGACGCGGAGCGCTTCGAGTCCTGGCTCTACGCCATCGCGAGGAAGGTTCTCGCCTCGCGGGGCAGGGCCAGGGCGAGGGAACCGGGACGCGCCGAGGCGGAGCCCGACGAGCTGGCCGCTGAGCGGCCGCCCGCCGAAGCCGGGGATGCGGCCGAGGTCCTCGGCGCCCTTTTCGGGGCGCTGAGCCGGGAGCAGGCGGCCGTCGTGGCCCTGCGCTACGGCGCGGGACTCTCGGTCGCCGAGACGGCCCTGGCCTGCGGCATCGACTCGAGACTCGCGAAGAGCCGCCTTCACGAGGCCCTGGAAAGGATGCGCAGGGTCCTTCCCCGCTCGCTCTCCGGCCGCCCGAGCGGGCGGCCTCCCTTCCGCATCCCGATCGGACTGGAGGAGAGGATCATGGAAAGCGTAGAGACATTGAGATTGGGCGCGTCCGTCATCGAGCGCATGGCGATCTACGACCAGACCCGCCTGGCCGCCCTGGCGGTCAAGGGCGAGAGGATGGACGAGGAACTGCTCGGCGCGATGGGCAGGATAAATGGCGGGACCGATTTCCTGAGGCGAGTCGGCGCCAAGCTGGCCGCGCGCGAGCTGGGGGCGGCCTTGAGCTACGCCTCGCGCGAAACCGAGGCCCGGCTCATTGAGGAGCTCGAGCGCGTCGATCCGGCGACGGCCGAGCTCGTCAAGAAGAACAGCTTCGTGTTCGAGGATTTCTCGCTCTTCGACGAGGCGGCGCTCGAGCTCTTCGTCAAGGAGCTCGGCGCCTCCGCCTTCGCCCAGGGACTCTCGGTCTGCGAGAAGAAGGAGCGGGATACGATCCTGGGGCGGCTCGGCGAGAAGGCGAGATCGAGGGTCGCTTTTGCCCTGCGGGGAGACGCCGTCTCGCCCAAGGTCGCGCGCGCCGCCCAGGAAGAGGCCGTCGCCCTTATGAGGACGCTCGAGCTGGAGGGAAGGATACGCGTCTTTCTCGGAGAGGAAGCCGGTCCGTCCGGGGCGCGAATCTCGCTATCCTGAGGCGGCGGCCGATAGCGGCGGCGGCCGATAGCGGCGGCGGCCGATAGCGGCGGCGGCCGATAGCGGCGGCGGCCGCTATCGGCGCCCGATCTCGGCGTAGAAATCGCGGCCCGAGCCGTCCACGACGATCATCGCGGGCAGGTCCCGCAGGACGACT
>Ga0075317_1000105_pt1 | contig 10185 bp, 4 predicted proteins | sample MayberryNE_TuleB_FD_120068 | JGI IMG/M metagenome (GOLD analysis project Ga0075317, IMG submission 120068) | Natural and restored wetland microbial communities from the San Francisco Bay, California, USA, that impact long-term carbon... | ecosystem: Environmental > Terrestrial > Soil > Wetlands ... | reverse complement strand
CCGGTAAGAGATTTATTACCACGAACAACAATATTGGTAGATCCTCCAAAGTTGGTAGTTTTCCGGATCTGTACGCCGGAAACTTTACCTGATAAGGAGTTAATAAAATTATCTGATTTAATCGTTGATACCTGTTCTCCGGAAACTTCCTGAGTAGCATAACCGAGTGATTTTTTCTCTCTGGATATTCCCAATGCGGTAACAACGACCTCACTCACCTGCGTTACATCGGCAGCCATCACCACATTGATCACAGATTGTCCGTTAACCGGAATTTCCTGTTCCTGATAACCGATGGAGGAAAATACGAGTGTTGCATTGCTGGCAACAGTTAATTGATAATTGCCATTTACGTCAGAAGATGTACCGGAATTAGTGCCCATAATTTTAACATACGCTCCCGGTAAGGGACTACCGTCATCGGCAGCCGTAATCGTCCCTTTCACTTGTATTTCTTGTCCGGTAGCTACAAGAGTGAAGGAAAGGAATGCCAATACCATAATGTAAATTTTTTTCATACAGTTTTAGTTATTAGGTTTATTATATGAGAAAATTTAATTGCTCCTTCATTAATCAGCCGCACCATTAGCTTTGCTGATCTTTATACAACCATTTTGAGGACAGAAAGTTCAATGGGAAAGTGGACAAAAAAGTAATAAGGAGGAGAGCGCTGTTAGGCTTTAGGATACTGGATACAGGATGCTGGATGGGATTTGGGATTTGGGATTTGGGATTTGGGATTTACAGGTCACCCTGAGCGGAGTAGAAGAGTAATATCAGAAGAAATGCATTCTAAGTCTTCTAAGTCTTAAGTTTGGGTCGATGGTATTGTAGAGGAAGGTTCTATGCAGAGGACCGTGGCAGCCCTTCAAGCGGTTGCAAACACTTGAAGCGGCGGCGGAAGGATTTGTCTTCTAGTCTTTTAGTCTGTTATCGAAGATAAATCTACAGTTGAGCAAATGAGGCTTATTCAACAGCTCGACGAAGAAGACAAGCTTCAACCCCGATGCGAGTTGAACATTCCCGATACGCGCTTTCGTCATCCGCTCTCTCAATCCACCTTCGTCAAGAAATGCTTTTTCAAGAGACTTAATTTGCATGGCAAGTAAATAGGTAGTAATATGAATGAGCACCCGGTGTACGGTTGATTTCCCTGAATCTTTTCATCAGCCGGTGTTCCTTTGACGAGATTTGCAGAATGACAGCATATGGACAGGATCGATTGCCGTGGGAAATGAAACTTTCGTTGAAGAGTTTAAACAAAAGCTCGGGATAAAAGCATTATACCGGACAATCGAAAACAAAAACGAGGCTTATGTGCTATCAGATATTGAGATTCCCTATAAAAAAATCTTTTGCAGCTAGAATATCATTTTGGAGGCAAAATGGAAATTTCAATAATGCTATACGCCTAAATTTCAATAATATACCACAGGTTTAATTTTTTCCAGAAATTGATAATAATCTAATAATCAATCTTATATACGGGTCCGACCCCGTAATCGACCCCGTAATCGGGTAAGATGCCTAATAGCCTAAAAATAAAAGCCGCCCCTTTTCAGGAACGGCTTTTATAATTAAGAGCTAATCAACGGTTATCTTACCGGCTTTTTGATCAAAGGAAATTTCCTCAGTGTTTTTGCAACTTCTGAAGCCATTGCAGCAGGATCGAGCGTCAGATCAGCGACAAAATAAGGCGTGGACATATATTCCTCATCAAAGGCCCACTGCCCAGGATAAAATCCATCCTGAATTATTTCGTACTCAATATGCATTACCGGAAATAACCCACTTTCATCTAAGGTGCCTGAACCTACAATCTGGTAAAGATATTCAGATCCATCATAAAGTGTAGTAAAATAATCCTGCTCAGGGATGTCAATATTGCCTAAAGCATCAATAGTGTATGAAACATAGGCACTTTGAACAATTTCTTCACCCCAGAAATCAAATATCCATCCATTGTTTAAACCAGTAATGTATGTCTCACTACATGCTTCATAAGTAGTTACCTCACTGGGATATTCAAACTCGGTATCCATCCCATACCACTCAACCTTTATTTCATCGATTACAGGATAAATGGTAACTTTTTTAGTAGCCGTGTATGTTGTCCCGGATTTTGTAATAACTGCCAGGTTAACCCTATAATCGTTGCAAGGATAAACCACGCTTGTAAGTATCTTTGGGAAATTCAGTGTTAAATCGTTAATTACACCGGCCTGATTAAATACAAGATTCACGTCGATGTTGAACGTCTCATCGAAATCACCAGCATCTGGAACAGCATAAACATTAACTCCGATAGCATACTCACCATCAGGTAATTCCTCCCAGCCGTCATAGCTTTCAAAAGCTGATCCATCAATGGTGTCAACAGGAGATTGATCACTATTGTCAAAGATCAGCATTACCAGATCTGCTGCATCTTCCGGATCGGTATCAATACCAATAACTGATGCAATATCTGTAGTCCAACTCATTTCGACTTCAAAAAGACTTTCAGTATAGTTTCCAATCGTAAATACAGCTGTAACCGGGGTAAGAGCGGCATTGGCGGTAGCCTCATCACCGATCTGCAGTGTAAAGGTTTCAACATCTTCAGCCAGGTCATCCTTCATGATTTTAATGGATAACTTACCTGCGGTAGCATAAGCCGGAATAACGACTTCACTGCCTGAATTAACGACACTGTAATCTTCAAGTATGGTTGCATCGCCGGCAATTTGTTTAACGGTCAGCTGAACATCCACAATTTGTGGCTCAGAAAGTGTGACATCGAATGTTATCACCGTATCCTTTTCGATAAAATTGTACCCTGCTGCATCAACCCCACTGATAGTAATAGTAGGATTCGATGGATTCAGCTTGCTGTCGCCTGTATAATCATCTTTTTCACAGGCGAAAAAGAAGACAACAGCAGTTGCAAGTATTGTGGTATATTTAAAAATACTTTTCATTTTCCTGATTTATTAAGTTTAATCTATTCAACAATTTTTTCGAGAACCTGATAGAATGTACGTGGTCCTGAACCTGCGGTATAGTAGCCAAAGCTCATTACAAGCCGGTCTTTTCCGTTTACATCATCTTTTATAATGTAATTGGATTCACCACAATGTACATCCGACATATCAGCTGGATTTGTTAAGCAGGTGATAAAAGGTTGATCATTCCCGGTTTGAGCAACACCATCCCATGTTTCAGGATAGGTTATATTACCGTCAGCATCAATCTGAAAGTAATAGGTATTTCCGGTGAATGCTGCTGCACCCAGATATTCGATTACTTTATAAGTTTTAGCATCAACTGATTGAATTTCAGTTACAGCAGGCCAATCGCTGGTAACATAGGTCAGAACATGGATTCTGTAATATTCAGCTTCTACTGCTTTATACTTGCCAGCGAACCTTGTAGAAACACCCATTGTTACAGGTTTGTTTTGTTTTAGTGATCTACCGTCACTCAAAACCGACTCAACCACAAAATTGAAGTAATCTCCGATCCTCATAGAATCATCGGTCATAGGAATTGGCTTGCCATCAACAATTAATCCGTCCCTTAAACCTGCAAAATCAAGAGGAGTCATCGATACATAGTGATTCTCAGCACCACTGATGTCAATGGTTTCTTCAAGAATCTCATTGGACCACATAGCAGGTATTGAATCGGCAGTTGTGTGCGTAGGATCATCAGGATCGCTCCAAGCAACCGGTACTTTATAAACCGATTTGTAAAGGTTGATGGTTGTTATTTCCTCATTGCCGACGCCTTGATTTACGAAAAAGGCAACACCATAGGTTCCGGCATTTCCAACAACATAGTTTACTGAGGTTGTTGTTGGATTGACCAATCCGCCTTCAAGGGCGCCATCAGTAACCATATCATCAGGAGTAATACTGCACTGCATTACAAGGAGGGCAGTTGCGAATATCAATAAATATATTTTAAATTGTTTTCTCATGATTTTAATTTTTAAAATTTAAATATTACTGCGGCATCCACCACACTTTTGTGGTAAGAAGGTCAGGACCATTTAGTGAACTGACAGCGGCAGCATAATTGGTTGCATTAACGCTCTGTTCTATAACAGGGAAAGTATACCTTGCAGGCAAATTACCGCCGAGAACATCATCAATAGCAGGTGTCAGTACAGGGAAACCGGTTCTTCTTGTTTCAGTCCATGCCTCAATTCCCTGACAGAAAAGACCTAACCAGTTCTGTTCAGCAATTTGTTTGAGACCTTCGTCACCAGCTTTTAAAGCCACCGTAGGATTTGCTATGTAAGCCGCAAAACCATCAGAAACTCCATTAAACTCAAAAGAAGCAGCAATTCCCTTATTATAATATTCAGAAGCGGTTCCTGTAATATAACCTTTCTGAACGGCTTCGGCCATAAGGAACATCAATTCCGAATATGATATAAAGTAACCGGGTAAAGTAGGTTCAAGATATTTAACACCAATAGCCGATACATTATCGTAATTATAATCATTATTAGGTACTTCATTAATGCCTGAAGGTTTGCCTCTGTATTCATCATCACTATTCTTCCGAGCATATACCGGTAGTCTTGGATCTCCTAAATCGGCCATCATATCTACCATTCTTGAATTTACCTTGTACTCCAGACGATTACCATAGTCAACAGATTCGTAAATCGGATTTGCATTGGGGTCTGCTCCCAGATAAATTAACTTGGCTTCGTCATCGGCTGATCCGAAAATATCTCTGTTAGAGGCAATATCCTGTAATTGAGAGGCCACATTTACTTTTCCAGATATTCTCATCAAACAACGGAATTTTAAGGAATTGGCAAATTTCTGCCATTTAGCAGCATCACCGGCATAAATGAGGTCAGCACTTGAATTGATGGTTCCATCACCAACTGTAAACAAAGAGTCAGCTTTATCAAGCATCCTGAGAACTCCGTTATAAACTGTCTCCTGAACATCGTATGCAGGTGACAGTATAGATGGATTAATAGCTTCACTGAAAGGAATACTGCCGAAAAGATCGGTCAGGAAGGAATAGCCATATGCTTGCAAAACCAAAGCAATACCTTCGGTATTGTCATTTTCTTCTTCAATGGCAATTAATTGCATGGTACGGGCATCAGCAATTACATCCTCATAATATGATTTCCATACCAAATCTTCAATGACGCTGGGACGAACCTTATAACGCTCTTCATCTTCATAATTAACTTTAGCCCAATGCTGGGCCCAGCATGAACCCATATCGCCTCCGACAAAAGTACTGTAAGAGTTATTCATAGCATTCCTTACGATATCTGCAGTAAGCAAACCGGAAGGAACAGTTAGTGCATCATTCGGATTCTGGTTCACATCTTCAAAACCATCATCACAACTGGAAATTATAAATAATCCCAGTAGTACAGATATAATTAATTTGATCTTTTTCATGTTCATTGAATAATTAAGTCAATCATTAGAATGTAAGATTAATATTGAAACCTAAACTCCTGGTTGAAGGAATTTGACCAAATTCTATTCCCTGCTCACCGTTAGCGCTGCTAAAACCAGTCTCCGGATCAATATGAGGAACTTTTTTATACAATATTGCCAGGTTTCTTCCAACAAGTGATAATGTCACTCCCTGAATGAAAGTTTTGCTCAATAAACTTGACGGCAGATCATATGAAAGCGTTACCTGCCTTAATTTAACATAGGAGGCATCAAAAACTGATCCTTCTGCAACTGCATTATCAAATGCTGTTTGATTATACAATTTACCTGGAACAACAACATCGTTGGGAACATATTCCGGATTTTCACTTGTTCCAATATTCATAACCCCAACACCGGTTATTCCGGTTTCTCTTCCTTCGAGTGTTTCTTCAAGAACGCCAGAATATCGGCCCCATGTTGTAGTCATTGAGTACACTTCACCTCCCATTTTAGCATCAATTAAAGAACCAAATGAAATACCTTTATAATGCATACCTAATGATACTCCACCTCTCCAATCGGGTTGAATATTGCCAAGAATCTTATAATCAGTTGCTATCAGAGGAACGCCAGCTTCATGAATGATGTTACCTTCATCATCTCTCTGGTAAGCCGGTCCGAATAATACTCCATAAGGCTGATCAACACGCGCTTCAAGATTCACATTCCACTGTCCACCTAATATAAGTGTTTCAAGTCCACCCAATGATTCAACTATGTTCTTCACCTTTGAAAAATTGAAATTAAGATCCATGGTGAAGTTTGCAGTTTTTAAAGGAACAGTGTTCAACTGAATTTCAAATCCTTTGTTGCTCATTTCACCAACATTATCAAGAGCAGTGATATAACCCGAAGCTGCAGATACCTCAACAGGCACAATCAAATCTTCATTTTTCTCATTAAAATATGTAAAATCAAAGCTAATGCGGTTATTAATAAATCTTGCTTCCAGGCCTAATTCATATCCTGTTTTTGTTTCTGAAATCAGATTAGGATTATTCAGCTCGTCAGGATTAAATGGAAGAAGAACGGAACCCCATGGGGTTTCCCTGAAGGAAAAAGTCTGTTCAAGACTATATGGTTCCAGAGCTCCGATACTTCCTACTTTTGACCAGCCACCTCTTACCTTCAGGAAAGTCAGGGTACCAGGATCCACCTCAACAAAATCCGTAATTACAGCGCTTAAACTTACTGCCGGATAAAAAAATGAATTGTCTTTTAATGGTAATACACTTGCCCAATCATTTCTTCCAGAAAAATCTAAAAATATAGCATCTTTAAATGAAACACGACCAAACCCTAAAATACTATTTATCTTACTTTCTTCCAGACGATTGGTTAAAATTGTGCTTACTCCTGATTTCACATTAGACAAATTATAAACGCCGGGTAGTTCCAATTGCGGGGCCGTTCCCTGTATTCTGGAATATTTTCTGCTCATGCTGCTGCCGCCGGCATTTAATTCGATTCCAAAATCATCATTTAATTGTTTCTTATAGGAAATAAGGATGTCAGAGTTCATCTCCATAAAGGATCTGTCTGTTTCACGGTAAAAACCATTCAGGTCCTCTATGGCACCAACGGCTTTCTGCTCATTAATAACCGAAGACCATTTATCAACACTCGTCTTGCCGGTAATAGAAAGATCGGGAGTAATTTCATATGAGAGAAATATACTTCCTAAAATGTTATCCTTATCAAGCTTATTTAAATTATTATCAAGTGACCAATAAACATTATTCTGAAATTGGGTATTCCAGTTTATGGGTGTACCTTCAATAGGAGTACCTGCAGGGGCAAGCGGAAGATTCTTATAATCTTTTAAAGCAGCAAAATCAATATTCCTTCCTGACCAGATCATTCCTTGCACAGGGTTCTGTGCGTCATAACCTCCATAAGGAAGATTACCACTTAGGGATTTGTTATAAGATACATTGAAACCTGCTTTTAATTTTTCCGTGATTGCTATAGTTGAATTTCCACTTACATTATATTTGGAAAAATCGGTATTGGGAACAATACCCTTTTGCTTCATCATTCCAACAGCCAATCTGTAAGTGATTGTTTGAGATCCGCCTTCAAAAGACAAGCTATTGTCGGTGGTCACACCTGTTTCATAAAAATCCTTGATATTGTCAGGTTTTGAAACCCATGGCAAAGGAGCACCACCAACTGTATAGGAATTCCATTGTACAAATTCCAACCCTTGGTCCAGGGGAGGACCCCAGCTTTCATCAACACCGCCGTCTCCGGTAGTTCCATTTCCGTATTCAAAATAATTTTTATTGGGACCCTGTCCGTAAGAATTCTGGAAATCAGGCAAAACAAGCGGTCTTTCAAAAGTTGTAGAAGAATTTAGCTTGATTACAGACTTCTGACCTATCTTTCCTGTTTTTGTGGTAATTACAAGAACACCATTTGCAGCTCTTAAGCCATAGAGAGCAGCAGCATTGGGACCTTTCAGAACTGAAATATTTTCGATATTATCCGGGTTAATATCAGCAATACCACTCGGTAAATCAAATCCTCCTGTATTCGTTGCAGTTCCGTAATTTGTATTATCGATAGGAATACCGTCAACAACAATGAGAGGTTCATTGCTCCCTGTAATGGAGGATACACCGCGCAAAACAATTCTTGTTGAGGATCCAACAGCACCAGAACTGTTCGTGATATTAACACCTGCAACTCTACCGGATAATGAATTGATTACGTTTTTATCTTTAATTTTTGAAAAATCATCTCCGCTAACATCCTGTACTGCATAACTCAGTGCCTTTTTCTCCCGTGAAATACCGAGAGCGGTTACAACTACCTCGTCCATTTGAGTGACATCAGCCAACATAACTACATTAATAACCGACTGTCCGCCAATCACGATTTCCTGTTCAGCATAACCAATTGAGCTGAAAACCAAGGTAGCATTAGACGGGGCACCAAGTTGATACATACCATCCGCATCAGTAGCTGTACCGGAATTCGTTCCTTTTATTTTAACATACACCCCTGGAAGTGTGCTACCATCTTCCGAAATGGTAACCGTTCCTTTAATTTGCATGTCCTGCCCAAATACGGCATAAGAGCCAAATAAGAGCAAGCATACAAGTAAACTCAAAATCCTTTTCATAAATTCAATTTTAGGTTTATAATAGGTTATATAAGACTCCTGATATTTTTCGAATCAGAAACCATAAATCTAAAAAAAAAATAAAAAAAAACGAAACATGTTAAAAATTGTTAAAATGCATATAGCCTGATATTTACGTAGTATAAATTTGATATTCCAGATAATAAATATGCAGCCGACACGTTTGGGAGCTTTTTTTGTATACAATCCTTCTGAAATATATCAATTTTTATTTGATTTATCTCATGAGATATCTCATTCATCACAAAAAATAAGACATACGTCACAGAGGTACCATTCTGAATATTGATTTTCCTTTATCTTTATTGCTTAATCCCTTTCTGAAATGCGAAAATTCCCCCATACGTTCGTCATCATTTTCTTTCTTGTAGTTATTGCTGCAATAATGACCTGGATTATTCCCGGCGGAAAATATACTGAACATACAAGCATAATTAACGGTTTGCAGGAAAAAGAGATGGTGTTTCAGTATACCGTTAATATTAATCAATGGTGGCAGGTTTTTTCATCATTCTATAATGGATTCGTCAAACAAGCAGGTATTATTATTTTTATTATGCTCATAGGTGGCGCATTTTGGATCATGAATAGCAGCAAAGCTATTGATGCCGGTATTTTTGCATTTATCAGATTTACAAGGAAAATTAGCCATTTCTCAATATTTAAACGTTCCGGAGCCGAACCTTATATCCTTATTCTCATATGGCTCATGTTCAGTATTTTTGGCGCCGTTTTTGGCATGAGTGAGGAAACAATAGCTTTTATCATTGTACTGGTTCCCCTGTCTATTTCATTAGGGTATGATTCCATTACCGGAGTTGCGGTGGTTTTTGTTGCTGCCGGAATAGGTTTTGCCGGTGCGGTACTGAATCCATTTACTATAGGAATAGCACAGGGAATTTCAGGATTACCCTTATTTTCAGGTCTTGAATACCGTTTCATCTGCTGGGTAGTGCTTAATGTTGTATCGTTGATATTTTTTCTGCGTTATGCTGCCCGAATCCGCAAAAAGCCGGAATCTTCACCTGTCTATCAGCTCGATCATTTCTGGCGTGAAAACCATGCCAAAGCTGAAGGACAGATTATTTACCATACGCCTAAAGCAGCATGGATAATATATGCCATTATTACAGCTGTTCTAATCGCTTTTTCATTCGAGGCTCCTGGTACCGCTATTAAAGCAGGGAGTTTTTCTTTTACTTCATTACCGGTAGTGCCTGTATTGACATTTATATATACCATAACTGCTTATTTTTCTTTAAAAAAATCAGTCCATTTCTTTTTACTGCAGATGCTGGCATTTACCATTCTTTTTCTGATTGTTGGTGTGATGGGCTATGAATGGTACATTATGGAAATAGCTGCATTGTTTTTTGCCATGGGCGTGTTTTCAGGTATAGCGCTTAATCATTCTCCTAATAAATTGGTAGGTTTATTTCTGGATGGTGTAAAGGATATTTTGCCTGCAGCATTGATCGTTGGACTTGCAGGTGGAATTATAGTCATTCTTGAAGATGGACAGGTTATTGATACTATACTATATAACCTTTCCGAAGGCATGAAAGGCTT
>Ga0075317_1000104_pt1 | contig 10202 bp, 13 predicted proteins | sample MayberryNE_TuleB_FD_120068 | JGI IMG/M metagenome (GOLD analysis project Ga0075317, IMG submission 120068) | Natural and restored wetland microbial communities from the San Francisco Bay, California, USA, that impact long-term carbon... | ecosystem: Environmental > Terrestrial > Soil > Wetlands ... | reverse complement strand
ATCGCCTTCATCCCCGGATCGCCCGGCCCCAGCCCCGAGGCCGCCAGCGCGGCGACTTCCTCGGCGAGGCCGGACTCGAGCATCTCGTCGACCCTGGCGTCGATCCTCCGGCCGAGCTCTTCCCTGTCGCGCCCGACTCCGACGACGAGGAAGCGCCGGCCCGGCCGGGCCTCCCCGGGAGAGGCGAAATCGGCCATCGGACGGCCCGTCGCGCGCAGGATCTCGAGGGCGCGCGTTAGGCGATACAGATCGCTCGGGTGGATCCGCGCCGCCGATTCGGGATCGCCGGCGGCCAGCTCGGCGCGCAGGGATGCTTGCCCGCGGGCGGCGAGGTCGGCGGCGACCTCGCCGCGGATAGCGGGGTCGGCCGCCGGGGCCGTCGGCAGGCCGCAGATGAAGTTGCGGACGTAGAAGCCCGTCCCCCCCGAGACTATCGGCAGCTTTCCCGAGGACTCGATCAGGCCGCAAGCCTCGTCGGCGAGGCGGACGAAATCCCCCGCGGTGTACTGCTCGCGCGGGTCGAGGATATCTATGAGCCTGTGGGGGAGGCGGGATCGGAGGGCGGCGTCGGGCTTGGACGTGCCTATGTCCATGCCGCGGTAGGCCTGCATGGAATCGGCGCTGACCACCTCGGCCTCGGGCAGGCCTGCCGCCCCGCGGGAAGCGGCGGATCCGAAGAGCTCGTCCAGGAGGGCCGTCTTGCCCGAGGCCGTCGGGCCGACCAGGACGAGAACGGGATGGCTAGTCGAGGAGCCGGTAATCAACCTGCTTGGAGAAGACCTGCCTGGTGGATAGCGAGACGACCTTTCCGTTGTTCTTCTCCACGTCCGGGGTCTTGAGCACCGCCAGCTGGTAGGCGCGGCGGGTTATAGCGACCGTGATCTCGTAGGCGTTGCCGTCGTACTCGATCAGCTGCTCGAGGGGCATAATCATGCTTTCACCTTAACCTAAGTATCCGCGCAGGAACAAGTCCTCGCGTCGTCGCGTCCCGGTCCCGCCCTAGGCGGAGCCGTCCAAGCTTCGGTCGAGATCGGCTATGAGCCGGGCCGTCACCGCCGTCAGCTCCTCGTCCTTGAGGGCCTCGAGCTTGTCGTTCCCGCCCTTGGCCCGCTCGCGCACGAGCTCGTCCATGAGGGTAATGCCGAGAAGTATCGTCAGCTTCAGCGGGTCGGAAACCTTCGTCGTGGACCGTATAGTGGCGATCCTGTCGCGAAGCCGGCTTACGAGAGACTGCATGTAGTCCAATGACTCGTCAGTGTGTATCGCGAAGGCCGGCCCTATCAGGTCGACGTTGAAGCTGTTGAGGGCCACCCCTGTCTCCCTAGAAGATATCGAGCTCGCCAGCGCTTGTGCTGGCGCCGCTGGCACCCTGTCCGGCCTCGCCGGCCTTTGGCGGCGTCTTGACCGCGATGCCCGAGGTTTCCTCGGTTCGATCGATATCGGCCTCAGGCACCTGCTCGGACTTCTCGGGCTCGGGCTCCGGCTCGGCAGGCCTGGAAAGCACCAGGTCCTCGAAGGAGTCGAGCTTCTCAAGCGCGTGGATGATGCCTTCCTCGATCCTCGCCTGGTCTTTGCGGTACTCGTCCGCCTTGGCGCCGATCTCGGCGGCCCGCGCCTCGGCGGCGGCGACGCGCTCGGCCATGTCGGACACCCGGGCCTCGAACTCCCGCACGCGGCTTAGCGCGGCGTCGCGGGCCGCGAGGGCTTCCGAGGCCTTCGCCTCGGCTTCCGAGATCCGCGCCTGGCCGGCGGCCGCCCTGGCCTCGGCCTCGGCGACTGCCCCGTCGATCAAGGACTGATCCTCTGAAAGCCGCCGCTCCAGCTCCGAATTCTCGGCGCGGAGCGCGGCTATGTAGGAGACCGCCTTCTCGACCCGGTCCTCGAGGGCCCGGACCTGCTCGAGGCTCAGCATGGCCTATGCCCCTAGGGCGGCCCTGGCCTTTTCGACGACGGCCTTGAAGCCGGCCTGATCCCTGATCGCCATGTCGGCCAGCATCTTGCGGTCGACCGTGACCTGGGCCTTGGCGAGTCCCTCGATAAACCTGCTATAGGTAATGCCTTCGGCGCGGCAGGAGGCGTTGATCCTGGCGATCCATAGGCGGCGGAAGCTGCCCTTCCGATCGCGGCGGTCCCGATAGGCGTAGGACATGGCCTTCGCGACCGCGTCCTTAGCGACCTTGTAGTTGGAATGCCGGCGTCCCCAGAATCCCTTGGCGCGGCCGAGGATCTTCTTCCGGTGCTCTTTCCTCTTTAATCCGTCAACTGATCTCGACATCTTCTCGCTCCTCGTTTCGTATACGCGGCCGCCGCTTCAGGGCGCCGCGGGCCCGCGCTCCCGAAGGCGGCGCGGGCTAAGGATTCCGCCGGACAGGGCAACCCGGCAGGAATCCTCGGGAGCCTCCCAGGGCCCCCGGGAGCCTTCAATGGCCCCCTATGCGATTCCCTCAGGCCTTTCAGCCGTAGGGAAGCAGCTTCTTCTTGATCTGCCCGGTGGCGACGGGATCGACGAAGCCGGTCTTGCGGAGATTGCGCTTGCGCTTGGTCGTCTTCTTGGTGAGGATATGGCGAAGGTTCATCTTCTTGTACTTGACCTTGCCGCTCGCGGTGAGCGTGAAGCGCTTGGCAGCGGCCTTCTTGGTCTTCATCTTAGGCATGTCGTCCCGTCCTTAAGCTGATGTATTATGCTTTCCCCTCCGCGACGGGAGCCTCTTCGGCCGTCGGCGCGGCGTTCTTCTTTATTATGGAAGCCTTGGGCTGCAGGACCATGGACATGAAGCGCCCTTCCATCGAGGGCAGCTTCTCCATGATGTAAAAGCCTTCCAGCTTTCCTAAGACCCTCTTGAGAACCTGCTCGCCGATCTCGGTATGCGCCAGCTCCCGTCCCCGGAAGCGTATCGTCACCTTGACCTTGAAGCCTTCCTCCAAGAAGGACCTGACGTGCTCCGATTTGAAATCGAGGTCGTGCCCGGCGATCTTGGGCTGCATCCGGATCTCCTTCAGCTCGCCCACGCGTATCTTCTTCCTCGATTCCTTGATCTTCTTCTCTTGCTCGAACTTGAACTTGCCGTAATCCAGCAGCTTGCATACCGGCGGGATCGACTGGGGAGCGACCTCCACGAGGTCCAGGCCGAGATCGCGCGCCATCTTGATGGCTTCGGGCGTCGGGACTATCCCCTTCTGCTCCCCCTGATCGTCCACGAGCCTGACTTCGCGGACTCGGATCTGCTCGTTGATCCGTAGGTCTTTATCTGCCAACTGGCCTCCTAGGGTCTCGCCCCGCCTTGCGGCGCGGCAAGCTGCCGCGCTCTGGCGGCGGATTCCGTCTGCGGAATCGCAGACTGCAGTCTAGCAGAAAGCTCGTTCACGAGTAAAGGGCCCAAGTTTCGGCGCGCCGCCCGATATAATTTGACAAATGAGCGATACGGCAAATAAGCTTAGGCCATGGGAAAAATAGCGTACGCCGAGGCGCTCGGCCGGCTCCAAGCCAGGAACGAGGCTTTGATCGGGCTGTATCGGGAAGGCGCGCGCAGGCTGCCTCCCGGGCCGGCCGGCAACCTGGCCCTTTCCATGGCCGAGCAGCGGCGCGACCTGTCGAAGGCCCTAAGCTCCCTAGCCGAGCTTCCCGGAGGCAGGGTCGAGATCGAGCTCGACGAATCCTTCGCCGCGGCGGAGCCTTCCGGGGAGCCCGTACCCGCCGACGCGGCCGGCTTGCTTAGCTTTATAAAGAAGGCCGAGGATGCCGACTTCGAGCGGCTCAGCGGCTTATCCGGCGCTTCGCTGCCAATCTCGCCCGCAGCGGCGGAGCTATTAGCGTCCGAGGCCGGCGGGGCGAAAAAGCGCGCCTCCTGGGCTCAGGATCACCTCGATCTCCTCGACTTGTCGAAGCCTTGATGAAATTCCGAGGGCCGTGATAGCCTAGCTCGATGTATATTTTCCTCCTATTCGGACTTCCCCTGGGCTTCATCCTCCTCTACTTCCGGGTCTACCCGAAGGACGAAGCCCTGGATACGCGCAGGGCCTTCATTCGGGGCCTTTTGGCCTTCATCCCCACCTGGATCGCCGCTCGGATCCTCGGCTCCCTGGTGCCGGCGGCCTATGGCTCCTTCCTCCTATCATTCCACGAGCTGGCCGATCGCGCCCTGCCCTTCGCCGTCGTGCCGGGGCTCTCGTACTTGGTTTTCTACCGAATGCGGGATGACCGCGGCCACGGTTTCCAGCAGCGCCGCATGACCGCATTCTACGCCGGGGCCCTCGCGCCGGCGGGCCTGGGCGAGATGACCAGGATTTGGGGCTCCCCCGACGCCTATTCCCTGTTCGGCCTGCCCTTCGCCATGTGCGCCCTTGCCCTGGCCGCGCCATGGGCCTTCTTGGCCCTGCGCGACTCCTTCGGGCTCTCCCTCATCGGATTCGTCCTCGCGTCCCTCGGCGGCCTGGTCGTCCTGTCGCTCGGACCCTGGCTCTTCCTGGCCCAGCTCTGGCCTCTCGCGCTCGGTATCGTGCTGCTCTCGGTCGGCGCGGCGTGGCTCCTGGCCGCGCCGGAACTGTCGCGCAGGCCCCCCAAGCCCATCACGGCCTAATTCGGAAGCCGCTAGCGGCGCGCTAGCCGTACAGCGAACGAGCCGTCCCGATGGACGGCTCGTTTCGTTTCATTGGCCTCGGGCTAAAGAATCACGCCTGTCCCGCGGATCCTAAGACGTTCTTGTTCTTATGGGCGTAGAGCTTCTTGAGCTCGTCGCGGGCGGGACCGATGTACTTGCGGGGATCGAACTCGTCCGGCTTCTCGGAAAGGACCTTGCGGATCAGGGCGGTCATCGCGAGCCTTCCGTCCGAGTCGATGTTGATCTTGCACACGGCGCTCTTCGCGGCCTTGCGCAGCTGCTCCTCGGGGATGCCGACCGAGTCGGAGAGCTTGCCGCCGTACTGCTCGATCATCTTCACGTACTCGATGGGCACCGATGAGGATCCGTGGAGGACGATAGGGAAGCCAGGCAGCTTCTTCTCGATCTCCTCGAGGATGTCGAAGCGCAGCGGGGGCGGGATCAGGATGCCGTCGGCGGTCTTCGTGCACTGCTCGGGCTTGAACTTGGCGCGCCCATGGCTGGTGCCGATGGAGATGGCCAGGGAGTCGACGCCCGTCTTCTTGACGAAGTCCTGGACTTCCGCGGGCTGGGTATAGTGGCTGTGCTCGGAGGAAACGTCGTCCTCGACGCCGGCCAGGACGCCGAGCTCGCCCTCGACGCTGACATAATCCTTCTGGGAATGGGCGAATTCCACGACCTTCTTGGTCAAGGCGACGTTCTCGTCGTAGGGAAGGTGGGAGCCGTCGATCATGACCGAGGAGAAGCCGGTCTCGATGCAGTTCTTGCAGAGCTCGAAGCTGTCGCCGTGGTCCAGGTGAAGGACGATCGGGATGTTGCATCCCAGCTCCTTGGCGTACTCGACCGCTCCCTTGGCCATGTACTGGAGCATGGTCTGGTTGGCGTACTTGCGCGCTCCGGCGGAGACCTGGAGGATGACGGGGCTCTTCGTCTCGACGCAGGCCTGGATGATGGCCTGGAGCTGCTCCATGTTGTTGAAGTTGTAGGCGGGAATGGCGAAACCGCCCTTGACCGCCTTCTTAAAAAGCTCGACGGTGTTGACGAGCCCTAGTTCCTTATAGCTGGTCATCGGAAACTCCTTGTACGTTATTTCAAGACAGTAAAATAATATGAATCGAGGCATAGCGAGTCAAGGCCCGCCCTTCCGCGAAGCTCTTCGGCCGCCTTCGAAGGCGCCGCAGGCCCGTTGCTACGGCCATTCCGGACCGTTACGATGGGCGCGTGAGACTCCTTCGAAGGCTATTCGCCCTGCTTGCCGCCGTCGCCGCGCTCGCCTCCTGCGCCGAGGCCGGGAAGGCCCGGCCGGTCGTAGTCCTCGACGAGGCCTTCGTCGCGGCCTATCCCGAGCTCGCGGCCTCGCTTCGCTCTCCCTCGGCCTTCGCGGGCCCGCTCGGATCCCTCTTCGGCGGCGCCGAGCCGGCCAGTATTATCACGATGACGCAGAGCCCCGGCCTCGCCCTCGACGCCGCTAGAAAGGCCGAGACCGGGAAGCCTGGCTCGGCTATCCTCGTCACTAGCCCATTGATCGCGTCCGGCCTGATCGGCGGCGGCGTCTGGAAAGGAGAGCCCCGCATCCTCGTGCCCGAATGGCGCGGAGAGGGAGCGCCGGGGCTGATCGCGGCCTACGGTGATCCGATTCCCGCGTATAGGACGGTCGGAACGGCCCTCGGGTCCTATATAGCCCGGCTTGCCGGGGACGGAGGCTCCCCTTCATGCGGAATCCTCTTCTCGGAGGGCCCTTCGCGGCCCCGCGAGGCCCTCGAGGCCTTCGCCCTCGCCTATTCCGCCGCGTCGGGAGGACGGTTTCCCCTCATACGCGAGCTCGCCTTCCCGGCGACGGGCTCGGAAACGGCCTCAGGCGAAGCTCAGGCCGCCTCGACCGGAAAAGAGGTCCCTTCGGACGGAAATAATCCCGAGGAAGCGGTAGCGGACATGCTCGGCGCGGATATCCGAGTCCTCTTCATCGCGCTGGGACCGGATACGATAGCGGCCATCCGGGCGGCCGCGCGCTCGGGCCTGGCCCTAGGAGCCGATTATTCCGATCCGGCCGCCAGCCCCTCTCTCGCCTTCCGTGTCATCCCGGACTGGGACCGGATGGTCAAGTCGCTCGCCGGCCGGGCGGCGCAGCCCCAGGGCGGCGAGGCCGGGGCTGCGATCGCGGTCCCTGCCCTGGTAGAAATCCTTGGCTCGGCTTCAATGTTCAAGGCGGGGGGGCGCGGCCTTGGCGCCTTTATCGGGGACGCCCGGCCCAAATCGGCGCGTTGACCGAATCATCGCCGGCTATGGATTCGACTAATCTTTTTCAGCATATAGTTTGACAAAGCTCTATGCCGAAAATATAATCCAAGGGAGCCGTAGACTCAGGTCAGCGGAATAGCCAAAGGAGTTTCAAGGATGAAACGGCGACAAAACCTGGCGGTCATGATATTCCTGGCCCTGGCACTGACGGCGGGATCCGGGACTTTGTTCGCGGACGAGCAGACCATCAACTTGGAGTCGAAGCTCGTCCAGGATTTCGCCAAGCCGGAAGCGCAGAACTGGCACGCGCTCGGCAGCAAGTTCTCTAGTCCGGATTTCCCGCTCCTCGGGTACATCAAGGGCGGTCCGACCGCCATCTTGGGCGGCGACCAGAAAGCGATCCAGGAAGCCCGATCGATGGCGGTCGCCATGCTCTACGATCGCAAGGAATACAACTGGATCGACATCGTTCCCGGGGCCGAGGGAAAGGCCATAGAGATTCCCCTTCCTGGGCGGGTCAAGATGATCGACATGTGGGTCTGGTCGGGCAACTTCGACTACTACATGGAGGCCTTCGTCCGAGATTACCGGGGAGTGGTCTACACGATCCCGATGGGCGACCTGACCTTCGTCGGCTGGAAGAATCTCAGGATCAACATCCCCGACAACGTTCCGCAAGCCAAGAAGTACCTGCCCAAGCGCCAGGGGCTCAGCCTCGTCAAATTCCGCATCTGGACGCGGCCGACCGAGGTCGTGGTCATCCCCGGGACGGAGGGGCAGGAACCGGTCGACAGGGCGGTGAAGTTCTACTTCAACAACATCAAGATCCTCACCGACACCTTCGAGAGCCTGTTCGACGGCGACAGCCTGAGCAACCCAGAGGTCTATCAGGAAGCCTTCGGAGCGAAGAAGTAAAAGGAGGCAGGACATGAAGAAATACAGCATCGCGCTCCTCGCCATACTGGCGGCCTCCGGCATCGCGTTCGCTCAAGCTTCGAGCGCTGAAATAGGATCCCCCGACGCGAGCAAGATCGGCGTTGATACCGCCCAGCAGAAGCTCCAGGAAGTGTCGATCGACCAGTTCGAGGCCGCCGGCTTCTGGGAAGCCCGGATATCCAACGACGACGGCATCGCGACCGCCCGTCTCTTCGAGGGCAGGCCGGCGGGAAGCGCCGCCGAGCCCGTGGCGGATCCCCGCTACGTCGGCAAGGATCCCGCGATCGCGAACAAGTACGTGTTCGGCGTCAGGACCGATTTCTACCAGCGCGGCTACAACGAGATATTCGTCGCCGCCAAGCGCCCGGTCCCCATCGAGGGAATCACCAAGATCGTCTCGGTCTGGGTCATCGGCCGCAACTACGAGCACGAGCTCTACCTCCAGCTCCAGGATTTCTTCGGGAACGAGTTCGAGCTCAGGATGGGCAAGCTCAACTTCCAGGGCTGGAAGAAGATGACGGTCGCCATCCCGCCCCAGAATCCCGACGGCAGGACCGGCATAGTCCAGAGGAATTTCCACTACAACAGCCACATGGGCCTTAAGGTCAAGGGCTTCCGCATCAAGTGCGACCCGGACGAGGCCTACGGCTCCTACTACATCTACTTCGACGACCTTCGGGCCATCACGGACCTATTCGCGGAGGATAGCCGCGACCAGGACGACATGCCCGACACTTGGTGATCGGACTCCGTCGATGAAGCGAGAGCCCTCAGCATTGAGGGCTCTTTTTTTAAGAAGAGGCTGGAAGGATGGCTGACCCCGATTGCTTTAGGTTCCTCCGCAAGGCCTACCTCTTCAAGGGATTGTCGGACGAGGAGATACGCATCGTCGCGGCGGCCTGCTCCGAGGAGGAGCGCGAATCCGGCGACGTCATCTTCGTAGAGGGAGCGACCGCCGACCGCTTCTACATCGTCATCGAGGGCCGCGTCGAGGTCTGGAAGAACTTCTACGATCCGAAGCCCGACCTCCTCGCCGTCCACGGAGCCGGCCACTTCTTCGGCGAGATGGCCTTGATCGACGAGCTGCCCCGCAGCGCGACGGTAGTAGCGAAGGAGAAGACGCGCCTCTTATCGCTCTACAGGGACGAATTCCGCCGCCTCATCTCGGAGAGCTCGTCCATCGCGCTGTCGGTCATGACGGGTATCTCGTTCATGATCCGCAACTCGAACGAGTCCTTCGTCGAGGACCTCCGGACCCGCAACGCCGAGCTCGAGCGCGCCTACGCCCAGCTCAAGGAAGCCCAGGCCGAGAGGCTCCGCTCGGAGCGGCTCTCGACCCTCGGCAAATTCTCCTCCCTCATCCTCCACGATATCCGCAATCCCCTATCGGCGCTCAAGGCCCAGCTCCAGCTCATGCAGATGCAGCCCGACGACGCGGACAAGATGCGCAAGCGCATCGAGGCGAGCCTCTCCGAGGTGGGACGGCTCGAGCGCCTCGCCAGCGAGTTCCTCGACTACTCGCGCGGGGAGATCCGCCTGGACATGGCCATCGCCAGGCCGAGCGAGATTTTCCAGAAGCTCGCAGCCTCGATCGGCGTCCGCTTCGAGTCTGCCGGGATTCGCATCGCAACCGATACCGCCTACGACGAGCCCGCCATCCTCGATATCGAGCGGGTACTGCGCGCCCTGTCCAACGTCGCGGACAACGCGCGCAAGGCGATGTCCGGCAAGGGCGGGGGCGTCTTCTCCCTGAAGTCCCGGGCCGAGGGCGGCATGCTCGCTCTCGAGGCGGCGGACAACGGCGACGGCATGAGCCCCGAGGTCCTGGCCCACGTCTTCGAGCCCTTCTACTCCGCCTCCAGCAAGGGCGGCACGGGCCTGGGGATGCTGATCGTCAAGAACATCGTCGAGGCCCACGGCGGCACGGTCCGCCTGGGCTCGAAGAGCGGCGTCGGCACCCGCGTCGTCCTTTCCTTCCCGCTGCGCTCCTGATCCCCTTCGGCATTAGGCCGCGGAATTGAAAAGCCCGTGCAGCAGAGCCGGAAAGCCTTCCCAGGCCATGATCGCCACGAGATCGTGGCCGCAGCCGGGAAGCGATTCGAATCGGTGCGCGATATCGAAGCGGGCCAGGACGCTCTCCAGCCTTCGAGCGCGCGGAAGGAGGAAATCCTCCTCGCCGACGAGGATGCTGATGTCCTGCCGCCCGCGTATCATATCCGCGTCGCGCGACAGGATCGTCTCCGGCAGGCAGTTCGAGCAATAGCCTCGATCACGGCCGAAGACGTGCTTGAAAATGTCGTCGGCGTGCTCGGCCTCGAATTCCTCGACCGAATGCAGGGCAGGCGCGGCCATGACAACCGCGCCGAAGAGCTCGGGATGCTTGAAGCCGATGAGTCCCGCGCCGAAGCCGCCCATCGAGAATCCGCCTAT
>Ga0075317_1000103_pt1 | contig 10260 bp, 9 predicted proteins | sample MayberryNE_TuleB_FD_120068 | JGI IMG/M metagenome (GOLD analysis project Ga0075317, IMG submission 120068) | Natural and restored wetland microbial communities from the San Francisco Bay, California, USA, that impact long-term carbon... | ecosystem: Environmental > Terrestrial > Soil > Wetlands ... | reverse complement strand
TGCTGGCGCCCTTGGCGAGGGCGGTCCGGATGTAGTCCTGCCCCAGCGAGTCGAGCATGCTCGAGCGGGTAAGCCGCATGATCAGGGCCGAGTCCAGGATGACCAGGTTGATCGCGGGCAGGGCCAGGTGGTACAGGGCGTCGGCGACGATGTCCCAGCGCCAGTTGATGATGCCGTCGATGGTCAGGAGCCCGGTGACGCGGATCCAGTCCTTGCCGTAGACCACGTCCCGGAGGCCCTCCGACAGCGTGCCCGGCGGGAAGATGCCGAGGAATCCGTAGAAGACCATCAATAGGAGGAGTCCCAGCCAGAAGGTCGGCAGGCTATAGCCGACGATCGAGAAGATCCGTACGAAGTGGTCGACGGGCTTGTCCTTGTTTACCGCCGCGATCGTCCCCAGCCAGACGCCGAATATTATGATCAGTGGAGTCGCCAGGAGGACGAGTTCGAGGGTCGTCGGGAAGAATTTCTTGAAGCCCTCGATGACGGGCGCGTCGGCCGTAGTCGAATAGCCCAGATCGCCCTTGAATATCTTGCCGATCCATCGGAAGTACTGGACGGGCGCGGGATCGTTCAGCCCGTACTTCTCGATCATGTCGTCGATCTGGTTGGGCTGGACCTTCTCGCTGGTGACGTAGGCCGCGACGCGCATGCCCGGCGGGATCAGCATGAGGACGCCGAAGACCAGGATGCTGACCCCGAACAATACGAGGATCATGAAGAGGAGTCGTCTGACGATGTAGTTTAATAAGCTCAAGGCTCTGCTCCCGGAGTGGATCCGCGATCTCGCCCGAGGGCGGCCGCGCGCGGCGAATCGTCGCAGTATATTGGCAAAGCGGCAAACCGGTCAATTAAAAAAGGCCCCGACCTTTTAGGCCGGGGCCTTTTCGATTGTTTCTACGCCTCAGTACCCCTTGGTGTACATCGCGAACTGGTTCGGGTTGTTCTCCATCGGGTGGAAGTAGTAGCCCTTCACCCAGTCCTTGAAGTAGTTCTGGCGGATGGGCTGGTGGAGCATGATGCCGGGCACGTCCTCCTGCCAGATGTCCTGGAGGCGGTAGTACGCGGCCTGGCGGGCCTTGGGATCGCTGGCGGCCAATCCGTCCTCGATCAGCTTGTCGGCCTCGGGATTGACGTAGCTGCAGCGGTTAGCGTAGAGGCCGCCCTTCGAGTACATGTAGGTGTAGATGAAATTGTGCGGGTCGGCGAAGTCGGCGCCCCAGCCGATGTAGAAGATCGGGAGGACCTTCTTGTTCTGCTGGTTGACGAAGGTCGCCCACTCGACGGAGCGGGGCTGGACCTTGAACTTGGGATTCAGGCCGTTGATGCTCTCGGCGAGCATCTTCATCGTCTGCTCGCGGACCTCGTTGCCCGTGTTGTAGGTCAGGTCGAGCTGGAAGCCCTTCTCCCAGAGCTGGCCGCCGAAGGCTTTCTTGAAGTACTCGGTAGCCTTGTCGAGGTCGTAGGGATAGGCCTTAAGCTCGGGGTTGAAGAAGGGCAGGCCCGAGGGAATCGGGGTCTCGGCGGCGATGCCGAAGCCCATGTTGATGTCCTTCAGGTAGGTCGCCTTGTCGAAGGCGTAGGTGAAGGCGAGGCGGACGTTCTTGTCGGCGAAGAAATCGGTGGGAACGCCCTTGCCGTCAAGCTTGCCGGAATAGATATAGGGATTGTCCGTCGCCGCGATCTTGTGGTTGAAGCTGATGCCGCGGTTGCCCAGCTCGACGAGGGTTCCTTCCTTGCCCGTCTCGGGGTAGCGCTTGACGCCGGGCTCCTTGTCCATCTCCTCGTAGTACATGGGATCGATGAGGGCGTAGTCGGCGTCGCCTTGCTGGAACATGAGCTTGCGGGTGCTCCACTCCTCGACGACCTTGTACATCGCCTTGGCGATCGCGGGCTTCTTGCCCCAGTAGTCGGCGAAGCGCTCGAAGACGACCTCGGTCGCCTTGTCGATGCGGCTGAGCTTGTAGGGGCCGGTGCCCGAGGCGATCTCGGTCAAGGGCTCCTTGCCCTGCTCGGGGCGGTTGGCCTTGGCGATGCCGGCCTCGGTGCCGTCCCAATCGCCGTTCTGCTTGCAGAAGTCCATGTCGACGACCGAGCCCCAGTAGCCCGCGAGCACCGCGAGGAAGGGCGCGTAGGGCTGCTTCAGGTTGAAGACTACGGTATTGCCCTTGACCTGGATGGCCTGGTCGAGCATGGCTAGCGTTACCATCTTATTGCTTCCGTCGCCCATGACGTCGGTCGAGGTCGATCCGATGCCGAAGATCGGCTCGAAGACGAGGGGAATGGGGCCGCCCTCGCAGTCCACGACGAGGTTGCGCTTGAAGGAGTAGGCGACCGCCTCGGGGGTCATCTTGTTGCCGGAGTGGAACTTCACGTTCTTGCGGATTTCGAAGGTGTAGGTCTTGCCGTCCTTCGAGATGCCGCCGTTCTCGACCGTCGGGACCTTGGTGGCCAGGACGGGGATGAACTTGGTGGTCGAGGGGCCGTCGTAGGCGATAAGCCCCTCGTATAGGTTCTGAAGGATTCCGCCCGAGGCATTATCATAGGCCTTCGCGGGATCGAGGCTGTCGATCGTCCCGTATGCGGCGTAAATGAACGTGTCGGGATTCTTGATCTCGGCCTTCTTGCCCGTTGTCCCGCCGCAGCTCGTGGCGACGAGCATGGCGGCGGCGACGAGGGCGATCGAAAGTACGATTTTCCTCATTACTAAACCTCCTGATTGCAGTATGCGTGAGAATAGCATAGCGGATCGCGGCATGGAAAGATGATTTCGAAATTGCAGGCTCGGGATATTGTTTCTGCATATACATACAAAACGACCGGAACGTAGCCGGCGGGCTTTTTCCTACGGCCCCGATCGTGTATGGTCTCCGCGGAGGAAGCAATGGCTAACGCGCGAGTACGTTTCGAGACCGGCATGGGCGATATGACGATCGAGCTCTTCGAGGAGGAGTGCCCGGTCACGGCCAAGAATTTTATCGAGTACGTCCGTTCGGGGTTCTACGACGGGACGATCTTCCATAGGGTTATCCCTGGCTTCGTGGTCCAGGGCGGCGGAATGCTTCCGGGCATGGTCCAGAAGGACACGCTCGATCCTATCGTCAACGAGGCGGCAAAGGCTCCGAAGAACGCGCGGGGAACGCTCTCCATGGCGCGCACATCCGACCCGAACAGCGCTACCAGTCAGTTTTTCATTAATCTCGTGGACAATAGGAGCCTGGATTATTCGGGCCCCGGCTCGGGCGCCGGCTATTGCGTGTTCGCGAAGGTGGTCGAGGGCATGGAGGCCGCCGACAAGATGGCCGCCGCGCCGACGGGACGCCGCCCCCCGCACGCCGACGTTCCGAAGGACGACATCCTCCTGATCAAGGCGACGCTCGTCGAATAGGCCGCTCGGGGCGGGTCGAGCGGGCCGGGCCGCGCGGGCCGGACTTCGCCCGCCTGCCCCTAGCCGGCCGTTTTCGGGGCCGCGGGGCGCTGCCTGCGCTTGGGCAGGACTTCGGGCACTTCCACCCCGGCGAGGAGGAGCATCTTCCTGAAGGAAGAACCTTCCTTCTTCAGCTCCCGCGAGCCTCGGGTGATCTTGCACAGCGAAAGGCCCAGGTCCTTGGCGATCTCGCGCTGCGGCCTGCCGCGCGCGATTTCCTTGACCAGGGCCCATCTTTTTGCGATCTCATCCGCTTCGGCCGGAGTGTAGAGGCTGAAGAAGAACTCTTTGATCAGCGCGGGGTCGGCTTTTGAGAGGGCCGCCGCCATCTCGTCGAGATTCGCGTTAACCAGTTCGGGATCTGCTGCCATGCCCTAAGTATACTGTCCGCTTATTCGGTTGGCGACTGGCGTCGATACGTTTTGTAGAATCGAAAGCCCGTATTTTCATGCGCGCGTATTCGTTATTCATTCAATCCGTAAAGCGCCTGGAGACATGGAGCTGGCGGCCCTCGAAGGATCCGGCGCGGGAGAAGAGGTCCTGCAGGCAAGCCGGTATCGCCCGCTCGGCGGTCTCGGATACGACGATCAGGCCGTCGCTTTCCGTTCGTTGGCCGAGGTGGAAGACGTAGTTCACGTCGTCGGACACGATCGTTCCCGTGGCTCCCCTCCTGCGCCAGCTCGCGCGCCCGGCATGGAAGGCGAAGCGGAAAGACAGGGGGACCTGAAGCCGGAAGACTTCGTAGCCGACCAAGACCCGGTCGAGGAGGAGCCTGAAGGCGGATAGGATCGGATTGGCCTGCGCATCGGCCGGCGGGAAGAGGAGGAGGCAGCCTCCGGCTTCCCTGATCCACAATATGCCGCCCGATTCCCTGGACCATGATTCGAGGAAGGACGCGAACTCGTCCTTGAGCTTCCCCAGCCGCTTTTCCCCGATGCGCTCGCTAAGCCCTTCCTGGTCGGCCAGGGCGGCGTAGCAGAAGCGCGCCTCGAACTGATCGCCCTCTGCGAGGCTGTCCCATCCGGCGAACTCCGGCGCCGCCGGATCGTCGCGGCAGCCGCCCCGGGCCGAGGCGAAGGCTATAGCGGCCGCGAGCCTCTTCGGGCCGGCTCCATCCTTGAACAGCCTCGGGCCGATATAGTCGCGGGCCCCGGCGAAGAAGAAGGCCGCCGGGTCCTCGGCCTCTCCCGCGGGATCCATGACGCCCCAGGCGATATCCTCGGCGGCGGCGAGCTTCGAGGCGAGCGAGAGAGCCTTGCGCTCCCCGAGCTCGGGCAGGAAGAAATAGACGAAGGCGCCTCGGGCCTTCGTCTTGAAGGATCTCGAGAGCCAGGCCGGCGATACGATCTCGGCATCCGCGTCCGAGAGCTCGGACTTCCGCAGGAAGGCGGCAAGCTTGCGGCTTCCCGGATCGGCCGAGCAGACCAGGAGCCTCATGCCTTCCCCAATCCCGAATCGTAGGCCAGCATCCTCGATCCGTTGCCGCTGATCGGCTTGAAGCGGTCCGAGAGCACCCGGTCCAGGGTGCCGGCGACCGCCGGAGTGATGACGAAGGCCTCCGGCGGAGTCCATCGCGATTCGGCCTCGAGCGCCTCGCGGCAGGTCTCCTGCTTCATCATCCCTGCGAAGTCGGGATCGTAGCGCAGGGGGCCGGTGTGGGCGGCCGCCCTGACCTTCAGGCTCTCGCCGAGCCGGTTGCCCGTCCTGTTGTAGATGAAGAGCTCGTTCATCAGCGCTATTCCCGCCAGGACGCAGGAGGTCGTCGAGTGGCCGAAGAGGAAGGCGGCGAGGCCCCCGTCCCCTTCCCAGCTCCAGACGCGGCCCGCTCGCCGCTCGGCTGACCTGGAAAGCATGCCGCGAAGCTCGTCGTACACGCCGCTCGCGGCGCTCTCGCCGTGCTTGCGGACGATGCGCGAGTTCTTTACCACGTCGATGCGGAGGAGGGAGAAGCGCAGCTCCTCGCCCGGCGCCAGGCGGCCCCAGTCGGGCGTCCTGCGGACGCGCGGGTCCTCCATGAAGCGGGATGTCTCCTCGTCCCAGGCGTAGCCCTCCGCTGCGATGGCTTTCGAGAGCTCCCGGAGACCGGCGATCCTGAAGGCCCTTCCCATGAAGCCCTCGCGATCGAGGCGTGCCAGGGCCTCGACGAGGTGGAGGAATCGCTCCTCGGCCACGCAGTCGTCTACGACGCGGGACGCTGCGGTTTGGGCCTGGACCGGTATGTTGGGAGGGAAGCCCGTCCTCCGCCCGAGATCGTAGTCGGGCAGCACCGCCTGCGCGACGCGCTCGATCATCCCGGCGTCGAGGGACTCGTAGAGGGATCGTTTCAATGCGTTGGCGAGAGCCCCGCGCGGCTTCACGTCGCGAGGCCCCCGATAGCGCGGGGCTTGTCCACGCGGACACTGTAAAGCAAGGGAGGGCGGGAGTAAAGTCCGCGCGCCGCCCGGTCGCGCGCGCCGCGCCGCCCTCGGATCAGGCCCCTCTCCTTGCCATCGCGGGCATGGCGCGTATAGTATCCGGGGCATGGAGAAGTACTTCTTCACCTACGAGGATATACACGAGACCGCCTGGAGCATCGCCGAGCGCGTAAAGGCCTCGCTCTTCGCCGTCGATATCATCGTCGCCATCGGCTCGGGCGGCTTCATCCCCGCCCGCATCATGCGGACCTTCCTTCGGAAGCCCATCCTTGCGGTGGGCGTCGCCTACTACGACACCGACGACAAGCCCATCGAGACTCCGCGGAAGGTCCAATGGATCGAGGAGGCCGAGAAGGCCCTGGCGGGGAAGCGCATCCTCCTCGTGGACGAGGTGGACGACTCGCGCTCGACCCTGGAATACTGCGTTCGCGAGCTTCAGCGCCACAAGCCGGCCGAGATAGCGGTCGCCGTCCTTCACGACAAGCGCAAGCCGAAGCGCGGGACGCTGCCGCCCGAGGTCAAGCTCTATTTCGCCGGGCGCGAGATCGAGGACCGCTGGGTCTGCTATCCCTGGGACGCCGCGAATATCCGGGCGCATAACGCGTCCGCGGCCGGCGAGGACTAGGGCCGTGGCCGAAGCTCCCCGCGAGGCGATCCTCTGCGTCGACGACGAGGTCGTCATCCTCCTGGCCATGAGGCAGGAGCTTAGGCGCAGGCTCGGGGACCGCTTCATCGTCGAGACCGCGCACGACCACCGCCAGGCGCTCGAGACCGTCCGCGGCCTCGAGGAGCGGGGCGTCAGGACGGCTCTCGTTATTACCGACTGGCTTATGCCGGGGATGAGGGGCGACGAGCTCGTGCGCTCGCTTCGCGAGGATCGGCCCTATATCAAGGCTATCTTGATTACCGGCCAGGCGGGGGACGCCTCCTCCGAAGAGGCGCGTCGCTCGGGCGGCTTCGACGCCTTCATCGGCAAGCCCTGGCGGCCCGAGTCCCTGTACGCCGCGATAGAGGCTTGCTTGGGGGAATAAGGCTTAGCTGTCCGCTTCGAAGCGGATAAGTATCTCCACGCGGCGGTTCGCGGCCCTGCCCTCCGGGGTGTCGTTGGGCCTCATGGGCTTCGCGTCGCCGAAGCCGGTGGCCGACAGCCTTTCCTTCTGTATGTCCAGGAGCTCGAGGGTCTCCGCCACCGTCACGGCGCGCGCCGCCGACAGCATCAGGTTGCTCTCGAAGCGGTCGCCCCGGGCCGTCGGCATCGAGTCCGAATGTCCCTCTACCCCGATCGGGTTCGGCAAGTCCCTGAGCAGCTCCGCGATCTCGGCGAGGCTTTCGATGGCGCCCTCGTCAAGCTGGGCGGATGCCGAGCGGAAGAAGGTGTCCCCCGCCAGCGCGAGCACGATGCCCCGCGCCTCGGTATTGACCTGGATCCTTCCCGTCCTGATGCTGGTCTGCAGGGTCGAGGTGGCCCTTTGCAGGAAGTTGTCCCGTATCGAGCCGAGCTTCGGCGAGAGGCCCGTCCCCGCGGCGGGCTTCAGGGTCGTGTCCGAGGAGAAGATCGCGTGGCCGCCCGTTCCCTCGCCCAGCTGGACGCCGGACACGGAGCTGAAGGCCGCCGACAGGGATTCGGCCAGGGCGTCGAACTTAGCGGTATCGACCTTGGCCATGGCGTAGAGGATGACGAAGAGGGTCATGAGCAGCGTGATCATGTCGGAGTAGGTAAGCAGATACCTCTCAAGGTTCTCTTCCTTCTCCGCCTCGGGAGCCTTCGGCCTCCGCTTGGCTGGACCCTTCTGCGCCATCCTCTTATCCCAGCCTATTCTTCATTGAAGGACTCGAGGGCGCTGCGGTCCTTTTCGGGCAGGTAAGCCGCCAGCTTGTCGCCGACCAGCTTCGGGCTCTCGCCCTGCTGGATCGCCAGGACGCCGGCGATGATCATTTCCTTGGTGTTCTTCTCGCGTGCGATGACGCCTTTCATCTTGCCGCCCATGGGCAGGAAGAAGGAGTTCGCCATGAGGATGCCGAGCAGCGTCGCGATAAAGGCGACGGCGATGGCCTCGCCGAGCTTTTCCGGCTCGGAGAGGTTCTTCAAGACGATGGTCAGTCCGAGTACGGTGCCGATGATGCCCATGGTGGGCGAGTAACCGCCCGCCGAGGTGAACATCTCGGCCTGGTGCTTGCGGTGCTTCTCGAAGATGGCGATGTCGTTCTCCAAGAGATCGCGCAGGGCCTCGGAATCGGTGCCGTCGATGACGTAGCGCAAGCCCTTCTTGAGGAGGGCGTCCTCCTTCGGGTCCAGGGACTGCATATCCTCTTCAAGGGACAGAAGGCCGTCGCGCCTCGACTTCTCGGCCAAGGCGACGAAGCGCAGGGCCAGGTCCTTGTCCTTGGTCGGCGGGGTGCGGATGGTCTGCCCGAAGAGCTTCGGCAAGGCCATGATGTCTTCCAGATTGTATTGGAGGAAGAGCGCTCCGATGGTGCCGCCGAATATGATGATGAGCGGCGAGGGCAGAAGGAGTTCCGTCGGGGTGCCGCCCTCGAGGATGTAGGCGATCATGAGGGCGCCGATGCCGCCGACCAGGCCGATTAACGATGCGAGGTTCATTGCTACCTTATTCGGCAAAAAGCCGGGCCGGGATTAGGGATTAGTGCGGCGGCGCGGCTCATGTCCGGTATCCTCCCAGGCTGATCTCGACGGCCTGATCCCCATAATAGCCCCAGAGGCTGCGGAAGCGCAGTCCCCCCAGGTCGCAGAGGCTGACAGCCCCGTGGACGAATATCTTCCGCCAGTAGTCCGGGTCGGCCTTGCGCTTCCGAGGCGAAATCTCGGCCGCGTAGTAGTCGGGGCAGGGCCCCGTCGGGTCGGGCCTCAGGTAGTCGATGAGGTCCCAGGCCGCCTCGAAGTCGAAGGGCCCTGCCTCCTCGAACTTCCGAATCGCCAGCCGGTTCAGCTTGTCGTAGCGGTACTGGAAGTCGTTGGCCCGCTCGCCCGCCAATAAGGCCATCCAGCCGGTCATGCCGGACGTGCGCATCTCGGGCGAGACGCAGTGATTGGTGACGATGATCCAGCCCGAGTCCTGGCGGCGCTGGGGCGGGTAGTAGTAAGGGCCGGGCGTCCTGTCCTCGGTCGGGGCCTTGCAGATGACGCCCCTCTCGCGGAAGGCGCGGCGCCGGAAGCGGCGCACGGGCTCGACCGCCCGGATGAAATCGCGGACGAAGGCTTTGACGCTGAGGTATTCGAGCGAGAAGAGCTTGGCGAAGAGGCCGAGCAGCTTGACCAGGATCTCGCGGGCGCGGTCGCGAAGGTTCCAGTCGTACCAGCGCAGCAGGCGCCTGTTCAGGCGGATGAGCTCTTCCGGGACTTTGTAGGCTTCCCCGCGGCTAATGACGCCGCGGTCGTGGGCCGGATTGCCCTCGGCCTCGCGCATTGCCTCGAATTCCCGCGCCGAGGGGAGACGCTTTTTCCAATATAGCGGGACCTTGCCCAAGTAGGGGAATACCGAGCCTTCGGGCAGGCTCTTGCAGGTCTCGGCCATGATGCCGCGGCCCGATCGGTCGCCCATCGCGTAGATCCAGGAGGTCCCCCTCAGGTGGCCGGCGACCCGCGCGGCGCCCTCCTCGACGCTGGCGCAGCGGGAGCCTATGTCCCGCACCATGCCCAGGCTATTGAAGCCCGGCCTCTCGGCGTCGCAGAGGGGATGGGGCAGCATCTCGATGCCGGAGGCGAAACCCGACTCGTTCATGGCGCAGACCGCGCCGGTCATGCCGGGCGCGATCACGGCCGCGTGGAGCCGCTCCTCTCCCGGGCCGGGACTGACTGCCCGCCCCGCCCCGATCCCCGGGCGCGGGTTGCAGACGACCATGCAGGCGAGGTCCTGGAAGACCCCGGCCGTGGGGAACATGAAGTCGCGGCCGAAGAAGGCGCCGCCGTCCCGCGTATATCGGCCCGAGAAGGTGAAGGCGTTGCAGCCGACCGGGACGCGGAGGAGGTATTTGGCGAAGCGGCGCTCCTTGAAGCGCAGGGACTGGGTATAGATATGGGCGACCAGGCAGTCGATGCCGAAGTTGAGGGCCCAGAGGTCCTTGAAGTTTACCTTCGTATCGGCCCGCGCGGCTCTCGCCCCGGCCACCAGCCCCTCGATCTCGTCTATGTACTCGCTCGGAATTCCCTCGCGTTTGGAAAGGGAATCCTTCGCGATCGCGTCGATGATGGCCAGCTTCATCTTCTTTATCGCGCGGCAATCGCTCTTCATGAGTCCCGGCAGGCTTAGGAAGTCGAAGATGACGTTCGTGACGTAGTCCGTGCACATGCGGGAGGCCTCGGCCTCGGCCATGAAGCCGATAAGCCAGCCGCGGTCGAAGCCCGAGCCCTCGACGTAGTAGGCGCGCTTGCGGCGATCTTGGTCGAGCGCAGAGCCCTCT
>Ga0075317_1000102_pt1 | contig 10287 bp, 10 predicted proteins | sample MayberryNE_TuleB_FD_120068 | JGI IMG/M metagenome (GOLD analysis project Ga0075317, IMG submission 120068) | Natural and restored wetland microbial communities from the San Francisco Bay, California, USA, that impact long-term carbon... | ecosystem: Environmental > Terrestrial > Soil > Wetlands ... | reverse complement strand
TGGCCGAGCTGAGGCTCGATGTGACGGTCGTCCTTTTCGACAACGGGACCCTGGGCCTGGTGCGGCAGCAGCAGGAGCTCTTCTACGGCGAGCGCTACTCGGCCTCGCGCTTTACGGCACGAGTCGATTTCTCGGCCGTCGCCCGCGGCTTCGGCATCGAGTCGGAGTTCGCGCCCGAGGGGAAAGATCCGCGCGAGGCTATCCGCCGCGCGATGGAGGGCCGAGGCCCGCGCTTCCTGGCTATCGAGCTGGATTCCGAGGAGAATGTCCTGCCGATGGTCCCGCCGGGCGGCGCCAACATCGAGGCGATCCAGGAGGCGGCGGCGGTCGCGGCCATCGTCTCTCGTTGACGGCCCGGGCGGAGGAGATGTACCGTCGCTTCATGGAGACCCTAGCGTGGATCGGAGGCAATATCCTCACCATGGATCGGGCGAGGAAGCGCGCCTCGGCCATGGTAGTCCGCGGCGACAGGATCGAGTACGTCGGCTCCGACGATGAAGTCCTCGCCCGCGCGGGGGAGCTCTCGGCGGCCCGGGACGGGGCCGTCCGCGACCTAGGCGGCAGGACTATCGTCCCGGGCTTCAACGACAACCACGTCCACCTGGTCCACATGGGCGACCACGCTCTCGCGCCCGACCTGGGCGGGCTTTCGGCCGACCGGATCGTCGAGCTCTTGCGGGAGAGCTTTCCCGATCCCGAGCCGGACGAGGTGATACGCGCCTTCAATTGGGATTATCCCGCCTGCCCCGATCCGCGCAAAGTAAAGCTCGACGCGGCCTTCCCGCGCAATCCGGTCGTATTAAGCCAGTACGGCGGGCACGGCCAATGGCTCAACAGCGCGGCCTTGAGGGCGGTCGGCGTAAGCCGCTCGCGGTCGCCGCGCCGTGGAACGGCCCTGCGCGACGCCGACGGCGAGCCGACAGGCGTCGTCCGCGACCTCGGGGATACGCCGCTTTCGCGCCGCCGCAGCCGCGCGATATTTTTCGACCGAGCCCAGCGCGAGAAGCGCATGGACATCGCGCTCGGACGATTCGCCTCGCTCGGCGTCACCTCGGTGCAGGACAACGCCTGGTACTATCCCGAGGTCCTGGGCCTGCGCGCCCGATACGATCGCGGCGAGCTGGGCGCGCGCGTGTCCTGCTGGCCCCGCGGCTCCCTGCCGCGCGCCCGCTTGGCGATGGACGCGGCCTTCGCGCTCGGCGCCGGCGTCCGCGACTGGATACGGCCGGGGCCGGTGAAGTATTTCCTCGACGGGACCTTCTCCTCGCGCAACGCCTGCCTCTGCGAGGGCTTTCTCGGCTCCGAGTCCGAGGCCCTCTGCCCCGAGCCGCCCTCCCTGGTCCGACAGCTCGAGTTCCTGGCCCGCCGCGGGCGGCAGGGCGCCTTCCACGCGATAGGCGACAGGGCTATCGGGATCTTCCTCGACGCCTACGAGGCCGTCCTCGCGCGTTATCCGAACCTAAAAGACCTGCGCGTCCGCATCGAGCACGCCCAGCTGATACGAAGAGCCGATATCGAGCGCATAACGCGGCTCGGCGTCCTGGTGGCGGCCCAGCCCTCGGCCCTGGCCTATCCCGGGAAGGACGAGGCCCTCCTGGGGCGCGAGCGGGCCCTGCGCGCCTACCCCTACCGCTCTCTCCTGGACGCGGGCGCCCGCCTTTCCTTCGGCTCGGACATACCCGGCGAGGGCGGCTGCGATCCCCTGGCCGCGATCGCGATGGCCGCGGGCCGCGAGGGGCCGGAGCGCATCACGGCCGAGGAGGCCCTGCGCTGCTATACGGAGGGAAGCGCCTACGCCGAGTTCGCCGAGGACCGCAAGGGCCGGATAGAGGCTGGCATGCTCGCGGACTTCGCGGTCCTGTCGGGAGACCCGACAGCCGTCCCGCCCGAGCGCATCGCCGATATCAGGGTCGAGGAGACGGTGGTCGGCGGCCGCTCGGTCTACAAAGAGCGCTCGTAGACGCGGTACTTGCGGTAGGGCTTGCCGCCGAGCTTGATCGCGGAGTTCGTCATCGCGGCGTTGTCCTCCTCGACCCAGGACATCTCGGCCCCGAAGTAGCCCTTGGGCACTCCGCGCTTGTAGCTTTGGTAGTACATCGCCAAATCGATGCCGCGGTTGCGGTAGTCCTTATGCACGCCCATGCTGAGCACGCGGATAAGGTGGATGTTCTTGCGCGCGGCGAGGAGCTTGAAGATGCCGAAGGGCAGGAGCCGCCCACGGGCTTGCTTAAGGGCGATATTCATGTCCGGCAGGGCGAAGGAGGCGCCGACCAGCTTGCCGTCGATTTCCACGAAGAAGACGATGTCGGGGTCCATGGCCATCTTGAGGTCTTTCGCGAGCTGGACTACTTCGGGCGGGGTCATCGGCGTGTATATGGAGTTGACGCGCTCGAAATGATTATACAATTCGGCGAAGCGCTGCACCTCGGCGTCGTAATCCTTCATGTCGATCGGCCGGATCTTGAAATGGCCGCGTTCCTCGATCCTGGGCATGATGCGCTCCAGGCGCTCGGGGATCTCGGGGCTGTCGAGGAGCCAGGCGACGAGGTCCTTCCACTTCGAATTGCCCGAGGACGAGATCAGCATGTCGTAGTACGAGGGATTGTAGGGCATCATTATGACGGGAGGCCCGTCGAAGCCCTCGATGAGGGCGCCGACCACGTCGTTGGCGCTGGGGCTCATGGGGCCGATAAGGCGGACGCAGCGCTTCTCGCGGGCCCAGGCCGCCGCGGCCTCGAAGAGAGCGCGCGCCGCCTCGAGGTAGTAGGCGCACTCGAACCAGCCCCAGCAGGCCGCCCGCTCGCCGTGGGTCTCCTCCCATAGGCGGTCGCGTATCGCGGCGATGCGGCCGACGGCGCGGCCCTCGCCGTCGCGGGCGATGAAGAGGGCGCGCTCGGCATGAAGCCAGAAGGGGTGCTTGCGAGCGTCGAGCTTGGTCCGTTCGTCGATCCGGAGAGGGGCCACCCAGTTCGGGTCCTTGCGGTAGATCGCATAGGGCAGGTCGATGAACTCCCGGGGAACCTTGGGAGTATCGAAACGCTCTATGCTGACTGACATGGCTTCTCTCCTCGCGCGACGGCATGCCGACCGCTTTCTTGACGAAAACGGTCAGCTTGCTAGGTTAGTTGCCGGGCCGGAGAGCTGTCAAGCCGCGGAAGGCCCCTAGTTTGGGCCTCCGAACAGCTCGAGCCTGTTCGCCGCCTTGCGGGCTTCCGGCGAAGAAAGGGAGTACTTCCGGTCGACTTCGACCGACTTTTTCCAGCAGCCGATCGCGTCCGCGAGCAGGCCTTTCGATTTCTCGATCTCGCCGAGGTAGTAGAAGCTTACGGCCATGTAGCTCTCCAGGCCGGGGTTCTTCTCGTAGGCGGCCAGCATATACGCGATATCGGCTTCGGCGATCTTCCCCTTCTTGAAGGATTCGGGAACGTTCATAAGGAAATTGCCGCGCATGTAGCGGGCGTACCACTCGAGCTCCGTGCCCTCGGCGAGGGCGACCGCTTTATCGAAGACGGAAAACGCGGACTTGACCTGGGAGAGCTGGGTCAGCGGGCTTTTCGAGTCGCGGCTCTTCATCGAGTGGGCGAGTCCCAGGAAAATTTTCGCGAGCGCGTTCTTTTTATCCCGCTTTTCGAAGCGTTGAACCGCCTCGACCGCCTTCGCCGAGGCTCCCGCTTCGGGATTGTCCATCGGAGACGACAGCGCGCAGTAGAGGATGCCGATAGCGAGATGAGAATAGCTGTCGTCGGGATCGTCTTTCAGCTTCGCTTCGTACTGGGCGATCTTGTCGTGGATTTCCGCGGGAGGCTTGTTGAAATACCTGTTCAGCTCGAAGCACTCGGCCGCATCGGCCGCCGCGGCCAGTCCTGCCCATGCGGCGCACATCGCCGCCGCGATGATTAAGCGTTTCATGCCCTTTCCTCCTCCTAAAGCCATAGTTCGATCTCCAAAGCTATCTTCCACGCTTCGCCGAGAAGCCTGAATTCTCCGAAGTCGCCTCCGAAGGGATATGCGAAGGAGAGCTTCGCCCGCAGGGAATCCCATCCGTCGCAGCTTAGGCAGGGCATGAGGCGCCCGCTTAGGTCCTGAAGGTTTACGATCGTCGTCAGCGAGGCCGAGAGCGTTTCCGTCGAGGGATTGGACAGCCTGAGCATCGCGTAGTGGCGGCAGCATAGGTCTCGGCCATCGGGGCGCAGGGACATCAGCGCCGCGCCGAGCGAATCGGGGGCGCCGAGCGCGGCCGCCGCCCTGCATCCCTCTATCCTTTCGTCCCATGCGTCGCGGCCCAGGCCGGCGCCGTCGTAGTAGTACTCGACGATGGCGCTTAGGGCGGGGAGATTGATCGTCGCGCCGATCCCCAGCTCGAGGGCCGGCTCGTCTTCGCGCGCCGCTTCCCTGTAGACCGCCTCGGCGTGGAGCTCGGCGCGGTCTCCGATGGCGAAGGACGTCTGCGCGCCCGCCTCGACCGCGTTCGAATATGAGAAGGCGAGTCCTATCTCCGCGGCGCCGAGATAGCGGGAAAATCGGAAGAGGAGGCGCTCCTCCTGCGGCGAGGAGAAATACTTCGCCGCGTCGCCTTCGAATTCGATCCTGGGAATATACGCGGCGCCGAAGAACCCGAGCGTCGTGAATAGTTCCATGGAAGCCATCCATTTGCCTTCGGCGAAGCGCAGATCGTATCGATCGTCGCGGAAGAGCGCCTGATCTTCGGCGATCGCGAAATCGATCGGAGTCATGAAGAAGCAGCGGGACTGCGCGATCTTCCTTTTGCCCAGGTCGAGGAAGAAGGGCCCCGACTCCAGGCCAAGGAGGCATTCGGCGACCCTGTTCCGGATTTCCGGATCGAGGTCGGCGCTCGCGAGGCCGAAGTCCTGCAGCTTGAGCCTAAGCCATGCCTCCGAGAAATCCAGGCCGATAGAGTATGCGACGTTCCCGAGATATCCCGACTCGAGCTCGAGGATGTTCGATGGATTGAGCGCGCTATCGAGCTCGTACAGCGCTTGGCGCGAAGCGAGGCTCGCGTCGATATTCAGTTTCCCGAAAGAGATCTCCGCGGCGACGCTCGTCGAGGCGGCGAGGACCGCGGCGAGGAATACCGCCGCATGGCGCTCGGCATTCATTTCACTGCATCCTCAGAAGGTATTCCGGGGTGAAGTACGAATCGGGAACGGACTGGGCCTTCATTTCAAGGAATTCGATGACGGTCTTCTCGTCCGTCGCGACCAGATCGCGTATTACGGTCCGCGCCACGATAGTCTTGCCCTCGAATTCCCTGCGTTCCGAGTATTCGACCGTCTTCATCTTCTTTCCGCTTAGGGCGTAGCACTCGGCCTTGACCGGGAAGAAGGTCGATTCTTCCACCCAGAGAGTCATGCTGCCGTAGGTCGCGCCGCGCCTCTTGGCCCTGAGCGCGAGGATGATGCAGGGAAGGGGCGACCCGTCTGGGTCCAGGATCTGCGCGCCCGACACGGAGCAGTCGTAGTCGGCTTGGAAGCGGATGTTCATGACGTCGCCGTTCGAAGCCTGTCCCATAAGGCGCTGAGAGGAAGTGAGCTTTACCGGACGCTGCGTCTTCGGGATGAAGATATGCATATCGTCCTTGACCATGAGGATTTTCTTGCCGCGCATGTTGGCGGGCTCATCGTAGCGGGCCAGGGATTTGTCCTCTCCGCTCGCGTAGCCCGACATGATGGCCGATCGCTCGAGTCCCTTCGCGCCGTAGCTTTCGATCTTCAGCCTGAACCCGAAGGAAGGGCCGATCGATCGGCGCTCGTCGACCCGTATCAATATCTCGGCCGGCGATATCCCCTGGGCGTACAAGGCCAGGCCGAGAAGCAATGGCGAAAGCAGGATAGCTCGTTTCATAAGGCTGCTCCCCTCTTAAATCCAGCGGAGATTTTCGGAGATAGGCATGCGGGCGGCCTTCCATGCCGGATAGAGGGCGGAAAGGCCGGACAGCGGAAGAAGGACGGAGCCGTAGGCGAGGACGTCGCGGAGACTGAGGCTGACCAGGCCGCTGTAGGCCCTGGAATTTCCCGGCGGAGGGGGAAGCGGAATGCCGCCGAGCGCGTTCACCGCGGCGGCCGCGGCCAGGGCTAGGCAGATGCCGCAGACGAATCCCGCCGCTCCCAGGAGCAGCGCCTCGGCTAGAAGCATATTCAAGAGCTTCCTTCGGCCGGTTCCCAGGGCGCGGATGGTTCCGATCTCGCGCATGCGTTCGAATACCGTCATTAGCATCGTGTTGACGATCGAGAAGAAGACGACGGCCATGATGACCGCCAGCGCGATGTCCATCGAGGATGAATAGAAGCTCGCCGCTCCGGAGTAGTATGGCACGAGCTCGTCCCAGCTTCGATACTCGAGGCCGCGCCGTCCGCATATCTTGGCGATGCCCTCCTCGACGGATTTAGCGTCGGCGCTCGCCTTGAGCATGACGATCAAGGAATTCGCCGAGTCGCCGGCCTCGAGCAGTTCCTGGGCGGTCGCGAGGGGGATGAAGGCGTAGGCATCCTCCATTTCCTCGAGCTGGTTGCTGAGGAGGCCCGATACCTCGCAGTCGATCGCATTGATCGCGCTTCCTCCCGCGGGCGCAGTTATGACGCAATCGTCGCCCGGCTCGAGCGCGGCGATGCCGGCCGCCCCGACTCCGAGAAGGATCCCGTAGGCGCTGCCTTCGGAGGGGAAGCTTCCGCTCTCGATCGTCGAGAAGGAAGTCAAGGATCTTTCCTCGTCGATCCATCCTCCATGAGCCATGATCGGCGCCATGTTCTTTCCCGACGAGATCGTCCCGCCGAAGCTGAGCATCGGAGCGGCGAATTTGACTCCTCGAAGAGCCGATATCTCGAAGATGAGGCTTCGGTAGTCTTCGATAAGGCTTTCGCCAAGATCGTCGCTCGAGCGCGAGAAGTTTCCCTTCGAGCGGATCTGGAAATGCCCGACGCCGCCGTTGATGATCGATTCGCGCAAGCCCCAGAGGCAGTAGTTCGAGTATCCCTTCGAGGCGAGCAGGCACGCGAAGCCGATCGATATGGTGAGAACGGTCGTCAGGGATCGGCGTCGATGCTTAAGCAGATTGCGCGATCCAAGCGCGATGCAGTTCATGATCCATAGCTCCTTATTCAGCGCGAAGCGAGTCGGAGACCGAAATCCCGAGGGCCCTTCTCGATACCGCCAGCGAAGAGGCCGCCGACACCGCGATGAACAAGCCCCAGTACGCGGCGACGAGTCCCCAGCTCGGCATGATGAGCGAATAGAAGGCCTCGTCGTTGAAGACCGAAGAGGGATGGTAGAAGCCTCCGAGCGAATTGACGGCGAGGGCGAAGGCCGAGGCCGCCGCGATTCCCGCGGCTCCCCCGACGATGGACAGCGCGAGTCCCTCGGACAGGAATATCGCGCGTACTTGGGGTTTTGACGTTCCCATCGCCCGCATAGTCCCGATCTCCCGCATGCGGGTCATGAAGTTCATGTACATGGCGTTGCCGAGAATGAAGAAAGCCACGAGGAGGAGGATCGCGGTCAGGACGTTCTGGTTCATCGCGAATACCTCGCGCGATCGCTCGTAGAAGACGGCGAGCTCGTCCCATTTCTCGTATTCGAGGGCGCTCTCGGCGCAGAATGCGGCGATGCGCCCGTCCATGTCCTTCCCGGGCAGGAGCTCTTTCGTGTGGACGATGATGGTGTCGCAGGCGTCCTCGAGGCCTAGGAGGAGCTGGGCGTCCTCGAGGCGGGTCATGATGAGCATCCGGTTTTCCAGGTCGCTCTCTCCGCCGCCCTTTTTCGCGCCGACGACCTCGATATCCAGGCCCGAGATGCCTCCGCCCTCCATCGCGGACAGGATCGTCAGCGTCGATCCGATATCGGCCGACAATGCCGAAAGCGCCTCTTCGCCGAGCAGGGCCTGGGGATTTCCTTTCCCTTCGGGCCGTCGGCCCCTGAGGGTCGAGCCTCGCGCCATGCGAGCCTCTGAATCCGGATCGCCGCCGAAGCCCCTTAGGATCGCGTTCCCCGCGTCGCCCGTCGCGATAGCTGTGAAGTGCAGCCTGGGCGCGAGGAAATCGACTCCCTGGATCGATGCGAGCCCTTTGGACAGGCCGTCGAGGCCGCGGATCATGCAATCGAAGGGCTCGCGCTTTCCGTTTTCGGCGAATCCCCGCGCGTGGATGCGGTAGCCGCCGAGCTGCTCGCGGATGACCATCTCGCGGAATGAGGAGAATATGTGCTCGTTCGAGCCGGAGTATATGAAGAGGGCGGCTATCGCGACCGCGATGGAGACGAGCGTCGGAAGGTGCTTCCTCGGGTTTCTCGCGATATTCCGTATTCCGATCTCGAGCGTGATCATCGGACGCCTCGCCTATTCCCGCAGCTCGCCGTCGAGGATGCGGACATGCCTCCGCGCGCGCGAGGAAAGCTCCTCGTCGTGCGTCGAGACGATGAAGGTCGTGCCGTTCCGGCGGTTGAGGTCGACGAGGAGGTCCATGATCATCGCTCCGGTTTTCGAGTCGAGATTGGCGGTCGGCTCGTCGGCGATGATGATGCCCGGATCGGCGGCCAGGGCCCGCGCGATCGCTACCCGCTGGCGCTGGCCGCCCGAGAGCTCGTCCGGCCTGTGCCGCATGAAGCCTGAGAGGCCGACGGATTCTATCGCCGAGAGAGCCTTGCTCCTGTCGGGCGCGCCACCGCGGATGGCGAGGGGGTACTCGACGTTCTCCAGGACGTTCAGGACCGAGATCAGGTTGAAGCTCTGGAAGATGAAGCCGATGCTCCCGTTCCGAAGCCGCGAGAGCTCGGCGTCCCTCATGCCCCGCGTGCTTTTACCGCGGATCTCCACCTCGCCGGAAGATGGCTCCTCGATGCAGCCCATGACGTGCAGGAGCGTCGTCTTGCCCGCGCCGCTGGGGCCGGTCAGCGAGACGAAGTCTCCCTCGGCGATCTCGAGGCAGACGCCCTTGAGAGCGCGCACCTCGACCTTGCCCAGCCGGTAGGTCTTCTCTATATCGCGCAGTCGAATCGCCATCGCAGCCCCTCCATCGGCAAGGACGCGATGAATATAGCGGCGCTGCGGGAGATGCGGATCGGTATTCCGGTAACGAGCCCTTTAGCCGGGGTAAGGCGGCGGCCCGGAGGGGCAAGATGCGCTCAAGCGCGGTCAGGATATCTCGTCTGCGAGCTTTTTCTTCAGTTCGTCGAGCTTGCGGTTCATTCGGCGGCTGCGTCCGTATATCCAGCTCGTCGCGCAGATCCCCGCGGCCTCCGAGACGAGTATGAAGAGCGCGATGAGGAGGATGTCGCGGGTGGCTAGGAGATAGACGGCGCCGCCGGTTCCCGCGCCGACTATCGCGATGACCGCCAGGAAGGAGTAGAAGGGCTTCCTGTTAATCCATTTCATGACGAGGGTGAAAGCGGAGTAGGCGGCGATGCCGATGACGAGGCCGATAAGGGCGCTCGACGAAAGGTAGTCGCTCCATGCCTTCCCGAGGAGGAGGTTGAAGGGCAGGGCGACCGCCGCGCCCGCGAAGGCCGATACGGCCAGGACCGAGATCGGTTCGAGGATCTTCTTCGTCATCAGATCATCCCCAAAGCAGCCTTGAACTGCTTGACGTAGCTTCTCGACACCTCGAGCTTCTCGGGCACCGCGTCGAGCCTGAGGAGGATCCTGCCGCCGAGCCAGGGAACTATCTCGTTGACCGCGAGCAGGTTCACGATCTGCGACTTGCCGATCCGGACGAAGCCCTTGCGCTGCAGGCGCTTCTCGAGCTCGTACAGCTTCTGGCGCACCTCGAACTCGCGGCCGCCGGCCAGAACGCAGAAGACCCGCTCGTCCTCGGCGCGGAAGAAGCAGATGTCGCGATGCTTCAGCAGCTCGAAGCAGTCGTGGTTCTGGCCGAGGATGAAGGCGCCGACCGGCCCGCCTCCCTGCGATTGATCGCGGAAGACGGCAAGCTCCTTCAGGAATCGGTCGAAGTCTTCCAGGCGATCGCGGCGGTAAAGGATGGCGACGACGGAATGATCCTCGGGGACGAAGCTATCGCGCTCGGCGATGACGCAATCGAAGCCGTCCTCCACTACGCGAAATCCCCTCTGGGCGAGGAATTCCGTCATGAGGAAACGATGCTCGCTCGGACAGTCGAGTCTCACGTCCATAGGCCGAAAGCTTCTCCCCTCGGGCCGGATGCGGGCAAAATAGCGTATGCGGCTTCCCGGCGCAAGGCGCTAGGCCGCCCGTCAGAACCGGAAAGACGCGAAGACGCCGCCCCCGAAGTAATACGAGTCGGGGCTCTCGACCTCGCCCGA
>Ga0075317_1000101_pt1 | contig 10296 bp, 7 predicted proteins | sample MayberryNE_TuleB_FD_120068 | JGI IMG/M metagenome (GOLD analysis project Ga0075317, IMG submission 120068) | Natural and restored wetland microbial communities from the San Francisco Bay, California, USA, that impact long-term carbon... | ecosystem: Environmental > Terrestrial > Soil > Wetlands ... | reverse complement strand
TACTGATGCCTTCATCCATACTTATTGTTTCATGCCATCCCAATTCATGTAATTTTTTTACACTCAACAACTTTTGAAAAGTGCCATCGGGTTTTGAAGTATCCCATTCAATAAATCCGTCAAAGCCCAGTATTTCTTTTACCTTCATGGCCAATTCCTTTATGGTAAGATCCTTACCTGTGCCTATGTTAATGTGTGTATTTCGGATTTCTATTTTTGTATCGCGCGATGTTATTTTATCAGAATACTTGTCTTTAACAAGATCCTTAAAATCTACACTTTCCATAATATATACACAGGCATCAGCCATGTCGTCGGAATGCAGGAACTCACGTCGGGGAGCCCCGGAACCCCATAACTTTACAGTAACAGGAGAATCAGATGAACTATGCCTGAAAATGCCATATTTTTCGAGTTTTTCACCAATTTCAATTTGGGTTGAATTACCATCAACCCCCTCTATGGGTCTTTTACTGAAATCATTCCGGATAGCATCCCAATTATTATCAATCAGACATTTTGCCAGGTGCATTTTCCGTATAATGGCCGGAAGAACATGTGATTTCTCGAGATCATAATTATCATTTATACCATAAAGATTCGTAGGCATAACGCTAATATAATTGGTTCCATACTGTATGTTATAGCTTTCACACATTTTAATGCCTGCAATTTTAGCAATGGCATATGGTTCATTTGTATATTCCAAAACATCTGTAAGCAGATATTTCTCTTTCAGAGGTTGGGGGGCTAATTTTGGATAAATGCAGGAACTGCCCAGAAACAGGAGCTTTTTAACTCCGCTTAAATAACATGCATGAATCACGTTACTCTGGATCATGATGTTTTCATAAATGAACTGGCCTCTGTAGATATTATTTGCCACAATGCCTCCGACTTTTGCTGCAGCCAGAAATACATATTCCGGTTTTTCCTTTTCAAAGAATTCGAAAACGGCATGCTGATCCATTAAATCAAGGTCAGGATATAACCGGGTAACAATATTATGATAACCTTTTTTTGTAAGGTTACGCATTAATGCACTTCCCACCAATCCTGTATGTCCGGCAAGATATATCTTACTATCTTTTTTCATAAAACAGGCGTTTCAATTATTCAAAATAATTCAAAGTCTGGTATCCTCCATTCTTCAAATATACTTCTTTATGCATCAACTTAATATCGCTCTGCATCATGTCTTTAACAAGAGCCTTAAGATCGTATTCCGGTTGCCATTTAAGTTTGGTTTTGGCCTTTGTAGGATCACCAATCAGCAATTCCACTTCCGTTGGCCTGAAATATATGGGATCAACGGCCAGTATTTCTTTTCCGGCAGGCAATTGAAAATTGCTGTCTGAACAAGATTTGATGTAGCCCTTTTCGTTTACCCCTGAACCTTTAAATTCAATTTCAATGCCGATTTCATCAAAAGCCATCCTTACGAATTCACGAATTTCAGTGGTAATTCCTGTGGCAATCACAAAGTCCTCGGGGGTTTCCTGCTGCAGAATCAGATACATTGCCCTGATATAGTCTTTTGCATGACCCCAGTCACGTTTTGAAGACAGGTTGCCAAGAAACAGCTTATCCTGTAGTCCAAGTGCTATCCTGGCAACAGCTCTGGTAATTTTACGGGTAACAAAAGTTTCACCTCTTATAGGAGATTCATGATTAAATAAAATTCCATTACAGGCAAACATATTATATGCTTCACGGTAATTAACCGTAATCCAGTATGCATATAGCTTAGCAACTGCATAAGGGCTTCTGGGATAAAAAGGCGTTTTCTCGGATTGGGGTATCTCTTGAACAAGACCATAAAGTTCACTCGTCGATGCCTGATAAAATCTTGTTTTGTTGATCAATCCAAGGATTCTGATTGCATCGAGCATCCTGAGCGTGCCTATACCATCAGCATTGGCTGTATATTCCGGTGTATCAAAACTTACTTTTACATGGCTCATAGCGGCCAGATTATAAATTTCGTCAGGCTGTGTTTGCTGGATGATACCAATGAGATTGGTGGAATCGGTAAGGTCGCTGTAATGGAGCACAAAATTGCGGTTTTCAACATGCGGATCAAGGTAAAGGTGGTCAATCCTTTCTGTATTAAAGAGTGAACTTCTTCTTTTTGTACCATGAACAATGTATCCTTTTTTTAAAAGAAACTCCGCCAGATAGGCACCATCCTGACCTGTGATTCCAGTAATTAGCGCGACTTTTTGATTACTCATGGAATAGTTTTTTTATACTTTTATAAAATATTTTTTTTGCATAATTCGTGATAATCACCTTTCAACCCGACAGGTGTGGCATTTCTGATCTGATAAACAATCTGTACTGAAGGAAGTGCATCTTTCAGCCCAAAACCATTCCCCGCGAGTATTTCTTCATAGCTTTTGGTATGCAGATCGGTAAACCCTTCACTGAATTCAATTTCAGTTTTATCCATTACAATTGAACGATAGGTTCTTTTCCCACTATTTCTTGCATGTTCAGGCAGATCATTATAATCAAGACTTAAATACCATCTTACCCTGGCTTTTTCCAGCTCCAGGAAACCAGCGGCTTTATTTGTATTAAGCAGGTGTATGGTATTGCTCTTCACATCTCCGAAAATCCATGATAACATATCAAAAAAATGGATGCCGATGTTGGTTGCAATACCGCCCGATTTATGAATATCACCCTTCCATGAATTGAAATACCAGTTACCCCTGCTGGTAATGTAAGTCAGGTCAAGATCGTGTGTAATTCCTGAAGGTAGACTGTCAATTTTCTTTTTCAAATCAATAAGTACAGGATGAAGCCTTAATTGCAAAACAGTATTTATTTTTTTGTTATACTCTTTTTCAATTTCAGCCAGCGCATCAATATTCCAGGGATTAAGCACGAGTGGTTTTTCACAGATAGCGCTGGCTCCTGAACGCAATGCAAAACGTATGTGTGAATCATGTAAATAGTTAGGAGAACAAATAGTCACATAATCAAGCTGAACGCCGGATCTTCTCAATTTATCAACATGACGGTCGAATCGTTCAAATTCAACAAAAAAATGACTGTCAGGAAAGTAACCATCAATTATTCCTACACTATCATTAGGATCTAATGAAGCCAGAAGCTGATTTCCGGTATCTTTGATGGCTTTTAAATGCCTCACGGCAATATAACCGCCAATACCAATAATGGCAAATTTTTTCTGATTAACCATGCAAATTTATTAAAGACTCATATAGGTGTGTTTTTTAATCTTATTCCTGTAGATACCTTTTATATCCATTACAATTCCATTGCGTTTCAAATGTAATGCAAAAAAATCTTCAGTGAGCTGAGAATATTCTTTATGAGCAACTGCAACAATGATGGCGGCAAAGTCTTTTCCCGGTTGTGTGGTCAGCCCAAAACCATATTCTTTTTCAAGGTCATCTGAAGATGCGTAGGGATCTGCAATTTCTACAATCACACCATAGGATTTTAATTCATTGACAACATCAGCAACTTTAGAGTTTCTGATATCGCTGACATTTTCCTTAAATGTAGCACCAAGAACAAGCACCTTTGAATTCAGTACATTTTCACCGGCTTTAATGATCTTTTTAACCACTTCAGTGGCAATGTATTTTCCCATTCCGTCGTTTACAGCCCTTCCCGAGTTTATCACCTGGGCAGCGTGTCCCAGTTCGGCAGCTTTAAAGGTCAGATAATACGGATCTACACCAATACAATGTCCACCTACAAGGCCGGGGAAGAATTTCAGAAAATTCCATTTAGTGCCGGCAGCTTCCAGAACTTCGTAGGTGTTGATTTGCATTTTATTGAAAATCATAGAAAGCTCATTCATAAGGGCAATATTCACATCCCTCTGGGTATTTTCGATGATTTTAGCGGCTTCCGCTACTTTTATGGAAGAAGCTTTAAAAACACCTGCTTTTACAACGAGTTCATACACTTTGGCCACCTCCTCGAGGGATTCTTCATCACATGCTGAAACGATCTTGATAATGGTAGTTATGGTGTGTTCTTTATCACCCGGATTAATTCTCTCGGGAGAGTACCCGATTTTAAAATCTTTTCCGCATTGTAATCCTGAAAGTTCTTCAAGAATGGTCTTGCAATCTTCATCGGTGGTGCCGGGATATACTGTGGATTCATAAACTACGTAGTCACCTTTTTTAAGTACTTTTCCAACCGTGCGGGTAGCAGAAAGGAGCGGATTGAGATCGGGCAGATTGTGCTTGTCGATGGGAGTGGGCACGGCTACAATATGAAACCCCGCTTGTTTTAGAACATCAAGATTATTGGTAAATACGATATCAGCTCCGTGAAACGCTTCAGGTTCAAGCTCATCACTTGGATCAATTCCTTTTTTCATGAGTTCGATCCGACTTTCGTTGATGTCAAACCCAATAACAGAAATTTTTCTGGCAAATGCCAGAGCAATAGGAAGGCCTACATAACCAAGGCCCACCAGGGATAGTTTTGTCTCTTTCTTAAGGAGCTTTTCGTAAATACCCATAAGCAATTTTAATTTTAAAATACTGATTTTTTAAATCTGCACGTGACCTACAATCCAAACTCTTTCCTGATCTTTTCCACATAATCAAGCTTTTCCCAGGTAAAGAATTCAACTTCCCTGGTTGTGGAGGACCCATTTTTTAAAAAGGTAACACTTTTTGTAAATGGTTCTCTTCCCATATGACCATATGCAGCTGTAGGAAGGAAAATCGGATTTTTAAGGCCAAGACGTTTTATGATAACTGCAGGACGAAGGTCAAACAGTCCTGATATTTTTTTTGCAATTTCACTGTCGTCAAGTTTTACTTTGGCGGTTCCATAGGTTGACACATACAAACCCACAGGGTTGGCTACACCAATTGCATAGGCTACCTGAACAAGAACTTCGTCAGCTACACCTGCCGCAACCATGTTTTTAGCAATATGCCTCATAGCATAGGCAGCAGACCGGTCGACTTTTGAACTATCCTTGCCGGAAAAAGCACCACCGCCATGCGCACCCTTACCACCGTAGGTATCAACAATAATTTTACGGCCTGTAAGACCGGTATCACCGTGAGGACCTCCTATCACAAATTTACCTGTCGGATTCACATATAAAAGATAGTCATTTCTGAAAAGTGCTTTTACTCTTTGGGGCAGTTTTGCAAGAACTCTGGGTATTAAAATTGACCGGACATCCTGTTCAATAGCTTTGAGCATTGCCGTGTCTTCATCAAAATTGTCATGTTGAGTGGATACAACAACAGTATGAATCCTTACAGGCTGACCATCTTCACCGTATTCAACAGTTACCTGTGACTTTGCATCAGGTCGGAGATATTTCATGTTTTTGCCTTCGCGGCGTATTTCAGAAAGCTCAACCAATAAAATATGTGAGAGCTCAAGTGATAAAGGCATAAAGTTATCGGTTTCTTTGCAGGCATATCCGAACATCATTCCCTGATCACCCGCACCCTGATCTTCTTCTTTGCCCCTTTCAACACCGCGGTTTATATCCTGTGATTGTTCATGTATGGATGATATTACGCCACATGAATCTGCTTCAAACATATAATCCGAATGAACGTATCCGATCTTTTTGATTACTTCCCTTGCCACCTGTTGCACATCAACATAAGCATTGGTCTTTACTTCACCGCTAAGGACAACCAGACCGGTGGTTACTAAGGTTTCACAGGCAACCTTGGAATCAGGATCCCGTCTGAGAAACTCGTCTAATAATGCATCTGAAATCTGATCCGCTACCTTATCGGGATGTCCTTCTGAGACAGATTCCGAAGTGAATAAATATGCCATATATTATATTTGTTAGTTTTTAAATTGCGACAAAGATAAAAAAGAGAAATTAATCCATTGAAATAAGACCGTATAAGTTGATAAAGGTAAATTTTTAAGAGGTAAGGTTACGGAATACATCTTCTAATTTTTCATCTTTCCTATGCATAGATAAAATAACCAGTCCCTGATCAACAGCATACCTGAATAAATTTTCACGAATATCTGCCTTTCCTGATGACTCAATCAACCATGTCCCGGGCTTTACTTTTTTTACATTGATGTTTCCGTTAAAGGAATTGAAAATCTCATCTGTTGTATCATCATTAAATTCAACGATAACGGTATAGGTTGCATCTTTGGAATTAACTCCGAGGTTTCCGGTAAGATCATTTGCAACAACAAGTCCTCTGTTGAGAATAATCACACGTTTGCAAATTGCTTCCACTTCCTGCATAATATGTGTGGAAAGGATCACTATTTTTTGCTTTCCCAATCCTGAAATTAAATCTCTGATCTCTGTAATCTGATTCGGATCAAGACCTGTTGTCGGCTCATCCAGAATAAGGATGTCAGGGTCATGAATAATGGCTTGAGCCAAACCTACTCTTTGCCTGTATCCCTTTGAAAGCTGACCTATTTTTTTATTCATTTCCGGATTGAGGCCAGTTTGTTCGATAACCTGGGTAACACGCTGATTACTTTTTTTGCCTAATTTGTAAAGGCCTGCCACAAACAAAAGATATTCCTTTACATACATATCGGTATATAAAGGGTTATTCTCGGGGAGGTAACCAAGCTGCCGCCTGATTTCCTTTGATGCTTCTTTTATCGGGATTCCTTTAATTCGCACATCTCCGGCAGTAGGCAAAAGTAAGGAGCAGATAATTTTCATCAGTGTTGATTTACCGGCTCCGTTGGGGCCGATTAATCCGACAATTTCCCCGGAACTTATTGAAAATGAAACATCATTCAGAGCATGTTGACTGCCATATGTTTTACTCAGATGATCTACAATTACAGACATAGAATACATAAGATTAACAACCAAATATAAGGTAAAGCTGTCTTACTCCAAACAGGTTAGGCCGCTAAATCTTAAAACTTGAAACAATTTATTCTAATACTGCCTTAAAATGCTATTTTTGCAGGTTATAAATCATATTGAATTGCATTTCCATGAGAATTAAAGAATTATTGGGTTCCACCGATTTTGGCCGTGAAACTTTGGTAAAGGGTTGGGTACGGACCAAACGCGGCAATAAGAATATATCGTTTGTTGCTTTAAATGACGGTTCAACCATTCATAATATTCAGGTCGTATTTGACCTTGCCGGTTTTGATGAAGAACTGATGAAAAAAGTCACAACAGGTTCATGTATTGCTGTCTCGGGTACGTTAACCGAATCACCTGGTAAAGAACAGAATTGTGAAATTCATGCAAAATCTTTGCAATTATATGGTACTGCAGATCCTGATACCTATCCTTTACAGAAAAAAGGACATACGCTGGAATTTCTTAGGGAGATTGCCCACTTAAGGCCCAGGACGAATACCTTCGGTGCCATACTGCGCATAAGACATGCCATGTCATTTGCCATTCATAAATATTTTAATGATCACGGATTTTATTATCTGCATACGCCGATTATTACCGGATCGGATGCTGAGGGCGCGGGAGAAATGTTTCGTGTTACGACTCTTAACGCAAAAAATCCTCCATTAAAGGAAGACGGCAAAGTCGATTTTAGTGAAGATTTCTTTGGCCGTGAGACAAATCTTACGGTTTCAGGTCAGCTTGAAGGAGAATTGGGAGCTATGGCTCTTTCAAGCATATATACCTTCGGCCCTACTTTCAGGGCAGAAAATTCAAATACTCCACGGCATCTTGCAGAATTCTGGATGATAGAACCGGAAGTTGCTTTTAATGAGATTAATGATAATATGAATCTCGCGGAGGATTTTCTGAAATATTTGATTCAATATGCTTTGGAAAATTGCAAAGACGACCTGGCCTTTCTGTCTGAAATGTACGACAAGGAATTGATCTCCAGACTCAATTTTGTAGTGAATAACCAATTTGAAAGAGTCACATATACCTATGCTATTGAAGTCCTTCAGAAAGCTGAAGCGACATTCGAATTTCCAGTTACCTGGGGCGTAGATCTTCAGACTGAACATGAACGGTTTCTCGTGGAGAAGCATTTCAAAAGACCCGTGATCGTAACCGATTATCCAATGGCCATCAAAGCTTTTTATATGAAACAAAACGATGATGGGAAAACAGTGAGGGGTATGGATGTGTTATTTCCTAAAATAGGAGAAATTATTGGTGGTTCACAACGCGAAGAAGATCTTGAAAAATTGACTACAAGGATTAGAGAACTCAAAATCCCTGAAAAAGATATGTGGTGGTATATGGATACACGAAGATTCGGATCGGCTCCACACAGCGGTTTTGGATTAGGTTTTGAAAGGCTTCTGCTTTTTGTGACCGGCATGGGAAATATACGCGATGTTATTCCTTTTCCACGGTTCCCTAAAAATGCTGATTTTTAACAGTAAAATACTAATTAGAAATGCTCAAGCAGAGGTTACAACAAAAACTGCTTCAAAAGTTATCACCACAGCAGATACAAATGATCAAGCTGTTGGAGATACCTACTATGCAGCTTGAGCAAAGGATAAAAGCAGAAATTGAGGAAAATCCGGCATTGGAAGAAGGTGCTCTTGAAGACAACACTTTGCAATCGGATGCGCAGGAAGAAGAGGATATGAGCGATCCAAAGGATAAAGATAAGGATGAGTTTACCCTTGAGGATTACATGGAAGAAGATGATTATCCTTCTTATAAGCTCAATGCACAGAATTATTCAAAAGACGATAAAAGAGAAGAAATTCCATTTTCTGTCGGCCTGTCGTTTCATGATTTCCTCGAAAGCCAGCTCGGATTAAGATCGCTGGATGAAAAACAGCAGTTATTGGCACTTTACATGCTGGGAAACATCGATGATGATGGTTATCTGAGGCGCAGATTGGAAAGCATTGTTGATGATGTTGCTTTTGCACTGAACATTAAAACCGATGAGCCTGAACTGATCGGTATATTAAGAATCATTCAGGAACTTGATCCACCGGGCGTTGGAGCAAGAAATCTGCAGGAATGTCTTTTATTGCAAATAGAAGCCAAGGATCAGAATTCAGCAGAAATACAGTTGGCTCACAAAATTCTGAAAGATTTCTTCGATGAGTTTACCAGAAAACATTATGATAAAATACTCACCAGACTAAACATAAGGGACGACCAACTTAAAGATGCTCTCGACGAAATTCTTAAATTGAATCCCAAGCCGGGTAGTACTTATAGCGATCCGCAAAACAAAGGATACGGACACATTATTCCTGATTTTATCCTTGAAAACAATGAAGGCGATCTCGAACTTAGTTTGAATGCACGAAACGTACCAGAGTTAAGAGTGAGTAAGACCTATAATGAGATGTTGCAAACATACCAACATAACAGAGGAAATAATACAAGGTCAGATAAAGAAGCCCTCAGTTTTGTCAAGCAAAAACTTGATTCCGCAAAATGGTTTATTGATGCTATAAGGCAACGCCAAAATACACTTCTGGTAACCATGAATGCCATAATCAGCTATCAGCATGAATATTTTCAGACCGGCGATGAAACCAAATTGCGACCGATGATCCTTAAAGATATCGCGGATATTACCGGACTTGATGTTTCTACTATTTCCAGAGTTGCCAACAGTAAATATATACAGACGAATTTTGGCATTATGGCATTGAAGTTCTTTTTCTCGGAAGGCATGCAAACTGAATCCGGTGAGGAAGTTTCAACACGTGAAATCAAAAAAATATTGCAAAATTGCCTCGATTCCGAAGATAAACGACATCCCATCACCGATGACCGGCTTGCCGAAATTCTCAAGGAAAAAGGCTATCATATTGCCAGGAGGACTGTGGCAAAATATCGTGAGCAATTAAATATTCCTGTTGCACGAATGAGAAAGGAACTTTAGTTCTATGGAAAAAAAAATAGCAACAGTAATTTCTTATATTGCTCATCCCTTGCTCATTCCGATCCTGGGGCTTTTAATCATCAGCAATTCAGGAACATACGCGGCTGACTTGGATCTTCGCTTCCGGCAATTCATTTACCTTTCTGTTTTCGTTTTTACACTATTGCTTCCGGCAGCATTAATTCCGTTGTTTTATTATTTCGGTCTTGCAAGAAACATCCATTTTTCCGAGCGCCGGGAAAGGCTAATACCCCTATATCTAACCCTTATTTTTTATATCGCCGCATATTTTCTTATTAAAAAACTTCCGGTTAGTGCTGTATATCAAAGGTTTATTTTTGCATCCTGTATTTCGCTTCTTTTTTTATTATCGGTTTCTTATTTCTGGAAATTAAGCGCTCATATGGTAGGCTGGGGCGGATTAACGGGATTAATACTGATCCTTTCGCTTCGTTTTAAT
>Ga0075317_1000100_pt1 | contig 10312 bp, 8 predicted proteins | sample MayberryNE_TuleB_FD_120068 | JGI IMG/M metagenome (GOLD analysis project Ga0075317, IMG submission 120068) | Natural and restored wetland microbial communities from the San Francisco Bay, California, USA, that impact long-term carbon... | ecosystem: Environmental > Terrestrial > Soil > Wetlands ... | reverse complement strand
TGCCGAGCTTAAGGCCCTTGGCCCGGCCCAGCTGCATCGCGCCCAGGCAGACTCGGGCGCAGGTGCCGTAGGCGACGAAGACGAGATCCGCGTCCTCGGCGCCGACGGTCTCGAAGCGGCTCATCTCCCGCTCGATGCGCGCGTAGCGCTCGAACCTCTCGCGGATCTTCGCCTCCAGCGCGGGAGGATCGAGGATCATGGAGCAGATGTGGTTCGCCGGACGCCGGCCATCGGCGCTGCGCGCGCTATCCGCGCGGCCGCCCGCCGCCCAGGGCCTGTCGGGGCGCTTCGACGCGTCGCGGGAGGGCGGAAGGACGACGCCCTCCATCATCTGCCCGATAAGGCCGTCGGCCAGCACCATGACCGGCATGCGCCAGGCCTCGGCCAGGTCGAAGGCCTCGTAGGTCAGGTCGGCCGCCTCCTGGACGCTCTTAGGCGCAAGCACGATGTTGTAGTAGTCTCCGTGGCCGCCGCCCCGCGTGGCCTGGAAGTAGTCGCCTTGCGAGGGGGCGATGCCGCCCAGGCCCGGGCCCGCGCGCGCCACGTTCACGACCACGCAGGGCAGGTCCGCGCCGCTGGCGTAGGAGATGCCCTCTTGCTTGAGCGAGATGCCCGGGCTGGATGAGCTGGTCATGGCGCGTCCGCCGGCGGCCGAGGCGCCGTAGACCATGCTCATGGCCGCGATCTCGCTCTCGGCCTGGATGAAGACCCGTCCCGAGTCCAGCATGCCCGCGGCCATGTAGGCCGTCAGCTCGTTCTGGGGCGTGATCGGGTATCCGAAATAGGCGTCGCAGCCCGCGCGGATCGCGGCCTCGCCGATCGCCTCGTTGCCTTTCATGAGGCGCTTCTCTTCAGCCATCATCCGCTCCCTATTCCTTGTAGACGGTTATCGCGCAGTCGGGACAGACCACGTAGCAGTTGCCGCAAGCGATGCATTTCTCCGGCGCTATCGCCTTCGCGGGATGATAGCCCCACGAGTTCGGCGACGAGTCCGCCGCCAGGACCTTAAGCGGGCAGGAGAGGACGCAGAGGAGGCAGCCCTTGCACCTCTCCCGGTCGATCTCCGGCTTGCCCTTTGCAGCCATGAATTGGACCTCCTAGGATCTATCTGCCGGCGAGCGCCGCGAACGCGATGGACGCGAGCATAGTACGGGCGCTGTCCGCCCTGCTGGTGAGCACGATGGGCGACGCCGCGCCCATTACTATTCCCGCTCCCCTGGCGCCGCCCAGGTCGAGCAGGCACTTGTACAGGATATTCCCGGCCTCGATGTCCGGGGCCACCAGTATATCAGCATCGCCCGAGACCGGCGAGTCCATCTTCTTGATGCGTGCGCTCTCGGCGCTGATCGCGTTGTCCAAGGCCAAGGGCCCGTCGACGAGGCAGCCCTTTATCTGGCCGCGCCGCTGCATCTGGCTGATAACGGCCGCGTCGACCGTGCAGCTCATCTTTTCCCAGTTCACCTTCTCCACCGCAGCCAAGAGGGCGACCTTTGGCGTCTCGACGCCGAGGGACTTTGCCGCCCGGACAGCGTTGGCCACGATCTCGACCTTGTCGCCCAGGCTCGGCGCGATGTTGATGGCCGCGTCGGTGACGAAGAACAGCTTATGGTAGGCCGGACTCTCCATGACCGCGACGTGGCTGGCCAGGCCGCTCGCCCTGATCCCGGAATCCCTATCGAAGGCCGCTTTCAGCAGGGTCGAGGTCTCGACAATGCCCTTCATGAGGATGTCGGCGTCGCCGTCCCTGACCAGCTTGACCGCGGCCGCGGCGGCCTGGGCCGGGTCCTTCGCCTGTACCTTCTCGAAGCGCGAGATATCGAGGCCCAGAGAGGAAGCCAGCTCGTCGATGGCCGAGGGGGATCCGACCAGGATCGGCTCGCCCAGGCCGGCCATCCATGCGTCGACCGCCGCCTCGAGCGCGGCGGCTTCCTGGGCCGCCGCGACGGCTATCCTCTTGCGGCCGGTTTTACGGCTGGTCTCGATGAGCTCGTCGATCGTCCTCATGACACCCCCTCAGTATTCGAGGATAGGCGCTTCTCCGCTCAGCGCGAGCTCTCCCGCCCGCGCTAAAGCCTCGAGCTCGCCTTCACCAGGGAAGACAGTCACTGGAGCTATATAGTTGCACATATTTACAATTTCTGTCATTAAGTCTTTCGCGAAAGCCATGCCGCCCGTCAAGATAATCCCGTCTACGCGTCCGGACGCCGCCGCGGCCAAAGAGCCGATCTGTTTGGCGACGCCATAGGAAAAAGCGCGCAGCGCCAGCTGGGCCTGCCCGTCCCCCGATAAGGCGCGCTCCTTGACTACTCGCAGGTCGTTCGTTCCGGCGAGGCTGACCAGCCCGCCTCGGCCGGTGATCATTCCCAAGACCTCTTTCAGGGAATACTTTCCGGAAAAGCAGAGCCGAGCCAAGTCTCCGGCGGGCAGGCTGCCCGACCTCTCGCCCGCGAAGGGCCCTTCCCCGTCGAGGGCGTTATTGACGTCGACGACTCTGCCCCGGCGGTGCAGCCCGACCGAGCAGCCGCCGCCCATATGGGCGACGATCAGCACGACCTCGTCGTAGGAGCGGCCGCGTTCCCGGCACCAGCGGCGCGAGACGGCCTTCTGATTCAGCGCGTGGAAGACCGATCTTCGGCGGAACAGGGCGTTGCCCGCGACGGCCGCGACTTCGTCAAGCTCGTCGACCACCACGGGGTCGGCGATGAAGGCCTCGACGCCCAGCTCCTCGGCCAGGCCGGCGGCCAGGACGGCGCCCAGATTGCTCGCATGCTCGCCGTAGCGCGCCGCTCTCAGGTCCGCGATCATTGCGGGCCCGACTCGGTACACGCCGCCCGAGAGGGGGCGCAAGAGCCCTCCCCTGCCTACGACGGCGCTAAGCTTCCGGCGATCGAAAAGCCGCCTCTCGAGCGAGGCGCGGATCTGCTCTTCCCTGAAGGCCAGCTGGTCCATTATCGAGGGATATCTCGAGGCCCGCTCGGCCGAGACGGGGAGATTCTCGGCGAAGAGCTCAGAGCCGTCCTCGTAGACGGCGAATTTCGTGGATGTCGAGCCGGGGTTCAGGGCTAGGACGCGCAGCGGCATCAGCTATGGGGCTCGACGCGGGCGCCGAGTATCTTCGTCATATACAGCTGGATGTACTGCTCGAGGGCCTGGTGGTTCTTTATCTTGAGCAGGGCGGGCGAGTCCGCGAGCGAGGATGCGAGGCTCCGCACCCGCTCGCCGGTGAAGGTGCCGCCGCCCATCGTGCGCAGGATATTGCGCAGGTAGTCCCGCACCAGGCTATCGACGTCGAAGGACAGGTTGCGCTTGGCCTCGGCGTTGAGCATGGTGTTCCACCTTCCCTCCAGCTCCCTGAGGTACTCCTCCAGGCCCCGTCCCGGGGGCAGGAGCTCCTGGGCGATCCGGGTCGCCGCGGCCTCGAACTCGGCGCGCCGCTCCTTCGCCGTCGGCGTGCGGATCTTGCTGGCCGTCCTGCCCTTGGCCTCGGCCTCGAGGGCCGCGTCGCGCGCGGACTGCATGCGGGCCGCGTACTTCTCGGCGCGGTAGCGCCCCAGCCGCTTGATGAGGCGGGCGATGGTCGACACGATGGGTATGCCGTACCAGAAGGGCAGGATCATCTTGGCGTCCGTGAGGAGGCTCTTGCGGCTGAGGTCGAGGAGCTCGTCGATCGGGATGAGGTCGTCCTTGTAGAAAAGGCGGGCGATGTCCGGCGGCAGCTCGGATCGGGAAGCGGCCTCGTCGCGGACCAGGGGCAGGAGGCGGTCGCGGATCAGGGCGTCCAGGATGGGGAAGCGCGTCTCTATCTGGAGCGAGAGCTCCGCGATGAAGGCCGAGTCGTCGTCCATGGCGGGACAGGAGCGGAAATCCTCGAGGAGGCGGTGCCACTGGTCGATGAGGCGGGTCCGGATATCGGAGCGCGCCTCCGCTATCTGCCTTACGACCAGGAGGAGGGCCCTGTCCTTGGCGACGTAGGCGCGCCGCCCGCCGGTCGATACGAGCAAGAGCTCGGGCAGCTTGCCCGGCTCGGCCTTCGTGCTCTTTTCCCGCATCTTGGCCTCGAGCTCTTCGCGCCCGAACTTTCCCAGTATCGGAGCGCCCTTCGAGTCGCGGAAGCCCACGATCTCGTCGATCGTGAAGTTGAAGGGAGGCTTGCGCACTCCCGCGTCCAGGGCCTTGACCGCCGCCTCGAGATCGGCCAGGCGCCGGGCCTTGCCCTTGTAGAAATTCGCGTAGAACTCGCACACGAAGGCCGCCTGGCCCAGCGACAAGTCCTCGCCGGACTTATCCTTCTTCTTTTCCAGGTCCTTCTTGAGAGCGCTGATGAAGTAGGCCCAGAAGGGATAGGTGAAATCGGATTCCGAGCTCTTCATGCCCTCGATCGCCCCGTAGGGCTTCGTCAGGATTCCCGAGATGGTTTCCTTAAGCTGGCCCTCCTTGCCGGGGAAGGCTCCCGCCAGCTTGTTGAACATGAACTCCTTGTTGGCTCCCTTGCGGAGGTACTGCCTGAGCTTCAGGAGGGCGTATTCGAGCAGCTTATCGGGAACGAAATCAGCGGGGATGACGAAGGGGCGAATGCCCTCGGGGAAGCTGACCCTGAAAAGCGGAACCTCGCGGCGGTTCGAGCCCTCGGAAATCTGGCCTAGGTCGGTTTCGAGGGAGATGGTCTGAATCCAGTCGTCGGGCACGGAGAGCTTGAGAGCGTCCTCGTCGGGAAAGGGAACGTCCGGATTGTCGTCTATTCGGCGGTATTCTTTGCGGAAAACCGCCTCGAAGTGACCCGGGAGGATGATAGCCTTAATTTCGTTGCCCATCGTGTCCAAGGCGATCTTGCGGTCCTTCGCCAGCAGGTAGAGCTTGGGGATGAGGACCACATCCGGATTCAAGGCGAGGTCGCGGAAGAGCGGCTCGGATTGGTCGGAGAGCTTCGCCTGCCTTTGGACCGCTTGGGCGAAGGACTTGTACTCGAGCACGGACAGGTCGTTGCGCGAGGCGAAGGTCTTGATGAGGCCGTAGACATCGATACCGCGAGACATAGGGTATATCGTAGCCGAGCTTGGGCGTTCCGGGCAAGATACGACGAACAGGCCGCCCCATAGGAGCGGCCTGTCTTTCGCGCGAGATCGCGACGCTTATGCCCTGGTCTTGTGCCGGTTTCTTCTCTTCTTCTTCTTGCGCTTGTGCGTCGCTATCTTCTTAAGCTTTCTTTTTCTTCCGCAAGGCACTGTAGCTCTCCTTAGAGTAGTGAATCGGGATTATGCACGCAGGCCCGTAACGCGTCAAGGGGCGAGGCGGGGACAAGGTTCCGAGCCGGGAAAGCGGCGGCGCGCCTCGGCCGCCCGGCCGCCGAGACGCTTCGGAATCCGGCGTGCCGTCCCTCCCCGGCAGGGCATATCCGGCCTTGCAAACGGCCCGTGCATCCATTATAACCGTAGCAGTAGCCTCGCTTGCCCCATCGGGGCGGGTCCAGGCTCGGCCCGGAAAAGGAGCGTTGAAGCGTATGATCGCCAAGTCCGACATGCCGAACATCAACGAGAAGCGACCGGAAGGCGTCAAGCCGGATGGTGCGCCGTACCGCGTGCTCATCGTGGACGACTCCATGTTCATAGCCAAGCAGCTCGGCCAGATTCTCACCTCGGAAGGCTACGACGTCGTCGGGACCGCCGGGGACGGGATGGCGGGAATCGAGAAGTACAAGGAACTCTGCCCCAACGTCGACCTAGTTACGATGGACATCACCATGCCGAAGATGGACGGAGTGACCGCCCTCGAGAAAATACTCGAATTCGACAAGAACGCCTGCATCGTAATGGTCAGCGCCCTGGGCAAGGAGGATGTGGTCAAGAAGTCCCTCCTCCTCGGCGCCAAGAGCTACATCGTCAAGCCCCTGGACCGCAAGAAGGTGCTCGAGCGCATCCAGGCCGTCCTTAAGCGCTAGGCCCCGGAAGCTAGGTCCTCGGCGCGAAGGCCGGGGCAAGGAAAAGGCCCGCGGCTCCCTAAGGAGAGCCGCGGGCCTTCGCGTTTTCCGGCCTTCGCCTATTTTCCCATCTTCGCTATCAGCGTATCCACCTTCTCGCCGTAGCGGTCGGGCGAGCTTTCCTTGGCCAACCTGAGGAAGGCCTTGGCGTCCTCGAGGCGGTTCTGGGCGTAGGCGTTGACGCCGAGGGCGTAGTTGGTGATGGCGGGATCGCAGCCGAGCTCCAGGGCCGCCTTGTAAAGCGAGTCGGCGCTGTCGAAGTCGTTCTTCGCGTAGGCGATGAGGCCGAGGTAGTAATCGGGCACGTAGCTGCCCGAGTCCATGGTCTTAGCCTTCTCGAAGGCCTTCCTGGCCTCGTCGTAGGACTTGCCGGAATACAGATCGACTCCCTCGGCTATCAGCTCCGGGAATGTCTTGCGTTCCCCGAGATAGGCCGTAAAGGCCTCGCTGACCGAGTCCTTCCCGTACCAGTTCCCGATGATCTTGGATACGGCGGACTGGTTGTCCTCGAGGGCGGCGTCCTTGCGGAGCGCGGCGATCGAGTCCCACAAGAGGCGGTTGAAGGGTTTCTGGTCGCTGTTCATCAGGAAGGAAACGAAGGCCCAGGCCTGAGGGAAGAAGACGTCGATCTTCGAATTGGCCTCGGTCTGGCCTATCGCGAGCAGGGAGTCGAGCGCGAGCAGCGAGCCCTTGTCCTTGAGCGCCTTGACCGTCTCGAGCCAGGCGAGGTTCTCGGGGAAGGACAGGGTGCCCGACAGGTCGTCCCAGCGGGCGGACTCGAAGGCGACCGCTGCGCCTTCCCGCAGCCAGAGCGGCGGGCTGGGGATGAAGGCCTTCAGGTACTGCACGAAGCCCTGGTGGGCGAGGCTCGAGGAGAATTCCTCGGCGTCCTTATAGTAGACCAGGAGCTCGGAGCGTTCCGGATTCGCGTAATGCAGGTAGACGAAATCGCCTCGAGTCTCCCCGATGACCTGCGTCATATAGCTGTCGAAGCCCGCCTTATCCTTGAACTCGCGGATATTGAGTTTCGCGGGGAGGCTTGCCTTGTCGAAGCGGGCGAAGGAGTCGTATAGGCCGAAATAGGCCTCGACCTGCCTCGACAGGGCCTCGGCGCGCTCCTGGCCGAATTCGGAGACGACCACGTAGTGATCGCTCACCGCCTTCGCGAAGGTCGCGGTTACGGGCTCTTCAGCGGCCGGCTCTTCAGCGGCCGGCTCTTCAGCGGCCGGCTCTTCCGCGGCGAGGACCTCGTCCGCGGTCGCGTCGGCGGCGGCCGCCTCGGCTTCCTGCGCCAGCACGAAAGACCCCGCGAGCAGCAGGACCACGAGCAACATCGCCAGCTTCTTCATACTTCCTCCCTGGAGTGAATCGTCCGATTTTCGAACATGCCCCCCGCCTCCGGCGAGCGGCGCTACCGATCGATGGAAGGCGATCTATCGCCTTTTCGCCTATACATTATCGACACATAGACCCGATTTAAACAGGGGCAATCGCGGTCCTCAGGGCGAAAAACGAGGCTTCCCGAGGCGCGTTCTGTCTACGATAATCCGCTAGAAGCCTGCTTAGCGCCTAGAAGAGAAGCGGTCGATCACGAGGCTGACTTCCTCGATGAGGATGCCCGTGTATCGTTCGATATTGTCGATGATGTATTCCTGCAGGGCGTGGGCGTTCGAGGCGAGCTTGGTGCCGAAGGGCACCTCCAGGACGATGGTGAGCCGATAGCCTTGGGTGTCCGAGCGGACGGCGAGGCGGCGGATGCGAAGCGAGTCGTCGAACTCGTCGACGCAGTGGATGACCATCTGCGAAAGCGCCGCCTCGGAGATCGAGACCCTTCCGCGCTTCGAGTACTCCGGCCTGACGACCGACTTCTCGTAGACCCTGGGCATCGAGGGGGCCGCGCCGAAGCTGCGCTTCAGGAATACGCGGATCGAGTCGTAGAAGATCGAGGGATAGCTGCGCTTTATCTCGAGCGAGGGCACCGGGATCACGTGCTTGCCCTCGACCTTGCGCGAGCGCACCGCCTTCTCGATCTCGTCCCGGCTGGCGATGTCCTCGATCTTGATGACCTTGGCCGGGTGGGGTATCTGGAGGCGCTCGCAGATCTTGAAGGCCATGCGGTCCGAGGTGCCGATGATCAGGATCTTCCGGAACCTCTCGCGCTGGAGGACCTTGGCTACCGAGTCGCGGTGGGCCTTGTCGTGGAAGAGGGCGGTCTTGACCGCCGCCATGTAGAGCTGCTCCTTCTTCGCGGACCTGCCCGCCAGGACGGCGTCCCCGCGGATCAGGAGGCCGTCGTCGATGATCAGGTCGATCCCGTACTTCTGGGCGACGAGCTTGGCCCTGAAGCTCTTGCCCGTGCCGCTTTCCCCGACGAGGGCGTAGACGCGGATGCCCTTTATCAGCCAGAGGAGCCCGCTCAAGGGAGTGAACATCTGGCCTCACTATACGACGGAGGGGCGCGGCGGCGCAATTACGCCCCCAGCCGCCGCGCCTCGAGGCCGCCTCGTGCCGCGCCTGCCCGCGGCCCGGCGCCTTTTTCCCTAATCTCGCGCCGCCGGAGGCCGATACGCATGCCGCCGAAGGCGGCACCTACAACCACTTCCTTTCAGTCCGGTATTCGGCGACGCACATCAAACGAAGCTTTTCTCTAATCTCGCGCCGCCGGAGGCCGAGAAATGAAGCGAAGGAGTGTCATATGACGCAGATGGAGACCGTCTTCGCCCTTTCTTCGGCCATGAGCGCCGAGATCGCCTGCTTCGAGGCCTACCTCGCGGCCCAGCGCTCCTTCTCCGAATCCCTGGTAGCGCGGGACTGGGCCGCGCTCCAAATCGCGATGGGCATCCAGGACGAGCTCGCGCGCGCCATCGCGGAGAAGGAGGCCGAGAGGGCAGAGGCCTTCGAGGCGCTCCGCGCCCAGACCGGCTGCGAGGCGGGAGGCATGTACCGAGTGGCCCTCCTCGTGCCCGAGCCCGAGCGAAGCGAGCTGACCGACCTCTACCGCCGCTTGAAGCTCGCGGCCATGCGGGCCAAGTTCGAGAACGCGTCGGTCCGCGACTACGCGGCGGGGAACCGCGACCTCCTCCACGCCGTGCTCGAGGAGCTCTTCCCCGAGAAGAAGCATACGATGTACGGCCGATCCGGCAGGACCGTCCAGCCCGGGCTCGATGCCGTACTCCTCAATACCGCCCTCTAGATCTGGAGAGAAGCCGTGCAGTCGACCTTTACCGGCATCGAAATCGGGAAGCGGAGCCTTAACGCTCACAATCAGGGGCTCGTCACCATCGGCCACAACCTCGCGAACGCCTCGACCGAGGGCTACTCGCGCCAGAGGGTCGAGCTCGGCGAGTTCTACCCTATCTACGCGCCCGAGCTGAACCGCGAGGAGACGCCCGGCCAGATCGGCCAGGGCGTCATGATAGACCGGATCCGGCGCATCAAGGACGACCTCCTCGAGGGCCGCATCGACGTCCAGAGCGGCCTCGAGGGCTACTGGGGCACGCGCGACAAGTACGTCCTCCAGCTCGAGCAGATCCATAACGAGCCCTCCGACTCCTCGGTGCGCACGCTGATGGACAAGTTCTGGGACTCCTGGCAGGAGCTCTCGGTACGGCCCTCCGACCTCGCGGCGCGCCAGGCCGTCCTGTCGCGGGGCGACGCCCTGGCCGAGGGCATCCGCGACCGCTACCGCCGCCTGACCGAGTTCCGCTCGGTCGTCGACGGCGACATCCGCGGCACGGTCCAGCAGGTCAACGAATACACGCGCCAGATAGCCGCCCTCAACCTCGAGATACAGAAATCAAAGGCCCTCGGCGACAATCCCAACGACCTCATGGACAGGCGGGACGTCCTCGTCGAGAAGCTCGGCGGGCTGGTCGCGATCTCGGTCGATCAGCGCGACTCCGACGAGTTCATGGTCCACATGGACGGCCTCGTGCTGGTGCAGGGCAAGATAGCCCGCAGCTTCGAGATGAAAGGTTCCGACGACGAAGGCTTCTCCTCGCCCTTCTGGGCCGATACGGGCCTTCCCGCCGGAATAAAAGGCGGAACCCTGGGCGCCCTGATAGAGCTCCGCGACGTCGACGCGCGGGGCGAGATACAGACCCTCGACACCATGGCGCTGACCTTCACCGATCTCGTGAACGAGACGCATCGGGCCGGATACGGCGTCAACGGGAAGACGGGCGTCGACTTCTTCAAGGAATGGCCCTTCATCAACAACGTGGCGGGCAACTACGACCGCGACGGCGACGGGGCCTACGACTCGACCTACGTCTACCGCATGACCGGCGCGAACGGCCTCGCGGCCCAGGAGCAGATCGGGCTCGCGGGAACCATTCG
>Ga0075317_1000099_pt1 | contig 10313 bp, 12 predicted proteins | sample MayberryNE_TuleB_FD_120068 | JGI IMG/M metagenome (GOLD analysis project Ga0075317, IMG submission 120068) | Natural and restored wetland microbial communities from the San Francisco Bay, California, USA, that impact long-term carbon... | ecosystem: Environmental > Terrestrial > Soil > Wetlands ... | reverse complement strand
TCACGGCCATATCGCCGTCAACGGCAAGCGCGTCGACGTGCCCAGCTTCTCGGTGGAGCCGGGCGCACTAGAAAAAAAACACCCGACTTCGAAGAAGGTAGCCTTGGTCAAGGACGCATTGCAGGAATTCGGCCGCTCGGGCGTCATGCCCTGGCTCGAGGTCGATCCCGATAATATGGTCGGCAAGTTCAACGCGGTCCCGCACCGCCAGGATATAACCGACATGGCCGACATCCGCGAGCAGCTCGTCGTCGAGCTCTACTCGAAGTAAGGCCAGTATGGCCTTGACTGTAAGGAAATTGTCGCACGGGTCGCCGTTGGCGACCTGCGTATAAGGAGCGGAAATGGCGCGGAAGAACCTACTCAAGGGTTTCAAGAGGCCGAAGGGCATTACCTACGAGCAGAGCGAGTCCGGCCCCGATTACGGGAAGTTCCTCGCCTATCCCTTCGAGCCGGGCTACGGCACGACCGTCGGGAATACGCTGCGCCGAATCCTCCTGTCTTCGATCCAAGGCTACGCGATCACGGCGGTGCGCGTCGTCCGGTACGATGCCGAGGGCACGCAGCATATCGTTACGAGCGAGTTCGAGACCATGCCCGGCGTCGTCGAGGACACTATCGAGGTCCTTAACGCGCTGAAGCAGGTCCGCATCAAGCTGCCCGAAGACGAGGAGCAGGCGACTTTCCTGTACGAGCTCAAGGGGCCCGGCGAGATCGACGGCGCCTTCCTTGGCAAGGACAAGAGCCTCGAAGTCCTGAATCCCGGCATCAAGATCTGCACGCTGATGGACGACGCTCATCTGGACGTCGAGGTTCAGGTAGACCTGGGCAGGGGATACGTTCCCTCCGAGGTGAACGAGAAGTACGTCGAGGTCGTGGGCACCATGCCCATGGACGCGATCTTCTCGCCGGTCAAGAAGGTGAAATACTCGGTAGAGCCCACCCGGGTCGGGCAGAGGTCGGACTACGACAAGCTCGTCCTCGAGATATGGACCGACGGGACGGTGCGTCCCGAGGACGCCCTGGCCGAGGCCGCGAAGATAGCCAAGGACCACTTCGCCATATTCGTCAACTTCGACGAGGGCGAGGCGGGAGCGGACGACGAGAACGACGAGGTCGAGGAGAGGGTCAGGCAGATCCTCAATACGCCCGTCGAGGAGCTCGAGCTATCCGTACGGAGCTCCAACTGCCTTAAGAACGCCAACATCAAGACGATAGGCGACCTCACCCGCAAGACCGAGGACGATATCGCCAAGACGCGGAACTTCGGGAAGAAGTCCCTCCAGGAGATAAAGGACAAGCTCAAGGAATGGAACCTCGGCCTCGGGATGACCGACTACTCGGCGCTGCGGAACTATCTCAAGCTGTCCATGAAGAAGGAAGAGACCGATGAAGCATAGGATCGGGTTCAACAAGCTTAACCGGGTGCCGGCCCACCGAAAGGCCCTTATCCGGAACATGATGACGGTGCTCTTCAAGCACGAGAGGATCGTGACGACGAGGGCCAAGGCCGTCGAGGTGCGCCGCTTCGCCGAGAAGGAGATCACCCGCGCCAAGGAGGACTCGGTCCACAATAGGCGCATGGTCGCCCGCAAGCTCTATGACGAGGGCGTCCTGGCGAAGCTTTTCACCGACATAGCCCCTCGCTTCAAGGAGCGCTCGGGCGGCTACACTCGGATACTCCGCCTAGGCGAGCGCAAGCTGGACGCCGCGGATATGGTCGTGCTCGAGCTCGTCGAGCGCAAGGATGACGGCAAGAAGGCCGAGCGCGAGAAGAGGAAGGCCGATCGGAAGGCCAAGGACAAGGCCGCGAGCCAGGCCTAAGGGAAGGGAAAGATATGTCGAAAGCCCATCGCGGAAAAGGCTTGAAGGATTCTCCCGCTCGCGGACGCGGCGTCTGCCCGGTGTGCAAGCGCGAGCAGGTGAAGGTACTCTACGAGCAGGAGATCGACGGCCAGAAGGTCAAGATCTGTAAAAACTGCAAGGCGACGCTCGCGAATAAGAAGAAGGCGGCGGTAGCCGCGAAATAGTCAGGTCGTGAGCGTCGACTCTCGCGCGGGCCCCCGGAGAATGAAGCCCGCGCGGGCATTCAGCTCGCGAATAAGAAGAAGGCGGCAGTAGCCGCGAAATGACGATATGAAGAGCGTTTAGGCGCTCGCGCGGCCGCTCTTGCGGCGTACGCGCGGATCACCGCCCCGCAGCCCCGGAAGGAGCTCGGGGCGGTTTTTTCTGTCGGCCGGGCTTTAGGGAGATATATTGCTAGCGCGGAGGACATCGATAATGAAAAAGCTTATTCTCGCCGCCCTTGCGTCCATGGTTCTTTGCGCGACGCTATCCGCCGTCCCGCTGCGCGTGTCCTGGGCCGACGGGAAGGTCGAGCGGCAGAAGGGATCGGCCTGGATCGCGGTAGGCATAGGCGACCAGATCGATTCGGCCGACACCGTCAGGCTGGCGGCAGGCTCTTCCGTGGAGATCACCGACGGCAAGCGCAAGGTTGCCATGACGGCTCCCGGGATCTACAAGCTGGACGATATCCTGAAGCGCGGCGCCGAGATGGCCCGCAAGAAGATAGGCGCCCTGGACAAGCTCGGGAAGCTCGTCGATCCGAAGGCTAGCGCTTCGACTACGGCCGTCGCGGCGGTTCGCGGCAGCGCGATGGAGCCGGGCCAGGACGGCGTTACCTGGATGGAAGACGAGCTAGACTTCGACGCCGTTATGGGCGAAGGGCGGGCACTCGTCCGGCTAGGCGAGTTCGCCGCCGCCGCGGCGAAATTCGACGAGGCTGTCCTCGCCTCCGAGGGCGAGAAGAAGGCCGAGGCGACCTACGCGGAGGCTTGGGCCCTCGCCGCCGACGACAGGACCGGTCAGGCCGTCAAGCTCTTGCGGGGCATGGCTTCATCGGGCGCTTGGGAAGGCCCGAGGGTCCTCCTCCTCTCTCAGCTGGGCCTCGAGACCGGCGCTTCGGCCGAGGCGGAGTCCCTGCTGAGCTCCGCGATCAACGCGAAGCTATTCAAGGGAGAGGATCTTGAGCTCGCCAAGTCGATGCTGGCGGACGCGAAGGCCAAATAGCTTAGCTTCTTTCGCGAGGACGCTTGGCGCGAGCTTGGCCGCGCGGGTATCATAGCCAATGCCTGAAAGCGGACAATCGCCTCCCGCCGGCGAGCCTAGGCCCATCGCGGGCGATGATTCCCGGACGGGGACAATCTCGGCCTTCGCCGCGTATAGCCTCTGGGGACTTTTCCCCGTCTATTGGAAGCTTATCGATTCAGTCGAGCCGCTCCAGATACTCAGCCATCGCGTAATTTGGGCCGCGGCCTTTACCGTCGCCGCCCTGGGCGCGACTGGCTCCTTAGGCTCCCTCCTCGGCCTGCTCAAGGACAAGAGGCGCGCGCCCTACGCCGTCGCCGCCTCGGCCTTGATCACGGTAAACTGGGGCCTCTATATATGGGCGGTCAATTCCTCGCACGTGACAGAGGCCTCGCTCGGCTATTACATTAATCCCCTTGTATCAGTGGCCCTCGGAGCCCTCTTCTTCCGCGATCGCCTGGACCGATGGACCATCGCGGCCGTCTCGACGGCGGGCGCGGGCGTCGCGGCCGCCGCGATCCTGATGGGGAAGGTGCCGTGGATCTCGCTCGCCCTTGCCCTGAGCTTCGGCCTCTACGGCCTCGTGAAGAAGAAGGCCGGCGCCGAGCCGATGGTCGGGCTCGCGGCCGAGACCCTTATCGTCTCGCCCGTCGCCATTATATTCCTGGCGTCGAGGCATGCCGCCGGCTCCGGCGCATTCCTGGAATCCGGCGCCCTGCCGACGATACTGCTCTTCCTGGCGGGCGTCGTCACGGCGATACCCCTCTTGCTCTTCGCCCGGGCGGCGAACAGGATATCGCTGACTCGCATGGGCTTTATCCAGTACGTCTCGCCGACCATGCAGCTGGGCTTGGGAGTCCTCGCCTACGGGGAGAGGGTAGGCCTTCCGATGCTGGCAGCCTTCGTCACGGTCGTCGTCGCGGGATCGATGTACGCATTCACTCGCCGCCCCGCGCGGCCGAAGATCAGCCTATAGCCCGAGCACGCTTAAGAGGGCCTTCCCGAAAGTCTCGTCGTCGATCCTTCCCTCGAGGAAGGCCTTGACCAGGGCCTTAACCTGCGAGGGGAAGGAGGCCCAGTACTCCTCCTGCCAGCGCGACCCCGACTCCCAGAGCTCTCGCTGGCGGCTCGGCGGCATCGAGCCGCGCGAGTACTCGACGAAGGATTTAACCATGCCGAGGAGGGCCTCGGAGGGCAGGGGCGAGGGCGCCTCGGGGCGCCGGGCTCCCGGAGGCGGGGCGTACTCGTCCAGGATCGCCGCCAGCTCCGGCCCGCCGATCTCGGGAGCTTCCTTCCTGACGATGTCGGCGACCAGGTTGCGCACGGTGCCGCGCACGCTTTCCATAGTCGCGCCGACGCCGCGCTCGAGCTCGCCGGCCATGCGCCTGGCCATCGCGTTCGGTCCCTCGCCGCCCAGGGTCTCGAAGGCCTTGAAGTCGCGGCCCCGGCGCTCACAGGCCTTGGCGATGACCTCGAACTCGCTCTCGCTAGCCTTGTTGAGTATGTAGTCGAGGATCGACTCCAGCTCCTTGCGTCCCACGCAAAGAGTATGGCTTCGATGAGCGGCGAGGTAAAGACAGGAGGCGGCTTCCGAGGCTAGTATCCCCCATGGCCGATCGACCCAAGAGCGCCGCGGCATTCGGCCTCTCTACGGCCCTTATCTGGGGCCTTTCCTTCATCAGCATTAAGGCCGCCGTCGCCGTCATCCCGCCCATGTCCCTCGCGGTCCTGCGCTTCGCCGTCGCCTGCCTCTTCCTGCCCCTCGTCGCGCTGGCCGCGCGCGAGAGCCTGCGCATCTCGAGGAAGGACCTCGTAAGCGCCGCCCTGTCGGGCCTGGTGGGCATCACCCTTTATTTCCTTGGCGAGAACAACGGCGTCGCGCGGCTCTCGGCATCGGAGTCGTCGCTCATCATCGCTACGATACCGGTCCTGACCATGCTGGCCGAGCGCGTATTCTCGGGCGCTCGTCTCGCCGCCCGCTCCTACGCGGGAGCCGCCCTTTCGGCCGCCGGCGTCGCGCTTATCGTCGCCAGGGGCGAGGCCGGGGCCTCGGACCCTTCGGGCTATCTCTTCATGGCGCTCGCCGCGCTCTCCTGGGTCGCCTACAACTTCCTGGTGAAGCGCGTCTCGGCCGGCTGCGGGCGCGTCGCCCTGACCTTCTGGCAGAGCCTCTTCGGCCTGGCCGGCTGCATTCCCTTCGCCCTGGCCGAGCGGGCATCCTGGCGGGCCCCCGGCGCAGGCGCCTGGCTTAACGTCCTCTACCTCGGGCTGTTCTGCTCGGCGGCGGGCTATTGGCTATACACGATGACCTTGGACCGCATCGGGCCCGGGCGGGCCGCGGCCTACATCAACCTGATACCGGTCGTGTCGGTAGCCGCGGCCTTCGTCGTCCTCGGCGAGCGGCTCGGGGCGTCCCAGCTCGCAGGCGGCGCCGTCGCCGTCGCGGGCGTCTACCTGGCGACTACGGCCGCTCGGGCCGGCCGCTTTCTTCCGCGGCGGCGAGGCGCTTCGTCATCGAGCCCAGGGCGGCCGCGCTGAGTCCTCGGTACATGATGGTGCGGGGAAGCGCCAGGGGGTCGAGATCCGGGTCGCCTAACGCGATCGGACGCACTCGGTCGTCCGCCACGAAGGCCCTCGCGTAGCCGAGCTCGGGAAGCTCGGCGGCGGCCCGCTCGGACTTGACGCCGAATGGGTAGGCGTAGAGCGCGGGCCTGAGGCCCGTCAGCCGCTCGAGGGCGGGGCCGGGCAGCTTGAGCTCGCGGTTGAACTGCACGTAGTCCTTCTTCCAGGCCTGCTCGGAGAGGGAGGAGTGGTTGTAGCCGTGGGCGCCGATCCCGCAGCCCGCGGCGGCCAGCTCGGCCAGCCGCTCGGGCGTCAATGCGTAGCGGACGCGGTTCTCGACGATCGCGGGATAAATGAAAAGGAAAGGCATGATGCCCCTGGGCTCCAGCACCTCGCGGAAGGCGCGGTAGACCGTCTGGTGCCCGTCGTCGATCGTGACGACGACGTTGTTCGCGCCCTCGATCCTGCCCGCGAGGGCGTCCTCGAGGCGGACGAAGCGGAAGCCCGCCCGGGCTAGGGCGTCCATGTGCGATGCGAGCTCTTCCAGCGAGAAGTCGATGTTCGAGGCGCCGTTGCCGAGGAAGGTATGGTAGTCGAGGATGACGAACTCGGGAGCGGCGGGACCCGAGCCCGCGTCCGAGCGGCCATCCGCTCTCGCCTGGGCCTGGGCCGCCGCGGCGGCGGCAAGGACCAGCGTAAGGGCCAGCGCGAGGGTCAGGCCGAGGACGGATAGGCGCTTCATCTGCCTAGGGGGACGCCGAGCCACTTCGAGAAGTCTGCCTGGTCGGCGGCGATCATCCCGAGGCCGACCTTCGCGGTGGTTTCCCCGACGAGATACTCTTTGCCCTTGAAGGTGAACCTGCTGCCGCCCCCGGGCACGTCGACGCCCAGGAGGGCGTGGCTATACTCGGAGGACACCATGAGTATCGCGTCGATGCCCAGCCTTTCCAGGACTATCGCGGCGGCGACCGCCCGAGCGTCGCAGTCGCCCCTGCCCTCCAAGGCCGCCGTCAGGGACGGAACGAAATCCGTGCCCTGGGGATCGCGCTCGAAGCTCCAGGCCTGAACCCAGGCTAGGACGCGCCTGGCCTGCTCCGTCGGATCGTCAGGGGGAAGGGATTTCGAAGCTTCCAGCACGAGGCGGTCCAGGCGGGCGGCCGACTCCCGGTACATTATGCGGAAGAAGCGGATCCAGGCATCGTAGCCGAGCTCGGGCTCGTCGGCGTATGCGGAAAGCACCTTGTACTCGCGCATGCAGGTATCGGCTTCCTGCCTGAGCTCGGCTTCGCTCCAGCTTAGGGAGGCCTTCGCGCCCCCGGGTATGGCGACGCTCCGCTGGGCGTCATGGGCGGGCGGCCAAGGGAGCGTGAACTGGCTGATGGGCCCGGGAGCCCTGAGCGCGGCCGCGTCGACGGAGAACGAGTCCAGGCAGGACAGGATGAAATCCGCATAGCCCTCGAACATCTCCTCGGGAGCGTAGGCCAGGAGGGCGTAATCGGGCTCCGACGCGAAGCCTTCGATGAACACCGCGAAGCCGAGCATCCCTGCCTGATCCAGGGGGAAGCCGAGGGCCGCGAGGGCGGCGCGGCGTCCCTGGTATTCGTAGTACGAGATTTCCGGCTCGGACTTTAGGATCCCGAGCGATTTCTCTGCCAGTTCCCTTACGCCGGAGAATCGGCCTTTGCCATAGGAAAGGACGTCGAACTCCATGACTCCGTTCGGATCGGAAAAGGCGAAGCGCGTCGACCCGTCTCCCGTCCCGATGTCCGCGAAGCCGGCCGGCATCTCCAGATAGAAGCCGAGCTTCGAGCCGAGCGGCTCAGCTTCGAGGTTGAAGGAGAGCGATAGGACGAGAGCGACCGACAGCGCGGGGATTAGCTTTCTCATGCCCTTATATTGTCGGCCGGGAAGGGGACCGATTTCAGTCCTGGCGGCGCTTTCTGGCGCGGCCGGTCGAGGGCGGGGGCAGGGGAGCCTGGGGCAGGGCCGCCTCGGCCTCGGCCAGGGCGCGCTCGCGGAATTCGGGCAGGGAAGGCGGCGAATCGTAGCGGGCTAGGATGCGATGCTCGCGCCCCAGCTGGAGGGCCAGGCAGAAGCCCCCCAGGATGTCGCTCTCGAGGTCTACCGAGAGCACGGGCTTGCCCAGCCAGGGATCGAAGGCGAGGAGGCGGTACTTGAAGCGCTCTTCGTGATGGAGGGGGGTCGTCGGGATCGAGACCAAGGCGATGCCGAAGCCCTTGATGGACAAGCGCTCGACCGAGGAGAGCGAAAGCTGGCGAATCCAGGTCAGGTCGCTGATCGGTTCCACGGCAGCCTTCCCGGGCGGAAGTATCGTCCTCGCTATTGTACGCCCTTAAGCCGGATGCCGCAAGGAAATGCGAAGAGCGGGCTACTTGCGCTCTTTTCTCCCGCTTGGTACAACGTAGCCGACGGGATCGACGATCCCCGGCCGTCCCTGGGACGGCGATCACGGCGAGAAAGGGGGCCACGTATGCCGGATTCTGACAGTTGTAGGAACGCGGAACCGCCATCCCCATTCATACGTTTTCCCCGCTCGCCGGAGGGTTGCGCCCCTAGGTCCTGATCTCGGGACGGACGCTCCTCCCCCGCGGCGGGGATCGCGCCGGGACTATAGGCCCGGCCAAGGAGAGCGTCATGATCAAGGTCAGGATAAACGGGCAGTCCGGTCCCATCCCCGCGGATCGCGCCCAGAAGAACTCCTGGATAGATGTCATAGATCCCACCCCGCAGGAGATGGATCTCCTCGAACGCTGGTATAAGGTCAAGAGCGAGCACCTGACCGATATCCTCGATATCGACGAGCAGGCGCGCATCGAGCGCGAGGACGACTACACCCTCCTTATCGTCCGCCTTCCCGTCCTCGACGCCCGCTACGAGCTTCCCTACTTCACGGTGCCCTGCGGCATACTCCTCTTCGAGGACAGGATCGTCACGATCTGCCAGACGAATTGTGATACGCTCGAGGAGCTCCGCTCGGGAAAGGCCAAGGGCTTGGACCTGCGAAACCGAGGAGCCTTCGCCCTCCATCTCGCGGGCCGCGCGGCCTCGGTCTTCCTGCGCTACCTCAAGGACATCAACCGCCGCACCTCGGCCATCGAGCGCGACCTGCAGGGATCGGTCAAGAACTACGAGCTGACCCAGCTCCTGTCCTACGAGAAGTCCCTCGTATTCTTCACGACGAGCCTCAAGTCGAATGAGATCCTCCTCGAGAAGCTGCAGGCGTCCAGGATAATCCGCGCGAAGGAGGACGAGGCCGAGCTCTACGAGGACGTCGTCACCGATAACCGCCAGGCGATCGAGATGTCGAGCATCTACTCGGACATACTGTCGGGCATGATGGACGCCTTCGCCTCGGTCATCTCGAACAACCAGAACCTCCAGATAAAGCGGCTGACCACGATCTCGGTAGTCTTCATGCCGCTCAACCTGGTCGCGAGCGTCGGGGGCATGTCCGAGTTCACCTCCTTCACGAGCGCCATTCCCTGGTGGCTGTCCTACGCCGCCTTGGGCGCCGGGCTCCTGGGCATGGCCCTGATCACCGCGGCCCTCCTGCGGGCTACGGGAAAGCTCACGGACCGCCGGATGTGGGCGGGAGGCAGGCGAGGGCCGAGGCTGGGGGCCGCTTCCGCCGCCTCGATGGCCCAGCTCCCCTCTCTGGCCGGGAGGAGGCGCTTATGATGCCGTTTCGTCGCCGCCCGCTGCCGAATCGGCGGGCGAGTTCCCGGGAGCGTTGCCGAACTTCTCGCCCTCCTCGCTGATCCCCGCGGGGTCGATGTGCACGATGACGTCGTAGACCTCGGGAAGCCTGGATTTGATCGAGCCCTCTATGGCGACGGCGATGTCATGGGCCCTCGCCACCGTTATCTCGGGATCGACCTCGACGTCGAGGTCCACGACGAGGAGGGGGCCGAGCTTGCGGACCCGGGTCCGGTGGGGATTGCCCGCTCCGGGCACGGAGGCGACCGCGGCGAATACCTCGCTGTAGTGCCCCTCGCTCGAGGAGCCCTCCATGAGCTCGGCGCTGGTCTCGCGGAAGATGCCCAGGGCGACCCAGACGATCCACAGGGACACGAGGAGGCCGAGGACGCCGTCGATGATCGGCAGGTCGAAGGCGTAGGCGAGGCCGAGCCCGGCCAGGACGGACGCGGATATGACCACGTCGGAGCGCATGTTCTTGCCGTTCGCGACGAGCATCGAGCTTCCGGCCTTCCTCCCGATGCTGAACTGGCTCCATGCGAGGAGGATCTTGCCGGCGATGGAAAGCGCGCTGACGACGAGGGCGATCGGGGAGGGGAGGACGGCCGCCTCGGCGGCGGAGAGGGCCCTGACCGCGCCGAGGAAGAGCTGGGCCCCCGCGAAGAAGATCACGAAGGATATGGCGGCCGTAGCCAGGGTCTCGGCCCTGGAGTGGCCGTAGGGATGCTCGCGGTCGCCCGGCTTCGCGGCGATGCGCGCCGCGACCAGGGCTATGATCGCGACGATGACGTCGGTCGAGGAGTCGATGCCGTCGCCGATGACGGCGAGGGAGCCGGCGGCGAAGCCGACGGCCAGCTTGGCCGCGGCGAGGGCCGCGTTCCCGGCCAGGGCGATGACGGAGGCCTTCCGGAGCAGCTTCGAGCGTTCGTCCATCCGGAGAGGCTAAT
>Ga0075317_1000098_pt1 | contig 10359 bp, 8 predicted proteins | sample MayberryNE_TuleB_FD_120068 | JGI IMG/M metagenome (GOLD analysis project Ga0075317, IMG submission 120068) | Natural and restored wetland microbial communities from the San Francisco Bay, California, USA, that impact long-term carbon... | ecosystem: Environmental > Terrestrial > Soil > Wetlands ... | reverse complement strand
TCCGAGACGAGGGAGCGGGACCGCCGCTTCGATCTGGCCCTTTCCGCCATGGATGTCCTGTCCCCGGCCAAGGCGCGCTCGCTGATCCGAGAACGCAAGGAGTTCCTGGAAACGGAGCGGGAACGGCTTTCGTCCGCGCTCGCCGCGGGGCGCGGGAGGATGTCGGTCCAGGGCGAACTGCTATTCAAGCACACGCTGAATTTCATCAGGAGCGAGATCGCGTTTCTCGACGACTTCGCGAAGGGCAAGGGTAGAGGAGGCTCGGCATGATCATTGAGGATTTCAAGGGATTCGATGGCCGGCATTGCGAGTCCAGCGCATCGCAATGCCTTTTAAGGCACGCCGGCATGGATATGAGCGAAGCGATGTTTTTCGGCCTCGGGCAGGGCTTGGGATTCATGTACTGGAAAATGAGCATAATGAACCTGCCCTTTATCGGGGGGCGCTCGAAGCAATTCGAGCTTACCCGGAGCTTCTGCGCCAACATGAGCGTCGAGCTCGACGCGCGGGAGACTGGATCGAAGAAGACGGCCTGGTCGAACGTGACGGATTTCGTCGATCGCGGAATCCCCGTCGCCCTGCAGCTCGACTGCTACCACCTGGAGCACTTCCGTCATGCCTTCCATTTCGCCGGCCATTTCCTGTGCGTGTACGGATACGACGATACCTGGGCATACGTGATGGATACTGGGTCGGCCAGGAAGGTAGCCCTGGCGAACCTGGAAAAAGCCCGCTTCGAAAAGGGTCCCATGGCCGCCAAGGCGAGATCCTGGACAGTGAGCGTCGGGAAGAAGCGGCCCGCCTTGAAGGATGCCATACCGAAGGCGATTCGGCCCGTCGCCCAAGAATTCCTGAATCCGGCGATAAAGGCTTTCGGCTACAAGGGCATTCAGAAGCTAGGCGCCGAAATCGCGAATTGGATCGAGATGGCTCCCGACCCGAAGAAAGATCTCGCCGAGTCCGCGGATCTGATGGAGAACGGCGGGACCGGAGGAGCGCTGTTCCGCAACTTCTACAGGGATTTCCTGAAGGAATGCCTGGACTATCTGCCGGGGAACCGGAACATCGAGAAAGCGCATGAGCTGTACCGGACCGCAGCCGAAAACTGGACCCGGATAGCCTCATGCATAGCGGCCGCCGGCCGCACGGGAGAGAAAGCGCATCTGGAAAAAGCCTCGGCTCTGTGCTTGGAAACCGCGGAAGCCGAGAAGGAGGCGATGGAGAGCCTTTGCGCCCTGTAATCATCCGATTCCGCTATTGGGGCCGGGCTAACTCGGATAGGCTTCGCTGACTTGGCGTCGGCGATCCATTAGGCCTTCTCGACCTCCACGCGCGGGATGCCGAAGCCGTAGAAGTACGAGGTTATCGGGTTGTTGCGCATGTCGTTTCCTTGAGCGCGGGTTATGCCCGCCGCAGCAGGGCTATCGCCTGCGCCTCGACCGCCCGGCCCTCGCCGGCGGCGTCGACGCCCTCCGAGGTCTTGGCCTTGAAGGAGACGGCTCCGAGCTCGATGCCTAGGCAGGCGGCGACGGATTCGCGTATCGCTTCGCGATGCGTGCCCAGGCGGGGCCGTTCCAGCACCACGGTGCAGTCTATGTTGCCGATCTCCCATCCCGAGTCTCGGACGAGCGCGGCGGCCCGCCGCGCAAGGTCGCGGGAGTCCGCTCCCTTCCACTTCGGGTCCGAGGGCGGGAAATGCGTTCCTATGTCGCCTAACGCTGCCGCGCCCAGGATCGCGTCGATGATCGCGTGCAGGAGGACGTCGCCGTCCGAATGGGCGTCCTCGCCCAGGTCGCTGGGCACCTCGACGCCGCCGATCATCAAGGGGCGGCCCGCGACGAGGCGGTGCAGGTCCCATCCTTGGCCTATGCGGAATTCGACGGCGCCGATGCCGCGGCGCGCGGCGCCTGCGGGATCGCCAAGGTCGGCGCGAACCGTCACCTTTCGGTTGGCGTCCTCGCCGGGGATCCAGGAGACGGGGCCGAGGTAGCGGTCCCAGAGCTCGGCGTCGTCGGTGCAGTCGACGCCTTCGGCGGCGGCGCGGCGGTGGGCCTCGAGGAGGCCGCCTAGCCTGAAGCCCTGCGGCGTCTGGACGCCGCCGAGGGACGAGCGGCTGGGATGCCGCGCGATGACGCCGTCGGGGCCGAGTTCCTTGGGCGTGTCGACAAGGGGAACGATCGGGACGCAGGCGCTCTTTTCGGCGGCGCCCTCGGCGACGAGCCGCGCGAGCTCGGTCGTAGCCCAGGGCCGGGCGCCGTCGTGCACGAGGACGACGAGCTCGTCGAGCTCGTCGCGCGCCTTGGCCGTATCGCGCGGCGCCGACGGGGCCGCTCCCGCGGACGGGGCGGCGAGGGCCGCTGCGAGGGCCTCGAGCCCGAGCCGCACAGAGTCGCGGCGACTAGCGCCGCCCGGAACGATAGCGAAGCGCCCGGGCCCCAGGCGCTCGAGGGCGGCGAGGCTCGCGGGGGACAGGGCGGCGCGCAGCTGGGTTTCGCGGCCGGCGGGCGCGGTGACGACCAGCGCTTCGAGGCCGCTCAATTGCAGGAAGGGGGAAAGGGCGCGGTCGAGTACGCTTAGGCCGCCTAGGCTCTCGAGCTCTTTCTTGCCGCCGCCGAAGCGGCGGCTTTCGCCGGCCGCGGTGACGAGGACTGCTGTCCGGATCGGTTTCGTGTCCATGTCTCGCGCTCCTGTCCGGAGCCCGCCGGAGGCCTGGGCCCCGCGAGTCGTCTATTTTGGAAGAGGGGGTGCGGGGCGAGAAACCTTTACTAAAGGTTTCGCCCCCGCTCGATCCCTAGCTTTCGAGCCTAGCCCTAATAAGCTCGGCTACCTCATCCTTGTCCTTATTGAGGGAGAAGGAGACTTCGTCCTGGAGGAGGTTGAGGGCCGAGTCGTAGAGCTTGCGCTCGAGGATGGGCAGTTCCTTGATTTTGGAGCGGTGGTAGAGGGAACGGACGACGGAGGCGATGTCCAGTACCGAGCCTTTTTTCAGGAGGTCGAGGTTCATCTGGTAGCGCAGTTTCCAGTCCGAGGGGATGGGCGCGTATTCTTCCGAGATGAAGGCGAGGGCCCGTTCGGCTTCGTCCTTGGGGACGATGGGGCGGATGCCGAGCTCTTTCGCCTTGTCGACGGGCACGAGCACGGTCATGTCGGAAAAGTCGAGGTAGATGGTGTAATAGAGGTGCTTGGCGTCCTTGAAGGCTTTTTCGGTTATTTCCATGATCTGGCCGACGCCTTGGCTCGGATACACGATATGCTGGTTGACTTTGTACTCGGTCTTCGGGCCCTTATCCATAGAGGGCGAACAATAGCAGAGAATGTATATAAAGTCAAATATCCCCAGTCGAGAGTTATTTGCCGGCCTTGCGGTTAGGGCTTTTGGCGGGTAGATTCTCGGCGTGGTCAATAAGCCTCGCCGGCCCGTCCTATCGCTCGTCGGTTTTCCCCTCCTGCTTTGCGCGATCGTCGCGCTCTGCCTGGTCTTCCGGTCCCAGCTCGCGGCCCTCTTGGCCGACCGCGATGTCCTTAGGGCCTGGATCCTGGATTTCGGCATCTGGGGGCCGGCCGTCTTCATCGCGCTGCAGGTCGTCCAGGTCGTCGTCTTCGTCATTCCGGGCGAGCTTATCCAGATCGCGGGCGGCTACGTGTTCGGCCTCTGGCTGGGGAGCCTGTATTCGATCGTCGGGATCCTGGCCGGCTCGGTCGTCAATTTCTACGCGGGGCGGCTTTTAGGGAGGCCCTTCGTCGAGAGCTTATTCGATAAAAAGAAGATCGAGGAGGTCGAGCGCCTGACCGGCTCGGGCAAGGGCGCCGCGGGCTTCTTCCTTTTGTTCCTGATCCCGGGAATACCCAAGGACATCCTCTGCTATGTCGCGGGCGTCTCCACGCTTCGCCTGTCCCTGTTCATGGGCGTCTCGATGACGGGGAGGCTGCCGGGCATCCTGGGATCGGCCTTAATCGGCGGAGCCGCCTACGGGAAACGCTGGATCCTGGCTTTGGCCGTATTGGGGGCGGCGGCCGCGCTTTTCGCGATCGGCCTTATCTTCAGGGAGCGGGTCCAGGGGCTCCTGGCTCGGGTCCTTCACGGGCGGGGCGGCGGCGACGAGGGCCGCCGCCGCGGCAGCTGAGGCTTAAGTGGGAGACGCCGCCATGCTGTACTACTCCGCCTGCTATACGATCGGCGGAGTCGGCCTTGTCCTGTCCATCGCGCAGGCGATCGCTCGCCTCGGCTCGGCGGGGAATGGGGGCTTGAAGGGCCTCTTCGAGCGCATGGGATCGAGGGAAGTCTTGTACGCCTGCCTGCAAATCAGCCTGGCTCTGATGCTCGTTCCCTTCTTCGTCACTACGTATATATGTCGGCTGGGCGAGCAAGTCCCGTGGGCTATGGCCTTAGGCATTTGGGCCGCGAGCATCGCGGGCCAGGCCCTTATGGTCTTCATATTGCCGCGCTTCGTCCTGTCCGTGATCCCCGATCGCCGGGAAGCTCTGGTCAAGATCGTCTCGGCCGCGGCCGCCGCGTCTATCCTCGCGAGCTTTCCCCTGCATTTCGTTTTCCAGGGGACGGTTTTCTTCGTTTACTGGCCGATGGCGATAATACCCGCGAGCATTCTCTACGCGATCCTCGTTTTCGCGTTTCGAGGGAGGGCAGAGACGCGCGGGACGGCGGAGGCGGCCGGGACGGCGGAACAATCCGATCCCGACCGCGCTTTTGGGCTGTCCCTGATGGCCGCGATGGCGCGGATGTCTGCTGTATCCCTTCCCTTCATGCTGGCCTTCGATTTCTTCCCGCGGATCGGGGAGCTGGCGGCCGGCGCCGTCGGGCTTGAGCTGGATGCCAATTTCAAGCTTTTCCCATTGCTCTACGCGGCTTTCTCGGCCGTCTACGCCGCGCGGGTCATCCCCCGCTTGGGAAGGCCGGCCGCGCGGGATGCCGCGTCCGACGGCGGCCCTAGATCCGATGCGCCGCTTCCGGCCCTGAGGTCCGACCTCGAGGGCCTGTCGGAGCGTGAGCTCGAGGTGGCTAGGCTCCTTATCTCCGGCCTTAGGTACAGCGATATCGGAGATCGCCTATTCATCTCGCTCTCGACGGTCAAGACCCACGTCGAGCGCATCTACAGGAAGACCGGCGCAAGGAGCAAGATCGGGCTGGCGAAGGCGCTCCGCGCCTGGCCCGAGGCCGAGTCGGGCGTTCCCGCATCTTCAGAGTAGGCCGCCGAGCTGAATCGGCCGACGAATCAGGTTTTCTCCCGACAGACAGGATCGCCTTCCCGCGCTAGCCTCCCCCGCGTGACCCGGGCCTTCAAGGCCGAGAGACGGAAAATGGGGAGGATAGGTTTATGACTGCTAAACGAGTTCTTGCTTTATGCATCGCGTTAGCCGGCCTAGGCGCCGGCGCGGCATGGTCCCAGGCGATCTGCGGCCTTTCGGCGGGCGGAGGGATCGGACGCCTGCAGCAGCAGCTGACTCGCGACGGCAGCGCGGCCGATTTCGTGTACGCGGCTCCCGGCGCCTTCTTCGACGCGGAGCTGGATTTCGGCCGCTGGTATATGAATATGTCGCTGGCCGTCCTCTTCGCGCCCTTTGACGCGACTCTCGGCGGCGATGCCGTGGACCTCTCGGGCTATAGTCCCAATTCCGCGGCCGATTTGACGGCCATCGGCATAGGGGCGCTTTTCCCGATCGGCGATAGGCTGAGCGCGGGAGGGGCTATCGGCTTCCACGTCGCCGCTCCCGCGCTGTCTCCCGGCGACGGCGACGAGTCCAAGCTCGCCTTCGAGGGATACTACGGGCTTATCGGCCTGTCCTTCACGCCTCGCCTGCGCTACGCGCTCAGCGATTCCCTCGCCCTCACGCTTTCTATTCCCTTGGGCATCGACTTCGGCCCGATGAGCGAGGACATCGTGATCAACGGAATCGATACCGGCTACGACTCTCCCGCAATCGTCAGGCCCTGGGACCTCAAGCCCGAGTTTATGGGCTTTACGGCCGGAGTCTACCTTACGGTCGGGTACTTTTTCCCCTTGTCCCGCTAACGGCCATCTTCTATACTCCGACCACGAATGGGGAGTAGCTCGCCCGCGCCGACGCGCGGGAGGATCGGGTCGTCAACACGTCGGAAGCCGTTAGGCCTTCCGCCCGGCCCGGTCCACGCACCTTGTGAGCAAGACCTTCGTCCCTGCTCGGCGATATCGCCGCGCCGGGACGAAGGTCTTTTTTTGACCGAAAGGAAGGGACGAGCCTATGGACACGTGGCACGCGAAGACCCCTGCCCAGACCGCCCAGGCGCTCGGCGCCGATGCGGCCGCGGGCCTTTCATCCGCCGAGGCGACGAGCCGCCTGGAGAAGTACGGGCCGAACCGGCTCGCGGCGAAGAAGGGCAAGAGCCTCTTCGTCCGCATCGTCGAGCAGTTCCAGGATTTCCTGATCTACATCCTCCTGGCGGCGGCCCTTATCTCGATCCTCTTGGGCGAGGCCTCGGACGCGATCATCATCCTGATGGTGGTGGCGATAAACGCGGTGGTCGGCGTGGTGCAGGAGTCGAAGGCGGAGAAGGCGCTGGAGGCCTTGAAGAAGCTGTCGGCGCCGAGGGCCATCGTAATCCGCGACGGGACTCCGCGCGAGATCGACGCGGACGAGGTCGTACCCGGGGACCTCGTGTCGATCGACGCCGGACGAGTGATTCCTTGCGACCTTCGGTGGGTCGAGGCGGTGAACCTGAAGGTGGAGGAAGCCTCGCTGACCGGGGAATCGGTGCCCGTGGAGAAGGACGCGAACGCGGAGGTGGCCGAGGACGCGCCCCTCGGGGACCGCGTGACGATGGGCTATTCGTCGACGATGGCGACCTACGGACGGGGACTGGGCATCGCGATCGGGACGGGGATGGATACCGAGCTGGGCCGCATCGCGACGATGCTGGAGGAAGAGGAGCAGGAAGCGACGCCGCTCCAGCGGAAGCTGGACGACTTCGGCAAGAAGCTCGGCATAGGGATCCTTATACTTTGCGGACTGATGTTCGCGCTCGCTGTGGGCGAGGAATTCGTCAAGACCGGGGCCGTTCCCCAGTCCCATATATTCGAGTTCTTCCTGACCTCGGTGTCGCTCGCGGTGGCGGCGATTCCCGAGGGCCTGGTGGCCATCGTGACGATCGTCCTGGCCATCGGGGTGCAGATGATGAGCAAGGAGAAGGCGATCGTGCGGCGCCTGCCGGCGGTGGAGACCCTGGGCGCCGTGACGATGATCTGCTCGGACAAGACGGGAACGCTGACGCGGAACAAGATGTCCGTGGTGGAGTGGTCGGCGGACGGGACTTCGGGGAGCGCGGAATCGATCGACGCTTCGAAGGGCGGGCAGAGGCTATTCCTTGAGGCCTTCGCGCTGTGCAACGACGCCTGCCTGGGCGCCGCCGGCGCGTCGGCATGCGCGGGCGAGGGGGCGACGGGCGACCCGACCGAGATCGCGCTGCTGGAATTGGCCTTGCGCGGCGGGATAGTCAAGGAAGAGCTCCTGGAATCGGCGCCGCGGGTGGGCGAGCTGCCCTTCGATTCCGACCGGAAGATGATGAGCACGGCGCACGCGCGCGGCGGCGAGCGGCTCGTGATGACCAAGGGCGCGGCCGACCGCCTCCTCGAGCGCTGCGACCGGGCGATGGAAGGCGGGAAAGAGGTCGCGCTGGACGGCAGGCGCAAGGCGGCTATCCTCGCGGAAGCCGACGCGATGGCCGTGAAGGCCCTGCGCGTGCTGGGGGCGGCGTATCGCCGCTTGGCCGAGGGCGAGAAGGCCGAGGGGGAGGGCCTTGAGAAGGGCCTCGTGTTCTTGGGCCTGGCGGGAATGATCGATCCGCCTCGGCTGGAGGTCAAACCTTCTATCGAGATCTGCAAGGGCTCGGGGATCGGCGTGGCGATGATCACGGGAGACCACAAGGCGACCGCCTTGGCGATCGCGCGCGAGCTGGGCATAGCGAGCGAGGAGGGCGAGGCGCTGTCCGGCCCGGAGATCGACGGGCTGGGAGAGGCCGAGCTGGCCGCGAGGGCGAGGACGGCCCGGGTCTTCGCCCGGGTCTCGCCGGAGCACAAGGTGCGGATCGTGAAGGCCTTCCGGTCGAACGGCCACGTGGTGTCGATGACCGGCGACGGGGTGAACGACGCGCCGAGCCTAAAGGCCGCGGACATCGGCGTGGCGATGGGGATCACGGGGACGGACGTGTCCAAGGGCGCCTCGGACATGATCCTGGCGGACGACAACTTCGGGACCATCGTCAAGGCCGTCGAGCAGGGCCGCAATATCTACAACAACATCAAGAAGGCGATCATCTACCTTCTTTCGTGCAACGTGGGCGAGGTCCTGGCGGTATTCTCGGCCGTGCTCGTCGGCTCCTTCATCCCCCTCCTGCCCATCCACATCCTCTGGGTCAACCTGGTCACGGACACCTTCCCGGCCTTGGCCCTGGGCATGGACAAGAGCGACCCGGACATCATCAAGGAGAGGCCTCGCGATCCCAAGGAAAGCCTCTTCGCCCACGGAGGCGCCGCCTTCATGGTCCTGAACGGCATCCTCGTCGGCGCCCTCACGATCGCGGCCTTCTGGATCGGCATGACCAGGGCGACGGCCATGGGCGCGGATCAGGAGTCCGCGCTGAGCCTCGGCCGCACCATGGCCTTCTGCACCCTGAGCCTGGCCCAGCTCTTCCACGCCTTCAACCTACGCAACTGGAAGAAGTCGCTCTTCTCCATCGGAGCCTTCTCGAACAAGTGGCTGATAGCCGCCTTCGCGCTCGGCGCCGTCCTGCAATGCGGCATCGTTATCGTGGAGCCCCTGGCCGCCTTCTTCAAGGTCCGCACCCTCGAGGGGATCGATTGGCTCTTAGTGCTCGCTCTCGCCGCGACGCCCCTGGCGGTCAACGAGATCGTCAAGCTGGCGAGGAGGATCGCGTCGGGGCGGTCGCCGGAGGCGGGGCGCTAGTGTTACTATAAAGGCATGCGTGACATCGTTGTCGTCGATCCGGGCGTGGTATCGCTCGTCTTTCCCGCTTCCTCGATCAAGGGCGCGAGCGGCGCTATAGCCGCCGCGCTCTCCGAGGAGGGCAGCCTCGTCTCGGGCGCCGCGCGCCGGCGGCCCTGGAGCTTCGAATCGATCGAAGAGGGCGGGGGCGAGACCAGCCTGACCGGCCCCGGATTCTCCGGCAGGAGCCTCGACTCGGCTAGGGGCGTCGAGGACGGCCTGGGGCTTCTCCTCGAGGCCGCGAAAGCCCTCGAGTACCTTTCGCGCGAGGGAGGCCTGAAGCGAGGCGTCTCCTCGACCGGGATACTGGTCGGCCCGGAGGGCGAGGTCCTCGTGCTGCCGGCCCAGTCCGTCGCCAGGGCCCTCTCCGCCCGGTCCCCCCAGGAGCGCTCCGCCGCCGCCGCGCGCCTCGTGCATCCCCGCTCCGAGAGCGCCGAGGCCGACGCGGCCTTCCTTCTCGCCCAGGCGGCCTATCGCTTCGCGTCGGGTACGGCTCCCTTCCCGCGCGAGGCCGCGGAAGCGGGCAGCTCGGCCCCTCCCTCTCCGCCGGTACTGGCCGCCGCCCTGGCCGCGCCCGCGCTTGATCCGGCCCTCGTCTCCGTAATCGACAGGACCTTCGCCGATCCCGGATCGCTCCCCCTGATCGAATGGCGGAAAGAACTCGACGAGGCGGCGCGCCACGGCTGGCTGCGGGTCCTCAGGCCAGAGGAAGAGGCGGAGATCGGGCGCGAGAAGGCCGCGAGGCTCGAGAAGGCGGCCAAGAAGGAAGCGCTCTCGACCTTCATGCGCAAGCGCGGCGCCCTTGTCGGCGGCATCGCGGGGGGCCTGGCCCTCGCCGCCCTCGTCGTCGTGTCGACGATCCAAGCCCGGAACGACGGTCCCAGCATGATCGGCCGCTCGCCTATCCAGGTCGCCGAGGCCTACTACCAGGGCCTTTCGGGCCTGGATATCGAGACGCTGGAGGCGGCGGGCGATCCGAAGGCCAAGGAGATCTCGGCCGACTCCACTATGGTCACCAACCTGTTCATACTGACGAAGACGAGGCTGGCCTACGAGGGCATCGATACTCTCGCGAGGGCGGGCGATTGGCTCGCGGCGGGCCGTCCGCCTCTCGATTCCGGGAAGATGCTCTTCGGAGTTACCGGTCTCGAGCTCAAGGAAGAGAGCGCGTCCCCTTCATCCGAGAGTGGATCGTCCCGCTCGATCCGCGCCCTCTACTCCCTTTGGTACATGGAGAGGAGCGGGGACGAAATCGGCGCCGAGCTCGCGGTAATCGAGGAGAAGAGAGAAGACGATCTGAGGCTCGAGCTTACGAAGAAGGGCTGGAGGATCGTAGGGCTGGAAAGGCGCCGCCGATAGCCCGAT
>Ga0075317_1000097_pt1 | contig 10413 bp, 9 predicted proteins | sample MayberryNE_TuleB_FD_120068 | JGI IMG/M metagenome (GOLD analysis project Ga0075317, IMG submission 120068) | Natural and restored wetland microbial communities from the San Francisco Bay, California, USA, that impact long-term carbon... | ecosystem: Environmental > Terrestrial > Soil > Wetlands ... | reverse complement strand
CCGAGTCAGATAATATGCAGGATATATTCCGGCAATAATTCCGATAACAACCGGCAGCACCACCAAAAGAATTGCAAGCCATCCCCATCCAAGTGACAATAATGAAAGATCACGCTGTATCAGATTATTAAATACAGGCCTGAGAATTTCCATAATAATGAGGGCAAGTACAGTCGCAATTATTGTGTAAATAACCGTTTCTCCCAAAAATTGAATGATAAGATTGTGCTTGACAGCACCTATTACCTTTCTTAATCCTATTTCTTTTGATCGGGTGGTGGCCTTTGCTATGGCCAGGTTGATAAAATTTGCACAGGCAATGATAAGAATGAAAATTGCCACCAGAAGATAAATCCTCAGCATGGCTTTGTTGGCCTTTGTGAGTGGAAAATCATTCTTTACGTGAACATAATAGATTTCTTTGAGCGGCCTTAGCGAAAATTCGGGGGACTATCTTCCCAGAAGATTCTCCCCGCATAAAATTTATTGATTTTCTTTTCCAGAGCCACCGGGTCGGCCTGTCCGCCGAGTCGGAAATATGTATAATAATTCCATGAGCCGTATTGATTTAAAAAATCCGGATGATCATAAAAATTTTTTAGCGTTCTGAATGGTGCGATTGCATTTAATTTAAGATGGAACCCTGATACATCTTCAATAATTCCACTCACTGTAAGTACTACCTTATTATTTACCATCAAAGTTTTATTCATGACATCACTCTCACCGAAAAGCTTTCTGGCGGTGGTTTCTGTAAGAACAACCGAATTAGGTGTGTTGAGTGCATTTTCAGGATTTCCTGCGACAAACCGGAAAGAAAAAATATCCAGGAACCCCGAATCAGCATAGACAAGGTTGTTCATATTTAACAGTCGGTCATCGATCCGAATGGTCACATTTCCTCCTTCCCAGCTTGAAACACGGGCCCCTGTTATGATCTCAGGAAATTTCCCGGATAACTCCGGCCCATAGGCTGTCCCCGTAAGGGCCCAATCAGGCATTTCCAATCGGTAGATGGTATTGTAATGTTCGTTGAACCGGTCAAAGGACAATTCATGTTGCACATAGGTAAAAACAAGAATGAATATGGCAATGCCAAGTGTGAGTCCTGCAAGGATAATGGCCGAGAAATATCTGAACCGGATGATATTTCGTATAGCCGTGAGAAAATAATTATGAAACATGCAATAGTGATATATTATCAAATCTTATTCACATTTAATGCCAAAATCATTAAAAAACTGTTATACTGATATATATAACCAGAAGATAATGTGACTATTGTCCGAAAATGAACAATATCACGTCGAACAGGAATGAAAATTTTCCTACTGCAATGGCCAAAATGATTTAAAAGTCAAGATTTTCTATTTCATTAGCCATAAAATAAATCTGTGATGGCCGATAGGGGAAGGCTGGTGATCCTCATTGCCTGGGGAGTCCGGTTTAATAGGATTTACCCTTTATGTAAGGATCGACAATCCAAGGATAAACGAGAATTTATGATCAAGGTAAGGATTGGAAAAAACCCAACCGGATGTTTTATAGGAGATTGCACTATAAAGTGATATATGTCGCGATATTTTATACTCGGGCTCAATTCCTATCATCAATCCCGGTGACGATTTTTTTGCAAAAAACATCTGATCCTTCGGCTGCAGCCATAATGCCAGTTTTAATCCTGTACTGAACCGATGCGAGGAATTTGGAGCCATGTCATAACGTTTAATCTCAACAGAAGGTAACGTAAGATTTTTACTCCGGTTAACACCCACACTGATGAGTGTTTTGCGATCATTCACATCCAGGAAAAAGTCACCTCCGGCAAAGTACCCGAATGATGTTGGAACACTACGAAGGGCAAAGTTGAAAAAAGCATTGTTCGCAATCTTCATCCTATTTATTCCTACCAGGAATGGCGATACAAAATTGAGATATTGCATATTACCGGTTTCCCTTAAAAATGATTTCATTTCAGCCGTCAGAACAGTCTCATTTATCGGACGCCTGATACCAATGCCTCCCGGCCATGTTCCTCTGTCTTCATATGGTTCATCATACCGGATCAAATCATATATCCATGCTGAAAAATCATAGCCTGTAAAATCTCTCGCCAGTATGTTGTTCTGATCATGCGACAGAATGCTGTCGGTGATCTCGTTAAAGCGTGAGGCAAAGGGCAGATTCACATAGCTGGTTGCGTGTACCGTACCCAGGATAGAGATTCCCATTGCAGGCAGGTTCATTGATTCAAAAAAATTATCTTCTCTGAGTCTCTGAATGTATTTATATTCTGCTTCAACACCTGCGGCCATAAGCCTCACCATATCCGCAGGATATTGCCTTTTAAGCCATATCAGGTTTTCATCTGACACATGGGTTACAGCAATGTCGAATCCCTTACCGAATTCCCATACTTCATCGTAGCTGTAAATACCACGTGTAGCCATAACACTGCGGTGAAATTCCTCGTGCTGATATGCAAAACCATATGGAATTTTGATCAGCAGGAAGTCAGTTGCGGCAGCGGAGATATTGGCGAAAAGTCGGTTCAATATGTAACGTCGTGTTGAGGTTGGTCTATAAAGCTTATACCACAATACATTATGGACGTAATAAAAAGTTCCGTGAAGGTTACGGGCTATCTCGGTATTTTGCTCCATGCTGAGATTACGGTAAAAACGAGTATAATCTTTAAAAACAATATCTGCCGCGGAACTCCCGCTTAGGTTATGCCGATTGTTGGCTTCAGCTTGTGCGGCATCTATCATGAATGGGAGATCGACAATTGGTATTTTCCATTCAAATGAAGGTTTCAACGTATCAATAACAATGAGCTGGCTATATGCCGGCATTTCACAAGCAACCAGCATCAAAAACGGGATCAGGAAATTATTTATTCTCACAATATTTAAGGTTTCAGGTTTAATGAACGATTATAAAACAATGGTCTTGAGAGAAATGTTTGAATAAATCGAAAAGTTGACTTTTGAATTAAACCAATACCGGTTTAGCTTGTTTCAAACTTACTCTTTCAATTCATTTATTAAAATTAATGTTATGAAAACAACAGCTCAACCGATACCAAAAGGATATAGCTCTATAAATGCTTATTTGAGCGTTAGAGATGCTGAGAAAGCTATTGAATTCTATAAAAATGCTTTCGGTGCAAAGGAAGTGGGACGTATTATGATGCCCGACGGCACGGTAGGACATGCTGATCTCGATATCGGCAATTCCAGAATTATGCTGGCTGAGGAAAATGAACAGTGGGGTAACCGAAGTCCTGCATCAATTGGGGGTTCTCCCGTAGCGTTGTGCCTCTATGTTGAAAATGTAGATGCTGTCTTCGAGAGAGCATTAAAAGAAGGGGCAAAGGTCAGGGGTGATATGACGGTTAAAGATCAGTTTTATGGTGACCGTTCCGGAAGCCTGATAGATCCTTTCGGACACGAATGGACGATCATGACCCATATTGAGGATGTGACCTTTGAAGAAATGCAAAAACGATCCGATGCAATGTTTGCTGATGTAAAACAGGAGCATTGAAAAAAGGCTGTCAGGGCTTTAGGCTGATAGGCTGTTAGACTGTTAGGCTACTTGGATGCTAGGGTTAACTTAAATCGGTGCTCCTTGTCCGGTGTTTATAAATTAATATCGAACCTGCCTAGCCGGCAGGCAGGCAAGGAACACCGAACTGTTAGCACCCTCCGGCAGCTTTTTTCTTCTTTGGGCTTTTAATAATAGGTTTTAATATAGCTGATGGTGCACTTTCGTTGTTTGGAATTGCTTCTATATTGCCGCCTCCCAGAGCCACACTGGCTGCCTTACGAAAATCATATTTTGCAAACTCTTCATCAGAACTTGTAGAGCCAGGTTTTTGAGGATTCATAATGGCATCAAACCAATAATTCAGACCACCTTCAAGAACGAAATTATTCTTGTATCCTAACTGCCGGGCAATCATCCAGGCTTCATTAGCGGTAACGGTGGAGTTAGAATAAATGACATTCATTTTTACATCCTGGTCCAGGATTTCCGAATTGTCCTCAGACAGGAGATCGTTCATTGGGATATTAATGGCACCTTCCAGATGATATTTTTCAAATTCATCTTTACTTCTTACATCAATCAATTGTAATACAGGATCTTTTTTTATTATCATATCAGCCACCTCCTCAGGTGCGATGTATTGTGTACGGGAACTTGCCTCAGCCAGCAGTTCATTGGCTGTTAGTTTATAGGGTTTGGTCGTGTTTTGTGGCACGGCGGCAATTATTAATCCCAGTGGAATGATAAATGCTGCGAGAATAATTCGTGGTTGCATATGCTTATTCTATTATCTATTAATCAAATCGATAGTCCTATTCAATATTCCTTCTGTGGGAATTTTTTCTCGGCCCACTCGGCCACCCAAAACATACCCAGAGCTACCAAAATAAGTATCAACGCGAAAACTCCATCTGATATACCGAGTGATTCGCTAACTTTGGGGTCGCCCAAATCCTTTGCCCAATATAGCTTTTCCCAAATGGGATACCCACCGCCAAACAATCCAACTCCGATAAACAGACCTACAATAAATATCCAGGCATCGATCTTACCAATCGAAGCACCGCAAAAACTTGTACCGGGACAATAACCTCCCATAATAAATCCGGCACCCATTACCACACCACCTAAAATTGCAGAGGTCAAATAAGTAGGATTAATATATACAAGACTCAGATCAACCCAGCCAAAGAGGCTGAAAAACAACAGTCCAAGCATAGCGGTTATTGCACCGGTGAAAAATACTTTCAGCACTACCGTATCATAACCATAAAATACGCCTGCCAGCTTCCTGCTCGAAGAAAAGCCACTTTGTTCCAAAACAAAGCCAAAGCCAATTCCAATGACAAACGCGAGAAAAAGGTTGGTATTTTCAGTTATGAATTCATTGACTGCCAAGGGTCCCATAATTATATTTCTTTATATTGATAATCAATAATTTAAATCCAGTTTTTTCTGAATACATACGCTAAAGCAAAGGCTGTACCGAAAATAGCCATCATGGTCACAAATCCGCCAAGAGACAGAACAGCCATGCCACTCAATGCTGATCCACTTGTACAGCCCCTTCCCATCTGTGATCCCCAGCCAAAGAGGATACCTCCGAACAAGGCCAGTACAAGCCTCTTATGGGAAGTAATTTTTGGAGAATGTTCGGTTTTCCATTTTAGTCGGCCAGCTATTGCACCTGAGAGGAAACCGCCGACAAGAACACCAAGCATTTCGAAAACCAGCCAGTTTTTCATGGGACTCCCTGTATGCTTATCAGTATATTCTTTAATAAAACCCGAAGTTTGTGCAGAAGCAGGAGAAACAGCAATTGTTGCAGTAACAATCGTGCTTTTAATTGCCCCACTGGCACCCAAACCTCGTCCTGAAATGAAATTTGCCAAAAGGAGGATAAGACCCAATAGTACCCCGCCTAAATAGGGATTTATGTATTTCTTTGGTTTCATATTATTTTATTTATCAATTCCCATTTCACATATATTCATATCTAATAGAGCCATCTGCTTGTTTGTCCTGCAAAAGCAAAAATAAACCGAAGCATAATTCCTCCAAAAAGAACAAGGACTGCTGGAACAATTGCCGGAATATGATACTTTCTGATTTCCAGAATTTCCAATAATGCAGGGATAACAAGGCCCAGGCTTACGACAAAAATCCAGAAAGGTGCTGTATAAGGTCCCCCAAGGAATAAATTTGCGGCATCGATCTGGACCTGTGTGCTCGCGAGAAATCCCATAAACATATGTACAATCAGGAACAACTCAATTGCAATCATCAATAAATCAATACGGGCAAAGAGTTTACGTTCCCTGGCATTTTTACTCATAAGCATTATGGTAACGGCCCCTGTGGATAATCCCGATGCAAGGAACAATGGCCCAAGTATGGAAGTATTCCAAAGCGGGCGGGCATTAAATGCCGAAAACAAAATGCCGGTGTAAACCCCGAGTATTAATGAAAGGATCATAATTGCCCACGAAAGCTGAACAATATATTTTCCGGAAAACTTTTCGAAATTTTTCAACCATTGAAATTTCCAATCCCATAGGGGAAAAACTTCTTTAATATTCAGCGCGGCATAAATAAAGGAAAGTGGCGTGATAGCCATTAAAACCCATGCACCCCATGACATAGGCGACTGCAGTTTAATGGTTGTGTAGAGCTGCCAGAAAAAGGGTTTATGTTTTAAATCGAGAAATAAAGCAATTAAGCCAAATACCAACAAAATCGGTACTATAAGTGGGGCTTTCTTCACCGCAGTCGGATATTGCTCCTCTTTTCCCATTATTCTGTACAGTGCTGCAAAGAACAAGATACCGGCTGCCAAACCTCCTAAAAATAAATAAAGGGGAATTTGCCAATGCCAGATTTGAAGTACCGGGTCAATAAAAGGGTTGTTTCTGCCGCTTACTATTATTTCTTCATTCATAATATGCAGTCATAAAATTATATTAGGAAATAAAGCTGTGGTTTAGTACCTGCTTCGGGAATTAAGGTTTTGTGCTTTCGTTTTTTAAGAATTTCCGATACCTCGCTGCCAGGATCCTCCAGATCGCCAAAATAGATACATTTGGTTGGGCAAACTGCAGCACAGGCAGGTTTCAAACCGTCATGAATGCGATGAATGCAAAATGTACATTTATCGACATACCCGTTGGGATGCGTGTATCTGGCGTCATAAGGACAAGAGGTTATACATGCGCCGCAACCGATACACTTTTTCTCGTTTACCAGTACAATCCCCCCATCGCTATAATGACTTGCACCAGTGGGACAACAGCGCACACAGGGTGAGTTTTCACAATGATTGCACCGTTCACTTCTTATCTCCATCTCCAGCTGAGGGTATGTACCGTCTAATACCTCCACAACCCATTCACGGCAATACCCAATCGGTACATTGTTTTCGGTCTGACAGGCTACAACGCAATCGGAACAGCCCACACATTTTTTAGTATCAACAGCCATTGCATATCTCATGATGCAACCTCCTTTTCTGCAGGTTTTTCAGTCAGGAATGTGACAAAATTGCCCCTCATACCCGTTCCTCCCATGATCGGATCTATATGTACCCGTGTTATCAGTTTTGTATCACTGGCCCCTTTTCCGTAGCAACGCCGTAACCGCTTATCGGCATGACCAAACCCATGTACCATATATACCGAATCCCATCGTATTCGTTCAGTAACCCGAACTTTTATGCTGAATTCCGATTGTATGCCATCCTGATTCTCCAGCCATACCGGTTGTTCATTTTCCAATCCCCATTCTCTGGCAACCTTAGGGTTTACCCAAAGTACATTTTCACCCATAATATCAGTGAGATTGGGATTATTGGCAGTACGGCTGAAAGTATGGGCAGGCCCCCGGCCATATATCAGTCTGTAAAAACCTTGCGGCGGTTCTTCATGCTGTGTAAATTTGGGAAGGGGATCGAATCCTTCAGCTTCAAAAGAAGTGGAGTAAAGTTCAATTTTTCCGGTGGGTGTAGAGAATTCTATTTCTTCATTTTCAGTAAAATAAATATCGTCGTTTGCTCTTTCAATTGTTTTGACTCCAATTCGTTTCATCTCTTCAAGTGAACTGCCAACCTGTTTAAGCTGCCAATCAAGCAACTCCTCAATGGTTCCCCATCTGAAATAATCTTCTAAACCAAGATGCTTTGAAAGCTCAATGGCCATCCAGGCAGCCGGTTTTGAATCAAATAAAGGTTCAGTGGCAGCCATTCTTAGTGCGATCTGAGGCTTACGGTGTGGCCCGGTACGTATGCTGTCATAACGCTCAATATAAGTACATTCGGGCAATACGACATCGGCCCATCCGGTAATTTCCATCGGCATTGTATCCACTACAACCAGCAGGTCAAGGTGCTGAATAGCCTCAATGGTTTGTTTCTGATTTGGTAAAGTTTCTATCAGGTTAGTGCCATTTACGATCCATCCTTTAAAACTACAATCTCTTGCAGCAGTAGGAATCGTCGCTTCACAGATTCCTGATGCCAATGCCAGATCGGCAAGTCTGTATTTATCAGGAAATGCATCGCGCCAGGTCTTTTGGGGTTCGGGAAAGGGCGGATGTGGGTATGAAGGTAAGTCAAACTTATCAGGACGGAAAAAACCACCTCTTCTCCCCCATGAACCCAACAGGGCATTCAGAATGGCTATTGCCCTTGACCGCTGTGTATCGTCGCCATACCATGTAACATGCCGGCCTGGATGAACTATAACGGCCGGTGCCGCATTTGCCATTTCTTTAGCTGTTGCCCTGATAAGGTTAGGATCAATTGTGGTAATTCCATATGCCCATTCAGGGGTATAATCTTTTACATGCTCTTTTAATGCTTCAAAACCAAAGCAGTATTTTTCAACATATGCTTCGTCGTAATAATGGTTATAAATTATTTCCCGAATCCATGTTAATAGCAATGCCAGATCAGTTGCAGGTTTAATGGGCAGCCAGAATTTCGATTTACCCGCTGCAGTGGAAAACCTGGGATCGACAGTAATAATTGTTGCACCTTTATCAATGGCATCAGACATTTCCTGCACCTGGCCATTGTGCATGTTTTCGCCAATATGAGAACCGATTAATACCAGGCATTTCGTATCGCGGATATCCGTATTTTCGGGAGAACCTACCTCCTCACCAAAAGTGGCAATAAATCCAACTTCACGCGGACCTCTGCATTGAGCATATGATGGTGCGGCAATGCTTGTTGAGCCATAAGCTTTTATCAGATCTCCGAAATATGTCCCCCCGGAGCCATGGGTAAACAATGCCACACATTCCGGACCGTGGTCGGCGGCAATCTTTTTCATTTTTTCTGCTATATAAGCAAATGCTTCGTCCCAGCTTGCTTCTCTGAACACCTGTTTGCCTCTGTCGGATGTGCGGATGAGGGGTGTTTTTAACCTGTCCTCATCATAGTACATGCCAACACCTCCCGTACCCCTGGGGCATAATCGGCCATTGCAATTTAAATCTTCATCATTGCCGATAATCTTCCAGATTTTACCCTGGTCGTTTTTGTAAATCCAACCTGCGCACTTCCAGAAGCAGACTTCACAGTAGGTTGGAATACGCGTTAAATCAACAGTAAGAGTGTTTGCCTGAATTGGCGCTGACAGTTTATCAATGGCCTTGTAAACTCCTGTGCCAACAGCTAACACGCCTACACTATAGGCAGATATTTTTATAAATTGTCTGCGGGTAGTCATTTGAAACTCCAATGTTATATCACTACAAATTAATGAAAAAAAGGAACATTTTCTATTAATAAATATCAATAAATAAATATATATATATTTATATGTTAATATTAAATATTAAATGCAAGAATATCAATTCATTATTAATATATAGAATCAATATAAATTAGCGCTGACCAGTTAGGCATACATGTCAACTTAAGTTATAACGCAAAGAGCAACAAGTTAAAACGTCCCAAAGAATTAGAAGAGCTAAGAACTCAAAGGGAAATACCTGCGGTATTTCGAGGCCTACTGCCTACTTAAGAGTCTATGACACTTGTTATTTTGTTGGATTATTAAGGATTCTGAAGTGGGAAAGCATGAACATGTTCATGCTCTCTTTGTGTGCTTAATTCTTTGCATACTTAGTGAATCCTTTACGTGCTTTGTGTTAAAAAAAAATTGTATGCCAAAGGCATACCAGGTATTCATACAGCATTCACTTCTGCACATTGTGTTTATAAAAAATACTTAAGTTAGCGCTTATGCCTCATAGCCGTCAAGCTAATATTCGTTAGTTATAGGATTTCACATTATTCAATCAAATAATCCTGAACTTAAATCTGGAAAATTGCAAAAGTGCCCTGTAAGGCAGGGCGTTATATTTCACGATTAACACCAAATAGGGCGTTGCCCTATTCTAATGCTTAAGCCCTTTCAGGGCAAATACAGAGCCATAAAAGCCCTAAGCATTTTACACTATCTAATTGTACACTATCTAATTTAGAAATAATTCCAATTATCAATCAACAGAATTCTTAATTATTTCAAATCATTATATAAAATTAATAATTAAATGATTAATAGGTGAAAGCTTTATAAATATGACACTATTAATCCAACTGACGTATATGCCCTTTATCAGAATTATCCTGAATGCTTCAACAGATTCTTCAGATCATCGGGAGTATTGATATTTACAAACATATTACTATGGTAAAAGGGAAGTTCCTCACCTATTTTTAAAAATTGACGAGCGTATTCTTGTATAAATTTATGGAGGCTTAGATTATTCTTTTGGATATATGTTTCCAGATGCGGAATAATACTTTTTCTATAAACACCGCATAAGGGTTCAATCAAACCGTCATCGTGTATGGGT
>Ga0075317_1000096_pt1 | contig 10494 bp, 9 predicted proteins | sample MayberryNE_TuleB_FD_120068 | JGI IMG/M metagenome (GOLD analysis project Ga0075317, IMG submission 120068) | Natural and restored wetland microbial communities from the San Francisco Bay, California, USA, that impact long-term carbon... | ecosystem: Environmental > Terrestrial > Soil > Wetlands ... | reverse complement strand
TCCTCCGACCTGCCCGGGAAGATCGTCGCCTCGATGAGGACGAAGCCGTCCGTCTTCGCTCCGGAGCGGATGAAGTCGGAGCCGTCGCGCTCGTCTATCATATGGTTGTAGTCGCTCTCGGGGATCTTGAAGGCCTCGACGAAGGCCGAGTGAACCGCGTCTGATACGGCTCGGCGCTCGGCCGCGCTCCGTCCTTTGATCATGCTGATCCTGACGATCGGCATTATCCGGCTCCTTTCGCGGCGGCGGCCCCGGCGGATGCGCGGGCGGCGGATCCGGCGCGGCTCGGGCTCACCTGAGCGCGCCCTCGAGGGCGGTGGCGGCGTCGGTCTTGGCGTCGCGGTACTTGACGATGCAGGGCGCGTACAGCGAGATGCCGCGCTCGGCCGCGAAGGTTCCGCTCGCGGGGCGGGAGCCGGGCACGACGACGGCGCCCTCGGGCACCTCGCCGCGCAGCTCCCGGCCATTGACGATGTCGTATAAGGCGGTCGAGGCGGTGAGGATGGTGCCCGGCGCTAGGACCGCGCGGCTGCGGACTAGTATGCCCTCGAAGAGGCCGCATAGGGCGCCGATAAAGGAGTCGTCCTCGACGACGACGGGACGGGCGCCCGCGGGCTCAAGGACGCCGCCGATCTGCGCCGCGGCCGAAAGATGGACTCGTTCCCCTATCTGCGCGCAGGAGCCGACCAGGGCGTGGCTGTCCACCATCGTCCCCGCCCCGACCCAGGCGCCGACGTTGATGTAGGCGGGCGGCATGATGACGACGCCCTGCTCGATGCGGGCTCCCCGCCGGGCCGAGCTCCCGCCCGGCACGACGCGCACCCCGTCCTCCGCGCCGAAGCGGCGAGGAGGGAAGGCTGACTTGTCGGCCGCGCCTCCCGGCCAGCCGGACACTTCGATCGTCCCGGTCGACTTAAAGCCCGCCAGTATCGCGCGCTTGACCCAGGCATTGGCCGACCACGAGCCGTCCGCCCCGCGCGACGCCGCGCGCGCCTCGCCCGACTCGAGGGCGCCTAAAAGGGCCTCGCGCGCAGCGGGAAGAGCGGGATCGGCGAGGATCTCGTCCATGTCGCGCGAGTAGAAAGCTTCGAGCCCGGCTATCGTCATGCCCTTATAGTTTTTCCAGGCCGAAGGCGGGAAGGAGCTCCGCGAGCCTTGCGCGCGTCGCCTCCGAGGCGGGCGCGAGGGGCAGCCTGACCGCGTCGGAAGAGTGTCCCGCGAAGGACATAGCCGCTTTGAGGGGCACGGGATTCGATTCCAGGAAGAGGGCGTCGATGAGGGGCAGGAGCCGGGCCTGCGAGGCTGCGGCCTCGTCGCGCCTGCCCGCGAGAGCGGCTTCGATCAAGGCTTTCGTCTGGGCAGGCAGGATGTTGCCGACCACGGAGATTAGGCCGTGCCCGCCTAGGGCGATGGCAGGCAGCGCCAGCGCGTCGTCTCCGGAGAAGAGCTTCTTGCCCGCGGGCATGGTCCTGATGATCTCGCCGATCTGGGCGAGGTTGCCGGATGACTCCTTGACCGCGACGACTTCGGGAATCGCCCAGAGCCGAGCGAGGTCCTTGGGCAGGAGGTTCGAGCCGGTACGGCCGGGGACGTTGTAGACGATAATCGGCAGGCCTGGGGCAGCGGCCGCGATGGCGCGGAAATGCGCTTCGATTCCCGCTCCCTGGGGCTTGTTGTAGTAGGGCGTGACGACGAGGATGCCGTCGGCTCCCGACTTCGCCGCCCTGAGCGCCAAGTCAACCGCCTGGGCCGTGGCATTATGCCCTGTCCCCACGATGACCGGCATGCCGCGCGCCTCTTCCTTGGCCGCGGCGACCATGGCGTCACGCTCCTCAAGAGCGACGGTCGCGGCCTCGCCCGTCGATCCTAGGACGACGACGAAGTCGACGCCGCCCTCGGCCATGCGCTTAACAAGGGCGCGGAAGGCCGGAAGGTCGACGTCCCCGGCGCCGTAGTCGGCGAGTCCCGAGGCCGGCTTGAACGGAGTGGCCAGGGCGACTCCCAGGCCCCGCAGTCGTTCCATGTCCATGTCCCGTCTCCTATCTCTCGAACAGGGGATCGATGACCTCGGCGGCCACCTCGTCGAAGGTATGCAGTCCCTTCCTGCCGGCCATCCACCGGAGGGCCGCGAGGGCGCCCTTGGCGAACATGCCCCGAGACAGCGCGTGGTGGGAAAGCGTAAGGTTGTCCTGCGCCGTCTCGTAGAAGACCTCATGGTAGCCGATTTCGGCCCCGATGCGAAGGCTCGCGATGTTGATCTTGTCCGCTTGGGCACGGCCCATGTTCCAGCCCGAGTAGCGGGGGCAGCCCTCGGCCAAGGCCTCGGCGAGGAGTGTCGCGGTCCCGCTGGGGGCGTCGGCCTTGCCGGTATGGTGGTGCTCGACGATGCCGAGCGAGCTCTCGGCGTCCAGCGCGGCGAAGCGTCCCAGGGCCAGCGCCACCCTGCGCGCGAACGCCACCGAGAGGGAAAAGTTAGGCGAAATCATAACGCCGATCCGGCCTGGATCGGCCTTGACCTTTTCCAGGAGGGCCTTGTCCCAGCCTGTCGTCGCGATAACCAGGTTGGTCCCGCTCTCCAGGGCCCACTCGAGGTGCTCGCCCACCGCGCCGGCCGCGCTGCAGTCGAGGGCCGCGTCGACGGGCCCCGAGGGCGACTCGCCCAGGTCGACCGTCCAGGCGACCTCGATATCGCTTTCCTTGGCGGCCGCTTCGATCGCCGCGCTGCCCAGCCGTCCCCTGCCGAAAATGCCGATCCTCATGCGTTCCTCCCCTGCCTTCACTCGAAGAAGGCCGCGTGAAGCCTGCGAAGGGCCTCGGGAGCGCTCGCGCGCTCGACCACGAGGCTCAAGTTGATCTCGTTCGCCCCCAGGCTGATCATCTGCACGCCGATGTCGCCTATCGCGGCGAAGGCCCTGCCCGCGACGCCCGGCGTCTTCAGGAGGCGCTCGCCCACGACGGCCACCACGGCCCTGTCGCGCTCGACCATGACCTCGCCCAGGCCCTTCAAGTCGCCTACGAGCTCGTCGATCGCCGCGCTTCCGTCGACGGTCGCCGATACGCTCACCTCCGAGGTGGCGACGAGGTCGACGCTCACGCCTCGGCGCCCGAAGGCCTCGAAGATCTTGGCCAGGAAGCCCGAGCCCCCGAGCATGCGGGGCGTCCGCACCGTGATCACGGTGACGGGCCCGCGGGAGGCGAGGGCGGTCGCCGGCCTTCCCGAGGCGGAGCCCCGGGAAATCGTAGTATACCTTCCTTCGGGCACCATGCTGTTGCGGACCGTAACCGGTATCCCAAGCTCGACCGCGGGCAGGATGGTCGCCGGGTGGAGGACCTTGGCGCCGTAGGCCGCGAGCTCGGCCGCCTCGTCGTAGCCGAGTACTTCGATGGGCTTCGCCGCGGGCACGACGCGGGGGTCGCAGGTAAGGACGCCCTCGACGTCCGTCCATATCTGGATCTCTCGAGCATGGATCGCGGCTCCGAAGAGGCTCGCGCTGTAGTCCGAGCCGCCGCGGCCCAGGGTGGTCGGCGCTCCCGATGCGTCGGAGCCGATGTAGCCCTGGGTGACCGCGATCTTGCCGGGGCCGACCAGGGGCGCGATCTTCTCGGCCGCGAGGGCCGCGATCTCGCCGGTCAGGGGCTTGGCGCAGCCGAAGCGCGAGTCGGTGCGCATGACCTCGCGGGCGTCGATCCAGGGGACGCCGAGGAAGGCGGCCATGATAGCAGTCGATAAAAGCTCGCCGCGGCCCGCGAGGATGTCCATGCTCCGCTCGGGCAGGGCCTTGAGCAGGGCCGCGCCGCGCAGAACCGAGCCCAGGTCGGCCTCGGCGGCGGCGATCGCGGCCTCGACCGGGGCGGGAAGAGGCCCCGAGCCGAGGAGCTCGGCCGCGGTCGCGCGGTGGCGCTCGATCATCTTCCCCAGGAGGGACAGGGCCTCGGCGTCGTCGCCCGCGACGGCCGCGCGGCCCGCCGCGAAGAGCGAGTCCGTCACGCCCGAGAAGGCCGACAGGACGAGGAGGACGCCGTCGCCCGCGCGCTCCCGCGCGAGCTGGGCGACGCCGCGGAGCCTCTCGGCGCTGCCGACCGAGGTGCCCCCGAACTTCATGACGACTGGACCGGTCATAGATACCCCTTCGCTAGAGCGAGCTCGGCGTTCAGGACCGAGGCCCCGGCCGCTCCCCGCTCGGTATTGTGTCCGAGAGCGATCATCTTGATTCCGAATAGCGGGCACTTCCTGACGCGGCCGATCATGACACGCATGCCTCCGTCCTCATCGGCGTCGCGGCGAGGCTGGGGCCTGTCGGGCTCGCGCCTGACCTGGAGGAATCGCGCGGGCGCCGTATGCAGGCCGAGTCCCTCCGTGTCAGGGACGAAGGACTCCAGGGCCGCGACGACCTCCTCGGGATCGGGAGAGCCGCCCAGGCGGTAGTTGAGCGCGATCGTGTGCCCGTCGACGACGGGGACGCGGTTGCACTGCGCGGAGATCGCGATCGAAGCCGGCAGCACCCGCTCCCCGTCGAAGCTTCCGAGTATCTTCAGGGACTCGGACTCGACCTTCTCCTCCTCGCCCTTGATGAAGGGGAAGACGTTGGCGAGGGCGTCGAGGGAGGCGACGCCCGGGTAGCCCGCCCCGCTTAAGGCCTGCATGCTGACTACCATCGCCGCCTCGGCCCCGAAGGCCCGATGCAGGGGCCCGAGGCTGGCGGCGAGGGGGACGGTGGTGCAGTTCGGGTTGGTGACGATCGCGCCCTTCCAGCCTCGCCTCTTTCTTTGGACGTCGATAAGCCCAAGGTGGGCGGCGTTCAGCTCGGGCACGAGGAGGGGCACGTCCTCTTCCATGCGGTAGGCCGAGGCGTTCGAGAACACCATCGCGCCCGCTTCGGCGAAGAAGGGCTCTATCACGCCGGCCGCCGCCGCGTCGAGGGCGGAGAACACGAGGGGCGCTGCGGCGACCGCCGGATCGCAGGGGACGACGCGCATCTCGCCGAAGCCCGCGTAGGGTTCGCCGGGGAGGCGCCAGTCGCAGGCCTCGGCGTAGGCCTTGCCGACGCTCCTCTCGCTCGCGGCGACGAAGCGCAGCTCGAAATCGGGATGGCCGGCGAGATGCCTGACGAACCTCTGGCCGACGACGCCCGTGGCGCCGAGGACGGCGACCGGGATTCTCTCTCTTCTCATTCGTAGGCCTCCGCGTAGCGCAGTCCCAGGGCGCGGAAAAGATCGATGCCCGCCGCCATCTCGGCGGCGCTTAGCTCTTCGATGCCGGTATGGGCCAGCTCAGCCCTGCCCGGCCCCGCGAGGATGGCCGCGGCCTTGGGCGCCAGCTCGCGCAGGGCCGGGAGGTCGGAGCCGAAGGGCACGGGTGCCGAGGGAAAGCTCTCGGGCGCCTCGAAGCGCGCCCAGCTCTCGTCGACGAGGACTTCGAGCTTGCCGCGCGCGGGGCGGGCGTCCTCGAGGGCCGCTGCGATCCTGCCGCCTGGGACGGTCCTCAAGGTCAGCTGGGCTTCGGCCCGGTCGGGGACGACGTTGGCCGCGCGTCCTCCCGACAGGGTGCCGAGGTTCCAGGCCTCGGAGCCGAGCTCGGGATCGGATGCGCCCTCGGCCTTCCTCGCCGCGCCGATCCAGTCGAGCAATGAGAGGAGGGCGTTCTCGCCCAGCTCGGGAGTGGCGCCGTGCGCGGCCTTGCCCTCGCAGGAGAGGCGAATCAGCCTGAAGCCCTTCTGCCCCGAGGCGAGGACGCAGTTCGTCGGCTCGCCGTTGACGATCGCGCGGAGTCCGGCGAAGCGACGGGCTAGCTCGGGCGAAGCGGCCGCGGCGGCCGCCCCGATCGAGTCGCTCTCCTCGCCCGCCACGCCGAGCCAGGCGAGAGCCGAGACCCCGCGGTCGAGGAGGAGCTCGATCGCCGCGAGCTGGGCGGCGATCTGGCCCTTCGCGTCGCAGGCGCCGCGGCCGCGGACGCCGCCGTCATCCATGCGCATGAGGGGAATCTCGGGAGGGACGACGTCGAGATGGGTGGTGAAGAGGATGCGCGGCTCGCCCCAGGTCGCGAGGATGTTCGACCGGCCCTCGCCGAGCCGGAAGAGCTCGACGCTCGCGCCGAGCCGCCGCAGCTCGGCCTCGAGAACGGGGAGGACGGCCGCCTCGCGTCCGGCGGGCGTGTACGTGGCGCAGAGCTCGGCCAGGAAGTCCAAGGCCCTGCGTTCCACGGATTGAAGGCTGATCATAGAAGGACCTCCAATCCGATGGAGATCCCGAAACCCGGTCCCGCGGGCGCCGACGCGATCCCCGAGGGACGAAGCGTCGGCGTATGGAGCCGGATTCCGAAGGCGCTCCGCGGGCTATGGCGCCCGCGACAGCCGTAGGGTATTAGCCTCTACGTCCAAGGTTCGCGCCTGGGCACGGCGCTCGCCCTTCGGCGATCCTCCCCTTTCCTCCGGATGTCGGTGGGCTGCCCGCCCTCGTCCGGCCTACTCATGGGGATCGCTCCTCCATTCGGTCGAGCCGACCATAGCACGACGGGAAGGATGGCGCAAGTGCCCCGGGCTCGGGCGCGCCCCGAGCGGCGAGCGAGAGCTCGAAGTGGCTCCTGCGAAACCGGGCCTGCTTGGCCCTTCCCGCGCCCGCGGCAGGCGCGCATTATAGGGGCGGAGGCGCGCAATGCAGTACAGGAAATTCGGCTCCCTCGATTATAAGAGCTCGGCTCTGGGCTTCGGCTGCATGAGATTCCCGTACAAGGACGGGAAGGTCGACGAGGACGAGGCAGTCCGCATGATACGGCGCGGCGTCGACGCGGGCATCAACTACCTCGACACCGCCTATCCCTACCATGAGGGCCGCAGCGAGTTCATCGTCGGCAAGGCGGTCAAGGACGGCTACCGCGACAAGGTGAAGGTCGTCACCAAGATGCCGACCTGGCTCGTAAAGGGCGCCGCGGACTTCGATCGCCTCCTCGACGAGCAGCTGGCTAGGCTCGATCTGCCCAGCGTCGACTATTACCTACTGCACTCGATAGGCAAGGACGAGTTCATCCGCCTTAAGGGCCTGGGCGTTTTGGAATGGGCCGAGAAGGCCATCGCCGCGGGGCGCTTCGGCCGCCTGGGCTTTTCCTCCCACGATTCGGGCGAGGGCATTAAGCGCGTCCTCGACGGCTACGACGCCTGGGTCCTCTGCCAGATCCAGTACAACTACGTCGACGCGGTCGGCGAGCCGGGGACCAAGTGCCTCGAGTACATCGCGTCCAAGGGCGTGGCCGCCGTAATAATGGAAGGCCTGCGCGGCGGAAGCCTCGTCGATCCCCCGCCCTCGGTCCGGAAGATATGGGACAAGGCCGAGCGCAGGAGGACGAGCGCGGACTGGGGCCTGCAGTGGCTCTGGTCCCGGCCCGAGGTATCGATCGTGCTGTCAGGCATGAGCGATATGGCTCAGGTCGAGGAGAACATCGAGAGCGCCTGCGCGTCCCGGGTCGGCCTTCTTTCGGATGAGGATCTCGCCCTGGTCGAGGAGGTCCGCGCCCAGTACGCTCGGATCAGCGCGATTCCCTGCACGGCCTGCCGCTACTGCATGCCCTGCCCGGCGGGAGTGGACATCCCGCGCAACTTCGGCATCTACAATGACGGCGTCCGCTTCGAGAAGCCCGAGAAGGCCCGCGGCGACTACGCCTGGATGGCTGCCGCCCTGAAGCTCGGATTGGCCTCGAAGGACGAGCGGGCGGCCTCCTGCTTAAGCTGCCGCGAGTGCGAGGGGAAATGCCCGCAGAAGATACCGATCGCCGACTGGATGGCCCAGGTCGCCTCCTCGCTGGGGGAGGGCAGGCCCCTCGCTACGAAGCTGGGAGCGTGACGTCGATACGTCCTTAAGGCCGAGACGAGGTCACCTCGCCGCGGCGGCGACGCGCTCGCAAGCGGCGAAGAGGAGCATGCAGGTCCGGGCGTCGTCGAGGGCCCGGTGCGCCGAGCCCGCATCGATGCCCAGCTCGGCGGCGATCGAGCCCAGGCGGTAGCTGCGGCGGTGGGGGAAGGCCCGGCGCGCGAGGGACACGGTGTCGACCGCCCTCGAGGCGGGGCGCGGCATGCCCAGCCTTCCCAGCTCGGCGTCGAGGAAGGAAAGGTCGAAGGACGCGTTGTGCGCCACTATAACTGCGCCCTCTGCCAGCGCCAGGAGGGATGCGGCCACGGCCCCGAAGGAAGGCGCGCCCTCCAGGTCCGACGACGAGATGCCGTGCACGGCCCGGGAGTCCTCGGGGACGGCCACGCCGGGATCGACCAGGCAGGCGAGGCGCGCCTCCTCGATCGCCTCGCCCGCGGGGCCCAGGCGGAAGCGGAGCGCGCCGATCTCGATGACGCGGTGGACGGCGGGGTAGAGGCCCGTCGTCTCGAAGTCGAGGGCGAGGTAGCTCACTCGCCTATGACCTTGCGGATGTCGGCGACGATGGCCGCCGCCTTGGCCGCGGCCTCGGCCTTGGCGGCCGTGAGCCCGGCGGCCGCTCGGCCCGCGACCTCGCTCCGCAAGAGGACGTAGTACTTGATCTTCGGCTCGGTGCCGGAGGGCCGGACCGTGACCTTGGTGCCGTCCTCGAGCATCCACTGGATGACGTCGCTGGAAGGCAGATCTATCTTCGTCGCGGCCACGCCGGGCTGCCACTCGAGGCCTGTCTTTACGTCGCGGATACGGGCGACCTTGATGCCGCCGAGCGACTCGGGCTGGGATTTCCGGTAGCCTTCCATGATGCCCTTCATGATGTCCATGCCGGAGGGTCCCTCGAAGTACTTGTTGACGCTCTTCTCCTCGTAGTAGCCGTGCTCGAGGTAGAGCTCCTCCAGGCGGTCGAGGAGGCTCTTGCCCTTCGACCGCCAGTACAGGGTCATCTCCGCCGTCAATGCCGCGGCCGAGATCCCGTCCTTGTCGCGGACCTCGACCTCGACGAGGTGGCCGTAGCTCTCCTCCGTCCCGTAGACGTAGTCCAGGCCCTCGCGCTCGAAGCGGCGCATGAGGTCCGCAATCCACTTGAAGCCGGTCAGGCACTCGAAGCACTTCGCGCCGTACTTCTCGGCGACGCGGGCCTGCAGGTCCGTGGTGACGATGGTCTTGACCGTGGCGGGGCGCGGCGGCATCAGCCCCAGCTCCTTCAGGGTCAGGAGGACATAGTCCGCGTGCAGGGCCCCGAGCTGGTTGCCCGTGACCAGGACGAAGCCGCCGTCCTTGCCGGGCACCGCTATGCCCAGCCTGTCCGCGTCGGGATCGGTGGCCATGACTACGTCGGCCTTCTCCCGCTCGCCCAGCTCCAGGGCGAGCTTCAGGGCGGCCGATTCCTCGGGATTGGGGAAGGCGACCGTGGGGAAGGCGCCGTCGGGCTCGCGCTGCTCGGGAACGGTGATGACGGAAAGGCCCAGGTCCTTCATGACGCGCTCGAAATGCATGGCCCCCGTGCCGTGCAGGGGCGTGTAGACGATCTTCGCCTTCGACGCCATCTCTTTTATGAGCTCCGGGCGCAGGAGCTTCGACTTGACCATGGCGACGTAGGGCTCGTCCACCTCGGAATCGATGATCGCGAGAAGGCCGGCCATCAGGGCCTCTCCTCGGCTCATCGACCTTACTTCCTTCACCGCCTCGACCATGGAGATGATCGCCTCGTCGTGGGGAGGCGTGACCTGGGAGCCGTCGTTCCAATAGGCCTTGTAGCCGTTGTACTTGGGCGGGTTGTGGCTGGCCGTGACCACGATGCCCGTGTCGGCCTTGAGGAAGCGGATCGCGAAAGAGAGCTCGGGCGTCGGCCTGAGCGAGCTGAAGAGATATGCCTTGATGCCGTTGGCCGCGAAGACCCGGGCCGTCATCTCGGCGAACTCGGGCGAATAGCGCCGCGAGTCGTAGGCTACGCAGGCCGAGAGGCTTTTCCCGGGGAATGTCTTCTTGAGGTAGTCGCACAGGCCCTGGGTCGCCCGCCCGACGACGAGGCTGTTCATGCGGTTATAGCCCCCGCCGATGACGCCGCGCAGGCCCCCCGTGCCGAACTCGAGGTCGCGGTAGAAGCGATCCTCGAGCTCCTTCCAGTCCTCGGCCTTGAGCAGTTCCTCGACCTCGGAGCGGAAGCCCGTGTCGGCTTCCTTCGCTATGTAATCGAGCGCCCGGCCCTTGATCGCTTGCTGGTCCATGGAAGCCTCCTATAGGTATTCTACTAGATCGAGGGGGCGGGCGATGACGGCTTCCGCTCCCGCGGCGCGGAGCTCGGCCTCGCCGCGGAAGCCCCAGGCGGCGCCGATCGGCATGAAGCCCGCCGCCGCCGCCGTCCTCATATCGACCGCGCTGTCGCCGAGGTAGAGCGTCTCCCCGCTCGAGGCGCCCATGCGAGAGGCGATATCGAGGGCAGAGGCCGGATCCGGCTTGCGCGGGAAATCTCGGGTCTCTCCGCGGACGATCCGGAAGGGAGCGCCGGGGAAGAGGGCCTCGACGACCTTCCGCGTCAGTCCGTCGGGCTTGTTCGAGAGGACGGCCATGGCGACGCCG